>Ga0190269_10000012_pt1 | contig 73969 bp, 51 predicted proteins | sample Popmic249IS_FD_133749 | JGI IMG/M metagenome (GOLD analysis project Ga0190269, IMG submission 133749) | Populus adjacent soil microbial communities from riparian zone of Blue River, Arizona, USA - 249 IS | ecosystem: Environmental > Terrestrial > Soil > Riparian zone | place: USA: Arizona... | reverse complement strand
CGCCAACGAGGAGCTGCAGAGCACGAACGAGGAGCTCACGACCTCCAGGGAGGAGATGCAGTCGCTGAACGAAGAGCTGCAGACCGTGAACCAGGAGCTGCAAGCCAAGGTGGACGAGCTGTCACGCTCCAATAACGACATGAAGAACCTGCTGAACAGCACGGACATTGCCACGTTGTTCCTGGACGGCGAGCTGCGGGTGCGACGCTTCACCACACCCACCGCGCGCATCATCAAGCTCATCCCTGGCGACGCGGGTCGTGCGATCACGGACATCGCATCTGACCTCGAGGACACTGACCTGGCGGAGGACGCGCGGGAGGTGCTGCGCACCCTCGTCTTCAAGGAGCGGCAGTGCTCGACCCGGGACGGGCGCAGCTATCTGGTGCGGATCATGCCCTACCGCACCGTGGACAACGTGATCGACGGGGTCGTCATCACGTTTACGGATGCCAGCGCGGCACGCGCGCTCGAGGCGAGCTTGCGTGAGCAGGCCACTCAGCTCCGGCAGATGGCCGAGGTTCTGCCTACATTGGTCTGGGGCTCGCGGCCCGATGGCAGCTGCGAGTACGTGAACCGGCGCTGGCTCGAGTACACGGGCTTGGGCGAGGCCGAGCTCCTGCGCTACGGATGGCTCGAGCAGGTCCACCCGGACGAGCGCGAGCAGACGTGGGATAGCTGGAGGGCCGCCGTCCGCAGCGGCTCGGACTTCCACAGCGAGTTTCGGCTCCTGGGCGCGAGCGGCACTTACCGCTGGTTCCGCACGCGAGCGGCGCCCATCCGCGACAGTCAGGATCACATCGTGAAATGGTACGGGACGAGCACGGACGTCGACGACCTGATGCGTCAGGCCTAAAGCGTGGCGAATATGCCGTGCAGTCGCACATGGCATCCGCGACAGTGCACAGAAACGTCACCCACAGCCGGGCAGCACTTTAATTGTGCGATCTGCACTAGTGTCCTTTCCAAGCGGTGTGAAGACGGTCATTAACCATGACCATGAGGCGAGCGTTGAAAGGCCCGCGTAACAGCGTGGCGGGCTTACGCAAGCGAGCCGAGAAGAAGTTGACGCCACCAGCGGCCGCGGCTGGCCACGGGACCGACACTTTGTTGGATGCACGCCGCCTCATGCACGAGCTGGAAGTGCACCAGGTAGAGCTCGAGCTCCAGAACGAAGAGCTGCGTGCGACGCGGGTCCAACTGGAGGAGGGCCTCAAGCGTTACACCGAGCTGTTCGATTTCGCGCCGATCGGCTACGTCACTTTGGGCTCGCGCCGCAACATCGGGGAGCTCAACCACAGCGCAGCCGAGCTTCTGGGCCAGGGGCGCTCTCAGCTGACCGGAGTGAGCTTCCATCGCTTCGTGGCTGAGGCAGACCTCTTGCGCCTCGATGTCGCGCTGTCGAGAGCCGAGCGTGCGGGCGTACAGCAGCATGTCGAGATCGCGTTGCGGAACGGCAAACACGTCGCGCTGAGCGTCGCTGCGCTGGATGGCGAGCGCACGCTGCTCGCGCTCGAGGACATCAGCGAGCGCGTCGCCAACGAAGAGCGCCTGACCGAGACGCGCGCCGCGCTGCAGATGGCCGATCGGCGCAAGAACGAGTTTCTCGCCATGCTGTCGCACGAGCTGCGCAATCCGCTCGCGCCGCTGCGCAACTGCATCTTCTTGCTGTCCCACGAGGAGAAACGAGACGGCGGTAGCCAGCACACCCTCGAGATCATGGAGCGCCAGGTGGCGCACATGGCGCGCCTGATCGATGACCTTCTCGACGTGACCCGCATCGGCCGGGGCAAGATTCAGCTGCAGAAGGAGCGCATGGATCTCACGGAGCTCGTCGCGCGCCACGTGGCGGATGCGCGAGTGACCTTCGATGCGTCACGCATCCTGCTCGAGAGCCAGCTGAGCGAGGAGCCAATCTGGGTGGATGCGGATGCGGCGCGGCTCACCCAGGTTCTGAGCAACGTGCTCGGCAACGCGGAGAAGTTCACACCGCCTGGCGGTCACGTCTGCGCGAGCCTGACGCGCAAAGGGACGACGGCAGAGCTCTGCATTCGCGACACGGGCGCCGGCATTACGTCGGAGGTGCTCGAGCACGTGTTCGAGCCGTTCGCGCAGGCGCCGCAGACCATCGATCGCGCGCGCGGCGGGCTGGGCCTCGGGCTCAGCATGGTGAAGGGACTGATGGAGCTGCACGGCGGCACGGTGTCGATCACCAGCGCCGGGCGCGGCTTTGGCACGGAGGTTACGCTCCGGCTGCCCATCGCCACGCCGGACCAGTTGCAGCCAAGGGCGGCGGACTGGCAGCTGCAAGGCAAGACGCGCCGCCGCGTGTTGGTGATCGAGGACAACGAAGACGCGGCGGACACCTTGAGTCACGCCCTGACGGTGGTTGGGCACGAGGTGCAGGTCGCGTACGATGGCTCGAGCGGTCTCGAGTGCGCGCGCCTCTTCAATCCGGAGGTCGTGCTCTGCGACATCGGCCTGCCCGGAATGGACGGTTATCAGGTGGCACGCAAGTTCCGCGAAGATGTGTCTCTGCGCGGCGCGTTTCTGGTCGCGCTCACGGGCTACGCGCGCCCCGAGGACCTGCAGCAAGCGCTCGCGGCAGGTTTCAACGAGCACGTGGCCAAACCGCCCAGCATCGAGAGGCTGAGCGACATGCTCGCGCACGCGCCCGTGCCGTGCTGATCAGCTCGCCGCGTCGACCGTCATGCCCGTGCCCCGCAGCAGGATGCCGCGGATGAGCTCGGCCTGCTCGGCGTGTGTACGCGCCTTCTCCGAGAAGCGTGCACGCAGCTCGCGCGTTCCGGAATCGGACAGGCGTTGAGCCATCGTCGCGCTCTCTTCGAGCACGCGGACCGCCGACCAGAGCGCGCGCTCGAGGTCTTCGTTCTGCCCGTGCAACAGACTCTCGACCGTGAACGTGTGCCCCACGTGACAGCGGAAATGCTCGAACTCACCGGCCTTCGTCTGCTGCAGGGCGCCGTGGCACAGGGGGCAAGCGAGCCCGGCGGGCGCGCCAGGTTGTCGGCCTTCGATCTGCGCGACCACGGCATCGGGCTCGCGGCTGCGCGTGACCTGTGACGCCACCAGCTGCGTGAGCAAGCCCGGCAGCGCGGCCGGTGTGACCACGTGATCGACCGCCATGATGTCGAGCACGCTGCGCGGCATCTCCGGCGCCTCGGCGCTGTCCGGCTGCTGCACCACACACACTCCACCGCGCGCCCGGATCGACAGCATGCCCGCGCTGCCGCAGTTTTGATGTCCGGAGAGCACCACGCCGATCACGCGCGCGCCGAAGCTGGCAGCGGCGCTGCGAAACAGCGCGTCGCCCGCGGGCCGGTGCCCATTCTCGCGCGGGCCTCGCACAACGGCCATCGAGCCATCGGCGCGCAGCATCAGATGATTGTCGGGGGGCGCGATGTAGATGTGACCCGGCGCGATCTTCTCCTGATGTAGCGGGTGGCGCGCGGGCAGCGGTCCGCGTGTGCTCAATAGCTCTGGCAGCGGACTCTGCCAGTTGGGCACGGTGTGCAGCACGATGAAGAGTGAAGCGCGCAGATCGCGCGGCAGATGCGGGACGAGCTCCAGCAATGGAGCGACGCCGCCAGTAGATGCCGCGATGACGATCACGTCGTGGTTCATTGCACCAGCGTGCGCGCAAAGAAGCTGAGGCGCCATGCTCTCTGCGAACGCTGCGTGCGACGACGGCGCTGTGGCGTGACTTTGGCGCGCATGAGGCGGGAACGCCGCGCGGTGAGCTGATGTGCGCTCGCGCATGGGGCGAGTGCAGCTCGCGCGTCGCGTCCTCGAGCGCAGTACGGCGGCGGCGCGGCACGCGACGCGCTGCACGATCGCTTTGCAACTCGCCTTGTGTCACGCCTCGCTGCGCACATCGTTCTGGAGCCGCTCACCGCGAGTGCGGAAAAGTCCCCACCCGGTATCGGAGCGAGTTGAGGAGCCGCGCTCGAGCGCATCGCATGCTGCGCGAGCAAGATCCTGAACACGCGCGCGCAAGACATCGGCGAGCGAGTGGCGACTCGTCGGCTACAGCCAGACGCTCACCACTTCGCGCGACGTCGATCCAACGCGCTGACTCACGCGTTCTTGGCCGAACCCGGCGCGGCCATCTTGCGATGCATCTCGGCCTTCGCTCCCGCCGGCATGATGTGCGAGATGGCCGCCTGCAGCTTGTTCTGCCAGCCGGTCACCACGTCGCCGTCGCCGCGCAACATGGCATCGAAGCCGAGCTTCGCGACCTGATCCGCTGGCTGCTTTTTGTCCGCGCCGACCTTGGTATCCAGCATGTCCGCGCGCTCGAAGAACTCCGTCTCCGTGGCGCCGGGCATCAGACAGGTCACACTCACGCCGCTGTCTTTCAGCTCGGCGCGCAGCGCGTAGGCGAAGGAGTCGAGCAGCGCCTTGGTGCCGTTGTACACGGCCTGGAACGTGCCGGGCATCAGGCCCGCGATCGAGCCAGTGATCAAGATGCGCCCTTCCCCACGCGCGCGCATGTCCTTGGCGATGCGGTGCACGAGGTACAGCGTGCCCGTGACGTTCGTGTCGACGACGCGTCGAATGTCCGACCATTCCTGGTCGAGGAACGCGTGGCCCAGCCCTCTGCCCGCGTTGGCCAAGAGCGCAGCCACCGGCCTGCCTCGCACGGCGGCCACGAGCTCATCGACGCCGGCCTCCGTGGCCAGGTCGGCCTGCAGGGCCTCGACGTTCGCGCCGCCGCTGCGCAGGCGCTGAGCCGCGTCGTGGATCGCGGGCTCGTCCGCGACGATCAGCACGTCGTAACCCTTCGAAATGCCGTAGGCAGCCAGCTCGTAGCCGATGCCCGTGGAAGCGCCTGTGACGACTGCCAGCGGGCGTGGATCGGTTGCCAAAGTTGCCATGTGCGCAGGCCTCCTGTGTTGGTGAAGGAAGCCACAAGCTCGCAATGAGCATGCCCACACGGGTCCGCCTCGAGGGCGGACTCGTGTTTGCAGTAGCATCGCGGGGCTTTAGTAGCGCGGAACCTTAGGATCCACGGTTTGCGACCAGGCGTCGATGCCGCCGACCACGTTGTAGACCTCGCGGAAGCCCTGGCGCAGGAAGCGCTCGGCCGCGGCCTGGCTGCGACCGCCGTGATGGCAGTGGAAGACGAGCGGCGTGCCCTTGTCGAGCTTCTCGATGTAGGCCACGGCCGCGTCATCCAGCAGACGCGCGCCGAGCGTGGCCTTCTGCTGCTCCTCTGGCGTGCGCACGTCGAACAGCTCGAACGGCTGCTTCTCGTCCAGCATGGCCTTCAGGCTTGCCGGCGACAGCTGCCGGACCTTCGGGCCCTCGTTCGGGTTGTCCACCTTGAAGCCGGCGCCGCTCGCGTCGTAGTCGATCTGCACGCCGTCCGCGCGGACCGCGCTCTGCGAGTCCACCAGCACCGTGATGCCGCCCGCGTCCACCTGGAAGTCACCGGGCGCCGGCTCGTCGATCGACAGCGCGTGCTCGAAGTCCGCGCTCACCTCCAGACGCAACGTGCCAGGGTCGTTGCCCTTGGCGTCGCGGATCGCCTGCTGCGCCGCCGGAGCGACGCTGATCTTCGGCGCCTTGCCGGAGGGCTTCGTGGCAGGGGCAGGCGCCGGGGCCGCAGCTGCTGGCTGCGCGACGCCCAACAGGCCCTGCAGCTCGCCGTTCTGGAACAGCTCGCGCACGATGTCGCAGCCGCCGACGAACTTCCCGTCGACGTACAGCTGCGGGATCGTCGGCCACTCCGAGTAGGCCTTGATGCCCTCGCGAATGTCCGGGTCGGTCAAGACGTTGACCGTCTTGTAGTCCGAGCCCAGCTTGTTCAAGATCTGCGTGACGGTGGCAGAGAAGCCGCACTGGGGGAAGTTGCGACTTCCCTTCATGAACAAAACGACGCGATCGCTCGCGATGACCTCTTCAATGCGTGTTCGTAGCGCGGGTTCGATGGCAGCCATGGGGTCCTCAGCTCGAGGGTTCGGTGCGCGTGTGACGCAACACGACTCTCTAAGGTTGCCGAAGTGGTTCGTCAACCATGCGCAGGGGGGCCACGGCTACTTACAGCAGGGCCGGGCTCAGGGCTTCGCCAGGCTGTCGATCCAGGTTTTGACCCACTCGCTGTTCTCCTCGTCCACGAGGAACGTGGCGAGCGGGGGCATTTGCTGGGTTTTGTCGCCGCGTTGGGTGATGAGCGTGTACAGCAGGCTGTCTGCCGAGGACCCAGGCACGATGCGGGTCTGGCCCACCCAGCGCATGGTCTTGGCCGCCACGTCTATCCCCGTCTTGCGCACGGCGGCGCCGGGCGGCGTGCTGCCGTCCAGCTCAGCCGGCTCGAGCCGCATGCGCAGGCCGGTGCTGTAGCCCTTGCTGCTCGTGACGTCATTATGGCACGTCACGCCGCAGTTCATGTGCATCCAGCCGAGCGCGTGCGCCTCGGCGGTCTCGTCGCTCTCGCCGATGTGGTACTCCGTGTCGCCTTCGAAGTTCGAAAGGCGCCGCTCCGCAACGAGCTTTTCGAGCGTCTCGCCGCTCGCTTCCGGCAGACCGAGGGCCACCTGCTCGAAGCCCAGCACGCGATCGCGTCGACCCTTGTGACACTCCTCGCAATCGCTCGGCGATGGCAGGTAGTGCATGCGATCACCGACCGCGACCGTGCGCGCGGAGTCGACGCGCGTGGCATCCGTGAGCTGCGCGTTCCACTGGTACGTGGTCGCGCGCCAATCGCCGGGTTCTTTCTTGAAGTACAGGCGCGTCTCGACGGGCGTCTCACTGTCCGGGGCCTGAAACTCCTTCCAGAAGCGCGTGCCCACCGGGAACTCCCACGCGCTGGGCTCGGAGGCATCGATGCTCGTGCCCTTCGGGATGAAGATGTAACGGGCCTTAGTCAAGCCATCCGACCACAGGCGCGCGCCAGGCACGTACGGACGCACGTTCTCGGCGACGACGCGCTTGGCCGTATCCTCGTACAGACCCGTGCAGCTGAGATGCACGGGGAGCTCGTTGATCGAGTCAGCGATCTCCTCCCTGCAACTCTCATCGAGCTCGATCGGAAAGATCTGCCCGCCGGCCCCACCGACATCGTGTGAGCGCGTACAGCCGGCACTGCTCACCAAGCCGATCAAGCTGCCCACTCCTACCAACGCCACACACAGCTGCTTCATGCACAATCCTTGTGGAGCCCGCACGCTCTACCTCAGTGTAGCGAGCGAAGCGCGCATGGGAAATGCGCCAGCTGCGCATGGGGGCGCGCGTTCTCGGCTGCTCACATTGGATCCGTCCTGCCGCCGTCGCAACACGACCGGACGCGCTACGAAAAGCTTTCGGTTTCTGCTGCGAGGGCAAGGCCGAGTCCGAACTTGTCACTGCGAGGGCCCCGGCGGGCGGGTGCGTCCGGGGTGACCGGGCGCGATGAGGTAGGCTCTCCGCATGGCTTCGCGCGTGTACGCAACCATCGGGCGGGCGTCGGGCAACGACGTGGTGCTGGATGATCCGACCGTCTCGAATCACCACGCCCGGCTGTCCTGGGCTGGCACGACCCTGCTCGTGGAAGACTTGTCGTCAGAGAACGGGACGTTCTTGGACGGGGAGCGAGTCAAAAGTGCACGCACGCGGCCCGGCGCCGACCTGCGCTGCGGCGCTGCGACCGTGCCCTGGAGCCACGACGGATTGCGCAGGCTGCTCAAGGCCGGCACTGGCTCGCGTACGCTTCTCATGCCGCAAGCCAGCACGCCCACGTACGTGTGCGGCGCGTGTGGCTACGTGGGCACGCTCGGCCAGGCAGCGACGAAGAACACGCTGACGTGCGCGAAGTGTGGAGCCACCCTGCGCACGCGCCTGTCGCCGAAGAGCAGCGGTTCGGGTAGCGCGAGCTTGTTGCTGATATCGCCGCTGCTGATAGCTGCAGTGTTCGCAGGCCGTTGGCTGTGGCTGCGGCAAGACTCCGGCGCCGCCGCTGGCAGCAGCGGACTGTACGGCACGGCGCAAGCTGGCGACGGCCGGACCCACGTGAGCACGCAGGTCGCGCAGCGCATCGCGAAGGCGCTGACGCCGTACGATCCGCTGACGCGCAACACCGCGGTGAAGATCGCGGCCCGCACGGAGGGGCCGTTTCACGTGGAGCAGGTGGCCGAAATCTGGAATGCCGTGCGAGCGCCGTGGCGCTACGTGAACGACCCGATCAAGCAGGAGTATTTCGCGACGGCGCGCGAGACGATCGAGAACGGCTACGTGGGGGACTGTGATGACTTCGCGACCACGCTGGCCTCGATGGTGCTCGCCATCGGCGGCAAGGCGCGCGTAGTGGTGATGGACGGGCCGCAGGGCGGGCACGCGTACGCGGAAGCCTGTGTGCAGGGGGAGCCGCCGAAGGTCGCAGCGGCGCTGATCAAGCATTACAAGTCGCGCTGGAGCCGCTACCTCGCGGGCCGCCCGGTGCCGCGCACGATCGCCTTTCGCACGGGCAGCGACTGTCCGATGTGGCTGAACCTGGACTGGAGCTCGGTCGTGCCGGGCGGCGCGTACGTGGCAGAGAAGTGGGCGGTGGCAGTGTACGAAGACGGCAGCCGCGCGCCGCTGATAGCGGCGAGCGGCGCTGCGGCCGATGCAAAGGCAGCCGCCGGCCGCCCCGCGCGCTAGTGCTTGCCTGAGCGGGCGCGTGTGATTACTGGCTGACCACCATGCTGGCGTTGCCGCTCACGGTGATCGTGTCGGCCACGTCGAGCGAGCCCAGCGTGGGGAGCTTCGCGTTGCTCGAGAGCGTGAGCGGGGCGCGGGCCGCGTAGATGGTGCCTCGGATGTTCAGCTCGCCGTTGCCCGACAGGCTGACTGGCGCGCTTGAGCTGCGGTTCTGGTAGAGCGTGATGCCCGCGTACGTGCCGCTGCTCGGCGGCGTGAGCTTGACGTTGCCGTTGCCCGACAGGTCGATGCCGGAGCGCGTCGAGGCGTTGTAGATCATCACGCCGGTGCCCGTGAGGATGGCGTTGCCGCTCACGCTCAGGCCGCCTTCAGCGATGTAATACACGCCCGGCTCGAGCGTGACCTTCGCGTTGCCGCTCAGCTTGATGCCTTTCTGGTAGACACCGGGGCGCAAGGTGCGCGTCGTGTTGTCTGAGACCGAGAGCTCCCCGCTCGCTTCCACGTTGACGCCCGCGCTGGAGGGCACGGGCAACCAGCTGAACGGATCGGGCAGCGCACTGGCACCCGTCGTGACCGCACCGCCCAGCGACGCGTTGCCGGAGACGCTGTCGCCGCCGACCACGAACGAGGCCTTGACGATCAGCTTGGAGTTGCCGGTCGCGGAGCGCGCCTTGCTCGAGCTCGAGTTGACGTAGACGTAACCCTCTTTGACCTCGATCGACGCGTTTCCGGACAGATTCAGCGCGCGATCTGCGCTGCTGTTCAGCACCACGAGGCCCGTGCCTGGGCTGCTGAAATCGACCTCGCGCTGCTCCTCGAGCATCGCGTTCTGGACCGTCAGCACGCGGAAGCCGCCGAGCCCATCTGCCATGAACAGATAGCCGTCGCGGAAGTAGACCATGTTGGCCGAGAAGTCGCCGAGGTCGAGGAAGCCGAGCTCGGTCAGCTTCTGCTCGGGACAGTTCGATCCGTCCGACAGCGCGCCTTGCGTGAGCTGATAGACGTAGACGCCGGCGAGGCCGTTGGCCGCGAACACCAGACCGGAGCCGGCCGTCACGGCGTTGGTCACCGTGCCGCCTGCAGGCGTGCCGTCGAGCTGCAGCGCGGACTGCGTCGCCAACACCTTGCCGTTTTGTGCGCAGAGCACCGCGAACCCACCGTCGCCCAGCGACGTGACGGCGAGGCGGCTGCCCATCTGAATGGTCGACTTCGACTCCGGGATGCTCGCGCCGCCGACGCTGTGCGCTGCGAGCTTCGTACCGGCTGCATCGAACAGCTCGACCGCACCGGGCTGACCGCGCACCACCGCGACCGTCTTGCCATCTGCAGAGACGGTGACGCCGCGAGCGTCGCCGAGACTGACAGTGCGCCCGACGCTCAGCTTGGAGTCGAGAAGTGTAAGGCCGCCCGTGTCACCTGACGTCGCGTACAGTGCGTCGCCGTGGGCGACGATGCTCGTGCCGGCGTAGCTCGCGATGCGCGTGGGCGCAGTCGCGGCTCCGAGCGCGCCGTTGCCGCTGAGGGCGACCTTGCCGACCACGGCGCCGCCGAGCTCACTCGACGATCCGGTGTAGTACAGCGAACCCTGACTGACAGTCAGACCGTTGATCTTCTGGCTGGGGAACTTCAGCTCTGACACCAGCCGCGGCGTCGCGGGGACTTTCAGATCGATGACATCGATCGCGCCCGCGATCGGCAGACCTGCGTTGTTGTACGCGACGTAGGCGAGGTTGGACTCCAACCAGAAGCTGTTCGCCTGCAGCTTGGTCGAGCCGACCGTCGGTGCTTCGACGGTCGCAATCAGCTTGATGCTGAGACCGGAGGGCGTGCTCTCCTCTTGCGAATCGCGCGAGAGCAGCTGCACCGTGGCATCCGCGGCGACGACCCGGTCGGGCCCTTCGGGCTCCGCGTTGCAACCGAACAACAGGGCATTGAGTGCGAGCGTGAGCGACGCACCGACATGCGAGCTTTTGGACATACTTCAGGCTGAGCTTTGGACGTCGCGCGCAGGGAACTTCGGCGCGACGCCCCTAAGGACTGCGTAGCCCAAAATTTAGCACGTCAGCAGATCGCCGCTAGTGGTTCGACGTCATCTGGAGCGAGCATCACCGCCGCCGTGAGCGGCAAGATCACATGACGTGTTGTGTGTGTGATGCCCGCAAGCCCGACGCGCTGCGACCGGCTCCTGTACGGTGTTCGCCGCGCACACGCCGCCAGGCCTCGTGCGTTGCGCTGTGAGCTGTCACCCGCGCAGCGGCGGCCAGCACACCGCAAGCGCCTGCATGCGTGGCGCCTCGATGCCGGCCACGGTGCGCCGCTCGCACGCGCCCAATCCAGTCGCATGCGATGATCGGCCACAGCCCTCGAGCTCGATGCGGCGCGTGCCTGCAAAGCCTTCGAACCCCGCGAGCGCCGCGGCCGCGTCGTCCGAGAGCGCGAGCGCGGGGCGCAAGGTGCAGGGCGAGATCGCAGCGCCGTACGTCGCGGGCGCCGCCGCCTCCAGAGTGCGGCGCAGCGATCCGCGCAAGATGGATGTGGGCTCAGCTCGACATCGAGCTCGCAGCCGCTGCCAGCTGCGACGCCCAGCTTCACGCGCGGTCGGCGCGCGCGTGGCTCACGGATGGCGCTTGAAGGCTTCCGGGTCGTCGAAGCGCTCGGCGAGCGCGCTCGGTGCATTCTGGCCGGCGATCAGGAGGAGATTGAGGTCGTCTCGCCAAGCTCCGTCCGTGCCCGCGCGCCGGCGCCCGGTCACCGCGATCACGTCGCCGCTGCGAGCGGCGCGCAGCTCGATCTGGCCCGCGTGGTCGGGTGCGCTGCGGCTGGGAGCTTCGGACCACCAGCCCTCGAGCACGCCGTCCGCGCGCACGCTGAGCACCAACGTGCCTTCTGCGCGGCTGTAGCTGCCCCAGATCTCGGGGCCGCGCAGCTCGAGCGCGAGCTCGCCCCAGTCACCGTCGTAATAGCCGAGGATCTCGCTCACACGCAGCCCGCTGCTGTCGAGCAGCGCGTTCGGATCGATGTCCGGACGCGGGCTCGGCATGCCGCCCTGTCCGCCCTGCGCCAGCTCTCCGCCCTGTCCTGCCTGTGCCGAGCCGCCCGCGCCCGCCCCACCGACTTCGCCGTTGCCGCCGCTCCCGCCAGAGGCGCTCGCGCCCGCCACGCCGCTGCCGCCCGCTGCACCGCCGCTGCCGGCCGCCGCACTGCCGCTGCCGGCCGCCCCACCGCCGCTGCCCGCCGCCGCACTGCCGCTGCCGCCCGCCACACTGCCGTCGCCGCCCTGTGCCGGAGCGCCTGCGGTGCCCCCGGCTCCGCCGCCAGGGGTGCCCGCACGACCGCTACCGCCAACCGGCCCGCCGCTCCCGGCAGCATGCTGCGCGCCCGCACCAGCGTGCTCACCGCTCGCGACACCGGCATCGCCACCCTCGTCCGCGCCCGCTCCGCCCGCTCCCGCGCTGCGGCCAATCGCGCGCGAACCGCCGCTGCCAGCTGCGCGACCGCTCGCGCCACCATTCGCGCGATTCGTGCTCCCCCGCGGATTGCTCGGCTCGTCGACCGTCTCATTGCTCACCACCGCCGACGTATCCGCCGCGGAGTGGCCGCCGCAAGCTGCAAGAGGCGCAGCGACCACAAACGTGAGCCAAGTCAGCCGTTTCGAGACCACTTCGAGCATTTCTCGCCTTCTTCCAGTGCGGTACGAGCGCTTGCCGGCGACACGCCGCTTGGCAGCCGCGGCCGATACCGCTGCATCTGCGGCCGCACGGTAAATGATCCGCCGCCGCGATCAAAGTACCGTCGCACGTCTGCACACCCGCGCTGCGTCCAAATCCGCTCTCGGACAATCCATCCGCTGCTGACGGCTGCGAGTGTGTGCTCGCTCAGCTCGAGCGTAGCAAGCGCCGCCGCTCGGGGAGCCACTCGCCGAGGTACCACGGCACGCCCACGACCACGAGCTGCGGACCCCCACGCAGCAGGAGCAGCGCGCGCATCAAGGCCGCGCTGTGGTTGTGGAGCAACGCGTAGTACCAGCGGCGCTCGATGAGCTCCGGAACGATCACCGCGATCTGGCGCTCGGGATGGGCGCGCTCGAGCTCGGACAAATACGACAATAGCGGCTGGAAAAGGTTGCGATACTCGGAGCGCAGCACGATTAGCTGTGGGGCCGGGAAGCCCTGGCGCGCGGCCGGATCCACGGCCAGGTCTTTCCAGCGCGGTGTCAGATCATCCACGTCGCGGTCGCCGGTCAGCACCTGCACGCAGATCACGTCCGACGACATACCGAGCGCGAGACGCAGCGCCTTGAGGGCCACGGCGTCCCAGCGGCGCACGGGTACGACCGCGAGCGGCCGGCGCGTAGGACCGAGCTCCAGCGATTCGGCGGTGGCCGTGACACGCGCGATGAACTGAAAGTGACGCCGCGTGGCCTCGAACAGCAGCAAGGTGACGCCCATGATCACCAGGCTGATCCACGCGCCCTCGGTGAGCTTGGCCGCCATGATGACGAGCGCGGTCGCTCCGGTCGCGAGCATGCCCGTCGCGTTGAGGGCCAAGGACAGCCGGGCGCGGCCACCGAGCTCGGGCAAACGCCGGTACCAGTGCGACACCATCCCGGCCTGTGACATCGTGAAGGCGAGAAAGGCACCGATGGCGAACAGCGGGATCAGCGCATCCGTGATGCCGCCGAAGATCACGAGCAAGAGCGCGGACAGCGCGCTCAGCACCAGGATTCCGTGCGAGAAGGCGAGCCTGCGCCCGCGGTGCACGAACGGCTCGGGCAAGTAGCGATCGCTCGCCAGGATGCGACACAGGCGCGGGAAGTCGGCGAAGCTCGTGTTGGCCGAGAGGCACAACACGATCACCACGGAGGCGAGCGTCACGTAATACAGCGGACCGCGGCCGACCACCGCCGCCACCAGCTGCGAGAGCAAGCTCTGAAAGCCCGGCTCGCCTGGCGGCTTGGCCGTCACCCCGTGGCCCGCAGCCAAGATCGCCTCTCCCAGCAGCAGGAGCAGCAAGACGGAGATGATCAACGTCAGCGTGCGGCGGGCGCCCACCACCGCCGGCTCACGGAAGATGGGCACGGCGTTACTTACGGCCTCCACGCCCGTCATCGCCGTGCAGCCACTGGCGAACGCGTGGATCAAGAGCCAGGGTGTCGCCGCGCTCAAGCCCGCGCCGGCGTGCGTTGCAGCTGACGGCGTCAGGTCGGGCGCACCGTTCAGCCAGAGCTTGATCAGGCCCGTGCCGAGCACACCGAACAAACACAGCACGAACAGCCACGTCGGCAGCATGAACGCGAGGCCCGTCGCGCGCAGCCCGCGCAAGTTGATCATGGTCAGCACCGCGAGCAGGCCGAGGCACAGTGGCAAGGTGTACGGCAGAAGGTCCGGCAGCACCGATACCAGCGCACCCACGCCCGCCGCGATGGCGACGGCCACGTTCAGCACGTAGTCGAGGGCGAGCGCTGCGGCTGCAAACAGTCCAGCGCGCTCGCCCAGATTCTCTTTCGCCACACTGTAGGCGCCGCCTCCCCCGGGATAAGCGGCGATGGTCTGGCGATACGAGAGGTAGACGATCACCAGGAGCACGCAGATCAGCATGCTGAGCGTCGTGCTGTAGCGAAACGCGCCGGCGCCCAGTGGCAAGAGCACGGTGAGCATCGCCTCGGGCCCATAGGCGGCCGACGCCAACGCATCCAACCCCAGCACCGGCACGCCCACCAGGGGGCCTACGCGCTCGGCGTCGCTCTCGTTCGTGGCGAGTGGCTTTCCGAACAATACGTGTGTAAGGCGCATGATTCTCGCAGTCCGGCTCCGTCGACCTGCCCGCAGCAAGAATCCGGCCGAGATGACGCAGCGCTCGACTGCGAGCGACACCGCAGGCCTGCCTCAAGGGGGCACAACCGCCTCTCACACTCGCAGCACGCGGCCGAGCCACTCGACCGCTTCGCTCACGAAGCGCTCACGGTTTTCGGGCAGCGCGAGCTCGTGCCCCTCCCCTTCGAAGAGCAAATAGCTCACATCGATGCCGCGCCCGCGGGCCCGCGTCACGACTTGCTCCGACTCCTCGACGGGCACGTTGCTGTCGTTCGCACCGTGAACGACCAGGAGCGGCACGCACAGCTTGTCGAAGCGGTGGATCGGCGACAGCATGTGCAGGAGCTCGGCGTCGTGCACCGGGTGGCCGTACTTGGGATACGCGGCCTCCGCAATGAACGGCTCCGTATGCGCGTAGAAGGTCTGCAGATCGGCCATGCCGCACACGTCCATGCCGGCCGCGAACAGCTCCGGATGCAACACCAGCATCGCGAGCGTGAGATAGCCGCCGTAGGAGCGGCCGCCGCACGCCAGGCGCTCCGGCGTCGCGAGATCGTGCGCGAGCACGTACTCTGCGCACGCCACCACGTCGCGGATCGCGTCCCAGCGTTTGCGCCCGTCGTCCGCCGTGACGAAGCTGCGGCCGAAACCCGACGAGCCGCGGATATTCGGGGCAAACACCGAGATGCCGTGGCGCGCCAGCGCCTGGAACAGCGGATTCCACACCGGTCGTTCCTGCGCTTCCGGCCCGCCGTGCAGATGGATGAGCAGCGCGGGCGCGGCGCGCGCTGGCTCGGCGCGGTACAACCAGCCCGTGATCTGCGTGCCGTCGTGCGAGCGCAACGCCTCGAGCGTCGGATGCACCACGCGCTCTGCGTCGAGCGGAGCGGTGCCCGCACATTGCCGCCATTGGCTGCTGGTCGTGTCGTACGTCCAGATGCCGCGCGGCCCGCTCGGGCCCTCCAGCGTGAGCGCCAGCAGCTTGCCGTCCGCGCTGAAGCTGCCGTCGTGTGCCACCGGACAGGGCAGCTCGATGTCGCTCAGAACGCCGCTCGCCAGCTCGATCAGCTGTGCTTCGCTCTTGCCGGCGAAGTTCCACAAGAGGAGCGCGTGCGTGCCGTCGGCGGTCAGGATCACGTTCTCGAGCTCGACGTCTGGCCGATCGATCACGAGCCGCGTGTCGAGCGGCATGCCCTGCCCGTCGAGCACGACCTCGAACAGGCCGTACATCTCCGCGCCCGCGTTGCTGCGCAGATACGCGAAACGCCCATCCGGGCTGAGGCGGCCCAAATCCGTGGATCCCAGGCCACCGCGCGGTACGAGCTGCGCCTCGCGCCCGCTCGCGATGTCCACCACCCACACCGTGCGCGCGCCGCGAGCGCCGCGGCGCAGGAGCGCGATGCGCAGGTCGCGACTGACATCCAGCACGACGGGCTGCCCGCCTTCACCGAGCGCCGTGCGGGCGCCGCTCGCAGCGTCTTCGAGCAGCGCGTAGCCGGGCGCGTGCAGCGTCGCAGAGCAGGCGAGCGCCAGCACGCCGGCGCGGTGGGTCCAGGGACCGAGGAACGTGGCGCCGCCATCAGCGGCAGCGACACGGTGCAGATCGCTCCCGTCCGGCCGCACCACCCACACACCGGTGCGCGGGCTGCCGCCGGGTGCGGCGAGCACGGCTAGCCACGCGCCGTCCACCGACCAGCTCACGTGCTGCACGAGCGCGGGCCCCGTGTCCAGCACGCGCTCGGAACCGCTGCCGAGCTGCTTCACCCACACGCGCGGCGCGCCGTCGCGATCGGAGACGAACGCGAGCTCCCGGCCGTCCGGCGACAAGGCCGGCGACCACGCGGCAGGCAAGCGCGCCAGAGCCGCAAACGTCACTGCAGCTATTTCCGACATCGAGCCAAGCTAGCTTGAGCCATGTTTGTTGCCGCCCGATGTCCAGCGGGCCGGGGCTGCGCTGCGCGTCAGGCGTGGGCAGCGATGCCGTGCTTCTGCAGCCATAGCTCGATCAGGGCGACCTGCCACAGGACGTTCGAGCCCAGGTTCGAGCGGGTCTCGTTGGGTGCCGCCAGCAGCTTCTGCACGTAGCTTTCGCGGAATAGTCCGCGCTCACGCGCGACGCGACTCGTGAGCGTGGCGCGCACGATCTCGAACAGCGGGCCGTCGAGGTACCGGATGCCCGGCACGGGGAAGTAGCCCTTGGGGCGGTCGATGACCTCAGCTGGCAGGAGCGCGCGCGCGGCTTCCTTGAGCACGCCCTTGCCGCCTTGCGCGAGCTTGAGCTCCGGCGGGCAGGTCGCGGCCAGCTCGACCAGCTCGTGATCGAGGAACGGCACGCGCGCCTCGAGGCCCCAGGCCATGGTCATGTTGTCCACGCGCTTGACCGGGTCGTCGACGAGCATGATCGTGGAGTCGATGCGCAGCGCGGCATCCAGCGCGGTTGCCGCTCCTGGCTGCGCGAAGTGCTGGCGCACGAACTCCATGCTCACGTCCTGCTCGACGAGGTAGTCGCGCGACACGATCTCCTCGAGCAGCGAGCGCGGGCGATCGAAGAACGCGGCGCTGTAGGCCTCGAGCGCACGGCTGCGCGGCACGTTCTCGAGCGGCGGGTACCAGTCGTAGCCCGCGAACACCTCGTCCGCGCCCTGCCCCGACTGCACGACCTTGACGTGTTTGCTGACCTCCTCCGAGAGCAGAAAGAACGCCACGGCGTCGTGGCTGATCATGGGCTCGCTCATGTGCCAGATGGCCGCGTCGACGCCGGGCAGCAGGCGCTCGTTCGGGATGCGAATCTGGAAGTGCCGCGTATCGAAGTGGCGCGCGACGATGTCGGAGTAGTGGAACTCGTCGCCGCTCTCGCCGCCACCAGCTTCGAAGCCGATGCTGAACGTGGTCAGGTGACGCTGGCCGGACTCCGCGAGTAGGGCGACGATCAAGCTGGAATCGAGGCCGCCGGAGAGCAGCACGCCGATCGGCACGTCCGCGACCATGCGCTTCTCGACCGCAGCGCGCAGCTTCGCGAGCAGCGCGCGCTGCCACTCCACGGCGGGCAAGGTCTGGGCCGGACGCGTGAATTGCGGCCGCCAGTAGCAGGTCTCACTGACGCGCCCGTTCGGCTCGATGATGCGCAGGCTCGCCGCTGGCAGCTTCTTGACCCCGTTCAGGATGGTGTGAGGCGCGGGCACCACGGAGTGGAAGGTCATGTAGTGGTGGAGCGCTTCGCGGTCGATGGACACGTCCACGTCGCCCGCTGCGACCAGTGCGGGCAAGGTCGAGGCGAAGCGGAGGCGGCCGGGTGTCTCGGAGTAGTAGAGCGGCTTGATGCCCAGGCGGTCACGCCCCAACACCACGCGGCCGCTGTCGCGCTCCGAGATCGCAAACGCGAACATGCCGTGAAAGCGCTGCACGCACTCCGGGCCCCAGCGATGATACGCCTTGAGTAGCACCTCGGTGTCAGAGTCCGAGAAGAACCTGTAACCCAGTTCTTTCAGCTCTTCGCGCAGCTGTTTATAGTTGTAGATACAACCGTTGAACACCAGTGACAGTCCCAACTGACTGTCCACCATGGGCTGCTCACCCGTGGCGCTCAGATCGATGATCGTGAGCCGCCGGTGCGCGAGCGCGAGATTGCCGCGCTGGTACAAGCCGTGAGAGTCGGGGCCGCGCGCGGCGATTCGCTCACTCATGCGCGCGACGGCCGCCACATCTACAGGTCGATTGTCAAAGCGTAGCTCGCCAGCGAATCCACACATGCCGTATCTCTCCAATCCGTTTCTATCTCAAAAGCCACGTATCTTTGGCTCCGCCGCCGCGCGACGAGTTGACGATCAAGCTGCCGCTCGGGGCGACGCGCGTGAGCGCTGCCGGCACGACCACGGGCTCCTCGCCGTAGTACACGAACACGCGCAGATCGATGTGACGCGGGCGCAGCTTGTTGCGCTCCAGGGTCGGGTGCGTCGACAGCGTGACCGTCTCCTGTGCGATCCAGCGCGCCGGCTGCTGTGAGATCAGGCCACGCGCCTCGTCCAGCTCGTCTCGGCTGGCGTGCGGACCGATCATCACACCGAACCCGCCGTAGCCATCCACTGGCTTCACCACCAGCTCCTGCAGGCGCGCTAGCACCTGGCGCCGTTGCTCGGGCTCCGCGCATTGGTATGTGGCCACCTGCTCGAGCAGCGGATGCTCGCCGAGGTAATATTCGATAAACTTCGGCACATAACTGTAGATGGCCTTGTCGTCAGCCAGGCCATTGCCCAGCGCGTTGGCGATCGTCAGGGTGCCCGCTTGCACCGCACGAACCAGCTTGGGGCCCAGCAGCTTGCCGTCGCGGCCCACCTGCGAGAGCACATCGCTCATGCGTAGGTACACCACGTCGACGCGCCGGTGCTCGCCGCGCGCGTCCCACAGGAACACGTGATCGCCGTCGACCGCGATCTGATCGGGCGTCGCTAGCGGAATGCCCATCTGCTCTGCGAGCATGCGGTGCTCGAAGAACGCCGAGTCGCTGGGCCCTTCCGTGAGCAGCACGATACTGGGCGTGTCGCTGGCGGCGGCGGGCGCGCATTCCTCGAGCGTCTTGCGAAGCAGCTGCGGCGCCTCCTCTGGATCGAGCAGCGGCGCTGCGCCGTCGATCAACTCCGGAAAGGCGTGTCGGATCAGACGACGGTTCTGAATCGCGTACGCGACACCGGACGGCACGCGCACGTTGTCCTCGAGCACGAGCCAGCGGCCCTCGCCATCGCGCACGATGTCGAAGCCGCAGACGTGAGCGCGGCGCATGCCCTTCGGCCACAAGCTCGCGACCGCCTCGCGGCCCGGGCAGCGCGCGACCAGCGAGCTCGGCAGCACGCCGTCCCGCACGATCGCGGCCTCGCCGTAGATGTCCTGCAGGAAAGCGTCGATCGCGCGCGCGCGCTGGGCCGTGCCGCCCTGTAGCCGGCTCCACTCCTCGCCGCTCAACACGCGAGGCACGCAGTCGACCGCGAAGTCGGTCGGCTCATCCTGGCCGGACACGCGGAATACGACGCCGGCCTCGTGCTTCGCCTGCTCGAGCAGCTTCTGCCGCCGCTGCAGCTCTCGTGGCGCGAGCTCACACAGCGCGTCGAGCATCGCCGCGTGGGCCGGGCGCAGTCGCCCGTCCGGCAGCATCGCGTCGTCGTAACCCGGCGACGCGTAGCCGGCGAGCAGCGGCGAAGGCGGCGCCTCGGAAGACAACGACGTGGCCTCGCCCGCAGTCTCGGCGACGATCAAGTCGACTACGTCTGTAATGCGATCGCGCCGGCGCAGCGCCTCGCGCTGCCGCGCTGCGCCGCTGCCGTGGCTGAGCGCGGATTCGGCGAGCGCGTGCACCGTGTCCCAGTCGCCGTGGGCGGTCAGCTCCGGGCGCAGCTCCTGCACCACGCGCCGCACGAGCACGCCGGCCGGAACCGAGTGCGGCGTCGATAGATCCACGAGCTCGCCCTCGAGCCCGGAACGCGCCGCGCGCCACATGGCCGTGCGGTACAGTGCGGCGGGGATCTCCACGGCGGGCTCGCGATCGAGCTGCGCCAGCTCGCGAGAGACGACGGCGCGGAACAGACCGGCGATCAGCACCACCGTGTCCACGCTCTGGCAGGCGTCGCAGACGCGCAGCTCGAGCGTGGGTACGTGCGCGGACGGCCGCACGTCAAAGTAGATCATGCCGGGATCGCTGATCGTGCCGGAGGCCACGAGGGTCTGCACCAGCGCGTCGTATTCGGCTGCGGAGTGGAAGCGCCCCGCACGGCCGGACGTGGGCCAGCGCGTCCAGATCAACGCGCGGCTGCTGGCGTACCCTGTATCCGTGCCATCGTGAGAGAACGGCGAGCTTGCGGAGAGCGCGAGCAACACGGGCAGCCACGGGCTCACACGATCGATCAGGCGCGCGGCGACGTCGCGATCGGGGATGCCGACGTGTACCTGCATGCCGCAAATCAGCTGCTCTCGCACGAGCAGCTGATAGTCGGCGAGCATGCGCCGAAAGCGCGGCGTCTCCGTGATCGCGAGCGGAACCGAGAGCGGCATGGTACCTGCGGACGCGATGCCGACGCCCAGGCCGCGTGCGACGCGCACCAGCTCGCCGCGCAGGTGCAGCAGGTTCTGGCGCAGCTCGGGCAACGAGCTCGTTACGTCGCTGTTCGTCTCGATCACGGTCTGCTGGAGCTCCGCGGCGAACGTCCCGCTGCAATGTTCCAGCGCGCGCAGCAGCTCGCCTGCGCGCGGCGTCAGGCGCCGGCTGCGCAAGTCGACCAGATGAAACTCTTCCTCGATGCCCAGCGTGAGTGGCTGCTTGTCCCAGGAATCCGAGCTACGAGGCGCGTTGTAAGGTTTGTGGTGCAAGCTGGCGTCCATGCGGAATATCCATGTCGTGCCGTCCGGGGCGTGTCCTCTCCACGCTGACGGCTGTGCCGGCAGTGCTTTCGCAAAGTCCGTTCCGTGCAGATTTGCGCCGCTGAACACAGCAAACGCGCGGGAAATCCCGGTGTAGGCAGCGCACGATTGCCACGGTGGGGCGCCGTGGAGCCGGTCGGGCGCGCGGAATGTGAAGTGTCGGGCTTTGATAGCTGATCTGCAGCTCGACTCGGCTGGATCTAACAGCCATCATCCAACCGGTTGCTATCCGGTTTCGAGTACCGCGAAGGCACGGCTCCGAGGCACGGGGGCGAGCGCAATGTCGACCGGGACGACTCCGCGCTGCCTTCTGCCTGGCCGACCGGGGCCCTCCGGGCGAGCGATTGCTGACCCGAACTGGGCGGGTTACGGCACCGCACCCGGAAGAGATGCAGCGTTGGATGTCGATTGTGCCGGTCTGCGTGCTCGGAGTCCTGTTCCTGGGGTCAGACGTTCGGGCGGAGGAGCTGTTCGTGGCCGCCGACGGGTCGGATTCAGCCGCGGGCACCATGCAGGCGCCGTTTGGGAGCCTGGAACGTGCGCAACAGGCTGCCGCTCCGGGCGACACGGTCTGGATCCGCGGTGGGGTGTACCGGTTCAGTGGGACGAGCCGGGCCGTGGGCGTGTCCTTCACGAAGAGTGGGACGGCAGACAAGCCGATCCGGTACTTCGCGTATCAGGCCGAGGTCCCCATCTTCGACCTGTTCGAGCTGAAGCCGCAGGAGCGGGTCACGGGCCTGGACGTGCGCTGCAACGACATTCACCTGCGCGGCCTGGAGGTGCGCGGTGTGCGACAGCAGATCGTGGGGGACTCGTGGAGTGTGCGCGTCCGCGGCGACCGCAACGTGCTCGAGCGCTTGAATGTGCACGATGGTCAGGCGCCCGGGATCTTCATCACGAGCGGCGCGTCGAACCTGATTTTGAACTGCGACTCGCACCACAACTACGATCCGCTCGAGAGCGGTGGCAACGGAGATGGCTTCGGTTGTCACTCGACCGGCGGTGACAACGTGCTGCGCGGCTGCCGCGCCTGGGCGAACAGCGACGATGGTTACGACTTCATCAACGCGCCCGGGACGTGCACGGTCGAGCGCTCGTGGGCGTTTCGCAATGGCTTCGTGCCCGACACGAACATGGCCGCTGGCAACGGCGCAGGGTTCAAGTCGGGAGGCTTCGGAAGTCCGCCGAAGATCCCGAGCAGCGGCGTGCCGCGGCATGTCGTGCGGTTCAACCTGGCGTTTCGCAATCGAGCACAGGGCTTCTATGCAAACCATCATCCCGGTGGGCTGGACTTTCTGAACAACACCGCGTTTGCGAACGGCGTGAACTTCGACATGCTGGTGGAGGGCGGGACGTCCACGCACGAGCTGCACAACAATCTCGCGGCAGGCTCCGGGGGCACGGTGATGCGCTTCACCGGCGGCGATGATGAAGGCAACTCATGGAACCTGCCGGTGATGGTCACGAACGCGGATTTCGTGAGCATGGACGAGATGCAGGCGGTGGCTGCGCGGCAGGCCGATGGCAGCTTGCCGGAGATCGGCTTGATGCACCTGGTGCAGGGCAGTGATCTGCTGGACCGCGGGCTCGACATCGGGCAGCCGTTCGCGGGCAGCAAGCCGGACCTCGGGGCGTTCGAATACGGCGTGAGCATGACGGCGCCGGACGCCGGAGTGCCGCAGCCGGATGCTGGGGTGGATGGTGGCGCAGCTGATGGCGGCAACGGGGGCGCGGGCGGTCAGGCTGGCGCGGGTGTGAGCGGCCAGTCCGGCGGGGGCGGCGCGAACGCTGGCGCTGGCGCGGCTACCGGCGCAGTGCCCGGGATGGCGGCCAGCTCGGCCGGCGTTGGCGCCGCGCCGACGGGAGGCCCGGGCCAAGGCGGCACGCTCGCACCGGCCCAACCGAGCTCCGGGCCGTCGGCGCCCGCCGCTGATGGCTGCAGCTGCCGCATGGCCGAACGCCGAAGCAGCAGCGCGTGGTTCGGCGTGACAGGGCTCCTGCTCGCAGCCTGGCTCGCGCGGCGGCGCAGGACGCGTCGACGAACGGCGGCTGGAGCCGCAGAACGAGAAGAGATCGGCGTAGCGCGCGCGCATCGCGGTTGGCCGGTCGATCGCCGTCCGGCTCGCGGCACGCCCGACACAGACAAGCCTCAGACACGCACGGCCACGGCATGGAGAGACCGATGAGTGACACGTGTCTACGGAAGATGTTCCGGTTGGACGAGCCGGATGGAGATCCGCGCGCCAGCATGGAGCGAACGGCTCGGGGGTGCGGTGTGAGTCACACTGGGCTCGCGCTGGTGCTCGCGTGCGTCGTTGCCGCTTGCAGCGGCAGCTCGCCTGCACCCGCGCCGGGTCAAGCGGCGACGAGCGCGCCGACCCCTCCCGCGCAGGCGGGCGCAGGCGGTCCGAGTGCCGGTCGGCCCGGCATCCCCTCGTTCGCGGGCGCGATGGCGACCGCGGCCGGTGCCCGCAGTGCGAGCGCTGGTTCGCCTGCTGCTGTCAGCGGCGGAGCCATCGCGACCGGGCCCATCGCAGGCATCCCCGCAGCAGGTGCTGCGGTTGCGGGCGCAGCTGGATCGGCGACGGCTGGATCGAGTGCGCCCGCCGCGGGAGCGCCGGCGGCTGGCGCCGCGGCGAGCGCTGGACGTGAGGCGCCCGTACCTTCCTCCACCGCGGGTAAGGGCCCGGCGCAGGACAAGCCGCTCGGCTACGGCCGCATGACCACGGGCGGAGGCAACGCGGCGCAGAAGACCGTGAGCTCACTCGCGGAGCTGCAGGCCGCGATCGACGCGTACGCTGGCAGCGGCGGTCTCGTGCTGCATTACACGGGGCGATTCGACTTCAAGACCATCCCCGACCCGTGCACGCAGCACATGCGCCCGGCGCAGAAGCTCGAGATCAAGAACAAGAGCGACATCACCTTGCTCGGCAAGGAGGGCTCGGCTGCGAACTTCGGCATCCACGTGGCTGCGGACTCGCACAACATCATCATCCGCGACATGACACTGGGCTTACTGCCGGGAGGCGGCGACTCCGACATGATCTCGCTCGAAGGCATGAGCGGCGGCGCACCACGCGACATCTGGATCGATCACAACGAGCTCTTCAGCTCACTCGCCGACTGCCCCGGCGCGGGCGACACGGCGTTCGACGGCATGATCGACATCAAGAAGGGCGCGGACAACGTCACCATCTCTTACAACCATCTGCACGATCACCACAAAGCCAGCCTGAACGGCTACAGCGATGACGACTCACAGCCGCGCCACGTCACGTTCCACCACAACTTGTTCGAGAACATCGGCTCGCGCACCCCGCTGCAGCGCCACGGCTTCAGTCACATCTTGAACAATCAGTTCAGCAAGGTGACGGTCTCCGGCATCAACGTGCGCATGAAAGGCTACGCGCTGGTCGAGGGCAACCACTTTCAAGACGTAAAGAACCCAGTCACGGCGCGCGACAGCGACGAAGTAGGCTTCTGGGACCTGCGCGACAACAACCTGAAGTCCGCCGCAGACGTAGCCGCAGGCAACGCCTTTGGAATCAGCTGGAGCGAAGGCAACGCCGGCACCGTAAACGCGACGACCTGGACCACCACCGCCCCCTTCCCCGAACCGCTCGGCTACCCCTACGAAGCCCAGCCGTTCACATGCATAAACGCGGGCCTACGCGCGGTCGCAGGCGCAGGCAAGCAACTCGCGACACTGACCTGCCGCTGAAGAGAGGTCAGCGCACGCGCGGAGACGGGCACGCTCCGCGCTCGGCACAACGCAAGCGCGCCTTCCCCGACTGACGGAGACTGAATCGAGGACTTCCACCTGCTGCAACGACTGCGCGGTCGCGCGGTGGGACGCAGTCGAGGCACGCTCGGAACGCACCTACTGCGCCTTGTGAAGCATGAACTCCCGCCCGTAATCGCGCTCTGCCTGCAGCGCATTGTGAGCAGGGCACATGAGGCGCAGATTGTCGACGGTCGCCGCGCCTCCAAGCGCAAACGGCGTGTGGTGATGATGGAACTCGAGCAAGCCCCGCGCCGCGCAGCGTTGTCCATCGGCGCTAACAAACGTGCACTGCCCCCCATCACGCGCATACACCTCCCGCAACACCGACCGAGGAACGTAACGCGACCGCAAGCGCGCCTCCCGCGAGCGCAGCCCCTGCGAAGCACCAACGTCGCCGACGCGCGACTCGTCAACGCGCTTCTCTGCAGCGCGCGACTCGTCAACGCGCGTCTCCGCAGTCCTCGACTCGTCAGCTTGCGTATCCGCGGTCTTCGACTCGTCGACGCGCGTGTCCGCAGCGCTCGACTCGTCAACTCGCTTCTCTGCAGCGCTCGACTGGTTGAGGCGCTTGTCTGCGGAGTTCGCTTTTGCTTCGTGCTCGCGTGGGGCGCGTTGGTCCGGGCGTGGCTTGTCCCGAGCAGCGCTCCGTGCACGGGGCGGCTTGTTTGCGACGCTGCTCTGAGCGAAGCGCTGTTTCAACGTCTTCTCGACAAGCATGTCCACCGCGAGCTCGACGATGCTCGCCAAATTTCCATCCGGCACGCGATGCCGCAACAGGTCCTGCAGCTGCTCGAGCTTGTCATGCAGCGCCTGGCCCACGCTGAGCTGCAGCTTGTAGCGGCCGGGGCTCAGCGGCGCGCATGAGGCCCGGGAGCGTGGCGGCTGCAGAACGAACGTAGATTTCTGGGCATCCGCTCCGACGTCCGCAGGAGACGGCTTCGTCACCGCGGGTTGATCGCGAGTAGTTGCAGCGGCAGAGATCGCGACAGGGGCGGTGAGAGAGGCCTGCACCGCACCCGCTTCCGGCGATGGTGACAGCGAGGCTGACGTGTCGCTGACCGGTGTCGCACCACTTGGCGCATCTGCATCATCCGGATGTATGCGCGAGGCTCCGCTTGCCACGACGTTGGTGCCTTGCACGGTGGCCGCCTGCTGTGGTTCGCGATTGCGTGGGCTGAGCGGCTCCGGTTGCTGCGGATGGCGCGTGCGTGGGAGTGGCTGCGGTAGCTTGCGCAGCTGGTTTGGCACGTCCGGCTTGGGTGCGATCTCTGCTACCAGCCGCTCCACCTCACGCTTGCTCTTGCCTCGCGCTCGCTCGAGCAGCTGCACGTGGTTGTCCGGCGTCAGATGCGGAGCGAGCAGCTTGATCGCTGTCAGGTGCAAAGCTCCACTTCCGAGAAGCTCGAGCACGCGCGGGAACTGCCTACCCAGCCGCGCCACTTGAATCCGCAGAAAGGCCTCCGCGTCTGACATGTACAGTGCCCGCACGGCGTAATCGAACATCGATGTGTACGCCTGCTCGCGGTACAAGCCGCGCGCGTCCACTTCGCCGAGGTGCACGAGGAGCTGCACGCTCAGCGCCCGATCGGCACGGACCAACCCGCGCAACTTGGCGATCAACTCTTGGTCCGTGTAGCGGCTCACGTCGCGCAGCACGCTCGACTCTTCATGCATGACCGTTCCCCCTTGAATGACACAACCAACATAACACGCGCCTTTTCGGCCCACCTCACGCTCCGCGAGCGGCGCCGAAGCGCACCCGGATGACCGCGCGAGCGAAATGCCGTGATTCGCGCCTGTCAGGGCCGCTTGGCGGCAGCAGGACAGGATCCTGAATGCAGCTGGGACAACGACCAGAGCAGGCACGAAATTCTGTCAATCACAATCGACATGCGAATGTGATTTATTTGTACTCCATCGCGCATTTCGACTCGTTCTGGACCTTGTTACGGGTCGACGCAGGGGGGCGCCGCGCTTCCCGTCGGCAACGCGCCGCACACGCGCTCTCTGGACCTTGTGCCCGAACATCCCCGCTCCGAGGCCCGCGCGCACGCGCCGGGACGGCACACGCTCCACGTGCGGCACAACGCAAAGAGCCGCGCGGAGCGCGCCGCGGCCCCCAAGGGTTTCACTCGGCATCGCGCTGTCGCGCGCCCGCTAAGTTAGAGCGCATCGTGCGGCAACGCGCACTGAGGTTGGCCCACGGCACCGCGCAAAAAGGCGCCCCGACACCAGCCGGATCCGACCACCCCTCCGCCCCCTTTTAGCCTGACCACGCCGGCATTTGTACCGGCCGGCAATCACGTTCCTGCCCGGCTCGGCAGGAACTCAGTCCGACTGGCATCGCGCATGCCGCCGCCGAGAACGCTCGCATTGCGCACGCTCCCGAGTACGCTTCGCCGATGACTCCGACCCCCGAGTGGATCGAAGCCGCCGAGCGCGCCACGCTCACCGCGCTCTCGCCATGCGCACACGACGAGCTGGACGGCTGGCTCCTGCCCTACGAGCCAAGCGTGGTCGGTCGCGCAAAGAGCGCCGTCCCCCTGCGCCACGCAGACGTCTCCCCCCAGCCCCTGCCCGAGATCATCTCCCGCTACCGAGCACGCGCGCTGCCGCCCCGCTTCCGCCTCGCGGACGTGCCGGGCCTATCAGCCGTACGAGACGACCTCGCCGCTCGTGGCTTCACGCCGATCACACCGACGCGCGTGCAGCTCGCCACACCAGCCGCGCTGCAAGCGCTCGCGCCGCACACCATCGCTCGCGTGCTGTCTCAACCCGATGCGACTTGGCAAGAAGCCTTCCTCGCCGCCGGCAAAGACCGCGCCGAAGAAGCGCAGCGCCTCGCCATCCTGCAACGCAGCCCCGACAGCCTGTTCGCCGAGGTGCGTGAGGCGAACCACGTGCTGTCCGTCGGCACCGCTCACGTCGGCCACGGCTTCCTGAGCTTGCACGGCATCCGCACCCTGCCCGCCGCTCGCGGCCGCGGTCTGGCGGGCCACATCCTCGCCGCTCTCAGCGGCGTGGCCCAGGCGCGCGGCGCCGAGCGCGTGCTGCTGCAGGTGGAGGCCGACAACCACGCCGCGCTCGCGCTCTACGCCCGCGCCGGCTTCACAGAGGCCTGGACCTACCGCTACTGGATCGAGCGCTGACGTAACCCGCACCGCTACATCTCCGTACGCGCCACGGCCGACAGCAGCCATGCGCGGCAGGCTCGCGGCCGCGCGCGCCCACCGCGCACGCGCAGCGGAGGCGGACAGGGGCGTGAATTCCGCAGTATGCTCCTCGGTATAGATCGATGACCGAGCCCGCCGTCGAGGTCAGTGCCAGCCCTCAGGATCCTCGCCCGCTCGGGTCCGTGGTCGCCGAACGCTACGAGCTGCGACGCGTCCTGGGCCGCGGCGGCGCGGCCGTGGTGTTCGCCGCCGAGCACGTGCTCGTGCGCCGGCCCGTGGCGCTGAAGCTGCCGCTGCGCACGCCCGAGATGCGAGAGCTGCTCGACGCGCGTCTGCGCCGCGAAACTCAGGCGCTCGCGCACGTGCGCCACCCCGCGATCGTCGACGTGATCGACGCGGGCGAAGACGGCAACATGCCGTATCTCGCCATGGAGCTGCTCGAGGGTCGCACCCTCACGGGGCTCATCTCCGCGCGCGTCAAGCTCGAGCCCGACGACGTCGTGAAGATCGGCGTGGAGCTGGCCGAGGGCCTCGGCGCCGTGCATGGAGCCGGGGTCATTCACCGCGACGTGAAGCCAGGCAACGTGCTGATCACGCGCTCCCCGCTCAACCAGATTCACCTGTGCGACTTCGGCATCGCACAGCTGCAGGGCCCACACACGCAGTTCGATCGCAAGCTGACACAAGCGGGCGCGATCCTCGGCACGCCCGAATACATGTCGATGGAGGCGTTCGTGAGCGGCCCGGACGCCGATCATCGCGTCGACATCTTCGCGCTCGGCATCAGCCTGTTCGAATGTCTGACGGGCGCAGTGCCCGTGGAAGGCGCGCTCGGCGCCATCCTGCGCCAGCGCTCGCTCAACAAGATGCCGGCGCTGCAAGAGATCCGGCCGGACGTCCCCGCCTCGCTCGCAGCCGTGGTCGCGCGCTGCACGGCCGCCGAGCCCGCGGGGCGTTTCCAGAGCATGAGCGAAGTGGCACAAGCGCTGCGTGCCTGCACTCGCAAGCCGCTCGACAGCATCGACTTGCTGCGCTCGGCGGCATCGCCTGCCGCACAGCAGGCCGCGCGTCCCGGCGCAGACGCGATCGCCGCGCGCCGCGCCTTTCCGCGCGCGCCGTTCGTCACGGTCGCGACGTTGCAGCGCTCGAACGGTGCCACGGCGGACGCGCGCCTCGAAGATCTCTCGGAAGGTGGCGTGTTGCTCGTGGCCCGTGAGCAGTTCCCTCCGGGCGAGTCGGTGCGCTTGCGCTTCGGGCTGCCGATCTCCGGCCGCGTGTTTGCGGTCAACGCCGTCGTGCGCTGGAGCCGCACCGGGCGCGGTGCCCCAGCCACCGGCCTGGAATTCATGGACCTGCCTGACGCCGCGCGCGGCGAGATCCGGCAGTACGTGGCCTTGATGAGCAACGCCCGCAACACCGCGGCGCGCTAGTCCCGTGCACCGCGCGCCGTGCCGCGGTAGGTTTGCGGCGTGGAAGCGGCGCCGGAGCCCAAGCCCAATGCCCTGACGAGCCTGCTACGCGGCGCGCCAGACACCGCGCCCGAGCATGGCTTGCGCCGGCGCGTGTTGTTCGGCCTCGGTGTGATGCTGTTCGTGGTGTTGCTGCAGCAGCTCGCCATCTTCATCAGCAACCGCGACGTGAATCGCCTCAGCTCGGTGCTCGTGTGGTTCGGCCTGGAGCTGCCCACGCTGCTCTTCGCGCTGACGCAGCTGTTCGGCTGGAGCCGCCGCCACCAACTGCGCTGGGGCGTGTTCGTGGCCCTCGGTATGGTGCTGTCCGCCTTGCTCGGGAGCCTGTGGGGCGCCGTGTTTTACGCCGCCATGCAGACCTGGCCCGAGCTCGGGCTGCGCGCGTTCAGCAGCGCGCCTCAGCCGGCCACCCTGACACGCGTGGCCCTGTTTGGCCTGACCCAAGCGCAGACGCACTTCGGGCTGTGGACCCTGGGCTACGCCCTGCCCGCGATGCTCGAAAACGTGCGCGTCCGCGAGCTGGAGGCGCAGAAGCTCGCCGCCGAGAGCCTGCAGCTGCGCAGCGCCGCCGAGCTCGCGCGCCTGCGCGGCCACCTCGAGCCGCATTTTCTGCTCAACACGCTCAACGCGATCGCGGGCCTCGTCACCGAAGATCCGCGCCAGGCGCGCCGCCTCATCGCGGCCCTCGGCGAGCTGCTGCGCGACGCGCTCAAGAACGAGAGCGATGCGCAGCCGCTGTCCGCGCAGGTGGAGTGGCTGCAACGTTACGCGCAGATCCTCGAGGCGCGGCACCGCGGTGACCTGCGTTTCAGCTGGGAGATCGCGCCCGAGACAGAGCAACAAGTGTTGCCGCGCCTGCTGCTCCAGCCGCTCGTCGAGAACGCAGTCAAGCACGGCGCGCTGCGTGCGAGCGGCCCCGGCCACGTGCTCTTGCGCACCGCGCTCGACGGGAGCGGCGAGCGCCTGTTGTGCACCGTCCGCGACAACGGCCCGGGCATCCCGAGCGGACCGGTGCGGGCCGGCGCGTTCGGAATCGAGTCGGTGCAGCGCCGCTTACAGCTGCGCTACGGCTCGGCCGCACGCCTGTCGCTGTTCAGCGAGGCGGACGGCGCAGTGGCACAGGTGGAGATCCCGGTGAAGAAGAGCCCGGCGAGCGCGCTGCGCTACACCGGCGCGGAGGCCTCATGAGCGCTGTATCCGAGCAGAAGCTGCGCGTGCTGGTCGTGGAAGACGAGTGGCCGGCGCGCAACTACCTCGTCGAGCTGCTCACGGGCTCCGGCCTGGCAGAGGTCGTCGGCGCCGTGGCTAACGTCGAGGAAGCGGAAGAAGCGCTGCGCGCCGCGGCGCGCCTCGGCCTCGACGCGGCGTTCGTGGACATCCAGCTGGCGCGCGAGGCCGGCGATCAAGCGGGCCTCGCGTTTGCGCGGCGCCTGCGAGACACCGCGCCGCAAGTGCAGCTGGTGCTCGCCACCGCGCTCGAGGAGCACGCCCTCAGCGCATTCGAGCTCGGGGCCGTCGATTATTTGCTGAAGCCGTTCGGCGAGGAGCGCGCGCTGTCGTGCCTCAAGCGCCTGCAGCAAAACAGCAAGGAGCGCACGCGGCCCAGCGAGCCGCAGCGCATCGTGGCGCGGCGCAAGAAGAGCCTGGTGTTTCTGCAGCCGTCGGAGATCTGGGCGTTCGAGGCCGACGAGCGCCTCACGTTCGTGCACACGCGACACGGCCGCTTCGACGTGGATCTCTCACTCGCGGCGATCGAGCTGTCGATGGGCGCGCAGCTCACGCGCGTGCACCGCAAGTGGCTGGTCAACGTGGCCCACGTGCGGGAGCTGATGCGCGGCGACAACGAGACGGCGCTCTTCGTCGGGGAAGGCCTGCACGGCGACGGTCCGGGCGTGGAGGTCCCCGTCTCGCGTGATCGCGTCGTGGCCGTGCGCGAGGCGCTGCTGCGCTCCGCCGTCGGCACGCGCCAGCGCAGCTGAGAGCGTCACGGCTCGAGCGTCACGTGCACCTGGTACGCCACGCTGGAGCCATCAGCGGCAGTCACCACGTAGCTGACTGGCTGCGTGAAGTCCCGGGGCTGATCGGCTGCCGGGTCCAAGCTCGCGCCGTTGTGCTGCAAGAGGCTCGGCGAGAGCGCACGCACGTCCGTGCCCGCCGGCAGGCGCACGTGCACCTGATCGCCGTCGACGCTCGCAGGCACCCCCAGCAGCGCGAAGTCGAGGAGGCGCTTCTCATCCGCGGCTGCCGCGCGCGTGCGCAACGTGTAATCGCGCCGCGTGCCATCCGCCGCGATCACCGTGTACACCACGTCGCGGCGCAGATCCCGCAGCGTGCCGCTCACCGGGCTGACGCGCGCGCCGAGATGCGTGACGACCGGATTGAGCGCATCGAGCGCGGTGCCGAACGGCAGCTCGAGCGTCAGCGTGCTGCCGGACAGGTGCGCCGCGCGCCCGAGCACGCTGAGCCCGGTCAAGCTCGCGTCACTGCTCGCCGCGCGCGCCACGCGCACGGTGTACACGTGCACGCGGCCATCGAGCTCGAGCAGGTTGTAGCGTACGGGCTCGTCGAAGCTCTGCGGAACGCCGCTGCCAGGCGTGAGGCGCGCGCCATGGTGCACGATCTCGGGCGTCAGCGCGCTCAGGTTGGCGCCGCTCGGCAGCGTGAGCGAGATGTCGTCGCCGCTGATAGCGGCAGTCTGTCCCAGCGCGCTGAAACGCACGATGCCGCTGCCGCTGGTCTCCGCCGTGCTGGCGCTCACGCTGTAGCTGCGCTGTGTACCGTCGGCTGCTGTTACTCGGTAGATGACGGCCCGCGTGAAGTCCTGGGCCACACCGCTCGGCGGCTGCACGCTCGCGCCCTCGTGCACGATCAGCGGCGCGAGCGCGCGGACATCGCCGCCGTACGGCAAGAGCAAGCGAATGCTGTCGCTCCCCACGAGCGACGCCGCGCCCGGCACGCGAAACGCGTTGATGCTGCAAGCGTTGCTGGGCGCGACGCTCACGTTCGCGACGTACGTTCGGCTGGAGCCGTCCTGCGCCGTGACGGTGTACGCGACCGGACCCGTGAAGTCCTGCGCGACGCCGCTCGCCGGCTCGACCGTGCCACCCGAGAGCGTGATGACGGGCACGAGGCTCGAGCGCACGGTGCCGTGCGGCAAGGTCAGCTGGATGCGCTCGTCCACGATCTCGGCGTCGATGCCGAACACCATGAAGTGCGTGATCTCCTTGCCCAGATTGGGCGCGATCTTCACGTACACGGTGTACGTCTGGCGGCTTCCGTCTTGCGCCGTCACCGTGAACACGACGGGTTGCGAGAAGTCCGACAGCGTGCCCGGCGCGGGGCTGATCGCCGTGCCGCTGTGCTCCACGCGCGGCGTGATGTTCACGATACGCGTGCCGAACGGGACCGTCAGGCGGATGGCGTCCGACGTGATCTCCGCGGGCACACCTGCGATCGTGAAGCGCGTGATCTGCTTGCTGCTGCTCGGCAGCAGGCTGATGCTCACGGCGTAACTGCGCGTCGAGCCGTCTTCGGCCGTGACCGTGTACGTGACGGGAGCGCTGAAGCTCTGAGCGGCACCACTCGCCGGGCTGAGGCTCGCGCCCCGGTAGCTGACGTCGGGCGTGAGCGCGCTCAGGTCGGTACCGGCCGGCAGGCTCACGTGGATGCTGTCGCCGCTGATCATGCCCGGGACACCGGCGATGGCAAACGCAGTGATCTCGTGCGTGGCAGCTGCTTGCGGCGGCGGCTGCACGTTCTCCACAGGCGGCGCAACCACCTCGGCGGGGGCGGCCAAGCTCACCGCGACCGTATACACCGTGCTGCTGCCGTCGGCCGCGATCACTCTGTACGCCAGTGACTGCGAGAAGTCCTGCCGCTCTCCGCTGCCAGGCTGCACGCTGCGCCCCGTGTGGGTGATGCGCGGCGCGAGCGCGCGCACGTCGCTCGCCGCCGGCAGCGTCAAGGCCACGCTCTCTCCGACGATCTCCGCGTGCACCTCGCGCGAGAGCCCGGGATTGTCCGCCGGATCGAGCCAGAAGCGGGTCAGCGCCTTGGCGTCGCTCTCCGGCAGCTCCGCGTGCGCGGTCGCCGGCGGCTCGCCGCCCTGCCCCGCGCAGCCACCGAAGCCAAGGCTCACCGCCAGTGCACAACAAAGCACGCGGTACTTCATGACTGCCTCCACGCCCATCACTCCAGCGCTCGGGGCAGTACCCCGGATGCATCCTGCTGCCCGGCACGCTCGACGCACCGGTCCCCAAGGTCGATGGTAGCGACCTCAACGAGCGCGCAACAAGCCGGCGCAAAGGCGCAAGCCTCATACATCGTTGAGCTCGGCCGCAGCCTGACCACAGCCCCGCATGACGCGCGCAAAGCAGTGCGCGCGCCCGCAACGCGACCTCATGAGGGTCCAGAGCCTTGTGGCAGCAGCGCGTCAACCCTAGCGATGGCCCATGCTCAAGCCCTTCCGCGATGACATCTGGATTGCCTGCGGCCCTGTTAGCTTCCTCGGCCTGCGCTTGACCGTGACGATGACGGTGCTGCGACTCCCCGATGGGACGTTGCTCGTCCACTCGCCGCTGCCCTGGAGCGTGGAGCGGCAGGCCGAAGTCACCGCGCTCGGTCCGGTGGCGCACCTGTATGCGCCCAACACCTTTCACCACCAGTGGCTCGGCGACTGGATCACCGCTTGTCCCACGGCGCGCGTGCACGCTCCGCAGGAGCTCGCGGCGAAGCGGCCCGATCTGCGTATCGATCGCTTTCACGATGGACCCACCGCGGCCCAGATCGACGGCGTGGACGAGATCCCTATTCGCGGCTTCCGGCTGCGCGAAAGCGTGCTGGTTCATCGCGCGGCGGGCACCGCGGTAGTCGCAGACCTCGTCCACAACATCGGCCGTCCGGAGCACACGTGGACCAAGCTCTACACGCGCGCGATGGGCTTCTACGACCGTGTCGCGCTCAGCCGCATGTTGCGCTGGACCAGCTTCGACGATCGCCGCGCCGCGCGGGCGAGCCTGTCCAGCTTGCTCGACCTCGAGTTCGACGGCCTGATCGTGGGACACGGCGAACCACTCGCGCACGATGGGCGCGAGTTGCTCGCGGGCGCCACGTCGTGGCTCGACAGCGTTCGAGGCGCACCGCGCCGGGCCGGCACGAGCGCAGCACGGCTGTTCTCGCCCAAGCCCTGCGGGTGATCGATCAGGCGGCGTTCACGCTGTCGAGGCCGGTGTGCAGCGCGGCCGTTTGCTTGCGGACCAACGACGCGTAGTAGCGGCTCTGGCGCATGAGCTCGGCGTGGCTGCCGATCTCCGCGATCGCGCCGTCGCGCAGCACGACGATGCGGTCCGCCGACGTGATGGTCGACAACCGGTGCGCGATGACCAACGTGGTGCGACCGCGCGCCAGCGCCTTGAGGGCCTCCTGCACGTGCTGCTCGCTCTCGGCGTCCAGCGCGGAGGTGGCCTCGTCGAGCACGAGGATCGGCGCGTCCTTCAGCAGCGCACGCGCGATCGCGATGCGCTGCTTCTCGCCGCCCGACAGCTTGCAGCCGCGCTCGCCGATCGGCGTGTCGTAGCCCTGCGGCAGCTTCATGATGAAGTCGTGTGCGAAGGCGGCGCGCGCGGCGGCCTCGATCTCGGCGTGTGTGGCGCCCGTTCGGCCGAAGCCGATGTTGTCACGCACGCTGTCGCTGAAGAGACAAGCGTCCTGCAGCACCACGCCGATGTTCTGGCGCAAGGAGCGCTGCTTCCAGCTGCGGATGTCGTGACCATCGATCAAGATCGCGCCGCGCTGCGGATCGTACAGGCGCTGCAGCAGGGTCATGAGCGTGCTCTTGCCGGCACCGCTCGGGCCCACGAACGCGATCATCTCACCGGGCTGGATCGCCAGGCTGACGTTGTCGATGACCGGCCGCTCCGACTTGTAGCGGAAGCCGACCTCACGGAACTCGATCTGGCCGCGCAGCGGGCCCGCCTCGCGCGCATGCTCCGGATCGCGCACGGTCTCGTCCGCGTCGAGGATCGAGAGCAGCGCATCGATCGAGACGCGCGCACGACGCAGGCTCTGGTACATGCCCGTGAGCGTCTGCACGGGGTGGAACAGGCCGCCCAGGTATCCCACGAATGCGATCAGGGTGCCGAGCGAGATCTCCTTGTGCGCGACGAGCAAGCCACCGGCCGCAAGCGCGGACAACCGCGCCAGCGCGGTCAGCAGGTTCTTGCGCTGGTTGGTGCGAGCGTCCGTCGCGACGCCGCGCAGCACCACGTGCTGGGCCTCGGACACGCCGCCCAGGAAGCGCCGCTTCTCGTGCTCCTCCATGGTGAAGCTCTTCACCACCACGATGCCGCTCAGCACCTCGTTGAAGCGCGCGAACAGCTTCGTCCAGCGCGCCATCAGCGACTGCTCGCGTGCCGTCTGCTCTGCTGCGGCGCGCGCGCCCACCCAGGCCGGCAGCGGCGCGAAGAGCAGCACCACGAGCGACAGGCGCCACTCGAGCCGGAACATCACGAACGTGGACAGCGCGAGGTACATCAGCGAGGGCACGAGCCGCAAGCAGAGGTCCGAGAAGGCCGCCATCGTGCCGGCGATGCCGCGCTCGATCTTCGTCAAGGTGGCGCCCACGTTCTGATCGCTGTGGTAAGCGAGCGGCAGCGCGTGCAGCCGCTCCACGCCCGCCTGCATCAACCCGAAGTCGAGCGCCAGGCGCGCCTTCCAGGTCAAGCAGTCGAGCCGCGCGTTCAGGAGCTCGGTGCCGATCAGCACGGCCGCAAGCGCCGCGAACGCCCACAGTGTGTTGTCGCGCTCCGCCGCCGTCAGCAGCGAGTCGAACAACCAGCGCATCAAGAGCGGCTCACACGCTGCGAGGCTCGCGCCCAGCACGGCGAGCGCCATGATGATCAGGAGCGCCTTGCGCTGCCCCCGCGCGTACGGCCAGAGGCGACGCGCATAAGCAGCAAACCCGGACAGACCCGTGTCAGTAGGGGAAGAAGGTACAACGTTCATTGTTTGACTGCAGTTCCGAGCGGCGGGGCCTCATTCCATCGGTGCCCGGCGCCTCTCGCAGCTGCATGCAACTGATCGATATTGTGCCCGCACCCGGGCAGTGCCTGTCGACTAAAAACGCCGCGCTACACGCCAGTTCGCTGTGTCAGACTGCCGCCACATCGCACGCACGGCGTGCAGCGCGCGCATCACCCGCGCCTACCGCACCGGCCCAAACGCGCTATTCTCCGCGCCCATGGGGATCTCCGCCCGCCTCCAGCACGTCCTCGCTGGCCGCTACCGCATCGACTCCTTCGTCGGCGCAGGGGGCGTGGGCTTGGTCTACGCGGCCACACAGCTCGCGACCGGTGAGCGCGTGGCGGTGAAATTCCTGCGAAGCGAGCTGTCGACCCAGCCCGAGCTGACGCGCCGCTTCGTGAAGGAGGCGGAGGCCGTCGCACAGCTGGAGCACCCGAACGCCGTGCGTCTCATCGAGCTGGACCGGGACCCGAAGTACGGGCTGTACATGGTGCTGCCGCTGCTGTCGGGCGAGTCGCTCGAGCACCACCTGAACCGCATGCGGCGGATCTCGCTGGAGCGCACCTGCGAGTGGCTCCTGCCCATCATGGACATGCTGGAGCACGCGCACGCGCGCGGCCTGCTGCACCGCGACATCAAGCCCGCGAACATCTTCCTGCACGAGCCGAGCCCCGGGCACATCGTGCCCAAGCTGCTCGACTTCGGGCTCGTGCGCGTGATGGGCGACCAGCTGGGCCTGAATACCAAGACCGGACAGGCGCTCGGCACGCCCGCCCACATGTCGCCGGAGCAAGCGCGCGGCATCAAGGGGCTCGGGCCGGCGAGCGACGTGTGGGCGATGGCCGTCGTGCTTTATCGCTGCCTAAGCGGTGTGGAGCCGTTCGACCGCGGCAGCGTGAACGGCACCGTGCTCGCCGTGATCCGCGGCGAGTACCGGCCGCTCGAGGAGGTCTGCCCGGAGCTGCCGCGCGCAGCGGCGGTGGGTCAGGTGCTCGAGCGCGCGCTGCGCGTGGAGCCGCGCCGCCGCACCGGGAGCATGGCCCAGCTGCGCGCGGAGCTCTCGGCCGTGGTGGACCCTGCGCGCCTGCGCCGCTCGGGCACGGTTCGCCGGTCGCCTCGCCCGCGCAGGCTGCCGACCGCGGCGCACGCGGCGCTCGCGCTGGCCGCGTTCGGTGTGCTCGCGATGCTGCTGTGGTGGGCGCTCGACGCCGCGCACAGCGACGTCGCAGCGGGTCCGGAGCGCGCGGTGCGGGTGGAGACGACGCGCGGGGCGGCCACGGCGCCCGCCCCCCAGCTTGCCCCACAAGCGCCTTGAATCCAGCCACGAGCGCGGCCATTGTCCGCGTCCGCACCTCCCGCGTATGGACACACCGGCCACCACCACGAAGCCGTCCCTCTGGGGAAAGATCGCGGCGATCTCGATCGTCGCCATCGTCGCGTTCACCCTGATCTCACAGCGGCGCGCGCTCACGGGCTTCGTGCGCAACTGGGAGGACTTCTCGGACGGCTCACCCGTCGCGAAGCAGCTGCGCGACGTCAACGACGTGGTGCAATACATCCTGCTGCACCGGGACGACGTGTCGCTGGTGGTCTACGACGTGGGCGACGAGGCCAACGGCGTGTACCTCAACGCCGACCGGCCGCGACCGCTCGGCGCGAGCGTCACCTTGCAGCTGCTGGCGGCATACGCAGCGCGCGCGCAGCGCGGCGCTCTCCAGGCAGACGAGCCCGTGTCGGTGGACGAATGGGAGCGCTTCTACCTGCCGCGCACGGACGGTGGCGCGCACGACTACGCGCTGTCCACGTTGCAGGCGCAGGGCGGCGGCGCGGGCGGGCGCGCGCCACTCGACGAGCTGGTGCACGCCATGATGCGCTACAGCGACAACTCGGCTGCGGATTACCTCATGTGGCGCATCGGGCGCGAGCAGCTGGCCGCGCTGCCGGCCGAGCTGGGTATGCCGCAAGAGGAGGCGCCGCTGCCCTTCGCCGGGCAGTTTCTGAGCTGGCAGAACAGCCAGCTGCGCGACACGCCCGCGACCTTGCTCAAGCGCTATCAAGGCATGGGCAGCGAGCGCTACAGGGGGCATGTTTGGAGCCTGTTCCAGCAGCTGCACGACGCACCCGGCCGCAGCGCGGCCGAGAAGGCCCGGCTCGAGGAGGACGGCCTGACCTTGCGCCTGCGCGAGCAGGCCGAGCTCGGGCGCACGCTGGGTGTGCGGGGACGGGCCGCGGCGTACGCGGGGCTGATGGCGCGCATCGAGCGCGGTGAGCTCGCGGGCGCCGACCGCGCGCGCGAGGCGCTGAGCTGGCCGCTGCAAAATCCGGAGATCAGCAAGCAGTTCGACCAGATCGGCACGAAGGGCGGCAGCCTGCCGGGGCTCCTGACCTCGGTGTACTACGCGAAGGCCAAGGGCCACGAGCGCACGCGCGTGCTCGCGTTGTTCCTGGAGCGCTTGCCGATCGCCGTGTGGTTGCACCTGATGCAGTCGTTCGTGCATCAAAAGCTGGAGCTCAAGCTGCTGACGGACGATGCGTTTCTCGCGCGCATGCGAGAGCTCGTGGCCAACTGATCTGTGCACCCCGCTTCTCTCCCACGTCTCGCAAATTGTTCTAGGCTCGAGCACAACACGTGATGGACCTCTCCTTTTTTCGCAGCATCGCCCTCGGTACCTGTGCGCTCGCGCTGAGCGCCTGCAACAAGCCCGCGCCCGAGGCCCCGGCGGCCCAGCCGCAGGCGCTCGAGCAGCCGCAGCCACCAGCTTCGCCGCCACCGGCTTCGCCGCCACCAGCGGCAGCGCCAACCCCCCCGACGGATGCACCGTCCGAGCACGCGGAAGGCTATCCGCGCGCGGGCTGGAGCAAGGTGTCGGTGGCGGACGCGTTGCCGCTGTGCGTGTTTGCGAACGCCACCGAGCACGCCCAGGCCAAGCTCAAGAGCGACGTGAAGCCCACGAAGCTCAAGGCCAACAGCGCGGTGACCTTCGGCGCGTTCGGCCCTTTCCCATGCATCCACGAGAGCTGCGACCAGCTACCCTCGTTGCAGTGCTACGTGGACCAGGAGGACAAGACCCTGATCGTGCACACGAAGTACTCCGGCTATCACAAGGACGGCGCGACCTGCAGCGAGGATTGCCGCACGATCACCGCGGCGTGCGAGACGACTGAGCTCAAGGCCGGCACGTACACCGTGAAGCACGGCGACAAGACCTTCAAGCTGACCTTACCGAGCACGCTCAAGTCGCCTTGCTTCGAGTGAGCCTGTAAACGCGAGCCCGCGCGCCTGCGCGCGCAGCCAGTCGCGAAACGCCGCGACCTCCGGCCGCGCCAGGCGCTCGCGCGGCGCGGCGCAGTAGTAAGCGCGGCGCAGCGGCGTGAGGCCGAGCTTCGGAAACGGCATGACCAGACGCCCGGCGGCGAGCTCGTCCAGCGCCAGCGAGTAGCGCGCGAGCGCGACGCCGTGACCGGCGACTGCCGCCGTCAGCAGCATGCTCGAGTCGGTCAGGACCGAGCCGCGCGCGCTGTCCACGCCCCGCACGCCGCGCACGGCCAGCCAGTGCGCCCAGCCCTCGGGCTCATCGTCATGGAGCAGCACGTGGCGCCGCAGGTCCGCCGGCACGCGCAGCTTCCGACGCGCGAGCAGGCGCGGAGCGCAAACGACCACAAGGCCATCATCTGCCAGCTTTTCGACCACGAGGCCCGGATAGCTGCCGAAGCCGAAGCGAATGCCGAGGTCGATGGGGTCGAGCGCGAAGTCCACGAGCTGGGCGTCGGGCGAGATGCGGACGTCGATGCCGGGATGGGCGGCGAAGAACTGACCGAGCCGCGGCACGAGCCAGCGCGCGGCGAACGATGGGATCACGCTGACGGACACCAGCGGCCGCTCGCGCTGCGCCCGGGCACGCAGCCGGTGGTTGATCTCCTGGAGCCGGGAGAAGACGTCACTCAGCTCATGGGCCCAGCTAGCGCCCTCGGCGGTCAGGCCGAGGCCACGCGGGCCGCGCACGAACAGCGACACCCCCAGGTGCGCCTCGAGCAGCTTGATCTGGTGGCTGACGGCCGTCTGCGTGACACCCAGCTCCCGCGCGGCGCGCGTGAAGTGCAGGTGCCGGGCTGCGGCCTCGAACGTGCGCAGGGCATTGAGGGGCGGCAGGTTGGCCGACGGCGGCATGGGGGGAGCATGAGGAATTCTCATGCTGCCCGCAAAAGGATTCGTTGGCGTCGCTCGCGGGGCGCGGATAGACGATGGCTATGAAGCTCTATCGATTCGCCTACAGTCCGTATGCCCGCAAGGTACAGATGCTGCTGGACCTGAGCGGAGCCGACTATCAACTGCATGACGTCGACTACGTGGAACGCGAGGAGCTCGCGCGCATCACGGGCGGCTACATCTACGTGCCCGTGCTCGTCACGAGCGCGGGCCAGGTGATCACCGAGTCGCGCGCGATTTGCGAGCACATCGTATCCGGCGAAGCGGGCAAGCGCCTCGTGCCGTCTCCCTGGGAGGGCGCGATCTGGGCGTACGCGGACTTCACGGACGGTGCGCTCGAAGATGTGCTGTTCCGGATCGCGTCGCCCGCCGTGCGAGACGCCTGGCCCAGCGCCTTTGCGCGCGCGCTCTACGTCTTGATCAAGGAGCGCAAGTTCGGTGCCGGCTGCGTCGACGCCTGGGAGCGCGACCGCTCCGCGCTGATCGAGCGCGCGCGCAAGCTGCTCGAGCCGAGCTTGCAGAGCCTGCGCGCGCGGCCGTTTCTGTTCGGGGATCGGCCGACCCTGGCCGATGCGGCGCTCTACGGCCAGTGCGCCATGCTCGAGGCCGGCAGCCAGCAGCTCCTGGCGGCAGTGTCCCCCGACCTGAGCAGCTTCGCACGCCGAGTCGAGGCCGCCAGCAGACGTTAGCAGCACGCAGGCGAGCGCCGCCTCGACACGCACACGGAACTACCCTCGGCCCGGTCCAGCGAGCCTGACACTTGCCTCGAGCACGGGACCGCGTGTTTGATCGGCGAGTGGCAGCCACATCAGCCTCACTGGACGAGCTCACGGTGTCCGTCGTCGACCAGGGATCCGGCTATGTCTTTGCGGCGTTCGAAAACGTGCTGATCGCGTCCTGGACTGCGCAGGGCACGCTCGCGCGGATCGAGGCGCTGGGGCGCGCGCTCGGGGCATTCGCCGCACGCCATCCGGAGGGCATCTCGAGCGTGCACATCATCGCCGCGGGTCTGCCGCTCGCGGACAGCGATGCGCGTGCCGCGCTGAGCGCGTTGATGAAGAAGCACGACGCCGAGCTGGCGTGCGGCGGCACGGTGCTCGATGGCACTGGCTTCTGGGCGAGCGCGACGCGTGGTGTAATCATGAGCCTGCAGTTCCTGGCGTCTAGCTCGTTCACAGTACGCACGTGCGCGAGCGACGCCGAGCTGGCGGCGTGGCTGCTCAAACCACACCTGCAGCGCACGGGCGTGACGCTCGACCCCAAGGCGCTCGAGCAAGCGATGGCCGAGACCCGCGCGCTGTCGTCCGCGCACGGCGCGCGAGAACCGTGACGTCAGGAGATGATTGATTGGCTGAGGGCGCTGCTGCAAACTGCGCGCTCGGTCTACCCCGACGGGGTGAGCGCAGCCCAGCGCATCGGTCCACCGTGCCGCAGTCGAAACAGCCTGACATCCTGGTCGTCGACGACAACGCCGAGAACCGTGCGCTCGCCCGAGCCACGCTGGAGGACGAGGGCTATAGAGTGCGGCTGGCGCAAACGGGCGAAGAGGCGCTGCAGCTGTTCCAGGAGAGCCCTCCGGACTGCGTTCTGCTGGACATTCGCATGCCGGGCATGGACGGCTTCGCGGTCTGCGCGCGCATCCGCAGCCTGCCGCACGGGCAGCAGACGCCGATCGTCTTTCTCACCGCGCTGCGCGATGTGGACGTGTTCGACCGAGCGCTGCGCGCGGGCGCGGATGACTTTCTGACGAAGCCGATTCGGCCCACGGAGCTCACGGTGCGCGTGCAGACCGCGCTCAAGCTGGGCCGAATGAACGCGGAGCTGCGCGAGACCTACGAGCTGGTGCGCAAGCAGCGTGACGACCTGATGCGCCTGCAGCTGCAGAAGGATCAGCTGTCCGCGTTCATCGTGCACGATCTCAAGAACCCTGCGGGCGCGATGGACCTGCACGCGCAGCTGATCCTGCGCGAGCCGCAGCTGTCGCCGCGCGGGCGGGACTCGGCGCTGCGCATCCGCGACGAGGTTCGGCACCTGGTGCGGCTGATCATGAACCTGCTCGACGTCAGCAAGAGTGAGCAGGGGCAGCTCGTGCCGCAGCTCACGCGCGTGGACCTCGACACGCTCGCGCTCGAGATCGCGACTGCGCTCGACGTCAAGGCGCGCAGCGCGAACGTCAAGCTGGTGTGCGAGATCCAAGAGAGATACGTCCAGGCCGACGAAGACCTGCTGCGGCGCGTGCTCGAGAACCTGGTCGACAACGCCTTGCGTCACGCGCCGGCGGGCAGCGGCGTGACGCTCAGCAGTCTCGCAGCCGAGAGCGGCGTGGAGCTGCGCGTGCGCGACGCCGGCCCGGGCATTCCCGAGGGCCTGCGCGGCAAGGTGTTCGAGCCGTTTCTGCAGCTCGAGCACGCCGACCGCGAGAGCACTCGCGGAGGCCGCGGCCTGGGCCTGGCGTTCTGCAGGGTGACGATCGAAGCGCACGGAGGCTCGATCTGGATCGAAGATGGGCAGCCTGGCGCAGTATTCTGCTTCCGGCTCCCCCATGGCTGACACACAACACCACTCCGAGGCGCAGCTCGAGGTCTCCGGCGATGCAGCACACGAGCTGATCCGCAAGCTGCTGGACGGCGCGCCCGATGCCATGACCGTGGTGGACGGCGATGGCCGCATCGTGCTCGTGAACCTGCAGCTCGAGCAGCTGTTCTGTTACACGCGCGAGCAGCTGCTCGGTCGCGATGTGGAGCTGCTCATCCCGGAGCGCTTTCGTGGCACACACGTCGCGCACCGGGCCAACTTCGCGCGCGCGCCGCGTGTGCGCCCCATGGGCACCGGCCGCGAGCTGTTCGGGCGGCGCAGCGACGGCAGCGAGTTTCCGGTCGAAATCAGCTTGAGCCCGATCAACACCGCGCCGGGGCTCCTGATCGCGGCGAGCATCCGCGACATCAGCGATCGCAAGCGCCAGGAGCAGGAGATCCGCCGCATCCAGGAGCACCTTCTGAACGCGGTCGAGAGCATCCAGGGCGCGTTCGCAATTTTCGATGCGCGCGATCGCCTGGTGCTGTGTAACAGCAGCTTCCGTGCGCTGCTCGGCAGCGGCGTGCCCGGCCGCATGGAAGATCAGACCTGCTTCGAGCTGTTCGAGCGCAGCGCGGCGCAGGGGATCTTCAGCTCCCAGGCGGATGCCGGCCTGCGCAGCGAATTCCTCCAGCGCTTCCGCAACTACCACCTCGCGCCCGAGGGCGCGCTCGACGCGCAGACGCGCGATGGGCGCAGCCTGCGCATCGTGGAGCGTCCGACGACCGGCGGCGGTCGCGTCACGACCATTTGGGACATCACCGCGGACGTGGTGCACGAAGAGCAGCTGCGCGGCGCGCGCGCGCTGGCCGAGGCCGCGAGCTCCGCGAAGAGTGAGTTCCTCGCCAGCATGAGCCACGAGCTGCGCACGCCGCTCAACGCCATCCTGGGCTTCGCGCAGCTCCTGCAGCGCGACAAGAAGACGCCCCTGTCCGATCGGCAGCAGGAGCGCATCGGTCACGTGCTCAGCAGCGGCGAGCACCTGCTGCGGCTGATCGACGAGGTGCTCGACCTGTCGAGCATCGAGTCGGGGCGCGTCAGCGTCTCGATCGAGGAGGTGCAGCTGCCGGAGATCCTGTCGGAGGTCAAGGCCACGCTCGATCCGAGCGCCACGCGCAACGGCATCGACGTGAGCATCCGGCCGCTACCAGCGGCGCTGCCCGCGGTGCTCGCGGACCGCACGCGCCTCAAGCAGATCCTGATGAACTACGGCTCGAACGCCATCAAGTACGGTGTGCGCGGCGGCCAGGTGAACATCGAGGCGCGCGTGCTCGCAGACAGCGTGCGCGTGGAGGTGCAGGACAACGGCATCGGCATACCGGCCAACAAGCACGACAAGGTGTTTCAGCCCTTCCAGCGCGCCGGCCAGGAGACCGGGCCCATTCAAGGCACGGGCATCGGCCTCGCGATCACCAAGCGCCTCGCGGAGCTGATGCGGGGCAGCGTCGGCTTCCGCAGCGAGCCGGGGCAGGGCTCGGTGTTCTGGATCGAGCTGCACGCACAGCACGCGCAAAGGGCGCTCAGCGAGCAGGCGAAGCTCGCGGATACGGCGAGCAGCCTCGATGGCGTGGATGGGCCGCGGTTTTTGGTCGTGTACATCGAGGACAACCCATCGAACATCGCGTTCATGGAAGACTTCATGGGCGACTACGAGCGCATCGAGCTGATCACGGCGCCGACCGCGGAGATCGGGGTCGAGCTGGTGCGCGCGAAGCGCCCGAACGTGGTCATCATGGACCTGAATCTGCCGGGCATGGGCGGCCTCGAAGCCACGCGCAACCTGCGCGAGTGGCCCGAGACGAAGAATATCCCGGTGATCGGGCTGAGCGCGGCCGCGATGACCCGAGACGTGGCGAAGGTCAGCAGCGCGGGCTTCTACCGCTATCTCACGAAGCCCGTGCAGGTGGACGAGCTCGCCCAGACCCTGGAAGAGCTTCTCGGCAAAGCATAGCCCTGTCGATCGCGAAGGCGGCGTAGTACACCTCGCTCGTATGACGTACGCGCGTGGACTTTGGGCAATGATCGTGGCTGTAGTAGCGTGCGGGGGCTCGGACGATGCCGCCGGCAGCTGCAACGCAGAGGCCTGCGGTGGAGACTTGCTCGGCAAATGGAAGGTGACGAGCGGCTGCTACACGATGATCGAACAGCCCGAGCTCGACTTCTGCCCCAGCGCGAGCGCAGCCATGCACGTGGACAAGGCGAGCGGCACCGTGGTGTTCGACATGGACACATACAGTCGAGACTTCGAGCTCACGGAGCGGCTGGAGCTCAGCTTGCCGGCGAAGTGCAAGGACCAGCCGCAGGGCAAGCTCGCTTGCGCCGACCTGAGCGCGGATCTGAGCGACGGTACGCCGCTCATCTGCGAAGACGCGAGCGGCGGCGGCTGCAGCTGTGAGGCCATCTTTCCGACGAAGTACATGGAGAGCGGCATCTACACCAAGAAGGGCAAGCAGGTGGAGCTGCGCAACGTGCTCACGGACTACTGCGTGAACGGTAAGAACCTCGTCATGCGTCCCACGCTCAGCATGGGCATGATGGGAGACATGACGGCCATCCTGCAGACCACGCTCGAAAAGCAGTGAAACAGCGCGCAAGCGCCTCTCGCGGCTGACAGCTGCACACCTCACACCCGCGCGTACCTCCTGCCGCGAGGGCCGCACGTGTGCGCGCATGCGAGCGCCGCGCAGCGACGTATCGCTTGGCTTGGCCATGGTACGATCGCCCACGTGCGAGCAAGCGAGGACGAGCCGCTGCGGCCGCCCGGGGACAGCGACGTGGAAGGCGTCAATCGCCGCTATCGGCGGCTGTCCCGGCTGGGGGGCGGCGGCATGGCCGAAGTGTTCGCCGTGCTCGATCAGCAGACGGGGCGGCGCGTGGCACTCAAGCGGCCGCAAGCACCGCGTAGCGCGGAGCAGAAGGAGCGCGCGCACGAGCTCTTCACGCGCGAGTACCACACGCTCGCGCAGCTCGCGCATCCGCGCATCGTGGAGGTCTACGACTTCGGCATCGATGACATCGGGCCCTATTACACGATGGAGCTGCTCGACGGTGGCGACCTCGAGGAGCTCAAGCCGTGTGGTATGGCGTTCGCGTGTGCGATCGCGCGCGACGTGTGCTCGGCGCTGTCGTTCTTGCACTCGCGGCGCATCGTGCATCGCGACGTCAGCCCGCGAAACGTGCGCTGCACTTCCGATGGTCTCGCGAAGCTGATCGACTTCGGCGTGATGGCGCGCATGGGGCCGAACAAGCTGCTGCTCGGCACGCCGGTGTATTGCGCGCCGGAGGTGCTGTACATGCAGGCGCTCGACGGGCGCACCGATCTGTATGCGCTCGGCGCCACGCTGTATTACGTGCTGACCGGTCAGCACGCCTACCCGGCGCGTAGCTTCGCGGACCTGCCGGGCGCGTGGAAGCGCGAGCTCAAGCGGCCGTCCGAGCTTGCGCCGGGCATCTCCGAGGCCATGGACGAGCTGGTGCTCGAGCTGCTGCAGCTGCCGATGGAACAGCGGCCGCGCAGCGCGGGCGACGTCATGGAGCGGCTCAGCGCCATCGAGGGCCGGACGTTCCAGGAGCACAGCCTGGTGGCGCAGGCGTATCTGAGCACGCCTGCGTTCGTGGGCCGCGAGCTGGAGCTGGCGCGCGTGCGCAGCAAGGCCATGCGCGCGAGCAATGCGCGCGGCGGCGCGATCCTGATCCGCGGTCCGTCCGGTGTGGGGCGCTCGCACTTCCTGGACGCGAGCGCGCTGGCGGCCAAGCTGTGTGGGCTGCTCGTGATCCGCGCCGACGCCGCGGATGCAGCGCGCAACTCGTTCGGCATGTTGCGCCGCTTCACGCAGCAGCTGGTGCAGCTCATGCCGGAGCTGCCCGCGCGGTTGTCGCCCGAAGAGCGCGCGCTGCTCGGACAGGTCGTCCCGGACCTGACTCGGCCGTCCGCCGCCGCGCCTCCGGCGATGTCCGCACTGGCGTCAGTGCACGATGCCGCGCGCAAGCTGATCCTGGCCGCCGCCGAGCAGCAGCCGCTCTTGATCGCGGTGGACGACGTGGAGCGCGCCGACGAGCCGTCGCTCTTGCTGCTCGCCGCGCTGGCGCGAGCCTCGGAGCGCGCGCGCCTCTTGATCGTGGCGACGTTGGCCGACGGGGCGACCGCGAGCGCGGTGCCGTTCGAGCTATTCACGCGCGCGTGTAGCGCACAAACGCTGAGCCGCTTCACGCTTTCGGAGACGCAGGCGCTGCTCACTTCGCTGTTCGGCGCGAGCGTTCAGCTCGAGCAGCTCACGCAGCGGCTGCACCTGCTCTCCTCTGGGAGCCCACGCGATCTGATGCGCCTGTGCCAGCACCTGGTGGACACGGGCGTCGCGCGCTACGAGCATGGCGCGTGGCTGCTGGCGGACGTGTCGGAGCTGCAGCTACCGGGTGATCTCAGTGAGCTGCTCGCCTCGCGCTCGCGCTCGCTGAGCACGGCGGCGCGCGAGCTGGCGTGTGCGCTGGCGCTGTGCTCCGATCAGAGCTTCAGCTTCACGGAGTGTCTGCGGCTCTCGGCCCAGAGCGAGGAGGCGGCGCTGTTGCAAGCGCTCGACGCGCTGCTGGGGGCGGACATCGTCCGCGCGAGCGACGGCGCGTACATGCTGAGCGATCGCGCCTGGGGCAACGTGCTGGCGGGCGAGCTGAGTCCGATCGATCGCCGCAGCTTACAGCGGCGGCTCGCGGCCGTGTTCGAGCAGCGCCCGGGCGGCGAGTTCCGGCGCGTGCAGCACCTGCTGGCCGCGGGTGACAACGCGCTCGCGCTCGATCTGCTGGTCACGCATGGCGTCGTGTCCGTGCGCGAGACCAACCGCGATCCGGACGCCTTTTTTTCGGTGGTGCGCGCGCTGCCGAACGACTGGATGCAGACCTACGCTCGTGCGGTCGAGGTTTGCCGCGAGCTCAACCGGCCGCTGCGCGACGAGCACGCGCTGCGCGTGCGCTGGGCGGGCCTCGTCGCCGTGGTGGGCGTCCCCGGCGACGCCCAGCTCTCGGTCCTCGTCGAGCAGACGCGGCAGGCTTCGCCGCTGCCGGAGTGGGAGGGGCTCGATCCGTCGCTGCCAGCTGCCGAACGCTTCGCGCGCGCGATGGAGCTCGCGCTCGCGCGCTACGAAGCGCAGCCGGAGCACACGCGGCTGATGGATCCGGCCGCGGCGATCGACAAGCTGACCGAGGCCGTGCGCTTCGCCGTCGGGGCGAATGCCGTGCGTTACGACGTGGCGGCGGTGCGCGCGCTGCCCTCGCTTGCGCCGTTCTTCGAGGTCGCGCCGCACCTGCGCGTGATCGACCAGCTGCTGCAAGGCGTGCACGCGCGCATCACCGGCCGCGTCGACGAGGCACGCGAGCTCTATCACAGTTTGCTCGAGCGGATCGCGCAGCCGGACCGCGGCGCGCTGAGCCAGACGAGCGTCGAGTACACGCGGCTGCTCGTGCTGTCCGCGCTGAGCCTCCTCGAAGCCTCGCTCGGGCTGGACACCGCGGCCGCGCACCTGCCGGAGATCGAGCGCAATCCGCTGTTCCAGGTGAACGCGTCCTTGATCCGCATGTTGTCCTGCCTGTATCGCGGCGACCTGGCGGGCGCGGATGCGTGTCAGCGCACGGTGGACGCACTTCGGCTCAAGAACGCGCTGCGGCAGAGCTTCGAGTACGGGCACCTCGCGCTCCAGCTGCAGGTGTACGTGGCGCTCGAAGACGTGTCGCGCATCAAACACTGCCTGAGTGACGTGAGCCAAATCACGGCGCGCTATCCGGGATGGCGACCCGTGCAGGTCTATGGGCGCGCCGAGCTGCTGCGCCTGCGCGGGGACGCGCGCGGGGCTGCGGCGCTGCTGCGCGATGCGCTGAGCCAGGTCGCGGCCGGAGACCATCAGCTGTGGCCGCAGCTGGCAGCGGCAGAGGTACGCGCGCTCGACGCGCTCGGCTGTAGCGCCGAGGCAGCCGAGCGCGGCGGTCGCGCGCTCGCGCTCGCGCTGAGCAAGCTCGGCCCGAGCGCTTGCCTGCCGCTGTGGCTCGCGGTGGGACTCGCGCGCGCACGCGCGGGCATGCCGGACGCCACTGAGCCGCTGACGGCGGCGCTGGAGCACTTGACCACGCTCGGTGCGAGCGGGCTGTGGTGCGCGCTGGTGCACGAAGCGCATGCCATCGTCGCGATCGCACAGCTGGATGCGGATGGCTTCGGGGCGGCGCTCGCATGCTTCGAAGCCGAGCGCGACGCGCTGCCCCCTGCCCTGCTCGCCGCACGCGCGCAAAGGCTACGACGCGAGGCGGCGCGGCGCGGCCTGTTGGCGCAGCCGCAGCTGGCAGATGCGACAGACCACGGCTACGACGACGCCGATCAGCTCGAGGTGCGGTTGCACGCGTGCCGCACGCGCGTCGAGCGCGGGCAAGTCGCGCTGGCCTGGCTGAAAGAGCGCTCCGGCGCGGAGTGCGCGTATCTGTTCGAGGTGATGGATCGCGAGGCCGTCTGGGTCGCGAGCACCCTGCAAGCGCCGCCCGACGACAGCTTGCACGAGCTCGCGCGCCGCTACCTCACCGCGGAGCTCAACGCGCAGGAGCACACCACGGGCAGCCAGCACGCGCCGACGGGCAGCGCGTCGATCACGCGCGACGATGCATTCCGGCCGGTGCTGCTGCACCACTACGCGGACGGCGCGCGCGTGATCACGGGCCTCGTGGTATTCGCAGTGCGCGCTGGCCAGGTGTTCGTGTATCCGGGCGATGCAGCGCGCCGCCTGAGCCGCATCCTGCACGAGATCACAGCAGTAAGCTCTTCCCTCGGCTGAGCGCAAGCGGCGAGCATCCGGCAACACGATCAATCTGTGTGGTCCGCGTCCGCCTGGGCTCGGGGTCGCGTGCGATATGATGATGCCCGCGCTCGTCCGCGTCGGCGCGCTCACCGAGCGCACGCGCGAGCTGTACGCAGGCGCGCGCACCCCGGTGTGGGAAACCGCGCAGCGCTCGAGAAGATCGAGGCGGACGGCACGTTCCCGCAGCGTGAGTCGCGCAGTCGGGCGCTCTCGCGTCACGCGTGCCGGAAATTCACGCACCTCACGTTCGCTCGGAGGTGTGGCGTGACGACGTTCACGTCGCGTAGCCACATTGCAGCGCATGGCCGGCATGACCTCCCGCGCGCCGCGAGCGAGCGCGCATCGTTCTTGCACGAAGACTGTCGTAACTCCCAGCTCGAGGATCGTTATGCGACAGCTTACATGTTTGACTCACGGTGCATTGCTGTTGACCGCGGTAGCCCTATCCGCCTGCACGGATGATGACACCGGCGCATCGGACAACGCGGAGACCAGCGAGGGCGGTGCCGGCGCGTCGAATACAACCACAGTGTCAGGTCGGGGCGCGCCAAATGCTGGCAGCTCAGGTCGGGGCGGAAGTGGTGGTTCTTCAGCGACCAATACAGGCGGCCGCGGCGGAGCGGGTGGAGCGATCACGCGCGGGGGCAATCTTGCTGGCACGCCTGCCATCGAGACGGGTGGCACGGGCGGCGGCAGCGGCGCTGGGGCGAGCGGAAACGCAGCGGGTGGCGCAGGTGCAGGCGGCGCGGGCGCAGGCGGCGCAGGTGCAGGCGGCGCAGCTGCGGGCGGCTCGGGCGGCGATGCAGCCACAGCCGGCAGCGGAGGCAACGCCGGTGGCAGCGCTGGCGCAGCCAACTCGGCGGGCGTAGGCGGCACGAACAACGTGGCCGGTGCGGGCGGAGCTCCCAACACGGCCGGCGCAGGCGGAGGGAACAGCGCGGCGGGTGCTGGAGGCGGCGGCGCGCAGATGATCGTGGTGAACGATGCGCAGATCGCTTCGATCTCGCTGGCCGCCAACACAGGCGAGGTGGAGCAAAACACCGTCGCCGTGACACGCGGCGGCAACGCGGAGGTGCGCGGCTACGCCCAGGACCTGGTCACCATGCATACGGCGGCCATCGCCCGGGAGATGGCGCTCGCGGCGAGCGCGATGATCATCCCCGCGGACCATGAGGTCACACAGACCTTACAGACGATGTCTCGCGCCATCGTAGCCAGACTGCAGACCGCGGAGCCGGCGGAATTCGATCAGATGTATCTGAGTGGTCAAGTCGATGTGCACCAGATGGTGCTCACCTTGATCGATCAAACCCTGCTGCCGCAGGTCAAGGCCGATGCCCTGCGGGATGAGCTCATGACCATGCGCGTAACCGTGATGCAGCACCTCGAACGCGCGCGCGAGCTGCTCGCGATGAACAGTACCGGCACGATGCCTTGACCGTGCGAGAGTATTTGCCAAGGCCCCTCGATGGGACGGACGGCTCACGATGAGCGCCACCAACTTGGCCACGCCAGTGGCCCGAGGGCCGTGTGCGTCGTGCCGTCCGACCCGCGGTGAACAACGGCTCAGCGGTCGTGAACCGATTCGAGCCGTTCGCGCACGTGCTGCACGTGTTCAACGCGGGACGCGGCGCAGATGAGGGGTGGCGTCGAGCAGGCGCTGCTTTGCGGCGCGGCGGGAGACTTCGCGGGCCTCGTCGCGGATGCTCGGGATCGGCTGCACGCGCGAGCTGCGGTCGCCGCCGTGCCGCGCGACGAGTGGCAGCGGCTCCACGACCGACGGCTCGTAGCTGTCCGCGTAGCCATCGCGCCAGGCCGCGGCCGCGAGAGCGCTCGCGAGCTCTCCGGTGTTGGCGTAGCGATGCGCTGGATCGAGCGCGAGCGCGCTCAGGATCACCGTCTGCAGCGCAGACGAGATCTCCGGGTTGTGCGCCTGCGGCGCCCACAGCTTGCCCGCGCGTTGCGCGTTCGACAGGTCGTGCAACGTGGTGCTGCGGAACGGCTGCGAGCCCGTCGCCAGGAAGTAGAGCAGCGCGCCACAGGAGTACACGTTGGCGCGCGCGTCGATGGTGTCGCTCGCGTCCTTGTCGCTCAGCATGACGCTCAGCGTCTCCGGCGCGACGAAGTGCGCGCTGTCGAGGCTCGGCTTGTCCGGGCGCATCCACGAGGCGATGCCCAGATCGAGCAGCTTGGCATCGAGCCAGGGCTCGATCTCTCGTGCGCGGGGCGTCACCACCACGTTGCGCGGCGCAATTGCATGATGGCTCAGGCCCTCGCGGTGCGCGGCGTACACGGCCAGGCTCACGTTACGCGCGAGATCGATCGCCGCTGGCAGCGGCAAGAGCCGACCGCTGGCCGTCCACACGTCCAGGGTGGGACCGGGCACGTATTCGGACACGATCCACAGCGCCGCGTTGCCGCGCGGCTCACACGCCTCGACCACGGCGAGGTTCTTGTGCGACACGTGCCGCGCGTGCTCCACGCGGGCCATCGCGGACTGCAGCTGTTCGCTGCTGCCGGCACACCACAAGCGCACGGCCACAGAGCGCTTACCCTGCGTGCTCACGGCGCGGAATACTTCGCTACCGGAGCCACCGATCACGGAGATGGGGTAAGAATCGTCCCACGGGACGGAGTGCTTCCGTGCACTAGTCGAATGCATCATCACCTCGAGTTACGCCGGCACTCATTCAGCCTGCGCGACCAGCGCGCCTACTGACTACGGCGTGGGCTGCGGGGGCGGAGGGCCGGTGGCCCACTGCTTCAGGCATCGCGAAGCGATGCACTAAGACGAGGCGGCACGAGCGTCGAGCGCTGGGGCCGCATACGTAGGAAAAGCAAGGCCGACCCTAGACGCCTGTACGCCACCACGCAAGTAAAAACTCACCTGATAGGGCGACACGTCGTTCAACTGATACAAACTCGCACTGACGCCATCAGCTGCATGACCACAACGGACAGCGCGTGTCAGCGGGTGTTGAATTGCGCTGGACATGACGCAGATCTGCCGCACTTGGGTCGCGGTACCCATGATGTTTTGCCGACGAACGAGCTGAGCAGCGCAGCGCGGCGCAGAGTGATCCCAGACGCACCAGGGCTACCGAGATCGTGCGCGTCTTGGAAGCTGCTGTGAGCATGGTTGCTGTGCTTCTGTCCTCAGTTTTGCAGACCAGGCGGCACAACTCGTCCTATCGGGCGTGGCGACGGCGCGCTCCCGGCCCCCAACAGCGGGGATCGGCGGACTGTCAGAGACGATCGCAACTTCTGGCCCGCACGAGGGCCGGTTCACTTGGAAACTTGCCTTGCCGCGTCTGATGATTTCTGGCTTTCTGTCGTCCGCGAAGTCATGGCAACGATCACCAGGGTTTTCCCAGTGTCCGATCTAGTAATTCTCGCTGCGCTGTCCATGGGATTCGTCAGCGGGTGCCCGCAGGACCCTGCTGACAACGCCGCGCAGAACGCGACGCAGGAAGCGCCGGAGGCCCACGACGCCACACCCGCCAGGGAAGAGGAAAAGCCTAACGCTGGCAAGGACTCGCCGGAGGAAGACCAGCACAAGCCGGACGAGTCCGCAAACGACGCGCCTGCCAAGAGCGACGCCGCTCCAAAGCCAGCTTCGCCGGATGGCGCGGCTGACAAAGGCGCGGCTGACAAAGGCGCGGCCAAGAACGAGATGGCACCGACCCCCGATGCCAAGCAGGAGCCCGCAGCCAATGGCAGCAACGCGACGGCAGCCACCGGCGCAATCTGGACGACCCGCGACTTTTGCTACGGGGACAACCAGTTCGGGGTGAGCAAGATCAGCCTGGCGGACAGCAAGGTCACGACGGTCGAGCCGAAGCTGAGTGATCTGCTCCCGTCGGACTCGGGTCGCTGGTACGCCTATTCGCAATGGGACATGAATGGCAAGAAGACCCGTGTGAGCGTGATCGATCCAGACACGCTCGATGTCCTCTACGAAAAGTATCTACCGGACGCGCTGCTCGGGCTCATGCCGCATCCCCGTGAGAAGCATCTGCTGTTCGGCGCCGCGTCCACGGACCTGCAGACGATTCAGAGCTCTGTCATCGTAGACATCGCGAAAGGTGAGATCGTGCAGCGCGCCTCTGCCTCTGGTCTCTATGGATGGACCTCGGACGGTCGCACCATGCGGCTGATGGCGGACGGCAAGCGCTGGAGCGGCGCGCTCGGCGAAGAAGAGAAAGAGCTGCCGGGTTTGGAGCTCCCCGAAGGCTATGTCATCGGCACGTCGTGGAGCACTAGCCCAGACAACAAGCAGATCGTCGTGCACTTGCAGCGCAACGCGAACGGCGCGTGGAGCGACGACCTGTGGATCGGTTCCATGAATGGTGGTCCACTGCAGCGCCTGACGCGGACCACGATCTCCTCCTACGCGCTGTGGTCGCCGGACGGCCGCTTCATCGCGTTCAACACCGACCCGGACCTGCACGCAGCCTGCGGCATCAGCTTCTCCCCGGAGCGCTGGCACCAGAACGCCCGCGTCCACTATGTGGACGCAAGCGCACGTGATGTGGCGAAGGCCGAGCAGATGCATCATTTCGACGTGTTGGGCATGACCGGCAAGTACCGCCTGCTCGGCTGGTCTGCGCAGTAGACGTGCTGGCGGCGTGAGCGCGAAGTCGGCAGTTGTACATTTGCGGGACCTTCCGGTCCGATCGGTGTCCCGTGAACACTCTGTGCTACTATTCAAGCATGGTCGCTTCAGCTCGCCGCCTGGCCACGTACGCAGAGCTGTGCGCACTGCCCACCGGCACGCGAGCTCAGCTGATCGCGGGAGAGATCAGCGTCGAACCGGCGCCACTGCCCGAGCATCAGGCGAGCCTGCTCTACTTGGCGTCGGACATCATGAATGCTTTTCAGCGCGGGCGCGGAGGCCCAGGTGGCTGGTGGATCCTACCGGACGTTGATGTTGCATTCGGCCCGCATGACGTGTTGCGCCCGGATGTGACTGGCTGGCGCCGTGAGCGCGTGGTCGAGCTACCTATGGAGCGACCCGTCGTTCATCGACCTGATTGGGTCTGCGAGATCCTCTCCCCTTCGACAGCGGCCCTCGACCGCGGTCGAAAGCGCGATGCTTACTGCGCTGCTAGCGTCCCTTGGTACTGGCAGGTCGACATCCGGAATCGGACCATCACTGTGCTGCGCCTCACGGCTGAGGGCTACGTGGATCACCAGACGGCCGGCGATGAAGGCTCTGCGAATCTCGCACCGTTCGATGCCGTTGCGCTCGAGCTTGCAGAGCTGTTTCCACCGGTGCGAACGTAAGTCGTTCGACGCTGCTTGCGGTAGCCGCTTGTCCGTTGCGACGGATCAGCGCGTGACGGGCAGCAGTCGCCTGGGTCCGAGATCGCTCTGGTTCATGGTGTCCAATCCATTCCGATTCAAGCTATCGGATGAAGGCATATACCTTGACGCTGATCTTCGCGAGCGTGCCAGCGTTGGCGTGCGTGTGGGTGTGCATTGCTCTCGACCGGCAGGGCATCGCCTACAGTCTTCTCAAGCAGGGAACGATCGCGACGTGCATCGTCATCGTGATGCTGTGTGCGTGGAGCTTCATCGCCAGCAACACGCCAGTCGGGGCGCCGTGAGCGAGTATGTCGCCTCGCTATGCCGCCACCAGCTGCAGGGGTGCGGCACGCTCGATCCGCGCACGGGCCGCTGTTGCGGAATGGCCCCTGGTACGGGGATGTGTGACATCCTGACAGCGGGGGCGATCCCGCCGGTCGCCGAGTGTCCTTCGGCTGGGGCGAGTTGGGTGCGCCGTTCGTGTCGAATCGGGCCGGCTTGAGCCCCATCGGGCCGGGCTTGGTCGGAAGGCGTGCGCCGAGTCGGGTCATGGCCTTCTCGACGCGCTAGGAAAAGGGTGATCTTTCGACGATTGTCCCGCGCCCGACCGATGCTTGCATGACGCCCCACACCCACGAAGCGCTCGACCTAGAGCCGCCCCGCGCTGCAGCCCAGCAGCCCCCTACCAAGCGGCGCGTTTGGCCCATCCTGCTCGGGCTAGCCGTGCTCGGCCTCCTGCTGGTGCCGCTCGTGCGCAGCCTGCGGGGCACCGAGAAGGCCCCGCAGGGCGCGGCCGCGTCAGGCGCCGCGAAGGCCGAGCGCAAGCCCAACGTGCGCGTGCTCAAGCTGGCGCCGCAGCCGTTCGCCGTGGTGCTCGAGGGTCTCGGCACGGTCACGCCGCTCGCGACCGTCACGGTGCGCTCGCAGGTCGACGGGCCGCTGCTCTCGGTCGCGTACAAGGAGGGCGGCGCCGTGAAGCGCGGTCAGCTGCTCGCCGAGATCGACCCGCGGCCGTATCGCATCAAGCTGGCGCAGGCCCGCGCCAGCGCCGCACGCGACCAGGCGCAGCTCAAGAACGCGCAGCTCGATCTGTCGCGCTACGAGAGCTTGCGCGAGCAGAAGCTGATCGCCCCGCAGCAGCTGGATGCGCAGCGCAGCATGGTGGATCAGCTCACGGCGACTCTCGCCGCCGATCAGGCCAACGTCGACGAGGCCGCGCTGCAGCTCGAATACACGCGCATCGTGTCGCCCATCGACGGCGTCGCCGGCATCCGCCAGGTCGACCCCGGTAACCTCGTGCACGCCGGCGATCAGGGCGGTATCGTGGTGCTGACCCAGCTCGATCCGATCGCGGTCGTGTTCACCCTGCCACAAGACGAGCTGCCGAAGCTGTCGGCGGCGATGGCGGGCGGCGAGTGCAGGGTCAGCGCCGTGAGCCGGGCGGGCGATCAAGTCCTCGCCGAGGGCACCCTGCGCGTCATCGACAATCAGATCAACACACAGACCGCGAGCGTCCGGCTCAAGGCGCAGTTCGACAATGCCGAGCGTAAGCTGTGGCCGAACCAGTTCGTGCGCGCGCGCATCGAGGTCTCGCGTCAGGGGGACGCGCTGGTACTGCCAGCGCCCGCCATACAGCAGGGCCCGCAGGGCTCGTACGTGTACGTGCTGACCGACGGTGACGTGGCCCAGATGCGGCCGGTGCAGGTGGCGCTGCTCCAGGGCGAGCAGGCGCTGATCGGTCGCGGCGTCAGTCCCGGCGAGCGCGTGGTGGTGCAAGGACAGGAACAGCTCAAGCCGAACACGCAGGTCAGCGCGCGCCCGCTGGCCACGGCAGCTGGCGGCGGCGCGGCCCCACGCAGCGCAGCTGGTACGGCAGGCGCCCCGTGAACATTTCAGAGCCGTTCGTCCGGCGCCCGGTCGCGACCACGCTGCTCACGTGTGGCATCGTGCTGGCCGGGATCCTGGCGTTTCGGGAGCTGCCGATCGCTGCCTTGCCGCAGGTGGACTACCCGACCATCGTCGTGTCCACCTTGCTGCCGGGCGCGAGCGCCGAGACGATGGCGGCCGGCGTGACGACACCGCTCGAGCGCCAGTTCGGGCAAGTGCCGGGGCTCTCGCAGATGACGAGCGTCAGCAGCCAGGGCAGCTCGCGCATCACCTTACAGTTCGAGCTGGAGCGGCCGATCGACTCCGCCGAGCAGGACGTGCAGGCCGCGATCAACGCGGCGAGTAACCTGTTACCTCCCACGCTGCCCGCGCCGCCGACTTACAGTAAGAGTAACCCGGCAGATAGTCCGATCCTCACACTCGCCTTACACTCGGACACGTTGCCACTGTCTGAGGTGGACGCGCAGATCGACGCGCTGCTCGCGCAAAAGATCTCCCAGGTTCCGGGCGTGGGTCTCGTCACCTTGAACGGCCGCAAGCGCCCCGCCGTGCGCGTGCAGGTCGATCCGGTCGCGCTCGCGGGCACCTCGCTCACCATCGAAGACGTGCGCCAGGCGATCGTCGCCGCAAACGTGAACCAGCCGGCGGGCACCCTGGACGGGCCGCGCCAGCAGTACACACTCGACACGAACGATCAGCTGACGAAAGCCAAGGACTTCGAGCCGATCTTGCTCGCGTACAAGGAGGGTTCGCCGCTGCGCCTGCGCGAGGTGGCGCAGGTGATCGACGGCGTGGAGAACGACAAGCTCGCGGGCTGGGCAGGCACCGAGCGCGCCATCATCCTCAACGTGCAGCGCCAGCCCGGCGCGAACGTGATCGCGGTGGCCGACCGCGTGAAGCAGCTGCTGCCCGAGGTCTCGAGCGCTCTGCCGCCCGGTGTGCGGCTGCAGGTCTTGAGCGATCGCACCGAGACGGTTCGCGCGTCCGTCGAGGACGTGGAGTTTACGCTGGTCTTGACCATCGCCCTGGTCGTCGGCGTGATCTTCCTGTTCCTCGGAGATCTGCGCGCGACGTTCATCCCCGCGATCGCGGTCCCCGTGTCGCTCGTGGCGACGTTCGGCGTGATGTGGGCCGCAGGCTTCTCGCTCAACAACCTGTCCTTGATGGCGCTCACCATCGCCACCGGCTTCGTGGTGGACGACGCGATCGTCATGGTGGAGAACATCGCGCGCTACCTCGAGGCCGGCATGCGCCCGCTCGAAGCGACCTTGAAGGGCGCGAAGGAGATCGGCTTCACGATCATCTCGCTCACCGTGTCGCTCGTGGCCGTGCTCATCCCGCTGCTCTTCATGGGCGGGCTCATCGGCCGCATCTTCCGTGAGTTTGCGGTGACGTTGAGCGCGGCCATCGCGCTGTCCGCGGTCGTGTCCTTGACGTTGACACCGATGATGGCTGCGCATCTGTTGCGAAAGACCGACCACCACGCGAAGAAGAACGCATTCCTACGCGCATGCGACGCGGCGTTCGACGGCATGCTGCGCCTGTACCGCGAGAGCCTGACCTGGGTGCTGCGCCACCGCACCTCCACGTTGCTCGTGACGTTGCTGACCGCGCTCGCCACCGGCGTCCTGGCGTGGGGCATCCCGAAGGGCCTCTTTCCCATGCAGGACACCGGGCTCGTGCAGGGCGTGACGCGCGCGGGCTCCGACGTGTCGTTCGCGCGCATGTCGGCGCTGCAGGAGGACCTGTGCCGGCGATTGGTGCAAGACCCCGCGGTGGCGAGCGTGTCCTCGTTCATCGGCGCGGACGGCACGAACGAGACCACGAACGTGGGCCGGCTGTCGATCGCGCTGAAGCCGCGTGCCCAGCGCGACAAGATCGGTGAAGTGCTCGCGCGCCTCTCCGGAGAGCTCAACCGCGACTCGGGCCTCGCGGTGTATCTGCAAGCGTCGCAGGACCTGCAGATCGACAGCCGCGTCAGCCGCACGCAATTCCAGTGGACCCTCGAAGACGCCAACCCCGACGAGCTGGAGGAGTGGGCGCCCAAGATCATCGAGCGCATGCGCCAGCTGCCGGAGCTGAGCGACGTCGCGAGTGACGCAGAAGACGTGGGCCCCGTGACGCGCGTGGTCATCGATCGCGACACCGCCTCGCGCCTCGGCGTGACGACGCAGGCGATCGACGACACGTTGTACAACGCGTTCGGGCAGCGGCAGATCTCGACCATCTACACGCAGCTGAACCTGTACCGCGTGATCCTGGAGGTCACGCCCTCACTGCAGTACGACCCGAGCGCGCTCGATCGACTGTTCGTACGCAGCACCGCGGGCAACGCAGTGCCGCTGTCGGCGCTGGCCAAGTTCACGCAGGGCAGCGCGCCGCTCGTGATCGGGCACCAGGGTCAGTTCCGCGCGGTGACCATGTCTTTCAACGTGCGCCCGGGCGTGTCGCTCGGCCGAGCGGTCGCCGCGATCGAGGAGGCGCGCGAAGAGCTCATGGTGCCTGCCGGCGTACACGCCTCGTTTCAGGGCGCGGCGCTCGCGTTCCGCGAGTCGCTGCAGCGCGAGCCTGCACTGGTGCTCGCCGCGCTGATCACCGTCTACATCGTGCTCGGCGTGCTGTACGAGAGCTACATCCACCCGATCACGATCCTGTCCACCCTGCCCTCCGCGGGCCTCGGCGCGCTCGCTGCGCTCTGGCTGTTCGGCTCGGACTTCGACGTGATCGCGCTGATTGGCATCGTGCTCTTGATCGGCATCGTGAAGAAGAACGCGATCATGATGATCGACTTCGCGATCGAAGCCGAGCGCAACGAGAAGCTGCCGCCCGAAGAGGCGATCTTCCAGGCCTGCATGCTGCGCTTCCGGCCGATCATGATGACCACGCTCGCCGCGCTGCTGGGCGGGCTGCCGCTCGCGCTCGGCACGGGCGTCGGCTCGGAGCTGCGGCGCCCGCTCGGCATCAGCGTCGTCGGTGGCCTTTGCGTGTCGCAGCTGCTCACCCTGTACACGACGCCCGTCATCTACCTGGCGCTGCAGCGTCTCTCCACACGCAAGAAGGTCTCGCAGTCGGAGCTCACGCCAGTGCCATGAGCCTGTCGAGCCCGTTCATCCGTCGCCCGGTCGGCACCATGTTGCTGTCGCTCGGCCTGCTCCTCGGCGGCGCCGCCGCGTACACCGCCCTGCCCGTCGCGCCGCTGCCGAGCATCGACTTCCCCACGATCAACGTCAGCGCCTCGCTGCCCGGCGCGAGCCCGGAGACCATGGCCACGTCGGTGGCGACGCCGCTCGAGCGCAGGCTCGGCCGCATCGCGGGGCTGACCGAGATGACGTCGTCGAGCTCGGTCGGCAACACCTCGATCACCTTGCAGTTCGACCTGAACCGCGACGTGGACGGCGCCGCCCGCGACGTGCAGGCCGCGATCAACGCCTCGTACGTGGACCTGCCCGCGAACCTGCCCCTGCGCCCGCGTTGGCGCAAGGTGAACCCGGCCGACTCACCCATCCTGATCTTGTCGCTGCGCTCCGACGCGCTGCCGATCTCACAGGTGTACGAGGCGGCGAACACCGTGTTGTCACAGAAGATCGCGCGTGTGGACGGCGTGGGCCAGGTGTTCGTCGCCGGCGCGCAGCAGCCCGCGGTGCGCGTGCAGGTCGACGCCAAGGCCGCTGCCGCGGCCGATCTCACGCTCGAAGAGGTCCGGCTCGCCATCCGCGGCAGCACCGCGCACCAGCCGAAGGGCGTCCTCGACGGGCCGCTGCGCTCCGCCGCCATCAGCGGCAACGATCAGCTGACCGTCGCGGCCGACTACCGCGACCTGGTGATCAAGAGCACAGGCACCGGGGACGTGCGCCTGCGCGACATCGCGACGGTGCTCGACGACGTGGAGAACGATCGCGCCGCCGCCTGGGCCAACGGCGAGCGCGCGGTGCTGGTGATGATCCGCCGCCAGCCAGGCGCCAACATCATCGAGGTGGTGGATCGCGTGACCGAGCTCCTGCCGGAGCTGTCGAGCTCGATCCACCCGAGCATGCACCTGCAAGTCGCGATGGACCGCTCGCGCACCATCCGCGCCTCCGTGCGGGACGTGGAGCACACCTTGCTGATCAGCGTGGGGCTCGTGACGCTCGTGGTGTTCGCGTTCCTCGGCAGCGTGCGCGCCACGCTCATCCCGAGCGTCGCGGTACCGCTGTCGCTCGTGGCCACGTTCGCGTTCATGTGGCTGTTCGGCTTCAGCCTGAATAATCTCTCCTTGATGGCGCTGACCATCGCCACCGGCTTCGTGGTCGACGACGCGATCGTCGTCACCGAGAACATCGAGCGCTATCTGGAGCAGGGCAAGCCGCGGCTGCAGGCGGCGCTGCTCGGCGCGCAGCAGATCGGCTTCACCGTGCTGTCGATCACCGTGTCGCTCCTGGCTGCATTCATCCCTCTGTTTCTGATGGGCGGGATCATCGGCCGCTTGTTCCGGGAGTTCGCGCTGACCCTGGGCGCCGCCATCAGCGTCTCGGCGCTCGTGTCGCTGACTCTGACGCCCATGTTGTGCGGGCAGTGGCTGACGAGGCAACGCGACCACGCAGGCAAGCGCTGGTTCGCGCGCTTCGAGCGGCGCTACGGCCAGGCGCTCGAGTGGGTGCTCGGTCACTCCGTGTGGATGCTGCTTCTGACCCTGGCGATGATCGGCGTGGCCGGCGCGCTGTTCGTGCACCTGCCGAAGGGGCTCTTTCCGCAGCAGGACACGGGCGTGATGTTCGGCACGACGGAGGCCCCGCAGGACGTCTCGTTTCAGTCGCTGCGCGAGCGCCAGGTGCGCGTGAACAAGGCCGTGCAGAGCCACCCGGAGATCGAGCAGGTGCTGTCGTTCGTGGGCGCGGGCCCGGGCGGGTCATCGAGCAACACCGGCAGCCTGTTCGTGAGCTTGCGACCCTCGCCGCCGCGAGAGCCGAGCAGCGAAGAGGTCATCGGCGATCTGCGCAAGAAGCTGGCCTCCGTGGAGGGCGTGAAGCTGTTCATGCAAGCCGCCCAGGACCTGCGCGTGGGCGGGCGCAGCTCGCGCACGCAGTTCCAGTACACGCTGCAGGATCCCAACCTGCAGGAGCTGCAGACCTGGGGCCCGAAGGTGGTCCAGGCGTTCCGCCAGCTGCCGGAGCTGCGCGACGTGACGAGCGATCAGCAGAGCGCGGGCCTGCAGCTCTTGTTCGAGATCGATCGCGACGCCGCGGGCATGCACGGCATCACCCCGCAGCAGATCGACGCCACCCTGTACGACGCGTTCGGCCAGCGGCAGATCGCCACGCTGTACACGGAGATCAACCAGTATCGCGTGGTGATGGAGGTCAAGCCCGAGCAGCGCGCGACGCCGGATGCGCTGGCCGGGCTGTACCTCCGCAGCGCCGAGGGCAAGCTGGTGCCGCTCGCCGCGCTCGGCCGCGCGCGGCCCGGCGTGCTGCCGCTGTCAGTCAATCATCAGGGCCAGTTCCCCTCGACCACGGTGTCGTTCAACCTGGCGCCCGGCGCGGCGCTCGGGCAAGCGATGGACGCGATCGAGCGCGTGAAGAGTGAGCAGATGTGGCCCGCGGGCCTGAAGGGCGGCTTTCAGGGCAGCGCGCAGGTGTTCGCCGCGTCTCTCTCGCAGCAGCCGCTCTTGATCGCGATCGCCATCATCGCCGTGTACATGGTGCTGGGCATTCTCTACGAGAGCTACATCCACCCGCTCACGATCCTGTCCACCTTGCCGTCGGCGGGCGTCGGCGCGCTGCTCGCGCTGTGGGTGTCCGACATGGAGCTCGACATCCTCGGCCTCGTCGGCATCGTGCTCTTGATCGGCATCGTGAAGAAGAACGCGATCATGATGATCGACTTCGCGCTCGAGGCCGAGCGCCGCGAGCAGCTGCCGGCGCGCGTCGCGATCGTGCGCGCGGCCGTGCTGCGCATCCGTCCCATCCTCATGACGACGTTCGCCGCGCTGCTCGGTGCGCTGCCGCTCGCGCTGGGCTCCGGGCTCGGCTCCGAGATGCGCAAGCCGCTCGGCGTCGCGATCGTGGGGGGGCTCCTCGTGTCGCAGATCTTGACCATGTTCACGACACCTTGTGTGTACGTGCTGCTCGATCGCTTCTCGCGCCAGAAACACCTGCGCTCGCAGCCAGCCGAATAGCGGCTCCCGCGACCGCCGCTGCCATTAACACCGCGGCGCCGTGATAAGACGGTGCGGCGATGAGGTTCGTGCTGCGCGCCGTGCTCGCGATCGTTCTGTTCGTGCTCCTGCTCGGGGGCGTGCTCGCGGCGATCGGCGCGCTGTATCGGCCCAACACGCAGATCCCCGCAGGGTTCGTGGGCCAACAACTCGACGTGAACGGCCTGCCGCTGCGCGTGTACCAGCGCGGCAAGGGCCGGGACGTACTGTTGATCCACGGCTCGCCGGGCTCGCTCGAGGATTTTGACCCCATATTCGGCGTGCTCGGCGGCCGGCTGCGGCTGACCGCGTACGACCGGCCGGGCCACGGCTTCAGCGGTGACAGCGGCGCGTATTCGCCCGCAGACAACGCAGGGGTCGCCGCGGCGCTGATGGACAAGCTGGATCTGCAGGACGTGATCGTGGTGGGGCACTCGTACGGCGGAGCCACGGCCCTGTCGCTCGCGTTGCGCAAGCCTGAGCGCGTGAGCGGCTACGTGGTGCTCGACAGCGCGGCGTACACGCCCGCACGACCGCCCGATCCCATCTACGAGGTGCTCGCCGTGCCGGTGCTCGGACTGGGCTGCGCCAGCGTGCTGGGCGCGTTCGTGGCCCCGTTCAAGATCCGGAGCGGGCTCGAGCAGGCGTACGGCAAGAAGCCGCCGGACGACTTCGTGGCGCTGCGCACGAGGCTATGGGCGACGCCGAAGGTCTCTCACGCGCTCGCGCTGGAGCACCTGCACGCGCGCGACGCGCTCGCCGCGCAGAGCCGGCGCTACCGCGAGATCAAAGCTCCGGTGACGATCCTGGCACAAGCCGATGGCGGCGCGCGTCAGGAGGGTGCCGAGCGCCTGCATCGCGACCTGTCCAACTCCCGGCTGGAGCTGCTCACCGATACGGGTCACTACGTACAGTTCGTGAAAACCGCGGAAGTGGCAGCGGCGATACAGCGCCTCGCGCAGCCTGAAGAAGACGCCCCCTGAAGTGGTTTGCCCCTTGCCACAGCGCGTTACGCGCTCGAGAGCAAGGCACCACATCGAACCGGGAGAGGACACATGCCGCTCAATCACTACGTGACCCTGGGGCGCTCAGGCCTGCGCGTGAGCCCGTTTTGCCTCGGTGCCATGACGTTTGGCGAAGATCTCGGCTGGGGTACGAGCGTCGCCGACTCGCAGCGGATCCTGGACCGCTTCATCGAGCGCGGCGGCAACTTCATCGACACGGCGAACGTGTACACGCGCGGCCATTCCGAGAAGATCATCGGCGACCACATCGGCCGGCACGCGAGCAAGCGCGACCGCGCGGTGATCGCGACCAAGTTCTACGGGAGCTTGTTCACGAGCGACCCGAACAGCGGCGGTGCCAGTCGCAAGTCGATCTACGACGCGTGCGAGCACTCCCTGCGCCGTCTGCAGACGGACTACATCGACCTGTACTGGATGCACTGCTGGGACCACCACACGCCCATCGAGGAGACCTTGCGCGCGCTCGACGACCTCGTGCGGGACGGCAAGGTTCGTTACATCGGTTTCTCGGATACGCCGGGCTGGAAGGTGGGCCAGGCGCAGACCTACGCGCAGCTGCGCGGCCTGACACCCCTCGTCGCGCTGCAGATCGAATATTCGCTGCTGGAGCGCACGGTGGAGGGCGAGCTCGTACCGGCCGCGCTCGAGCTCGGACTCGGCATCACGCCCTGGTCGCCGCTGAAGAGCGGCGCGCTGAGCGGCAAGTACACGCGCCAGAACGCGGGCCAGGTCAAGGGCGACCGCGGCGCGTGGGTCCACAGCGCGCTGCACGATAAGACGTACGACGTCGTGGACAGGCTGATCGCGATCGCACGCGAGCTGGACACGACCCCCGCGCGCGTGGCGCTGGCGTGGGTACAGGCGCGCCCGGGCGTGACCTCCACGATCATCGGAGCGCGCACGCTCGAGCAGCTCGATGACAACCTGGCCGCGCTGGAGCTCACGCTGCGGCCGGAGCAGGTCGCTGCGCTCGATCAGATCTCGGAGCCGACGTTGAGCTTCCCCGCCGCATTCCTGAAGAACGCCGGCAGCTTCATGCACCCGGGTCTCACGGTGAACGGGCAGAGCGCCGCGCCCAACCCGATGATGCCGACGAGCGACAAGGAACGTTACTGAGCTCGAGCGCTCGCCGCGCAGCGACCGATCCGCAGGCGGACCGGCTCTGCGCGGCGTGCGCGCGAGTCAGCTGCGCAGAAGTCGATTCAAAGAAGCTCGCTTGGCCGCCTGCGCCAGATCGACCGCAGCGGCGCTGTGTTCCAGATCTTCTTCGGCGTCTTCGTCGGCTTCTTCTTCTTCGTCGTCGCCGTCTTCGTCGCCGTCGTCATCCGCATCGGAGTCGGCATCCGAGTCCGCGTCGGAGTCAGCGAGCTCGGCTTCGTCCGGCGCGAACGAGTCCTGGTTAGGCTCGATCGGCTCGGCCGCGGGCTTACGGGCCTTGCGCGCCTTGCTCGCCTTCGCAGCTTTACCGGCCTTCTTCTTCGCGGGCGCTGCAGCGCCGCCCTTCGCCTTCGCCGCGCCCTTCTTCTTGGCGGGGGCGGCTTTCGCCGCGCCTTTGCCTTTGCTGGGCTTCGCCTTTGCAGGCTTGGCGTTGGACGAGGACTTCTTTGCAGCCTTCTTGGTCTTGGTGGTCTTCTTCGTTGCCATGGGGCTCGCAGTCTACTGCGAACGCAGGTTGTTTTTGAAATGCCCTGCGCTGCAAATCGATCGAGCGCGCGTCGATCATCACGCACTCCCACGTGGGCGCGTGCCGAGAACGTGCAGCGCGAGCCCGAGCAGCACCAAGAGCGCCGCCAACGCATGCGCGGCGGTGAAGCGCTCACCCAGAAACAGTGCGCCCGAGCTGACGCCGAAGATCGGAACGAGCATCGAGAAGGGGGCGATGCGGCCCGCGCCGTGCTCCACGATGAGGTGATTCCACCCGCCGTAGCCCAGCAAGGTGGACAGCACCACCAGGTACACGAGCGCTCCGACCGAGAGCCAGGACGGCTCCGTCAGCGCGGCGACAATGGCGGCGGTGTCCTCGAAAGCCAGCGAGAGCGCGAACAGCGGCAGAGGGCTGGCCAGGCTCGACCAGACGATGAGGCTGAGCGCACCCACCCCGCCGATGCGCTTGGCCAGCACGTTGGCGATCGCCCACATCAGCGCCGCTCCCAGCAGCATGCCGAGCGCGACCTCGAAGTGCCCGCCCCACGCCCCGGGCTGCGCCCCCGAGACGCCGATCAGCGCAAGGCCGGCGCCCGCGATCAGCATGCCGAGCACGCTGCCGAGACGCAGCCGCTCGCCCAGGAACACCGCGGCGAGGAGAGCCGTGAAGAAGGCCTGCGCCTGCAAGATCAGTGAGCTGAGCCCGGCAGGCGCGCCCAGCTTGATGGCGGTGAAGAGCAGGCCGAACTCCCCGACCCCGAGGAACAAGCCGTAGGCGACCACCAGGAGCCACGGTGACCGGGGTGCGGGCACGAAGAACACGGCCGGGACGGATAGAAACGCGAAGCGCAATCCGGCCAGCAAGAGCGGGGGCACCCCGTCGGTGCCCACCTTGATCACGACGAAGTTGAAGCCCCAGACGATCGTGATGACGAGAGCGAGCACGGGCCAGGGCAGCGAGACGGGTGTGCGCGTCGACGGCATCGGCGCAGTTTAATCACGTCGGCGGTCGCGGGACCCGATCCGCAAGCTCCGCGGCTCCCGACCTCCGAGTTAGCCGCGACCTGGGGCGGCGTGTTTCGGGTAGAGTGATACGGGGGGTCGATATGTTCAGAGGGAGCTGCCTGTGCTCACGCGTGCGCTACGAGGCCGAGGGCCCGCTCAGCGCGATCGCCCGTTGTCACTGCACCCAGTGCCGTAAGGCGTCGGGCGCCGAGTTCGCGAGCAATGCCTCCGTCCCGGCGACCGGATTCCGGGTGCTCCAGGGCGAGGAGCACTTGCGGGAGTTCGAGTGGAGCCCGGGCGAGGCGCGCGTCTTCTGCGGACACTGCGGCTCCCCGCTCTTCAAGCGCAGCCAGAAGAACCCCGGCTCCATCCGCCTGCGCATGGGCTGCCTCGACACCGACCACGAGCAAGCTCCTACCCTGCACGTCTTCGTCTCGGAGAAGCCCAGCTGGTCCGAGATCAGCGACGCCCTACCCCAGTTCGCGACGGCGCCCGGGCAGCCCAAGAAGTAGCGCGCACCGCGGAGCACGACCGCCGACGGTCGCACCTTTCGTGCGGGAAGCGCTCGGCCGATTGGAGAGCGAGCCAGCCAATGGCTGGCGTGCCCCAAGAGCACCTAGCGTTCCCTTACCGGACTCACATTTGCGTGAACTGGATATTTCTCGCGACGGGTGGGTCGCTGCTTCACGCAGTCGCCAATCACACCGACAAGTACCTGCTGACGCGGTACTTGAAGCAGGGTGACGTCGCGGCGCTCACCATCTTCTCTGCACTGTTCAGCGCGCTCGTCCTGCCCGCGACGCTCCTCGTCTGCCCCGATGTGCTGAACGTCACGCCGCTGCGCGCGCTGGCATTGACCGCGAACGGCATGCTGCTCGTGCTCGCTTTGCTGTGTTACTTCCACGCGCTGCAGCGGGACGAAGCCTCGTACGTGGTTCCGCTCTACCAGACGATCCCGCTCTTCGGCTTCGTGCTCGGCTACGGGTTACTGGGTGAGACGGTGAGCCCCATGCAGGCGGCTGCCTCGTGCGTGGTGGCGATCGGCGCGCTCGTCCTGTCGTTCGAGATCGCAGGGCCGATCCGCTTCAAGCGCGAAGTCGTGCTGCTGATGCTGCTCGCGTCGCTGTGTTACGCGCTCAACGGAGTGGCGTTCAAGTGGCTCGCCGTCGACGATGGCTTCTGGCCCTGCATCTTCTGGACGCACGTCGGTAAGGTCGTCAGCGGGCTCCTGTTCCTGCTGCTGCCCGGCCCTCGACGTCGGTTCGTCGCGTTGCTGAAGGACAACGACGCGCCGGTGCTCGGCATCAATTCCGTGAGCGAGACCTTGTTCATCGCGGGCGATGGCCTCGCGTTTTACGCGACCTTGTTTGCGCCGGTGGTGCTCGTTCAGGCGGCCCACGCGTTTCAGCCCGTGTTCGTGCTCGCACTCGGCGTGGCGCTCAGCGTGTTCTTCCCACAGCTCGGCGAGGAGTCACTCGGCCGCAAGCAGATGCTGCAGAAGCTCATCGGCGTCGCGGCCATCATCGCCGGCACCTTTTTCCTGACGGCGTGTAGCCAGCTGAGGGGAACGTGATCCCGAGCTTTCCGCAGTTCAAGCCGCTCACGCTCGAAGATGCACGGGCCGTGGACGCGCACACGAGCCGCTTCCCATCGTACTCCGACTACAACTTCTCGAGCCTGTGGGCCTGGGACGTGCGGCGCAACCGTGAGCTCTCGGAGCTGCATGGCAACCTCGTCGTCAAGTTCACGGACTACGCTTCCGGCGAGCCGTTCTTCTCGTTTCTCGGCACGAACGAGCGGCTACTCACGGCGCGCACCTTGCTCGATTACAGTGAAGCGCTGGGCATGCAGCCAGCGCTGCACCTCGTGCCCGAAGTGTCCGTCCAGGAGCTCGAGTCCGAGGCTCTCACCGTGATCGCCGATCCCGCGAGCTTCGACTACGTGTACCTGGCGCAGACCATCAGCGCCCTGCCGGGCGGCGCATTCAAGAGCAAGCGCCGCGCGATACGCCTGTTCGAGGAGGCGCATCCCGAGCACGACTTCAGTATCTGGCCGCTGACTCATCCGGTGGCGCAGGAGAGCGTCCGAGCGATCGCCGGAACCTGGCGCAAGCGTCGCGATCCAGCCTCCGAGAACAAGGGGCTGACGCACGAGCTGCGCGCCATCGAAGCGTGCTTGGAGCTCGGCTCGCAGAGGAACATGCTCGTCGGCATCGTCCGCACCGCGGGCATCCCCACCAGCTTCTCGCTCGAGGAGCCGGCGGGCGCGAGCGATGCCATCTCGCACTTCTCGAAGTCGGCGCACGCCACAGTCGGTGAAAACGAGTACCTCTCGCGCGAGACGGCCACCTACCTCATGGGCCGCGCGGTGACGCACCTGAATTGGGAGGAAGATCTCGGGATCGAGGCGCTGCGCGCTTCCAAAACGAGCTACCGCCCCAGCCTGTACCTGAAGAAGTTCATCATCGCGCGCGCCAACACTGACCGCATCACGCGCCGCAGCGTCCGGCCGTGAGCGGCGCCCTAGCCGCACGCCAAACGAGGACAGATCCGCGCCGCATTCTGCTGGTGTATACAAGCCAGATGATGCGCGCACGCTGGAGCGGGTTTGCGGGGGCGGTGCTGCTGGTGGCGTGCGGGGATGCTGGGCCCTCAGCGGGCGCGGGCGGCGCGAGCGGGGCGGCGCAGGCCGGGGCTGGGGGTGCAGGCGGTGCGGGCGGCCGCGCGCAGTCCGCAGCTGGCGGCGGCGCGGGGCGCGTGTCGAGCGGGGGTAGCGGTGGCCGTGCGACCGGCGGGGCTGGGGCGGGAGGCTCGAGCGGGCGCTCAGCAGCCAGCGGCGGCAGCGCAGCAGCTGGCAGCGGCATGGACGCAGGAGCTGGAGAGGTCGGCGCGCGTCCGGGTTGGAAGTTGATCTGGCACGACGAGTTCGACGCTGCCGCGGGCAGCTTGCCCGATGCAACGCGGTGGGTGTTCGACGTCGGCGGCTCGGGCTGGGGCAATAACCAGCTCGAGTTCGACACCGCGCGACCCGAGAACGCGGCGCACGACGGCCAGGGTGAGCTCGTGATCACCGCGCGCAAGGAGTCGTACATGGGCAAGAGCTATACCTCGGCGCGGCTCAAGACCCAGGGCAAGCTCGAAAGCACGTACGGCCGCTACGAAGCGCGCATGAAGATCCCGTTCGGACAGGGCATCTGGCCTGCGTTCTGGATGTTGGGCGCGGACATCGCAGCGAACGCCTGGCCCAACTGCGGTGAGATCGACATCATGGAGAACGTGGGCAAGGAGCCCGCGCTCGTGTACGGCACGTTGCACGGCCCAGGCTACTCGGGCACGAACGGGGTCGGCGCGTCGTACATGGTGAAGGGCGCCGCGCGCTTCGCGGACGACTACCACGTGTTCGCGATCGAATGGGAGAAAGACGTCGTGCGCTGGTACGTCGACGATCAGCTCTACCAGACGCGCAAGCCCTCCGATTTGCCGGGCGGCGCGAAGTGGGTCTACGACCACGACTTCTTCGTGCTGCTGAACCTCGCGGTGGGCGGCCAGTGGCCCGGCAATCCGGACGCCACCACGACCTTCCCGCAGGCTCTGCGCGTGGACTACGTGCGCGTGTACGAGCGCCAGCCGTAGACTGCAGCGCGTGCCCATCCCTGCGCGCGCATCGAGCACCGTGGTTCCGACCCCGTTTCGCGCGGACGCCCTCGCGTTGCTCGCGCTCGCGAGCTGGGTCGGTCTCTGCGCTGCGCTGGTCGGTCCCTGGCCCGACGTGCCGATCCTCGATGACTGGACCTACGCGTGGAGCGTCGAGCGCCTCCTCCAGACGGGTGAGCTCGCGATCTTGCCCATCAGCTCGGTCTACCCCGTGGCCCAGGTGCTCTGGGGTGCGTTGTTCTGTTTACCGTTCGGCTTCTCGTTCAACGCGCTGCGCGTCTCGACGCTCGTGATCGCGGTGCTCGGCGCATGGGCGTTTTACGCCACCTTGCGCGAGCTCGGGTCGGGTCAGCGGCGCGCCCTGTTTGGAACGTTCCTCGTCCTCGCGAACCCGCTCACGATCCTGCTCATGCACAGCTTCATGACGGACATCCCGTTTTTGAGCGTGACCTGTGCGGCGACATGGCTGTTCACGCGGGGCATCCTGCGGCGGCACGCCGGTTCGCTCTGGTGCGCGGGCGCGCTCGCGGTGACGTCCGTGCTCATCCGGCAGGTCGGCGTCGCGCTGCCGGTCGCAGCTGCAGGCGTCGCGCTCTTCATGCGCGACCCGTGGCTGCGGCGCACCGGGCGTGCCCAGGCATTGGCCACGTTCGCGGCCGCGTTCGCAGCGTGGGCCGTGGTGAGCTGGCTCGTCGGTCAGAGCGCCGACGAGGCGCGCCGGCTCGATCGTCTGCGTCATCTCGCAAGCCCCGGCTGGACGGGCTACGGCGGCTGGCTGATCCACATCGTGCTCGGGGTGTCCTTCATGCTGTTTCCGCTCGGACTCTCGAGCCTGGCGGCGCAGCGGCCGAAGCTCTCAGCGGCGCTGGCCCTCGGCGCCGCTGCGCTCGCGCTCGGCGGTCTGCCCCGAACGACGCCCTTCGATCCCATCGCGCTGCATCACGCGATCCTGACGCCGCTCGAGCTGGGCAGCGCGCGCGATCTGCTGCGAGGTGAGCTCGCTGCCCCTGCGTACGCAGGTATGCTCTCGTCGCTGGCAGCGGCGATCGCGCTCGCGAGCCTCGCAGCGCTGTTCGTCAGTGTCGCCCTGGCGCGGCACGCGCCACCACCGCGCCCGCACGCGCCGGCGCGCGCATACCTCGCTGCGCAAGCGGCGTGTCACGTCGCGCTCATCTGCGTGCTCTGGCTGTTTTGCGATCGCTACTACCTCGTGTTGCTACCCATCGCAGTCGCCGCTGTGCTGCCTCGGTTACGCAGCGTTCCGCTCTCGATCCCGGTCGCGGCGCTCGGCCTGCTGGCACAAGCCGCGGTCGGGATCCTCGGAACGAGAGACGCGCTCCGCTTCAATGCGGCATGCCAGAGCGAATACGCCGCGCTCGTGCGCTCGGGCATTCAACCGTACGACATCGACGCCGGCTGGTCGCTGAACGGCTGGATGCTGTACGCGCATCCGCAGCGACTCCCGGCGTCCGCGGATCGAGCGCGCGACGTCCCGTTCGTGACCTCCGAGCAGCGGCGGCCCTACGTGCTCGCGAAGGCGCCGATCGGCGGCTATCGCGTGCTGAAGCACGAGCAGTGGGACGGTCCGGTCTGGCCGGCGCAACGCGAGCTGTTCGTGCTGCAAATGGAAGCTCGCTGACACTCGCCGCTCACGGCGGCAGGGGAGAGCGCCGTGTAAGTCGTCGCTTTCGATACGATGTGTGTGCCGACCGTAATACACTCACCAACGCGAGAGCGCTCGCGTTGGCTGGGCTTTCGGTACAATCGAGCCGTGCGTCGAAAGGAGAGCTCGAGTTGATGGGAACACGAATCCGGTTGATCCAAAGCGCGTGTCTGTCTTTGACCCTCGTTGCGCTACTCGCAGGTTGTGCAGCCATGCGCGGCGCCGCGGCGCGTCGTAAGCACATCGAAGACGCCACGCACGGGCACGTCTACAATCGCCCCGTCGGTCACGTCTGGGGCCAAGCGCGTCAGCTCCTGTTCGAGCGCGGCTACACCGTGCGCGACACGGGTGAAGGGGGCAGCTATCAGGCGGAGACCGAGTGGAAGCAGGAAGGCCAGGATCGACGCGTTCGCTACCTGCTGAGCGGCCTACCGGCGGGCGATGAAAAGGCTCAGGTGCAGTTCACGCGCTCTGAGGAGCAGCGCGACAAGGGCAGCTGGATGTCGCTCGACACCGGGCGCGACCTCGACATGGAGTACGAGCTCATCAAGCGGGTCGAGCCGGAGCAGGCGAGCGTCATCGAGGCCGACGCAGACAAGGCCAAAGAGAAAGCCAAAGCCGAGAGCTGAGCCAGCTTCGGAAATGATTTGTCGTGGCCTGACACAAGTGTGCCAGGCCTCGATGGACGTGCCCGGCCGCCGCTAGCGTCCGCCGCGGCACGTCCGTTGCAGTGCACGAGCGCCATGCACAAGCACTTCTTTTCGCGATGTATCCTGCTCGGGATGCTGCTCATCTCGGTCGGGTGTAGAGACGATGCTCCGGATTCCTCGGGCCCCGCCGCTAACGGCGGCGGGAGCTCGGGACAGTCGACGACATCGAAGGGAGGTTCGCCGGCCACGTACGAGAGCTGTCCCCCGGAGGTGCCAGAGGCGGGAACAGCGTGCCGTGTCCGGGAAGGTGAGCTCTGCCAGTGGAAACGTGGCGGCCCTTGCCCGCCCGATCCCGATCAGCTCCGCAACTGCGTTCGGGGCAAGTGGATCGCGTCGGCGCCCGCCATCGCCTGCCATCCACCGGAGGGGGCGGCGGTTTGCCCCTCGGTGATCCCGAAGGCCGGCGAGCCCTGCAGCCTGCGCGACAACGAGCTTTGCGTGTGGAAGCGGGGCGGGGCCTGTCCGCCCGATCCCGATCAGCTGCGGGTCTGCATGGGCAAGAAGTGGGTCGAGACGGCGCCGCTCGTCGCCTGCTTCGACGACGCCGGAGTGGACGCGGGCGACGACTGACGCGGGCTCACTTCGCGGGGATCGGAGCGCCGTACAGCGGCGCGGGGGCGCCGTAGACGGGTTGAACGCTGGGGCCGGCATCGGCACGGCCAGCGTCCGGGGGCGTACCCGCATCGTCGTCGCTCGCAGCGTCGGGGCCCGCGTCCGGTTTGTTGGCGATGGGCGCGCCCGGGGCGCCTGCGATGGGAGCCCCGTAGACGGGCACGCCAAGCTGACCTGCCGTTCCGCCGCCCGGGCTCGCTTTGCCGGCGCCGCCGCCACCAGCTGCAGGCGTTCCCGCAGTGGGGCTGGGTGCGCCGGAGATGGGTGCGCCGTAGATGGGCGTGACGTTCTCGACCGTGCAGGCGCTGAGCGCTCCGCCTGCAACGGCAGCGGCCGCGACGGCGAGGCGCTGGGCGCGGCTCATGCCCGCGGGCAGCTT
>Ga0190269_10000011_pt1 | contig 76102 bp, 52 predicted proteins | sample Popmic249IS_FD_133749 | JGI IMG/M metagenome (GOLD analysis project Ga0190269, IMG submission 133749) | Populus adjacent soil microbial communities from riparian zone of Blue River, Arizona, USA - 249 IS | ecosystem: Environmental > Terrestrial > Soil > Riparian zone | place: USA: Arizona... | reverse complement strand
TGGGCCTGGCCGGCGTGCGTCGCGAGACACAGCGCCCACGCCGCCTGGAAGAGAGTGTTCAGGGTCAGCCCCTGGCTCGAGCAGAAGCTGCGCAACGCGTCGCTGTCAGCGGCAGCCAAGGTGTGCATGGCGTCCGCCACGCACACCGGCTGCTCGTAGCGGCGGCTGCGCGCCGCGCGCACGTACGGCAGCGGCGTCGGCTCGCTGTAGCTCGACAGCGCGGGTGCGAAGTAGCGCGCGGCGGCCGTCCGATCACGGCGCTCGCACAGCTGCACGAAGTCGCGATACGGCCGGCCCGGCGTGATGCGCACGGGCGTCCCAGCGCACAGCGCGGCGTACGCGCGCATGAAGTCGAGCGTCACGAGCGCGACGCTCCAGGCGTCCATCAGGATGTGATGGAACGTGCGGATCAGCTCGAAGCGCTCCTCCCCGAGCTGCACGAGTCGAAAGCGCATGAGCGGCGCGCGCCGCAGATCGAAGTCGTGCGCACCGTCCGCCTGCAACAGCTCCGCGATGCGCTCCGCCTGCTCCACCTCGGACGCGGCGCGTAGGTCGTGAAACTCACACAGCGCCTGCACGTTGCGGTGAACCACCTGCAAGGGCCGGCGCTGGCGCTCCCACACGAAGCTGCTGCGCAGCGCCGGGTGAGCGTCGATCACGTGCTGCCAGGCCTGCAAAAACAACGTGGGCTGAATGCGGCCGCGCAGCCGATAGCGGTCCTGAAGCACGTACACGGACGAGCCGTGATCGAGCAAGCTGTGGAACAGCATGCCCTCTTGCAGGGGCGAGAGCGGATAGATGTCTGCGATGTTCTGCTTGGTCATGCGCGTGCCGAGCCATGGCGCCACAGCGCCCTGACAATCAGAGGTGTGTCTGCGGACAGAGATTCAGGCGTCCAGCGAGGCGAGCAGATCCGCGAGCCCATCGGCGTCGAGGCCGGAGCTCGGAAACTGGTCCGCGACGCTGCGCTCAGCGGCGTGCTCAGCGAGCTCCGCCTCGAGCGCCGTGAGCGCTAGGCCGAGCCGCTCCGGCAGTGCCGCTGCGAGCTGCGGGTCGAACGCACCCCAGGCGTCGAGCGCAGAAGTCGCCGACGTCAGGGTCAAGGTCAGCCAAGCCGCCGCGCTCGCGGGCCGCGCCGGCTCGGGCACACCCGTGGCTCCGTCCACGAGCCGCAGCCCGAGCCCGAGAGCCCCAGCCTCTTCGAGCTCCAGTGCGCGCAGCGACCGCCGCAGCTCTTCCAGCTGCCGAGGCCCCGGCAGCTCTGCCGCCGGCAGCTGCAAGCGTCGCTGATAGCTCTGCAGCGTCCCATCGCGGCTCGGCAGCTGCGTCTCGAGCACGAGCGCGCGCTCCTCGGGCAGCTCGAGCACGCGCGCGAACAGGAGACACGCGAGCTCCTCGAAGCTCAGATCATGGCGCTCGCGCGCGCGATCGAGCGCGCCACGCAGCTCGACGCCGATCGACACGTTTCCCACGTGCCTAAGCGCGTCCGCTGCCGTGCTCTCGCTCACGGCCGCGAGCGCGCGCACGGTCTTGTGCTCGAACACGTCGCGCACGCGCAGCGCGAGCCCGCGCTGTGCCGCGCGCGCACATAGCTGCAAGCTCGTGATGGAGTCACCTCCGAGCGCGAAGAAGTCGTCGTTTGCGCCGACGCGCTCCGCGCGCAGCAGCTCCTGCATCAGCTCCGCCAGCTCACGCTCCCGCTCGTTGGTCGGTGGCTCGTAGGCCGCCCGGCCCGTGGGCGCGCTGGGCGTCGGCAGCGCCGCGACGTCCACCTTGCCGTTCGGCGTGCGCGGCAGCTCCGCGAGGCAACAAATGCGCGCCGGCAGCATGTGCGCCGGCAGGCGCGTGCTCAGCTGCGCCAGAAGCTCAGCCTCCCGCGTGCCATCGGCCCCTTGCACGTAGGCGTACAGCCGCATGATCGCACCTTCGAGATGCGCCGTGACCACCGCCTCGCTCACGGCCGGCTCGAGCAGCAACTGCCGCTCGATCTCGCCGAGCTCGACGCGCTGTCCGCGCACCTTCACCTGCCGATCACAGCGCCCGAGGTAATACAGCCGTCCGTCGCTGCCGAAGCGCGCGCGATCGGCCGTGCGATAGGCGCGCTCGCCGACCGCAGGCAACACGGCAAAACGCTCGGCCGTCTGCTCGGGCCGGCCGCGATACCCGCGCGCGAGAAGCGGCCCAGACAGCACGATCTCTCCGGGCTCGCCCACACCGCACAGCGCGCCAGCCTCGTTCACGAGCCACAACCGCATGCCCGGGATCGGGCGGCCGATGCTGACCGGCGCCGTCTCGGGCTCCGCCGCCGTGAGCGACTCAGCGGTCGCCCACACCGTACCCTCGGTCGGCCCGTATTCGTTGTACAGCGCCACGCGAGGCACGCGAGCGTGATGCGCCTGCACGAGCTGCCGCGAGCAGCTCTCGCCCGCCACGATCCACGTGCGCAGCGTGGCATTGCGCGCGAGCTCCGGCAGCGACACGAGCGCCGCGTACACCGAAGGCAACGACAGGCCGTGCGTCACGCTGTGCAGCTTGCACAGCTGCGCGATGGCCGCGGGGTCACGCAGCTCCGCTTCGCTCGCGATCACGAGACAGCCACCGTCCGAAAGGGTCCAGAACACCCCGGCCACGGAGCTGTCGAACGAAAACGACGGCAGGAGCAGGAACGTCTCCACGCGCTCGCCGTAAAAACAGCGCCGCGCCTCCGTGGACAGCGCCAAGCTGCGCTGCGTGATCTCCACGGCCTTCGGCTGTCCGCTGGAGCCCGACGTGTAGATCAGATACGCGAGCCGCTCTGCGTCGGCCGCTACTGGCTGCAAGCTACCGTGAGGTGCGGGCTGGCCTTCGCCATCCAAAAAGAGAGGCTCCGCGGCGGCTGGCAGGCTCTGGCAGAGCACCTCGAGCGCACGCTCGGACAGCACGCAGCGCGCCGCGCTGTCGCGCAGCATGAACGCGAGCCGCTCGTGCGGGTACGCTGGATCGAGCGGCAGGTAGGCAGCGCCCAGCTTGTGTGCTGCCAGGATCGCCACGAGCATGCGGCGCGTGCGCGACAGGAGCAGGCCCACCACGTCACCAGCGACGACGCCGTTCGCAGCCATCAGCAGCGCGAGCTGCTCGGCCTGCCGATCCAGCTCCGCGTACGTCAGCACACCGTGCACGTCCACCACCGCGCGCGCAGCGGGCGTGGTCCTGGCGTGCTGCTGCACCCGCTCGAACACGCAAAGCGCGGCCTCCGGCAGCGGCCGCTGATTGCGCGCGAGGAGCTCCGCTTGCAGCGGCCCAGTCAGCGGCACCTGCGCGATCGCGCACGGCTCCGCGGCGCACACACTGCCGAGCAGCGCGAGATACTGCTCGCACAGGAGCGAAAGCGCCGCGCGGTCCAGCACACCCGGGTCGAAGTCCAGCAGCAAGCGCGGCCGCCCCTCGCAATGCAGCACGCGCAGGCGCAGCTTGAAGCGCTCGCTCACGCTGTACGCCTCTGCCAAAGCGCCGCCCGGCGGCAACGCATGCGCGTGGTACGCGAACGCGTAGTCCAGGTCCGCGCCGGGCGCGTGTGCGTCGCGCTGCGCGGCAGCTTCGGCTGCTGCGCTCTCGAGCCGAGCGGCCAGCTCGCGTAGCGACGTCGCGGGCGTCAGCTCGAGGCGCAGCGGAAGTGGCTGCGCGTACGGACCGGTGGCCTCGGCCAGCGCCGCTGACAGCTGCGCGTCCTGCCAGCTGATGCAGACCTCTGCGTGCCCGCTGTGCCGCTGCAAGAGCGCCACGTACGCGGCGCCGAGCAGCGCACCGACCCCGGCGTCACCCGCGCCCGCGAGCTCACTCACGCGTCGCCAGAGCGGCTCAGGCAGCTCCAGCTCGCTCGTCTCGGGCGCAAATCGCGGACCCGGGATCCCGTGCTCGAGGCCGAGCTGCGGGCTCACGACCGGCGCGGCCGCGACGCTCTCTGCCAGCGCGGCGTGCTTCCACTCCGCGTAGTCCGCGTGCTGCAGCGGCTGACATGGCCCAGCGTCTCCCAGCAGCTCCCGCGCGATGCGCCACAGGCTCGGCAGATCCAGATGCGTGCTCGGCCCGCGCAGCTGCAGCACCACGCCGTCGCGCACCGCCGCTAAAAGCTGCCGCGCGCCGCTCGGGCTAGGCGCGCGCTGCAGCGCGTGCCGCGCGAGCTCGACGGGCTGTGCCGTGAGCGTCTCGACGCCGAGCGGCTCGATCACCTGCGCCGGCTCGCTCAACCCGGGCAGCTGCTGCAACGTCGTGTGCAGGAGCTCCTCGCGCTCGAACAGCGCGCGCAGCCTCGCCTCCAGCTGCTCTGGGCTCAGAGGCTCCGCGAGCCGCAGCTCGAGCACGCTCCAGTAGGGATGCTCGCCCGCCTGCGCGGCGCAGCGTGCTGCCGCCACCAGCTGCTCGGGCGAAGCGCGGAAGGCCGATACAGTGTCGCTCATGCCTCACTCCTCAGCTCGCGACCCAGGCAAGGCTCGGCCATGCCGGTCAGGATGGTGCGCGGACCGCGGAACGGCTCGCGACCGTGCACGCACAACATGTTGTCGATGAACAGCACATCGCCCGGTTGCCACGGGAAGATCACGAGCGAGTCCAGGTACGCCGCGCGCAGCTGCGCCAGCACGTCCGGCTCGATCTCGGTGCCGTCGCCGTAGAAGGTGTGCGTCGGCAGGTCGAGCGGCTCGAACGTGGCCTGCAACGTGCTGCGCACAGCCTCGGGCAAGGTCGAGACGTTGAAGAACGTGGCGTGGTTGAACCACAGCCACTCGCCGCTGCGCGGGTGGCGGAGCACCGCCTCTCCGAGCTGCCGCGTACGCAGACGATCGCCGGCCTTCCATTCCACGTCGATGCCCACCGACGCGCAGTAGCGCTCGACCTCCGCGCGATCCGAGCTCTGGAACACCGTCTGCCAGGGCAGGCCGAAGCCATCTCCGTAGTTGCGCACGTACAGGATCTTCTTGCGCCGAAAGCGCTCCTTGATCTCGTCCGGGATGCGCTTCATCACCTCGCGCGTGGAGCCGATGGGCGTCGCGCCGCCCTCAGCGGCCGCCTGCGCACAGCAAAAGAACAGGTGCAGCGGGAAGCGCGGAGAGTACGAGTGCTCGTTGTGCGGAAAGATCCGCTGGTCCTCCGGGTAATCCGTGGAGGTGTAGATGTTGCCGCCGAGCCGCGTGCGAGGCGAGGCGCGGAACATGTACTCGAGCGCGCCGGACGACACCTGTCCGATCAGGCGCTCGAAGCGCGGCAGCGCGTCCGGACCGCTGAAGCCCGCAAAGCCGCGGAACAGGATCGCGCCGGTCTCGAGCAGCTTGCGCTCGAGCTGCGCGCGATGCGCCGCCGTCCAGGCGAGCAGGTCCACGGCGGCGGTCTCCGGCTCGATCAGCCACGGCAGCGGCGACGCATCCGAGAACGCGCGCTCGCGCACGAGCGCTCCGGGGGTGATGGCGCGCCGCTGCATGGGCTTGCCGGCGACGATGGGCTTGGCAGTGGTCATGGCTTCTCCGAAGGTTCGATGTTCTCTCGCGACGGCTCGGGGCGTGCGGCGAGCGGCTGCCGCCGTGCGCTGCGCAGGCGGGCCGCGCCCTGCTCGTGCGCCTGGCGCTGGGACTCAGCTTCGAACGCGCTCAGCGCGGCGAGCACGCGCGGCAGCGGTTCTGCCATGAGCTCTGGCAGCTGCGCGATCAGCTGGCACCACACGCGCTCCACCCGCCGCACGAGCGCAGACGGCAGCGCGGCCGCGGCCTCGAGACAGGCGCTGATTCGCCCGTCCGGCTCGCGCACCAAGTCCAGCACGAGCTGCGGCGCACCGCGCTCCTGCAGCACCTCCGCGCGCTCGATGCGCAGCGGCCCGAGGCTCGGGCGCGTCAGATACGCGGGCTGATAGTTGAGCTTCAAACCGAACGCCTTCGCGAGCGACGGCTCGGCCGAGGAAGGCAGCGCGCCGGCCACCGCGTCGAACGGCACCTGCTCGTACGCGTATGCCGCCAACGCATCGCGCCGCTGGCGCGCGACCAGCTCACGCAGGCTCGGCTCGCCCCGCACGTCACAGCGCAGCGGCAGCTGATTGACGAAGAACCCGACCACGTCTCGCGCCTGCGCGTCGGGCCGGCCGGCCACGTCCGTGCCGATCACGAACGCGCGCACGCCGGACACGTGCCGCAGCGTCACACCGAACAAGGTCAAAAGCAGCAGAAACGGCGTGGTGTGTTCGCCACGCGCGAGCTGATCGAGCCTGGCGCAGAGCTCTGCCGAGAGCTCGAAGCGGCGATAGTGATCGCCCGCACCAGGCGCGGTCGGGACGGCCGGCAGCGCGCGCGAAAGACCCGCGAGCGCCGCGCGGTAGAACGCCAGAGCTTCCTCGATGAGCGCCGGCTGCACGCGCTCGCGCGGCAAGAACTGCACGCCTCGCGCGCTCGGCAGGTCGCCGCCGCTGGCGGCTGCAGCGTACACCCGGTCCAGATCCCCGAGCAGCAGCGCTGCGCTGCGCCCGTCCACTGCGAGGTGGTGCAAGACCAGGAGCAGCTCGTGCTGATCGGGAGCGTGCACGAGGAGCCGCGCGCGCATGGCTGCCGCGCCCTCTGCTCCGGCGCCCGCGTGCAGCGGAAACGGCCGCGCGCGCTCCTCCGCCAGCAGCTCAGAGCGGCGCGCCGCGCGCTCGCCCGCAGCGAGCTCGCTCAGGTCGTGACAGGGCAGCGCGATGCGAGCCTGCGCCTGACACTCGGCCCATGCGCCCTCGGGCAGAGAGCGGTAGCGCGTGCGCAGCACGGCGTGCCGATCCACGAGCCACTGCAAGCTGCGCTCGAGCCGCGACACGTCGAGGTTGCCCCGCAGCTGCAAACACAGCGCGATGTGCCCATCGCTGCGCGCGGGATCGAGCTCGTGCAGAAACCACAGCCGCTCCTGCGCCGCGGACAAGCGGTAGCTCGTCACCTCGAACGGCAGCGGAGCTGCCGGCGGAACGGCGCTCTCTCCCGCCGCCACGCGCTGCAGCGCAGCGGCCCAGCGTGCGGCGTGCTCTGCGACGCTCAGCTCGCCGAACAGCTCGCGCGCGCTGACGTCGTAGCCGAGCGCGCGCAGCTCCTGCATGAGCTGCGTGAGCGCCAGGGAGTCGCAGCCGTACGCGAGCAGCGAACGCTCCGGTTGCCACGCCGCGGACGGCCGCAAGCGCGCGAGACGCGCCTTCAGCCACTCGCGGCACAGCGAGCCGCGCTCGTGCTCGGCCGCCTGCGCGAACAACTCGCGGTGCAGGCCGGGCTCTGCACTGTCCGCGATGAGCTCGAAGAGCCCGGACAGCGCAAGCTCGCGCGTCGAGCTGCGGCTGAGCTTGCCGCTGCTCGTGAGCGGCACGGAGCCCGGCTTGACGAGCACCAGGCGGTCGGCTGCAGTCTCGGCGACCTCGACGCACGCGTCCTGCATGCGCGCGAACAGCTCACGCGTGCGGGCGGCGTCCATGTGCCGTTGCTCGGGCTCGGCGACGATCCACAGCTCCTGCCGGCCGAGCGCATCGTTCCACGCGCCGAACGCGACCACGCGCCCCACGCGCAAACCCCGAGCGGCCTGCGTCACGGCGAGCTCGAGATCGTGCGGGTACACGTTGCGACCGGCGATGATGATGAGATCCTTGAGGCGCCCGCAGATGAACAGCTGGCCCGCGCCCACGAAGCCCAGGTCGCCCGTACGCAGGTACGTGCCGTCTTCGGCTGCGATGCGCGCCTCGAACGTCTCGCGCGTCGCGGCAGGCTGCCGGAAGTAGCCGGCAGCGACGCTCGGCCCGCGGAACCAGATCTCACCGACCCGCCCGTCCGCGCAGCGCTCGAAGCTCTCCGGATCGACGATCGCGAGCTCGTGATCCAGCAGCACCGGTCCACACCCGCACAGCGCCACGCCCTGCTCCGGCACGGCCGCGGGGCGCACCTCACGCGCGGCGAGCGCAGCGCGGTCGACCTCGATCAGCAGCGGCTCGCAGGCCGGCGCCGGGGTGCTGATGCACAGCGTGGCCTCTGCCTGTCCGAAGGACGCGGCGAACGCGCTGGCATCGAAGCCAGCAGCGGCGAAGCGCTCCGCGAACGCGTGCAGGGTGCTGGCGTGAATCGGCTCGCCTCCACTGATCGCGTGGCGCAAGCACCGCAAGTCCATGCTGCTCACCGCGGCGGCGTCCACCGTGCGCGCGCACAGCCGGAACGCGAAGTCCGGCGCGAACGTCAGCGTGCCGCGGAAGCAGCTGATGGCGTCCAGCCAGCGACGCGGGGAGCGGATGAAGCTCGGCGTCGGCATGAGATAGCAGGTCATGCCGCCGTACAGCGGCGTGAGCATCCCGCCTATCAGGCCCATGTCGTGGTAGAGCGGGATGAACGTGACGACGCGATCGTCCGCGGTCAGGCCGCGCCCGACTGCGATACCGCGGATGTTCGCGAGCAGGCTGCGCTGCGTGACCTGTACGCCCTTGGGGCGACTCGTCGAGCCCGAGGTGTACTGCAGAAACGCCAGCTCGCCGCGCGGCAGCTCACTCGCGCCGCTCACGGCGGCTGCGCGTAGCTCGTCGACCGTGAGAGCGCGACAGGGGAGCCCCAACTCGTCGAGCCAGGCTTGCACCGTCTCGCGCGCCTGCGGCTCGCACAGGCACAGGCTGGGCTGCGCATCGCTCACGACCGCGCGCAGGCGATCGAAGTGTCGTGGACGGCGCGCAGGTAGCGGAAAGAGCGGCACCGGCACGAGGCCCGCACACACACCGCTCAGGAACGCGAGCGCGAAGCCCAGGCTCGTCGGCAACATGAGCAGCACGCGCGCCCCGTCTTCGACCCCCGTGCTCGTGCGCAGCGCCGCCGCCAGCTGCAGCACCTGTCGCTCCAGCCCCGCGAAGCTGAGCTGCTCCGTGACGACCGGACCCGCCGGCACGAAGCAGAGCGCCGGCTTGTCGGGGAAGCGCGCGGCGTTGCGGCGCAACATCGCGGCGAGGTCTCGCGGCTCATCCATCATTAGCTTGCTACTCATTTGCCATACCGTTCGACAGGCGAAAGAAAGACGGGCTCAAGTGGCGAGCTGCACCTGCACGTGCGAACGCGGGGACTCGCCGCGCACGAGGCGGCCCTCGGCGAGCTTCACCACGCGATCGGCCAGGTGGAAGTACGCGTCGTCGTGCGTGATGGCGACGACGGCCTTGCCACGCGCGCGCAGCTCGGGCAGGAGCTGCGTGTAAAAGATGCGGCGGAATGCGGGATCTTGATCGGCAGCCCACTCGTCGAACACGTAGACGGGTCGATCTTCGAGATAGGCGCTGAGCAGCGCCAGGCGCTTGCGCTGCCCGGTCGAGAGCGCGAGCGTGGATAGACCGTCCGCGCGCAGCTCGACCTTGTGTTGCAGGTCGAGCAGCTCGAGGTAGCGCTGCGCGCGACGCGCGCGCTCGGGGTCCGCGAGCAGCGGCCAGTGCTCGAACAGGTGAAAGTCCGCGAACACTGCGGAAAACAGCTGCCGGTACGCGGCGCGCTGCGCGGCGCTCACGGGCTCGCCATTGCACGTGATGCTGCCGGCCTCCGGCGTGTACAGGCCGAGCAAGATCAGCGCGAGCGTGGTCTTGCCGCTGCCGTTGCCGCCGACCAGGAACACCAACTCACCCGCACGCACGCTCAGATCGACCGGGCCGAGCACGAACGCGCCCTCGTGATCGCGCTCGCGCCGGTGCGTGATACCGCGCAGCTCGATGTGCAACGCGGCCGACGCTCCGTGCGTCAGCTGCGCCTGCGGCGGTTCGGCACGCGACAGGTCCTGCTCCAGCGCGCGCAGCCGGTCGAACGCCAGGTCCGACTGGCGCAGGAGCGGGATGGCCCCGAGCACATCGACCAGCGGCTGCATGAGGTACAGTAAGGTCACGCAGAACTGGGCCAGCACCGTGCTCGTCGCCGTGAGCTGCGGCGCCGCGAACAGGAGCGCGCCGATCGTCGCGTAGAAGCCGAGCATGCCCACGCTGGCGGACAGCGTGTAGTCGCGCATGCCTCGCAGGTAGTGGCGCTCGGAGGCGCTCGCGTCGGCGTGCAGCGCGGCGAAGAACGCGTCCGCCTTCGACGAGTTCTGCTGCAGCTCCTTCGTGCCCTCCACCAGGTTCCGCACGCGCGCGTACAGCCGGTCCTTCAGCTCGCGCACGCGCGCGAGCGCAGCCACGGCGCGCCGCTCCGTCAGCGAGAACGCTGCGACGGCCGCGCCGAGCAGGAGCGCGAGCAGGCCGAAGAGCGCGGGCGACAGCCAGATCAGGTACGCGAAGCACCCGATCAGGATCATGCCGTTCATCAGCAAGAGCGGCACCGCCTCGGCGCTACGACCGTACGTGGCCACGTCGTCGGTCAGCATCGCGAGCAGCTGCGGCTTGCCGAGCGCCTCGAGCCGCTCGAGCGGCTGCGCCAGGAGCTTCTGGCTGAGCGTCTCGCGCAGCTCGCGCACGAGCCGCTGCGAGAGCCTCAATAGGCCCAGCTCCGCGATCACGCGGCTCGCGAGCGCGAGCGCGCACACCAGACCGAACAACAAGCCGATGCGCGGCCCGGCCTCGCCCGCGAGCGCACGATTCAGCACGGCCACGCTGCCCGTGCTCGCGGCGCCGCTCAGGCACGCTGCGAGCGTGGCGAACAGCGCGAGCGCTGCCGAGCGTGCGAACGCCTCCCGCAACATCCTCATGGCGTGCCCACCTGCGCCAGCGCCGCCGCGAACTGCAGCTGCAGCTCGGGGCAGCTCAAGAGCACTCCGTGCTCGACCGGGAACACGGCCGAACGCACGACGCCCCGCGTCAGCCCCGACCACTGCGCGATCAGCTTCGGGCTCTGCTCCAGACTGGTCGCCGAGGCGAAGAACTCGATCGAGGCCGCGACCTGAGGCGCGCGGTAGCCGTCGAGCCAGTGACGCGCGTAGCGCATGCCGCTCTCGACGGCAGCGATGATCTCGGGAGGTGCAAGCAGCGAGAGCCCGTGCCGCGGTGCAAACTCTCGCAGCGCGTACTGCAGCTGATCGGCGACGCCGAGACTCGCGCTGCGCGCGCGCAGCTCGTCCCGCGCCGCAACCGGCAGAGCATCGAAACGCGCCACGCTGTCCGGATGCAGCTCGCCGCGAACCAGCTGCCAGAGCGCATCGAACGTGAAGGCGTGCACGCCGCGCTCCAGGCTGGCGTCGAACAGACCCAAGAAGCTGACCCGCTCGCCCGCCGCCTCGAGCCGCGCCGCGACCGCATGCGCGAGCACACCGCCGAGCGAGTAGCCGCACAGCGCGTACGGGCCGCACGGCGCGACCGCGCGCACCTGCCGCGTGTAGCGATCCACGAGCTGCTCGAGCGTGAGATCCAGGGGATCGACGCCTTCGGGCAGCGGCACACCGAGCACGCGCAGCGACGCTGGCAGCTGCGGCAAGAGCGAGAAGTAGTAGTGGACGTCGCCCCGCGACTCGTGGAAGCAGAACAGCGTGCGGGCGTCTGGTCCATCGCCTGCGCTCAGCTCACACAGCCCGTGGGGCGCCGGGCGGTCGAGCGCAGCGACCAGCCGCGCGACCGTCGGGTGCTCGAACACCTGGCTCACTCGCAGCTCGATACCGGCCGCCTCGCGCAGCTGGTGCGCGAGCCGGACCACGAGCAACGAGTGTCCGCCGAGCGCGAAGAAGTCGTCGTGCCGTCCCACGTGCGGGATGCCGAGCAGCTCCGCGATGTGCCTGCACAGGAGCTTCTCCAGCGCGCCGACCGGCGGCGCGTAGGGCGCGGCTTCGCGCGGTGGGGGCCGCCCCTCCAGCGCGCGACGGTCGAGCTTGCCGCTCACCGTGCGCGGCAGCCGCGGCAGCACCTCGATGACGCGCGGCAGCATGTAGTCCGGCAAGCGCTCCGATAGCGCCGCGAGCCACGCGCGAACGTCCGATGTCTCCGGTGCGCTCTCCACGAACGCGCGCAGCCGTGACTCGCCGCCAGTGGCGGCGTGTGCCAGCACGACCACGTTGGCGCTGCCGCTCACAGCGGCGAGCGCGGCCTCGATCTCGCCCAGCTCCACACGGTGACCGCGCAGCTTGATCTGCCCGTCGCTGCGGCCGAGGAACACGCACTCGCCGCGCTCGTCCAGGTACGCGCGATCGCCCGTGCGGTACAGGCGCTCACCGGCGCGGCTCACGAAGCGCTCCTCGGTGAGCTCCGGCCGCTTCACGTAGCCCGGCGAGAGACCGGGGCCGCCCACGAAGATCTCCCCGGGCACGCCGCGCGGCGCGGGTGCGCCAGCCGCGTCGAGCACGTACAGGCGCGCGTGGGGAATGGAGCGGCCTATCGACACGGGCCGCTCGCGCTCGTGCTGCGTGCAGTCGGCCACGCTGCTCCAGATCGCGGCCTCGGTGGGGCCATATTCGTTGTACAGCCGGGCCTGGGGCAGCACTCGACGGTGCAGCTCCAGCAGCTCTGGACTGCAGGCCTCGCCCGCGACGATGGTCAGATGCAGCGCACAGCGGCGGCTCGCGAGCTCCGGCAGCACGGCCTGCACGAGCGAAGGCAGCGCGAGCCAGTGCGTGATGGTATGCCCCTCGAGCAGCTCGGCGAGGCGGGCCGGATCGCGGGCTTCGGCCTCGTTGCACACGTACAGGCTGCGGCCCTGCGCCAGGCTCGCGAACAGCCCCGCGAGCGAGCTGTCGAACGACAGCGGCGACACGAGCAGGAAGCGCTCGACGGGCAGCGGGTAGTACGCAAGGCGCGCGGCGAGCGAGTGCAGCGCGGCCGCGTGCGTGATCGGCACGCCTTTGGGCTGGCCGGTGCTGCCGGAGGTGTAGATGATGTACGCGAGCTCGCCCCGCACGTCGCGCGACGCCGCCCGCTCCGGCGAGGTCAGCACCGGCACGTCCTCGAGCCACAGCCAGCGCTCGTCCGCATCCGCCGCCGCCCACAGCGACCGGCGGCTCACGCAGTAGGCCGCGTCTGCGTCCGCGAGCAGCGCGGCGATGCGTGCTGCTGGCAGCTGCGGATCGAGCGGAAGGTACACCCCACCGGCGCGCAGGATGCCGAGCATGACTGCCACCGCCTCCGCCTCGCGGGGCATCAGCTGCCCGACCACTTGCCCCGGCGCGAGCCCGCGCGCGCGCAGCGCGGCGGCCACGGCGTCGGCTCGCGCAGACAGCTCCGCGCCCGACAGCCGCTGATGCTCGCTCAGCACCTCGCAAGCACCGCTCGCGTTGCGCGCGAGCACGTGGGCGAGGCCCGGCGCGTGCGCCACCTGCGCGTACAGCAGCTCGGCGGCGCGCTCCAGGTCCGGCGCCGCGCTCAGCTGCGCGAGCGCGCGCTGTTCGGCCGCGCTCGACAGCGCGTGGCGGCCGAGCGGAGCGTCGGGCGCAGTGCACAGCGCGCCGAGCAGCGTGTAGAGCTGGTCTGCGAGCACGCTAAGCGCGCGGGCATCGTAGCGGGACGCTGCGTACTCGAAGCTCAGCCGGAAGTCGCGCTCGTCGCCGCACACCTCGAGCAGCAGGGCGCAGAACGTCAACGGGCTCGCGATGCTCCGCAGCTCGAAATCTGCGGCTCTCAGCTGCGCGCGCTGCTCGTTTGTCAACGGCAGGTAGCGAAACCCGCAGGCGTAGCCGCGCGGGTCGTGTGCTGCCGCATTCTGCTCCCGCAGCGCGAGCAGCTCCGCGAGCTGGGTCTGCAGCTTGCGCGCGACCCCCTCGAGGCGAAGCTCCGGATCGAGCGGGATTTCGACCGGCAGCGGCTCGAGGAAGCGGCCGAGCGCGCCTTGCGCGTAGTCCGGCCGCACTTGCCAGTCGATCGCCAGAGTGACCGAGGCCTCGTCGGCGTGACGGCGCACGAGCCAGGCAAAGGCGCACGCCAGAAGCTCGGGCGTCGTGCAGCCGAGCGTCTGCGCCAGCTCGGCGCAGCGTGCGTGCAGGCGCGCGTCGTGCTCCAGCGCCTGGCGGCGCGCGGGCTCCGCGGAGAGCCGCGCCACGCGCCCGCGCAGTGGCATGAAGCCGGCGCGCGCCGAGCGCAGACGCTCGCCGAGGCCTCCCTCGGCCGCGCGAGCGAGCTGCTCGTTGCGGTAGGCGGCGTAGTCCGCGTACTGCAGCACATCCGTCTGCGACGAATCGCCGCTCGCGGCGGCGGCCAGCTCACACGCGAGCTGCAGGCAGCCCGCCTCGTCCAACAATGCGAACGGCACACGCAGGAGCACGCGGGAGCGGCCGGCGGACGGCTCGACGCTCAGCTCGAGCTCCTTCGCCAACGCGTCACCCACCACCTGCACCGGGCGCTCCAGACCGCAGACCTGCGTCAAGCGCGTGCGCAGAAGCTCGTGGCGCTCGGCCACGCGCGCGAGCAGCCCGCGCACCTGCGCCTCGTCGAGCGGCACGCGCAGCTCGAGCTCCCAATATTGTGCGCCCGCCTCACACGCGGCGAGCGCGCGCGCCTGCTCCGGCGAGCTCTCGTAACCCAGTGCCTCGGTGTGTGTGTCCGTACGCGTCTCAAGCGGCTGCATGTTCGTATCTCCTCAGGCGCTCGGCGTCGGGGGGCGGCGTACGACGGCGCGGCGCAGCGCAGGCCGCTGTGGACCTGCCGCTGCGAGCTGCGCCTCCGCCGCGGCGCGCTGCTGCGCGGCGAGGACCTCCACCAGCGCACCCACGCTGCCGACCTCGGGCGAGAGCAGCAGCGAAAGGCTGCGCAGAAACAGCTGCCCGAGGCGCTCCACGTACGCGGGCGCGTAGCGCTCGACGCGAAAGTCCCAGGTCAGCGCCAGACCGTCGCGAGTCTGTGTGACGTTGACGAGCAGATCGAGCTCGGCGTCGCGCGCGCCGAGGCTCAGCTCTTCCAGCGTGATGCCCGAGAGCGACAGATCGCGATCCGGTACGTTTTGCAGCACGAGCTTCACCTGAAACAGCGGCGAGCTGCGCCGTTCGCGCCCCGGCAGGAGCGCCGCGACCAGCTGATCGAACGGCAGGCTTTGATGCTCGAGCGCGGTGATCAGCGTCTCGCGGCTCGCCGCGATGAGCTGCCGGATCGAGGCCGCCGGATCCATTTGCGCGCGCAGCACGAGCTGATTGACGAAGAAGCCCACCATGCGCTCGGTCTCGGGCTCGGTGCGGTTCGCGACGTCCGTGCCGATCAGGAAGTCGCGCTGGCCGGTCTGCTGGTGCACCAGCACGCACAGCGCCGCGTACAGCAGCGTGAACAAGGTGGTCTGCTCGCGCGCGGCGAGCGCCTGCAGCGCGTGCAGCTCCGCGGCCGGCAGCTGGAACATAAGGCGCCCCGAGCGCAGCGACGGCGCGTCGCTCAGCGCGCCTGGCAACGTCAGCTGCGTGGGGCAGCCGGCGAGCGCGCTCTGGAAGTGCTCGAGTGAGCGCGCAAACGCGCGCTGTTGCTCCGGCAGGCGCTGGCGCCGCGCGTGCGCGACGTAGCTCGGGGCGGGGGCTAGCCGAGGAGTCCTGCCGGAGAGCGCGGCGTCGTACAGCGCCGCCAGCTCCTCGCACAGGATCGACACGGACCAGCCGTCTGCCGCGATGTGGTGCAAGCGCAGCACGAGCACGTGCTCTTCTGCCGAGCGTTCGAGCAAGCTGGCGCGCAGCATGGGCGCCGCCGTGAGCGGCAGCGGCTCGGCGCACAGCGCGGCGAGCGTGTCCGCCTCGTCCGCGCCCGTGACGACGCGCCGCTCGAGCGCGAACTGCGGCTCCGCCTCGACGCGGACGCGCGGCTCACCGCCGTGGCTGAAGAACGCGCTGCGCAGCGCGTCGTGGCGCGCGATGAGCCCAGCGAGCGCCTGCTCCAGCGCATGCGCCTGAAGTGGGCCGCGCAGTCGCACCGCAAACGCGATCAGAAACGCGTTCGTGCCCTCGTGCAGCTGCTCGAGGAACCACAAGCGCTGCTGCGCGAACGACAGCCATTGGCCCACACCCGGCCCGGCGGGCGCGGCCTGAGCTTCGGCCGCTGGCAGCGGCGCGGCGCCGCGCTCACGCTCGACGCGCTCTGCGAGCTGAGCGAGCGTCGTGTCCGCGAAGATCGCGCGCAGGGGCAGGCTCACGCCGAGGCGCGCCGCGATGCGCGCGCGCACCTGCGTGGCGAGCAGCGAGTGCCCGCCGAGCGCGAAGAAGTCGTCGGTCATGCCGAAGTCGTCTCGCTCCAGCACGGCAGCCCAGACCGCGTGCAGCGCGCGCTCCAGCTCAGTCGCGGGCGCGACACGCTCCGCCGCCGTGCCGGCGCGCGGAGCCCGCGCGCGCAGCGCGGCGCGATCGAGCTTGCCTTGGGCGCTGCGCGGCAGCGCGGGCAACACCTCGATGCACGCGGGCACCATGTAGCCCGGCAGCTCGCGCGCGAGCTCGGCGCGCAGCTGCTCCGGGGCGAGCGCGCAGCCGGACTGGCTCACCTGGCGTTCGACATAGCCCACGAGCTGCGGTCCGGCGCTCGCCTGGGCCAGCACCACGGCCGCAGCAGCGACGCCGGGCGCGCGCAGGAGCCGCGCTTCGATCTCGCGCAGCTCGATGCGATGGCCTCGCAACTTCACCTGGTCGTCCGCGCGACCCCAGAATTCCAGCACGCCATCGTCGCGGTAGCGCCCGAGATCGCCCGTGCGGTAGGCGCGCGTGCCCGGCTCGAGACGCGCCAGCTCCACGAACGCCGCCCGCGTGCGCGCCTCGTCGCGCAGGTAGCCGCGCCCGACCTGCACACCCGTCACGATCAGCTCGCCCACCGCGCCCGGGGGCAAGAGGCGCAGGCCCGCGTCGGCGACCCACACGGCGTTGTTCGGCGTCGGCCGCCCGATGGGTAAGATCGCGTTCGCCAGCTCATCGCCGCCATCAGCAGCAGAGAGCTCGAACATGGTCACGTCGTCCGAGCACTCCGCCGGACCGTACGCGTTCATGATGCGCACGTGCGGGTAGCGGCGCAGGAACGCGCGGCACAGCGGTCCGGGCACGGCCTCTCCGGTCGGGATCAGCCAGCGCAGCGCAGGCAGCTCGTGCCCGGCCGGCGCGACGTCCAGCATCGCTTGGAGCATGGACGGCACGAGCTCCGCCACGCTCACGGCGCGCTCGGCGAGCGCAGCGAGCAGCGCCGCCGGGTCGTGCGTCACGACGTCCGGGAAGATCTCGAGCGAGGCGCCGAGCAGCGGCGCGCACAGGAACTGCCACACCGAAACGTCGAACGCGCACGACGCGATCTGCGCGATGTGATCGCGTTTGGACAGCCCGAGCAGCGGCACCTTGCCGAGCATGTTGTTCAACATGCCGCGTTGCTCGATCATCACGCCCTTCGGCACGCCGGTCGAGCCCGAGGTGAACATCACGTAGGCCAGGTCGTCCGGCTGGCCCGCGGCGAGCTCCGGCTGCAGAGCTCCGTCCGGCGGCGCCTCCAACCACACGCGCTCGGCGAGCAGCACACGCGGCGCCGCCGACAGCGGCAAGCTTCGCCACAGCGCCGCCTGGCTCTCGGCGATGAGTGCCACCCTGGCGCCGCTCTGCCCCACGAGCTCGGCGAGCCGCGCGTTCGGCTGGCTGACCTCGAGGCTGAGGAACGCGGTCCTTGCCCGCAAGCACGCGACCAGCATGCACAGGAGCGGCAGGCCGCGCTCGGCGGCCAGCACCACACATTCACCCGGCTGCACCCCGGCCGCACGCACCGCCGCCGCCAGCTGCCCGCTGCGCCGCCACAGCTCGCCGTAGCTCAGGCTGTCCGCGCCGCAGCGCGCCACAATCCGCTCGGGGCTCCCGGTCACGCGCTCGAACAGCGCGCTCGCGTAGCTCTGCTCCAGCGGGAAGTCCGCCGCGCTGCGGTTGAACCCCAGGAGGCGCTGCCGCTCGCGCGGCGACACGAGCTCGAGGCTACCGAGCTTGGCTTCCGGGCGCTCGGCCATCTGCTCGAGAAGCCAGAGCAGCTGCTCGAGCAGCGCCGCGGCGCGCGGCTGATCGTAATACGCGCAGTCGTAGGAGATGCGCAGACCCAGCTTGTCACCGGGGTAGACCACGACCGTGAGCGGGAAGTTGGTGTGCACGCGGTCTTCGCCCAGATCCAGCTGGACACCGAGCGCGGACGCCGCCTCTGCCGCTGGCAGCGGCGCGTTCTCGAACACCAGCAGGGACTCGAACAGCGGCTGTCCCTGATGCCTGCCTAAAAAGCCGGCGATCTCCACGAGCGACGCATGTTCGAAGCCCCGCAGTGCCACGTTGGTGGCGAAGAGGCCCGTGAGCCACGGGCCGAGCTCCGCGTGGTCGGCCACGTGCACGCGCAGCGGTAGGCTGTGGATGAACAGGCCCACCATGTCCTCGACGCCGTCGAGCTCGGCCGGGCGACCGGCCACGGTCACGCCGAACACGCAGTCCTCGGCGCGCGCGTGACGCGCGAGCAAGATGGCCCACGCACCCTGCACGAATGTGTTCGGCGTCAGCTCGAGCTGCTGACACAGCTCTGCGATGCGGCTCGTGGTCGCGATGCTGAGCGCGCCTTCCACGTCGGCCACGGCGCTCGCGAGCTGCGCCCCGCGGGCGGGGTTCGCCGCTTGCGGCAGCGGCGTCGGCTCGGGCACGTCGGATAGCAGCTCGCGATAGAAGCGCTCGGCGGCTGCGCGATCCTGCGAGCCGAGCCACGCGATGTAGTCGCGGTACGGCCGCGCCCCCGGTCGCAGGTACGGCAGCCCGCGCACGCTGGCGCGATAGCGCGCGAGCAGCTCGTCCATGATCAGCCCGAAGCACCAGGCGTCATTGAGCACGTGATGGAAGCTGCGGACGAGCACGTATTGCTCCTCGTCCAGGCGAAACGCGCGCAAGCGCGTGAGCGGCGCTGCCGACAGCACAAAGCCCGCGCTCAGCTCCGCTTCGAGCTCGCGCTCGATCGCGCCGTGCGCGGCCGCTCGGTCGAGCCCGCGCAGATCGAAGAGCGGCACCTCCCGCGGCACGTCGCGGTATACGCACTGCACGGGCGGCAGCTCGCCCGGCAGCTCGAAGCCCGTGCGCAGCACCGGGTGCGCTGCGAGCAGCTCACCCCACGCGCGCACGAGCGCCGCGTGATCGAGCGCGCCGTTCCACTCGTAGTGCTGCTGCATCAGGTAGATGCCGCTGCCGGGGGCGAGCAGCGTATGCAGCAGCATGCCGTGCTGCATGGGGGTCAGCGGGTAGACGTCCTCGATGCGCGACCACGGCAGCTGGAGGCTGCGCACGTCGTAGGCGAAATCGCGGCACAGCGGGAACGCGTGCGCTGGCGGGACCAGGGCGCTCACGTCCCACGCCGCCATGCGCTGCAGGCAGCGGCCGAGCTGAGCCGTCCAGGCCTGCGCGAGCGGGCCCTCGCACGCGATGTGGAGCTCGCCGTGCACATGGTATGCACACACCGAGAGTGCGAGTCCGGGCTCGGGCTCGGGCTCGGGCTCGGACGCAGGTGCAAGCCCAGGCGCGGACGCGGGCGCGGTCGCAGGTGCAAGCGCAGTCGCGTGTGCAGGCCCGGGCGCGGGCGCGCGCACAGACGCGAGCGCGGGCGAATCGAATGCGAGCACCTCGGCGAGCGTTGGCGCTGCGTGTGCGTCGAGCGAGCCCAGCATGCGGATCGCCAGCGTTCCGCGCGGCAGCGCGAGCAGCGAGTCGCGCAAGAACTCGTCGCTCGCGCCGTGGCACAGCCGTACGTGCTCGGCCAGGCGCGGCGCAGCCGCGGCGAGCTCCGCGGCGAGATCGCGCAGTACGCCCAGCTCGAGCTCGGCTCGGTCCGCGCTCAGGTACAGCGGCGCGGTTTGCGTCAGGGCCCCCACGAGCCGTTCCGCCGCGAGGGCGTCCGCTCCCGCCCGGCCCGCGGGCAGCTCGATGGCGAGCGCCGGCGCATCCGAGGCGCGCGAGGCGAGCTGGCGCAGTGCCGCCACCAGCGGCAGCTCGAGCCCGCAATGCAGCGCCTGGCACACCTCGGTCAAGCGCGCGCTGTCAGCCTTGCTCAGGCGCAGCTCGGCACGCGTGCTCTGCGCCGCTGACAGCGGCGCGGCCTCGGGCGGGATCGAGGGGTGCTCCAGCCAATATCCGAACGCGCTCTCCTGCGCCTCGGCGCTCCACTGCGCGCTCTCGGACGCCAGACCGAGCAGCTCGCGTCCGCGCGCAGGCAGCTGCGGCGAGCGGCCGTCGGCGAGCTCCAGGAGCACGTAGGAGAGATCGCGCAGCACGGTCGGCCACGACGCGTCATCGAGGCACAACGGATGGGCGACGAGCAGCAGCACCGCGCTGCCAGCGAAGTGTCCGAGCGCAGCCACCAGCGTCGGCGCGTGCGGGGCGCGCGGGTCGCCAAGGAGGCGTGCTGCCTGCGCGGGCAGCTCCGCGAGCTCACGCAGCTCGAAGCGGCCCAGCTCGACGCGATACGCGGGTGTGGAAGAGATGCCCTGCGCCGCTTCGAGCGGGGAGCCGTCGAGGCCCGTCCAGCCGAGGCGCAGCGCGACGTGGCCGGCGGCGAGCACCGCGAGCGCGCGCTCGAGCTGCGTGGGGTCGAGCGACTCGCCGGCGCGGAGCAGGCGATAGCCCGGCGCGAGCGCCGCGCCGAGACGCGCGCGCTGCGCGGGCAAGAGCGGCGCGATCGACTCGAGCCCGCTGCCGCGCTCGGTCTCGGAAGCCGCGGGCTCGCGCGTCTCACCGAGCGCTTCACACAGCGCTGCGATCGTCTTGCTCGACAGCAGCTGCTGCGGCGTGAACACGATGCCTTGCTGGCGCGCGCGCGCGACGATCTGCAGGCTCAGGATGGAGTCCCCGCCGAGCTGGAAGAAGCTGTCGTGCACGCCGACCGGCTCCACGCGCAGCACGCCTTGCCAGATCTCGGCGAGCGCCGCTTGCAGCGGCGTCGCCGGCTGCGCGAGCTCCACGCGCCGCGCCGGGCGCTCCGCGGGAACGAGCCGCGCTTGATCGATCTTACCGTTCGGCGTCAGCGGCATCGCGTCCAGCGTGACGATGCTGGAGGGGACGAGCGCCTCGGGCAGGCGCTGCGCCAGGTCGTCGCGCAGCTTCTCTACGGATAGCGCCGTGTCGGCGACGACGAACGCGTGCAGCGCGAGACCGCCCGCGGCTTGTTCGATGGCGCGCACCACGACCTCGCGCACGTGCGGGCAGACGCGCGCGATCTCCGCCTCGACCTCGCCCAGCTCCACGCGGAAGCCGCGGATCTTGACCTGCCGGTCGACGCGGCCGAGAAACGCGAGGGATCCGTCGAGCAGCCAGCGCACACGATCGCCGGTGCGGTACATGCGTCTGCCGCCGTGCGCGGCTGCGTCCAGGAAGCGCTCGGCCGTGAGCTCGGGGCGGCCCAGGTATTCGCGCGCGAGCGCGTCGCCGCCGATGTACAGCTCGCCCACCACGCCCTCCGGACAGGGCTGCCCCGCAGCGTCGAGCACGTACAGCTGGCGTCCCGGCAGCGGCCGGCCGAGCGGCAAGCGCGTCGCGGGCGCGAGCTGCTCCACGTGCGCCGGCACGGGCCAATACACCGCGCCGACCGCGGCTTCGGTGGGCCCGTAGTGGTTGTAGATGGACAGCGCCGGCGCAAGCTGCCGCACGCGCTGCACGAGCTCCGCATCGAGCGCCTCGCCGCCGAAGATCAGCGTCCGGCGCGGCAGGAGCGCCGCGCTCGGCTCGGCGGCTAAAAGGCCTCGCAAGTGGCTCGGCGTCAGCTTGAGCACGTCGACCGCGTGCGACGCGAGCGTCCGTGCGAGCAGAAGCGGATCGAACGCAGCCTCTTGCGACACCACACACAGACAGCCGCCGCCGAGCAGCGCAGCAAACAGCTGCGTGTAGCCGAGGTCGGCGGCCACGGTGGACAACCAACCGAAGCGGAGCGGGCCGCGCAGCGCGAGCGCGTCTAGCACGGACGCTGCGTAGAGCGCGATGGCCCGATGCTCGACCACCACCGCCTTGGGCTTGCCCGTGGAGCCCGAAGTGTAAATGAGATACGCGGCGTCGCTCGCCGCGCCTGCGACTGGCTGAACACGGCGCGCGGGCGCGCTCAGCGCGTCGGCCACGCTCACGAGCGGCAGCTGTGAGCTGCCGAGCCGCGTGGCCCAGGCCGCGGTGCTGATCAGCGCGCTCGCGCCGCTATCCGCTAGCAGCTCGCGCGCGCGCGCTGCCGGCGTGCTCTCGTCGAGCGGCACGAACGCTGCGCCGCACTCGAGCACACCCCACATCGCCACGACCCACTCCGCGCTGCGCGGCAACGCAATGGCGACGCGGCTGCCGCGCGCGATCCCGCGCTCGGCGAGCGCGCGTGCCACAGCGCTCGCGCGACCCGTGAGCTCGGCGTACGTCAGCTGCTCGCGCTCGTCGATCACCGCGAGCGCGTCGGGTGTGGCTACGGCGACGCGCGCGAGCTGCCCGTGCAGGGTCGCATCACTGACGCTCGTGCTCGCACCCCTGCCGAGCTCGCGCAGGCGGGCTGCCTCGCGTGCGCGCAGCGACGCGAGTGGCTCGCCGCACAACGCGAGCAACTCCAGCTCGAGTTGCGCGCGCAGCGCGAGCACCTCGGCGTCGCTCAGCCGCGCCCGGTCGTAGCTCAAGCTGACGCTCAGCTCGCCGCCTTCGCTCACCACGATCAAGGACAGCGGGAACTCATTGCGGCCCGTCACGCCTTGCGCAGCGTTCGGGTCGTGTGCGGGCTCGGCGATGCGCACGGAGACGGCGCCGAGCGGCTCCGAGAGTTGTCGGTCGACCGGATAGTTCTCGACCACGACGATGGCCTCGAACGGGGGCCGACTGCCGGCGTGCGGCGAGAGCGCGCTGATCGCCGAGAGCGGCGCATGCCCGTGCTGCCAGACATTCTGCACACGACTTGCAACATCGGACAGAATGTCTCGAACGGGTTCTGGCCCGTGGTGCGGGATCCACAGCGGCAACGTGTTTATGAACAAGCCGACAGCCTGCTCGCTGCCGGAGAGCTCCGGCGGACGGCCGGACAGCGTCAGTCCGAGCAGCGCGCCTTCACGGCCAGCGTGCCGCGCGAGCACGCGTGCAAAGGCGGCGATCGGCAGCGTGCTCGGCGTCACGCGCGCGCCGCTCGCAGCCGCGAGCAAGCTGCGCATGCGCTTGGCGCTCCAGCGCAGCTCCAGCTCGGCGTGCCCGTGTGCCTGCTCGCCGCCGACAGCAGCGAAGCTCGGCAGCGGCGTGGGCTCACCGGCCGTGGCGAGCAGTGGCCCGAAGTAGCGCTTCGCGGCCGCAACGTCCTGCTGCGCGAGCCACTCGATGAAGCGCGCGTACGGCATGCTCGCGGGCAGTGACGCGTCGTTCAGATAGAGCGCGCGCCACTCCGCGAGCAGCACGCCCACGCTCCAACCGTCGAGGATGATGTGGTGGTGCGTCCAGATGCAGCGGTACGCGGCATCCCCGAGGCGCACGAGACACACGCGCATGAGCGGAGGCCGTGACAGATCGAACGGCGCCTCGCGCTCCTCTCGCTCTAGCTGCGCGAGGCGCAGCGCGGGCTCTGTTGCGCCGCGCAGGTCCAACTCGCGCAGCGGCAGCTCGCTGCCGTCGAAGACGACCTGCAGCGGCTCGTCGAGATCTTCCCACTCGAATCCCGTGCGCAACACGTCGTGGCGATCGATGAGACTTGCGAATGCGCGTCGCAGCGCTGCAGTATCCAGCGCGCCCTCGAAGTCGAGGCTCAGCTGCTGATGGTACACGCGCGCTTCCGGTTGGGTCTGCGCGTGAAACAGCAGTCCGCGTTGCAGCGGCGCGAGTGCATACAGATTCAATACGCGTGGCGACATGAAACGCTCTGTGCCCGGCTTCTGGCACAAATTGCAATTGAAAATCAATATCATTTAGAACGTTGACAAGTCGGGGACGTCGGGCTAATTGAAATCGACTTTCAGTATCGTTCGCAACTCAACGCGCGCTCGCAGCGCGCGGCTACAAACGCGCTCGCGGCTCGGAGGAGGCCGTGAACGATGACCGACCACTCTCTCGCTCACGCTTCACCCGCGTTCGACTTCGCTCCGCTCGACGCTTCACGGCGTGCGCCACAGGTCGTGCAGGCGCTGCGAAGCGGCGTGTCGTTGAACGAGCTCGACGTGCACGCTCGTGCGCGCATCGAGCGCGAGCTACTCGCGTCGGGCGCGGTCCTCATGCGCAACTTTCGCGTGCGCTCCGCGCTGGATCTGCGGCATTTCGCCGAGAGCTTCGGCGCGCCGCTGCTGAGCTATGAGTTCGGCTCGACGCCGCGTCGCAAGATCGCAACACATCTGTACTCGTCGACGGAGTATCCAGCGCACCAGAGCATTCCGTTGCACAACGAGCAGTCCTACACGCGCAGTTGGCCCGCCCGGCTCTGGTTCTACTGTCAGACGCCTGCCGCTGAGGGCGGCGAGACACCGCTCGCCGACAGTCGCAAGGTGCTGGCGCGCATCCCTGGGGACGTTCGAGACGAGCTGAAGGCGCGCGGCCTATCGTATGTCAGACACTACGGCCATGACCTGGATCTCCCGTGGCAGCAGGTCTTCGGCACGGACGACCGCGAGCAGGTCGGCAGGTACTGCGCCGAGCACGGCATCGAGCACCAGTGGCTCACGCCCGACCTGCTCCGCACGGCGCAGCGCTGTCAGGTGACGGTTCTTCACCCGCAGACCGGCGAGGAGGTCTGGTTCAACCAGGCCCACCTGTTCCACATCTCGAGCTTGCCGGAGCTCGCGCAGGCCGGCTTGAAGCAGACGCTCGGCGAAGATCGCGCGCCTCGCAACGTGTACTTCGCTGACGGTGCACCGATCCCGAATCAGCTGCTCGACAGCGTGCGCGAGGCCTATCGCGCGGAGACCTTCTGCTTCGGCTGGAACGCGGGGGACGTACTCATGATCGACAATTTGCTCGTGGCCCACGGGCGCAACCCTTACGTCGGCGATCGCAAGCTCGTCGTCGCGATGGCCTGATCCACTCGAGGAGAAGCACATGGAGCTCCATACGCAGACGCCTATCGCCACCCGGTCGCACGTTCAGCATGACGTGGCCGGCGAGCTCGCGCGCAGGTTCGCTGACCGCACCCTATACGGATTTGGCAACCACCCGCTGCTCGAGCGCCAGGCGCGCAGCGAGTCGAACGCCCGCAGCTATCCGCGGCGAATCCCGCTTGCGCTCGCACGCGCACAGGGCATCTACGTCGAGGACGTCGAGGGCCGCGTGTTCATCGATTGCCTCGCGGGCGCAGGCAGCCTCGCGCTCGGCCACAACCACCCGGCCGTGCTCGGCGCGATCGAGCGCTGCGTGCGCGATTGTCTGCCGCTGCACACGCTCGATCTCACGACGCCGGTCAAGGATCGCTTCGTCCAGGATCTGTTCAGCGTGCTCCCGAGAGAGCTGGCCGGCCACGCGCGCGTGCAGTTCTGTGGACCGACGGGCAGTGACGCCGTGGAGGCCGCGCTCAAGCTGGCGCGCACGCATACCGGTCGTCAGACGGTGTTCTCGTTCCGCGGCGCCTATCACGGCATGACACAAGGCGCGCTAACCTTGATGGGTAATCTCGGCCCGAAGGTGGCGCTCGGCAGCTCGCTGCACGGCGTGCAGTTTCTGCCCTTCCCTTACGCCTACCGTTGCCCGTTCGGCCTCGGCGGCGAAGCGTCGGTGCAGGCTGCGCTCGCGTCCATCGAGAGCCAGCTGAGCGATCCGGAGGGCGGCGTGCCCACGCCCGCGGCGCTGATCGTGGAGCCGATCCAGGGCGAAGGCGGCGTGCTGCCCGCGCCGGCGAAGTTCCTGCGCGGGCTGCGCGAGCTGTGCACGCGCCACGACATGGCATTGATCGTCGACGAGGTGCAGACGGGCTTCGGCCGTACTGGAACCATGTTCGCGTTCGAGCAGGCCGGCATCGTTCCAGACATCCTCGTGCTGTCGAAGGCGCTCGGCGGCGGCTTGCCGCTCTCGGTCATCGTGTACCACGAGCGCTTCGACAGCTGGCGCCCTGGCGCTCACGCCGGCACGTTTCGCGGCCACCAGCTCGCGATGGCAGCAGGCTCCGAGGTGCTGCGCGTCCTGTGCAGCGAACAGCTGCCGCAACGCAGCGCGCGGTTCGGCGAGCAGTTCCAGGCTGCGCTCGCTGCCCTCGCCACCGATCATCACTGCATCGGAGAGGTGCGCGGACGCGGTCTCATGATCGGCGTGGAGATCGTGGACCCGCACGCGCCGAAGGACAAGCTCGGTGCGCGCCCGGCCGCGGGCCAGCTCGCGAGCCGCCTCCAGCGCGAATGCTTGCACCGAGGACTCATCGTGGAGCTGGGCGGACGCCATGGTTGCGTCGTTCGCTTTTTGCCTCCGCTCGTGATCACGCAGTCGCAGCTGAGTGAGGTCGTCTCGATCTTTGCCGCAGCGCTGAGCGCCTGCCGCGATGAATAGGAAAGGAAACGGTGCATGACTAGACTACGCCCTGAGACCCCACAATCAGCCCTGCCGAGGAGCGCTTTCGCCGCCTGTGCGGCGCTCTGTCTGGCGCTCGGCGCCTGCGACTCGGACGACGAGCCGACCTCCACGAAGGACACGGCCGTACAGGAAGACTCGCGCGGCGCGGCCGGGTCGCAGGGAGCGGCCGGCAGCAAGGCGGAAGACGACAAGAGCTCGTCGGAGAGCGACGGCAAGGCGGGCAGCGGCGGCGAGAATGCAGCTGCCAGCGGCGGCGCTGGCGGCGGCGCTGGCAAGAGCGCGGCTGGGAGCGGCGGCGCCGGCGGCAGCGCGGGCAAGGCCGCAGCTGCGAGCGGCGGCGCGGGCGGCACGGGTGGAAGTGGTGGCGCCGGGGGCCAAAGCGCGCCAGACGCGCCGAAGGGTCCCGTGGTCACGGCCGTGTGGGTTCGAGGCGCCGACGTCAATCAGACGTACCTGTTCGCCTCCGGCGACCTGCCGCGCGGTGAGGTCGATCTGAAGTCCGCGCTGGAGCTGCCGGACGGCACGCTCACGAGCTACGGCAAGGCCGTGTTCTTCCTGAACTGGGAGGACAACACCATCGATCGCTTCGAAGTGGGCGCGAACAACAAGCTGGAGCGCAAGGCCCGCTTGAGCTTCGCAAACTACGGCATCATGAACGCGTTCAGCTGGAACGTCCTCTTCTTCTCGGCCGAGCGCGCCTACTACGTGGATCCAGACGGCGCGCGCGTGCTGCTCTGGAACCCCAAGTCCATGGAGATCCTCGAGGAGCGTCCGGCGCCGGCGCTCGCCAAGATGGGCTTCGGAGTCCGCATCGGCAAGCAGCACAAGGTGGGCGACCGCTTCATCACGTCTGCGCTGCGCTCGAATGAAGAGGGCACCGACATCGACCGCCTGGCGCTCGCGCTGGTGTTCAAGGACGACAAGGCGGAGCCCGTGAGGGTCATCGAAGACACACGTTGCCCCGGCACCGGCACGTCGTTCGCAGACGGCAACGGCGACGTGTACATGCTGGGCGATGCGTACGGCGGCTACCTGGCCATCGGCTACGGGCTCGACGTCGGCTCGCCTTGCGTGCTGCGCATCAAGAAGGACGAGGACAAGTTCGATCCGGACTTCCGCTTCGACGTGGGTGAAGTGGCCAAGGCGCGCGCGGTGCAGGGCCTGTGGCACGTCGCGGATCGCAAGTTCGTGCTGCAGTCCTGGCCGCAGAGCGTGGATCCGAAGCCGCTGATCACGGAGCCGGACGACTACTGGACCGCCGACGCGCTGCAGTGGAAGCTGGTCGATCTCGATGCCAAGAGCGTCAGCGACGTGCGCGGCATCGGCGACAGCGCGCCCTATCAGCTGATCGACTTCCGAGTGGACGGCGTCACCCACCTGCTGAAGCACGAGGACAACGACGTGAGCGAGGCAGGCAAATCCACGCTCTACGCGCTGAAGCAGTCGGCCGAGGCCGAAGCGATCGCTAGCACCAACGGCGACTTCTGGTTCATCGCGCGCCTGAGCACGACCGACTGAGTACGCTCTCGACAGCGCGCGGCGAACGGGCTAGACAGCCCTCGTCGCGCGCTGCGCGTCGTACCCATGTTAGCCAGCGCTACCGTCCTGCTCAGCATTGCGGCGATCAGCTCCTGGTCACTGCGCCCGCGCGCACCCGCAGGCACGGCAGCTGGCGCGCTCGCGGCCTGGGCCAGCGTTGCACGCTGGGGCTGGATCGAGGGACTCGCGAGCTTGCTGGTGGTCGCGATGGCGTGCGCCTCCGTGCTGGTGCTCGTACTGTCGCCGCGCATGCGCTGGGCGCGGCCGCTCGCTCTGACGAGCGGTGGGCTCGGTGCTGTGGCTTGCGTCTGGGGCCTCCTGTCATGAGCGGCGCACGTGGCACGCGTAGCGCTCCGGAGCACAGCGCAGCGCGCACGCTCGCAGCGGTGCTCGGCGCCCCGCTCACCGCTGCCATCAGTTGCAGTGCGATCTGCTCGTTCGCGCCGTTGCCCGAGAGCTGGCGCGTGGCGCTGGGCATTCACCTGCTCTTGCCCTCCTGGCTGCTGCTCGCCTGCTGCTTGCCGCTCGTGTCCTCCGGTCGGCGCGCCTGGGCGTTGTGTGCGGCTGTGTGCCTGCCGCTCGCAGCGGCGCTGCTGCTGCGGAGCCTTCCATGAAGCTCGCCGCTGGCAGCTTCAAGATCCAGTGGGACGTGCACGCCTGGGTGGGCGTGCTGAGTAGCGTCCTACTGTTCGTGATTTTCTACTGCGGCATATTCGCGCTGTTTCATCGCGAGCTCCGCGTCTGGCAAGACCCGAGCGTGCCGCATCACGGGCGACCGGTCAACGACCGGCCCTCGTTCGGTGCGCTGCTGCGACAGCTCGAGCAGCGAGCAGAGCTACCGCGGGGTGCGCGCGTTCACATCGAGCCGCGCGAGCGCTTCGCGCGCGTGTGGATCGGGCACGAGCCGACCCAGCTCGAGCTCGACCTGGCGCTCGAATACGCGCCTGTCACCCGCACCGCGCGCACAACGGCGCGCAGCGCGGAGCACTCGCGGCTCGCGGACGAGCTGTATTACATGCACTTCCTGTATCGCGCGCCCGGCGGTATCGAGCTCGCGGGGTTGATGGGCGTCGCGCTTCTGGTCACGCTCGCCAGCGGCCTCGTGATCCATCTCAAAGATCTGGTCCGGCAGGCCTGGCAATTCCGACCGCGCCTGCGGTTGCGCTTCTCGGCCTCGGACGCACACAAAGTGCTGGGCGTGTTCGGACTGCCATTTGGCATCTTGTTCGGCTGGTCCGGCGCCTTGCTGGGGCTGTTCGTGCTGATGTCTGCGCCGTTCGTGAAGCTCGCGTATCGCGGCGATCAGCACGCCTTCGAGGCCGCGCGCGGTTACCCGGAGCCGCGCGCGCCGCGGAGCGACGGCGGCGCTCCGATGCTGCCGCTCGACGAGCTCGTCGCCACCGCGACGCGGCTCGGACAGCAGCACTGGCCCGAGGCGCAGCCCCTCACGGTCGAGCACGCGTCGCTCACAGCCTACGGCGAGCCCGCCGCGCGGCTGACTGTCGGCTTCGAGACGAAGGTCTTCGAGCAGCACAGGCAGGTCCACCTCGCCGCCCACAGCGGCGAGCTCCTTGGCGTGTACGGCCACGGTCCGGCGCCCGCGGCTCAGCTCGATCGCGTGCTGTTCGACCTGCACTACGCGCTGTTCGGAGGCCGCCTGGTGAAGGCACTGTACGCGCTGCTCGCGCTCGGCATGTGCACGGTGCTGCTGACTGGCAACCTGGTGTGGCTCGAGCGGCGCGATGCGCAGCGCGCGCGGCCCGGCAGCCGTTGGCTCGAGCGCGGGAGCGTCGGAGCCTGCTTCGGGCTCGTGCTCGGCAGCGCGGTGTACTTCGCCGCCAATCGCTGCTTGCCGGACGGATTGCAGCTCCGCGCCACCTGGGAGCTCGGCCTGTTCCTGGCGGCGTGGGCGCTCAGCATCGTGCTCGTGCTGGCGTCGACCGCAGTATCGGCGCGGCGCTGGACTGCGCGCCTGAGCCTGGTCGCTGCCGTGTCGTTCGGCGCCGTGCTCGCGCACGACTGTGCGCTGGAGGCGGCCGCGTGGTGGCGCACGCGCGCGCTCGTGTCCGAGGATTGGCTGAGCGTCGAGCTGCTGCTGCTTGCGCTGACGCTGGGCTGTGCCGCCGTCAGCTGGCGCACGGCAGTGCCGGGCGCTCGTCACGCCGCAGCACCCGCCGACTCGCTCGCGACGCACGCCGTGGAGGACGCCGCGCAGTGAGGCAGCGCCCTCCCAGCTCGCCTACGGCGCAGGGGCAGGCATGGGCATGCAAGCCTGCGGCATGGGCAGCTGGATGAACGCGCCGAAGCGCGCGCTCGCGTCTTCGATGCTGGTGCAGCCGTACATCATGCCGCCGTTCAGCCCGCACTTGCCGTCCATCGTGCAGCAGCTCGCGATCTTGAAGCCCATGACCTCGAGCATCGGGCACTGCGGATCGGAGTCGGGGCTCATCGTGCACGGCATGCCGTTGCGCGACGTGCCGCAGTCACCTGCGTCCGTGCAACACAGCTCGAGCGTGAAGCCCATGGCCTTCGCCTGCTCCGGTAGCGCTGGCAGCGGCGCACAGACTTCTTTCATGCACTGCAGCCCGCCCGGCTGCACCTCGCCGCCCGCAGCTGCAGGCGCCCCAGCCTGCGCCGCGCTCGCGCCCGCCTGCGGCACGCCTGCCCCGGCCACGGCTGCCGCGCCCGCTTGCTCACCCACGACCGGTGCTGCGGCCGCACCAGCCGTGACGCTGCCCGCGACGCCGCTCACGCCGGAACCCGAGCCCGCGGCTGGCAGGTCGGGCACCGGCGCCGTCACGCCGGCGACGGGCGCGCTCGGCGCCACCGCGACACTGCCAGCCGGGCTCGCTGCCGCGGTCATCACGGCCCCCAGACCTGCGGCACCACTATCGATCGCTCCGGCTACGCCGCCATTAGCTGCAGGCGACGCCGTGGGCGGCAGGGCAGCAGCTGACGGCGTCGTGCTGCCCGATGCGCCAGAAGTCGGCACCGCGACGGCCACCGCCGTGGGCGGCGCAGCCTCCGCGGGCGCGTCCGTCGCACCTCGTTGAACCAGATTGCAACCTGACACAACCCAGCTCGCCAGAAGCCAGGCGCAACACACACCTCTTCCCGTGCCCATCAAGCCACCCCGATCGTAAGAAGTTTCGTTCACAGCGGCGGTCGCGGGACCCGCTCCGCAAGCTCCGCGGCTCCCGACCTCCGACTTTCGTTCACAGCGCCGGTCGCGGGACCCGCTCCGCAAGCTCCGCGGCTCCCGACCTCCGACTTTCGTTCGCAGCGGCGGTCGCGGGACCCGCTCCGCAAGCTCCGCGGCTCCCGACCTCCGACTTTCGCACCTACTTGATCGCCAGCACCGTCAGCGTGGAGCCGCGCCGGCCCGAAGACCACGACAGGCCCTCGCCGAACGTCACGCGTCCGTTCGCGACCGTGATGGTGCTGGCGATCGTTCCGCCCTTCGCATCGAAGCTGTTGATCACCGCGCCCGTGGTCACGTCGAACGCTTCGAGCTTGGTGCCGGTGCCGACGAAGCCCACGCCGTTCACGAACGCCGTGCGGCCGAACACCTGTCCAGGCAGCTTGCGCATCCACGAGATCTCACCCGTGGCGCCGTTCAACGCATACAGGGTCGCAGGCCCGCCCTCGTTGCAAGCCACGATCAAGTCTTTGCCGGCCCAACCGAAGTTGGTGAAGATGCCCGAGCTGCCGTCCGCTGTTCCGCGGCAGATGTTCCGCGTCCAGACCTGCATGCCGTCCTCGCGCCGCAGCGCGCACACGCTGCCGCCCTTCGCGCCGTCTGCCACGAGCTTGGTCAGCTGACCGTTCACCATGGTCTCGTACAGCACGGGGTTCGCGCCGAAGTCCGAGTCGGGGCCGCTGCCGCCTCCGAACATGTCGTTCATCACGCGCTGGTTCTTCCACTTGATCGCGCCCGTCTTCAGGTCGAACGCGACGATGGCATCCGAGCTGTCGGTGGCCGGCGATCCGTAGTTGTTGCCCGTGCCGCCAAAGGCGAGGCCCTCTTCCAGGCTGGCCGAGGCGGAGGACCAGAGCGAGGCGCCGCGCGCGTTCTCGGGCACCGTGTAGGTGGTCCAGACGGTGTCGCCGGTCTTGCGGTTGAGCGCCGAGAGATAGCCGCGAAAGGACCCGCCGCCCGAGAGCTCCGCCACACCGTTCGAGCCGCCGATCAGCAGCAGCTCGCCCGCGGGAATCACCGATGAGGAACCGTCCGAGGACTGCTTGTCCGGCTGCTTCGTCCACAGCATCTTGCCGTCGGCGGCATTGAGCGCGACCACCTGACCGCCGTTGTCGTTGATGTACAACATGCCGTCCGAGTACCCGAGCGTCGCGGTGGAGCCGACGTTCGTCTTCCACAGCTGCATGCCGCTCGCGGCGTCGAATGCTCGCACGCTGCCCGGCGCGGTGGCGTAGATCTTGTCGCCCACCTGCAGCGCACCGCCGTTCACGTTGCCGCCCATGTCCGCGGTCCAGGCCACTTCGAGGCGCGCGGCCGACTCCTTCGTGATCAACGTCTCGGCCTTGTTGAAATACGTGGAGCCGAGGTCGTAGCCCATCATGGTCCAGTCGGATGCGGGCGCCACGCCCGGACCTCCCGTCGGCGCACCCGTGCCTGCGCTCGCAGGCGCGCCGCTACCAGCTGCAGGCGGCGCCAGCGTGCCACCCGTGCTCACCACCGGTGGCACCACGGGGATGTCTCCCGCGTTGCGGCCCGCAGCCACGACGGGCTGCGTGGGAAGCTGGCCCACGACCGCAGGCGTGCCGCCGCCGCCAGCAGCAGCCGGCGCGGGCGCGATGGGCGCAGCAGGCAAGGCCGGCGTCCCTGGAGCCGGACTCACGGGTCCGCTGCTCTGACTCTGACAGCCGAAGGCACCCAGCATCCACACCGCACACGAGACAGATCTCACCACAGCCCGCGTCATACAAAACCCCGCTGGTTCGTCAGCCGACGACTAGTTGTGCGTTCCGCTGCAGCGCCACCCGCGTACGGCAGCAGCTTTGCGAGAATGCGCGCTCCGCCGTAACACGAGCGCGCGGAATGCAAAACACCCCAACTCGAAGAGAAGCGACGATTAACGATGCTGCGTCGCTGCACGCGACGCGCTAACGCAGTGAGCTAAAAGTTCTTGGTAGTTGGATAGAGTTCTTACAACTCTAACGCCTCCACACCGAACGCTGATATGTCACCTATCAAGGGCTCGAATGCAGTGAGCGAACCGCTTCGGCGCGCCGGTTTGCAGCCATCCAGCTCACGATGTCGAATGCGAGCAGGAACAACCCCTGCCCCATCGTCGCGACGCCGGCCCCCAGCTCCCAGCGATCGGGCTCCGAGCGTACGGCGGCGATCGCACACAGCAGCGCGCCCGTCGCGATGTAGAAGACGTCGAGCCCGGTGTTCACCGCGAAGAACTGCCCGGACTCGAGCTGCGCCACGAGCTCTGCCTCTCGCAGCTGCGCAAACTGACGCGGATCGCGCTCCGACTCGATGCGCCGCAACTGCGCTTCGGAGAGATCGAGGAGCCCAAACGTGAGCAAGGAGTTCACGACGCCGAAGCTCGCCGTGGTGATCCCGGCGGCGAGCAGCGCGTGCTGCTCGTGACCCGCGATCGCGAGCGTGGCCCCTCCGAGCGTGCTCGCGAGCCCCACCCCGAGCAGCCAGAACCCCGCCGTCCTGCGCCCGTCGCGGATCGACAGCTTGAGCTCGCGTAGCTCGCCGAGCGCCTTCTCGGCGCCGCTGTCCGGCTGGATCGCGAGATTGAGCTCCGGGGAGCGCTGCGCACGCACGCTGCCTGCGAGGCTCCACAGCACGACCACGCACACGATGCTGGTTCGCATGCGCGCAGCATACCGCGGGCCGCCGCTCAGATCAGGCGCAGGCGCGTACCGAGCAGCGCGCCGAGCACACTGGCGCAGGCCACGCCGAGCACGTGCGAGAACAGGATGTGCAACGCCGCCCCGCTGCCGTTGCAGCGCAGGAGCAAAAGCGCCTGTCCGGCCAGTGCGCCACCCATCGCGATCGCGGCCCACTGCAGCGCGCTCACGCGGCCGCTCAGGTTGCGCGCGTACACCACACCCAGCCCGAATCCGGCCGCGGCAAAGGCCTGCTCGAACAGGAAGCAGCGCACGCCGTTGTGGCTCGCTTGAGCTCCCGTGTGATGCAGCGCGAACCAGGCCAAAAACAGGGTCAACGCCCCGCCCAGCAACAGACTCACGAGCCCCCAACGGCTCGGCGCGTGCACCGCGGCGTGCACACGCGTCGCGAGCCCCGGGTCGAGCACCGGCACCTGACCGAGCCCCTCATCCAGCAGCGCGATCAGCTGTGTGCCCTCGGCCAGGAGCGCCTGACAGGCCTGACACTGCCGTGCGTGCTCGAGCGCTCGCTGCCGCTCGGGATCGTCCGGTGCGAGCGCAAGCACGGCAAGGGCATGATCGGCGGCGATATGCTCTGACACGATCACTCCTCGTTCTGCAGCAATGGGCGCAGCTGCTCTCGCAGTATGGCATACGCGCGGAACGCCCGGATGCGCGCCGCGCCGGCGCTGCAGCCGAGGACCGCGCCGATCTCGGGAAAAGACAGGCCCTCGAAGCGGTGCAGGTGCACGACCATGCGGTACCCGGCCGGCAGCGCTTCGATCGCATCGCGCACGCTCTTCTGGCGCGCGCCAGCGTCGAGCGGCTCGTCGTTCGCGAAGTCGGTGGCGGCGTCCGTCTCGGCGCGCACTCGGTCCAAATCACCATCGTAGGCCAGCTGGTCTCGACGCTGTCGGCGGCGGAGCTCGTCGATGCGCACGCGCGCGGCGATCGTGAACACCCACGGCCGCACTGGCGCGCCGGCGCGGTAGCTGCTGCGCGCGGCGTGCAGGCGCACGAACGTGATCTGCACCATGTCCTCGCACAGCGCGTGGTCCGCGATCGAGCGCCGGAAGAAGCCCAGAAGGCGCGGCGCGAGCACCCGGAACAGCGGATGGAACGCCTGATCGTCTCCGGCCGCGTACGCGGTCATCCAGCGGATCTCGTCGTCCTGTGCCGCTGGCTGTTCGTGCATCGACGCGTCCGGCGCGGCAGCGGCCGCCGCCGCTCTGCTTCGTCCCCCCGCGCGCGCAAGTTGTACCTCGGGTAGGCCCCGCAGCGGGTGTGCAAAGGGGGGCAGCTGAGAGATCCTCGCCGTGGTCATCGTGACTCCGGGCCATGCGCCCGGCGGACCGAGCGGTGCTCGACGGGTATTCGCGGCCGGCGCGCGATCCGTTACGCCGTTTCTGCACGCACCTCGCCGTACCCGCGTTCAGGTATCTCGCGTACGCTTGTTCAGGTACCCTCGCGCCCCCGCTCGATGTCAATCCACTTGTCCTTGTTGGTGTTTTGGCTGGCGCTTGCGCTGCCTGGATTCGCGCTGCTTTGGCACGTCGACCGCGAGGCGCTGCGCGGCGGCTTCCTGTTCGGGCTCGGGCGCTCGTACCTGGCGAGCTGGATGCTGCTCACCCCGAGCTGCGTGCTCGGTTACGTGCTGGAGCTGCCGCTCGCGCTGTTCACGGGCACGTACGTGATCGCGGTGCTCGCGGCGTGCGCGGCGCTGCTCTACGATCGCAGCTGGCTGCGCGTCTTGCGCAGGCGCCGGCCGAGCGCGCTTGCCGCTGTAGGCGGCATATGGCTCGCGTGCGACGTGCTGCTCGGGCTGCGAGCGGGCACGCACATCGAGGGCGACGCGGGCTACCACATCGCGCGCGTACGCCTGCTGCTCGAAGCCGGCTTGAGCAACTGGGATCCGCTCGTCGCGCAGCCGCGCTTCGACGCCATCTACCACACGAACCTGTACCACGCGCTGATCGCGAGCTCGGCGCAGCTCACGCGCCAGGATGCGGGCGTAGCGTGGGTTGCAACCTGGCCGTTCGCCAAGCTGCTGACGGCGGCGGGCGCGTACCAGCTCGCGCGCGTCGCGCTCGGCGAGCGCTGGCACGGCTGGATCGCCGCCATCACCACGACGGTGTTTCTGACCTCGTACGCCGTTTTGCCCTTCCCCAACACGCTCGCGCCCGCGGCCATCTTGCCCATGAGCTTGGCGGCCGCGGTCTCGGCGCTGTGCACGCCCCACAGCTTGCGGCCCGCGCTGTGGCTAGGCGCAGGGGCGGTGGCGCTCGCAGAGCTGCACGCGCTCAACGCGCTGTTTCTCGCGCTCGTGGTCGTGCCGTGTCTCGCCGGGCTGTGGCTGTGGCGCGCGCTCTTTCGCCGCCCCGGCAAGCGCTTCATCGCGGCGGCTGCGCTGGCGTGCGCCGCGAGCGCGCCGTGGCTGATCGTGCCGGGGTTGCCGCAGCTTCGCGCGCTCCTGCAGCACGTGATCGCCCTCGAGAGCCGGGCGAGTGCGCAGCCGTCAGCGGCGGCCCCTGCGCCGGCCGTCGCGCCGCCCAAGCCGGTGGACCCCGGGCCGGTCGAGCCCGGCAAGAGCTACAAGTCCGAGCAGTTCCGCAAGTTGCCGAACGGGCAGTCGATGTACGAGCCGGCCCAGCTGTTCGGCGTGAAAGACCGCAACTTACTGGGCCTCTTGCTGCTCGCCGTGACGCTCGCGCTCGCGTCCCACGTCGAGCTCTGGGCGCTGTCCGCGCTGCTCGCGATGACGTGTTTGTGGCTGGTCGTGCCGCAGCTGTGCACGGCGCTGCTGGCGATGACCGGCGCGCCCTGGGCGGCAGCGCGGCTCGCCCAGCTCATCACCCTGGCGTTCACCACGCTCATGCCCGCTGCGCCGTGCGCGCTGCTCGACAAGCTGCCGCTCCGCGGCTGGCTGCGGCAAGGCGTCTGGCTCATGGCTGGAGCGCTGGCGGTCTGGGTGGGCTGGAGCCAGGGCGTGAACTACGCGGGCTGGACGCGCAAACAGCTCGTGGACAATGCGCTGGCGTTCAAGGCGCAGGGGAACGCACAGGGCATCGAGGCGCGCGTGCGCCTGCTCGCCGGCAACATCCCGAAGGGCGAGGTCGTGATGGCGCACACGCGCTGGGACTACGGATTGCCCATGCACTGCCGCTGCTTTGCGGTGGCGCTCGGCCCCGGGCGCGGCTGGCACGGCCTCGGCTACATGCACGATCGCCGCCACGATGTGGACGAGTTCTTCTCGGACAAGACGAGCGGCGAGCGCCGCGTGGAGCTGATGCGCGAGTACTCGACGCAGCACGTGTACACGAGCTTGCGGCTGGCGCGCATGATCCTGAAGAGCCTGCCGGAGCAGGCTCGCATCCTGGCGAGCACGAACCAGGGCACTGTCGTGTTCATCGACCTGTAACTCCGCGGGCTCACGGGGCTTCCCGGCAGGGATTCGCACGGCTGGCTCGCCCGCTCGCGTCGAATACGCTAGGGATGGAGCATGGAGCTCGATCGGTGGCTCGGACGCCCCCTGGCTTGTGCCGTCCTCGGCTTGTCGCTGTGCACTGCGTGCGGAGACGATGCTGGTGATCCCAAGCCGTGGACGGGCGGCACACACGCGCATGCCGGTGCCAACCTGCCTGCGGCTGGTGGCGGCAGCCCGCCCGCGGGCTGTCCCGTCACGCCGCCGACTGTCTGCCCCGAGCCGAAGCCAACCTTCGCGAGCGTGAAGCCGCTGTTCGAGCAGCACTGTCAGTCGTGTCATGATGGAATGCACGAACAGTGGCCGCTCACCAGCTACCAACATGTGGCAGATTGGTTCGGCGAGATCCGCGCGCAGCTCATCGCGTGCACCATGCCACCGGCGGAGGCGGCAAGCGCGATGACACTCGAGGATCGCATGCGGATCCTCACGTGGATTCGCTGCGGCTATCTGCCTTGAGCTGCGACAACATGTCGCATTGCCCCTTCAACGCTAGTGTCCCATTCGTACTCGCGCACGTCGCACTAGGAGGTCTATGAACACTCGCTTGGTATCCGGTTCTTTGATCGCGCTCGCGCTGGGCGGCTCCAGCGCGCTCGTGCACGCTCACGCCTCCCTCAGCTCGGGCCCGGGCTTCGCCAACCAGAACCAAGTTCTGACGTTTGGTGTCGGCCACGGCTGCGCTGGCGCAGACACCGTGCGCATCGAAGTGGGCATTCCCAAGGAAGTCACCAGTATCCGTGCATTGCCGAGCGCGTGGGGCGAGCCACAGTTCAAGCTCGACGACGCGGGCATCGTGACCACTGTGGTGTGGAGCAAGGACAAGGCGCGCGCGAAGGACGACTCGTACTATCAGTTCGCGCTGCGCATCCGGGTGCCTGACGCGCCTTTCACGTCCGTGTACTTCCCCACCAAGCAAGTGTGCCGCGCGGCGGACGGCAAGGAGACGACGGTGGACTGGGCCGCGTTGCCGGGCGACGTGAAGGAAGCCGAGTCCGAGGAGAGCACGCCCGCGCCGGAGCTCAAGATCCTGCCCGTGCGCTTTCCGGGCTGGAACAAGATCAGCGTGAAGACGGACATCAAAGACCTCAAGGTCTTCGATGACGCACAGATCGTGTGGCAAGGCGATGCCGCCTACAGCAGCAACCCCGCGACGCTCGACCAGATCAAGTCGGAAGACGGCGTCAGCGTGCTCAGCGAGATCAAGGCCGGCGCCGAGATCTGGGTGAAGTACTGACTGTCAGAGGGAGCCGTAGATGCGTAAGGCTTGTTTGCTGACAGTATTGTGCTTGCTGTGCGCGTGCTCGGATGACGACGCCGAGCGCACGCCGAGCGGCGCCGCGCCCGATGCCGGCACGAAGGTGACCGCAGACGCCGGCAAGGGTAAACCAGACTCGGGCACGGCCAGTGCCGCGAGCGCACTACGGCCGGAGCTGCCGCGTCCGCCGAAAGGCGGCCTGCCCGCAGAGCTGCGACCCCCGCGCTGATCTCGACCGGTAGTCCCACCGCCGTGCTAGACCTGCTGCATGTGGCAGGCTCTGTTGTGGGATCACGATGGTGTATTGGTCGACACGGAGCGGCTGTACTTCCAGGCCACGCGCGAGCTGCTCGCCGAGGCCGGAGTGCAGCTGACAGAGGCGGACTACCGGCGCTACCTGTTGGTCGCCGGTACGGGCGCCTGGCATCTCGCCGCCGAGCGCGGCCACGGCCCGGAGCGCATCGCAGAGCTGCGGCGCCGGCGCGACGCGCGCTATCGCGACCTGCTGCTCGCCGAGGACGTGCTGATCCCGGGCGTACCGGAGCTGCTGGCGAGCCTGCAGCCGCGCGTGCGCATGGCCATCGTCACGAGCAGTAAGCGCGCGCACTTCGATGCCATCCATCAGCGCACGGGCCTGCCGCAGTACTTCGAGCTGATCCTGGCGCGCGAGGACTACGCGCAATCGAAGCCGGACCCGGAGCCCTACCGCATCGCGCTGGCGCGGCTCGGGCTTCGGCCCGAGCGGTGCCTCGTCATCGAGGACTCGCAGCGCGGGCTCATCGCAGCCCACGCGGCGGGCCTGGCGTGCTGGGTGATCCCATCCGAGCTCACGCGCGACTCGAGCTTCGAGCTGGCGCAGCGCCGCTTCGACAGCCTGCCGGCGCTCGCGGACGCGCTGCACGCCGGGCTCGGCCGCTGAGCGGCGTCACGCGTCGCCGCTACCCTCGAGGTGCCGCAGCTTGTCTGGGTTGCGCACGATGTACACGTTCGTGATCTCGCCGTTCTCGATGGCCAGCGCGGTGGTTTGCAGCACGCCGTCGGCCTCCATCGTGACGAAGCCGGGTAGGCCGTTGATGAAACACAGCTTCACGAGCCGCGAGGGATGTTTGCGGAAGAGATGCGCCAGGTTCGCGTGAAGCTGCACGATCCGCTCGCGACCCGCGATCGGCTTCAGCGCCGCCTGACGCTTGCCTCCGCCGTCCGAATGGATCACGGCGTCCGCAGCCAGGAGCGACGACAAGGTCTGCACGTCCCCGCTGCGAGACGCGCTGAAGAAGGCCGTCGCGAGCTCCAGACCGCGCTGCTTGCTGAGCGCGTAGCGCGGCCGCTGCTCGCGCACGTTGGCGCGGGCGCGCGCGGCGAGCTGCCGCACCGTGCTCTGCTCGCGCCCGAGCGTGTCCGCGATCTCCTCGAACGCGACCCCGAACACGTCGTGCAGGAGAAACGCCGCGCGCTCGAGCGGCGACAGTCGCTCCAGCGCGAGCAAGAGCGGCAGGGTCACGTCCTCGAGCTCTGCGTCGGCGTCGGTGTCGGAGTCGTCGAGCACCGGCTCCGGCAACCACGTGCCCACGTACGCGGTGCGGCGCCGCTCGGCGGACTTCAGCACGTCGAGACACAGCCGCGTGACGACACGGCGCAAGAAGGCCTCCGGCTCCCGCACGCTCTCGCGTTCGGTCGCAAGCCAGCGCACGAAGGCCTCCTGCACGACGTCCTCCGCATCCGCGACCGAGCCCAACATGCGATAGGCGACGCGGGTCAGGCGCGGGCGGAGCGGATCGAACACTGCGGCTGCGTCCTCTGACATGTCAGGCCGCCTTGCGCTCCAACATGGGCGCGATGCGATAGCCCACACCGAGCCGATTGAACATGTTGATCACGGCGATCATCAGGCTGAGCTTCACCGACTCCTCGTCCGTGAACTCGGCCTTGACCTGCGCGTACACGTCGTCCGGTGCGTGTGAGGTCGCGATCAAGGTGAGTGCCTCCGTCCAGGCCAGCGCGGCGCGTTCGCGCGCAGTGTACAGCGGCGACTCACGCCAGGCATCCAGCATGAGCAGACGCTCTTCGGTCTCACCGGCCTGGCGCGCCTCGCGCGTGTGCATGGACAAGCAGACCGCGCAGCCGTTGATCTGCGAGGCGCGGATCTTCACGAGCTCCACGAGGCTCTTCTCGAGGCCGAGGCCCGCGACTTTGGTCCCGAATTCCACGAGCAACTGCACGAGGTTCGGCGCTTTGATGAAGGGGTTGAGACGTGTCGTCATGGCATTCTCCCGAAGGGTTCTGACCTGATGACGAGGCAGCCCGGGGCGGCGTGACATGACCCACTTCGTTTTTTCAGTGGGGTGGTCACCCCGAAAGTGGTCCAGATCGAAATGCGATATCTGGCCCTGCCGGTCGGACCACTTCGGGACTACGAAGCTGGCATGACCCAACGCCTCAGCTATCCCAAAGTGTCCCCCGCCGCCCACCGTGCGCTGCTCGCGCTGGAGCAACACGTGCGCGGCGCCGGGCTGGAAGAGAACCTCAAGGACCTCGTGTACCAGCGCGTGTCGCAGCTGAACGGCTGCGCGTTCTGCCTCGACATGCACGACAAGGACATGCGCGCGGCGGGCGAGAACCCGGAGCGCCTCGCGCTGCTCAGCGTGTTCCGCGAGTCGCCCCTGTTCAACGCGCGCGAGCGCGCGGCGCTGGCCTACGCCGAGGCGCTCACGCAGCTCGGCCCGCATGGCCTGCCGGACGACGTCTACAACGCGGCGCTCGCCGAATTCGGCGAGGCGGGGCTCGTGTCGCTCACGCTCGCCGTGGGCATGATCAACACCTGGAACCGCGTCAACATCGCGTTCCGTACGGAGCCGGGCAAATACCAGCCCGCGAAGGCGCGATGACCAGCATCGAGCGATTTCGTGCACTGCACGCCGCGCGCAGCGGCAAGCTGCTCGTGCTGCCGAACGCGTGGGATGTGCTGTCCGCACGCCTGTTCGAGGAAGCCGGCGCGGAGGCCATCGCAACCAGCAGCGCCGTCGTGGCGTGGGCGCACGGCTACGGCGACGGTCAGCAGCTACCAGAGGCGAGCCTGGTCGCTGCCGTGCGCGAGCTCGGGCAGCGCGTGCGCGTGCCGCTCAGCGTCGACGTGGAACGCGGCTACGGCAGCGAGCCACAGGCGGTGGTGGAGCTCATCGAGCAGCTGGTAGCGGCGGGTGCCGTGGGTATCAACCTGGAGGACGGCGCGGCCGACGCGGAGCTGCTCGCGGCGAACATCCGTGCGCTGCGCGCGCGCTTCGGGTCGGCCCTCTTCATCAACGCGCGCACGTGTGTCGTGCTGTTCGGCAAGGTCTCGGGCGAAGCGGGCGTGCGCGAGGTGCTGGAGCGCGCGCGTCTGTACGAGAGCGCGGGCGCAGACGGCCTGTTCGTTCCGCTGCTATCGGCGCCGCAGGAGATCGCCGCGGTCGCAGGGGGCACCGGGCTTCCGCTCAACGTCATGTGGGTGCCGGGCCTGCCGCCGCCAGCTGCACTCGCGGAGCTGGGCGCACGGCGCCTGAGCGCGGGCACGCGGCTCGGCTCGCTGGCCTACCAGACGGCGGCCGACGCGGCGCGCGCCTGGCTCGAGCGCGGCGACGAGACGCAGCTCGTGCAGGGCGCGCGCGTCGACTACGCGAAGACCAACGCCCTGATGCGCTGATCCTCAACGCTCGAGCGGCGCGGCGGTGCCCATCCCGCCCGCCGCGGCCGCTCAGTGTTTCGTCGCCGCGGGCTCGCTGCGCTCGCGTAGCAGCTGGTCGACGACCGGGGCGTAGAAGCGCCAGAAGGACGGCGCCGTCGACAGGCCCACGAGCGTGGCTGCGTGGGTGGCGCCGTCGCTCACTGCGTCGTCGGTGTCGTATGGGCCGGGATCGAAGTCGAGGTCCGCGAAGTCACCGACCAGATAGATGGCCTTGCCGCTCTGATGCTTGTGCTCGGTCAGCGCGGGCGGCTCCGCGCCGAAGCCGGAGCGGGCGAGGAGCTCCGGCATGCCGGCGAGCTTCGGCAACTTGAGCTTCGCGTGCACGACCGTGTCCGGTTGCGCGCGCACAACGCCGAACCAGAAATAGTACGGGACGTCGGCAGGCACGCCTGGAAAGCGCTTTTTGCCCTCTTGTGTCATCACGACGCGCGGTGCGACGTCGATCAGCGACGGGCCGTCCAGCACCACCAGGGTGCCATCGCGCGCGATCAGCACCAGGATCGGAGAGTGCGGCAGCTCGCGCTCGGGGTACTGGCGTGCGAACTCGCGCGGCAGCCAGTGCGGGACGTCCGAGGTGTCGTACGGGTCCGCGAACACGCGCCCCACCCACTCAGTCCACTGCACTCCGAACACGGCCTCGATGTGGCGACGCTCATCGTCGCCCGTCGGGTCGCAAAACGAGTTGAACTCCGCGAGCAGCCAGCCGCCGCGCGCCACGAAGTCTGACAGCGCGTGGACATCTGCATTCGACAGTCCACCAAACACGAGCGTGGTGTAGTCCATGTGCGCCGTGCGCGAGCCGACGTTTTGCAGATCGTCTTTGTACACGCCGTAGGTATCGGCGATGTAGATCAGCTCGGTGCGCTTGCGGTCGACGTGCGAGATGCGAACGGGGTGCTCGCGATCCGTCGGCCGATAGCCGACGTAGTCGCGCGCCAGATCCCAGGGCTCGCCTTGATCGGGATGCGCTGCGCCATCGCGCGGCATGTGGGGCGGGCGCAGCTTGCGATGATTCAATAGCCAGAACAGACCCGAGTGCTCGCGATAGTTGTCGAACGGGACGGTGTAGTCCACCACCTGCATGCGCAGGTCCGCGTAGGGTCTTGCCTGCCAGCGGCCGGTGCCCGAGCAGCGGTGCAGGAAAAACGCCGCCGTACCCAGAAGCCACACGCCGTACGCGATCTGTGCCGCCCGCCTGATGGATGCGCTCCGCTTCCATCGCCGCTCACGGCGGCGACTACACAAGCGTAACAGTGTAGCCAGCCCATCGGGAGGGTATGACTCGGCGCCGAAGCTGTATGTCAGAGTGCGCGTGTGACCGTGTGGCTCGGCGCGAGTAGGTTCGCTACGCTGCAGGTGATCCACATGGCAGAACAGCTCGACACGTCGCCGTGGCAAGGAATTGCCGTGTACACGGTCGGTCACTCCACGCGCCCCGTGGAGGAGCTCACGTCATTGCTCGAGGCGTTCGGCGTGAAGACCCTCGCCGACGTGCGGACGATCCCGCGCTCGCGCCACAACCCGCAGTTCGCTGCCGAGGCGCTCGCGCCCGCGCTTCGCGCGCGCTCCCTGCAGTACGTGCACATCGCGGAGCTGGGCGGCTTGCGGCGGCCGCGGCCCGACTCGCCGAACGCGGCCTGGCGCAACAAGAGCTTCCAGGGCTACGCGGACTACATGCAGACGGACGCGTTCGAGACGGGCCTCGACAAGCTGCGGGCGCTCGCGCAGCGCGGCACGGTCGCGGTGATGTGCGCGGAGGCCGTGCACTGGCGCTGTCACCGCTCGCTGATCGCGGATGTGCTCACCGCGCGCGGCGCGAGCGTGGCGCACATCGCGAGCGCCCAGCGTGCGGCGCCGCACCGGCTGACGCCGTTCGCGCGCGTGGACGGGATGCACGTGACGTATCCGGTCGTGGCAAGTGGGCCGCTGTCAGCGGCAGCGCCCTTCGATCTGCAAGCGACCGTGCGCGTGCTGCAGCGCCGGCCGTCGAATCGCATCGACGTCTGGGCGAACGACAGCTACCGGCGCGTTCTGCGCACCTCCGAAGGCTTGGCGCTGGTCGAAGTGTCGAGCCACGGCAGCAGAGACGCACCGGATGTGCGCTTCGAGGTGCTGTGCGGACCCAAGACGCAGACGGCCGCGCAGGAGCTCACGCGCCTCTTGCGGCAGATGCTCGGTCTCGACGTGGATCCCGCACCGCTTCTGCAGCTCATGGCGGCGACGCCACACCTCGCGGCGCTCGTGAGCGCGCTGCGCGGCATGCGACCGCCTCGCTATCCTGGGCTCTTCGAGACGTTTGCGAACGTGCTGCCCTTCCAGCAGGTGAGCCTGGACGCGGGCGTCGCGATCGTTACGCGGCTCGTCGCGCGCTTCGGCGAGACGCTCGAGCACGCGGGCCAGGAGCATGCGGTGTTTCCGGAGGCGGCGCGCATCGCGGACGCGCGCTTGCCTGCGCTCCGCGCGTGCGGGCTCACTGCGCGCAAGGCCGAGGCGCTGCGCCACGCGGCCCGCGCCATCGAGCGCGACGAGCTCAGCGAACAGGCGCTGTGCGCCATGCCCAGCCCCGAAGCCATGCGCCGGCTGACGCAGCTCCCCGGCATCGGTCCGTGGAGCGCGGCGCTCATCCTGCTGCGCGGTCTCGGCCGGCTCGACGTGTTCCCTCCCTCCGACGTGGGCATCGCTCGCGCGCTCGCGCACACCACCGGCCTGAGCTCCGAAGCCAAGCTAAAACGCGTGCTGAACACGCTCGGCGAGCACCGCGGTTATCTGTACTTCTGTGTGCTCGGGAACAGCCTGATCAACAAAGGCCTGATCCAACCTGCAAACGGCACCGCGCGCTCACCGTGACGCAAAGGCCCGTGTTAGCATCCTGCGATGCAAGCGCAGCTCACACGCATCGCGATCGTCGGGGATTTCGATCGCGGCAGGCACTCGCACTGGGCCACGGAAGCGGCGCTGTTTCACGCCGCGGCGCAGCTCGAGCTGCGCGTCGAGCCGCACTGGATCGGAACGGAGCTGCTCGACAGCGACGATGGGCTGCAGCGCCTGTCGCAATTTGCAGGCGTCTGGGGCGCACCCGGCAGCCCGTTCCGCAGCGCGCGCGGCATGCTGCGCGCCATCACGCATGCGCGCGTCCACGATCTGCCGTTCCTCGGAACGTGCGCCGGCTTCCAGCACGCGTTGATCGAGCTCACGCGCAACGTGCTCGGCATCCTCGATGCAGACAGCGCAGAGAACGCACCCGATGGCGCGAACGTGGTCATCACGCCCGTGGCGTGTCCGGTGCCGGCGCCGCCGGGCACACCGCGGCTGTCCGGCGCGCAGCCCGTGCGCGTCGCGCCGGGCAGTCACTTGTCGCAGCTGTGCGGCGCGCGCGACCTGCAGGCCGAGTACTTCTGCAGCTACGAGGTCAATCCGCGCTTCCTGCCGCAGTGGCAAGCCGCCGGCTTGCTGCCTGCCGCCATCGGCGGTGAAGGCGAGCTGCGCGCGTTCGAGCTACCGGACCGCCGCTTCTTCCTCGCGACCTTGTTTCAGCCGCAGCTATCGTCCTCGTTCCTCGAACCGCACCCCATCGTGCTGGGGTTCTTGCGCGCCTGTGCGCGGTTGCCCGCGCGCTGACTCAGCGGCGAGCTGCCGGCGCAGAAAGTCCGTGAGCAGGGAAGCCGTGCGCGCGGGCTCGTCGATGAACGGCCAGTGGCCGCAGCCCGGCAGCGCGTGCACCTCCGCAGCCGGGAAGTACTCGCGCTGCGTCTGCGCGTAGCGCACCGGCACGTTGGGATCTGCGGCGCCCCACAACACGAGCGCAGGCAGCGCGAGCGCACGCAGCCTCTCCGCGATGTCCATGCACCCCACCTGCTGCGCCGACGTCGCGCGGTACAACGCGAAGATCGCGCGCTTCGTGCCCCAGGTCAGGTCGTCGAACATGCGGTCCAGGAACGCGGGCGGAAACGGCCGCGGGTTCTCGCGGTTGAGCAGCCAGTGGAACGAGCGCCGCGTCGTGGCCAGCCCCATCAGCTCACCGAGGCCTGGCGTGCGCCAGATGCGTGCGTACTTGTGCCAGCGGTAGCCCGGCATGATGCCGCAGTTGATCAACGTCACGCTCGCGACCGACTGCGGATGTTCGCTCGCCCAGTACAACCCCCAGGGCACACCGAAGTCGTGCAGCACCAGATGCGCGCGCTCCACGCCGAGCTGAGTCAGCACACCCGCGAGGTGTCGCGCGTAGCCGGGGACGGTGTACTCGAAGCTCTTCGGTCGATCCGCCTTGCCAAAGCCGGGCATGTCCGGCGCGATGCAGCGCGCCAAGCCACCCACGCTCGCGAGCAGGTCCACCCAGTCTTCACTCGAGCCCGGATTGCCGTGCACGAACACGACCGCTTCGCGCGCGGACGCCGGACCGCTGGTACGCACCGGCGAGCGCACGCCGGCTACAACGATGTTCTCCGTCATGAGAGCCTCCCCGTCGAAAGCGTGACCTTCGCCACGTCTTTCGGCCATGCGACTGTGCTCGTCTTCTGTCGGACGCTCGCGCGTCGGGCGCAAGTGCTGATCTGGCGCGCAATGTCGAGCTACCACCTAGCGCAGATCAACGTGGGGATCCCTCTGGCGCCGCTCGATTCGCCTCGTTCAAAGACCACTTCGCGCCGCCCGATCGCGCCGAGCCCGCGAAGCCGCAGCGCGGCCTCGAAGCCTGCCCCGCCTGCTGAGGGCGACGACGGGCCTGACGCTCGTCCCGAGTGGGGCGGGCGTCAGGCTGCCGTGCTCATCAGCTCACAGCGCGGCGAGTGCGGCGTTGAACGTCGCGCTCGGGCGCAAGGCCTTCGAGGCCTTGTCGTGGTCCGGGCGGTAGTAGCCGCCGATGTCCACGGGCTTGCCCGCGCTCGCCTTGAGCTCATCGACGATCTTGGACTCGCTGCCGCTCAGGGCTGCAGCGAGCTTGCTGAAGCGAGCCTTCAGCTCGGCGTCGTCGCTCTGCGCAGCCAGCGCCTGCGCCCAGTACAGCGCGAGGTAGAAGTGACTGCCGCGATTGTCCAGCTGACCGACCTTGCGGCCAGGAGACTTGTCGCTGTCGAGGAACTGCGCCGTCGCGCGATCGAGCGTGTCCGCGAGCACCTGCGCGCGCTTGTTCTTCGCGATGCGGCTCAGGTGCTCGAACGAGGCCGCGAGCGCCAGGAACTCACCGAGTGAATCCCAACGCAGGTGGCCCTCCTCCAGGAACTGCTGCACGTGCTTCGGCGCCGAGCCGCCCGCGCCCGTCTCGAACAAGCCGCCGCCAGCCATCAGCGGCACGATCGACAGCATCTTCGCGCTCGTGCCGAGCTCGAGGATCGGGAACAGATCAGTCAGGTAGTCGCGCAACACGTTGCCGGTGACCGAGATCGTGTCCTGCCCCGCCTTCGAGCGCTGCAACGACGTACGCACGGCATCCACCGGCGTCTTGATCGAGATGTCGAGCCCGTTCGTATCGTGATCCTTCAGGTAACGCTGCACCTTGTCGATCAGCTGACGATCGTGCGGGCGGTTCGAGTCGAGCCAGAAGATCGCCGGCGTGTTGCTGAGCCGCGCACGCGACACCGCAAGCTTCACCCAGTCGCGGATCGGCGCATCTTTGGTCTGACACATGCGCCAGATGTCGCCCTGCTCGACCTTGTGCGAGAACAACGTCGCGCCGCTCTCGTCCACCACGCGCACCGTTCCGTCCGCGGGGATGTGGAACGTCTTGTCGTGCGAGCCGTACTCCTCGGCCGCTTGCGCCATCAAGCCCACGTTCGGCACGCTGCCCATGGTCTTGGGATCGAACGCGCCGTTCTCTTTGTGGAAGCGGATGACCTCCTGGTACACGCCCGCGTAGCTGCGGTCCGGGATCATCGCCTTCATGTCGTATTCCTTGCCATCCGGACCCCACATGCGGCCCGACGAGCGGATCGCGGCCGGCATCGAAGCATCGATGATCACGTCGCTCGGCACGTGCAGGTTGGTGATGCCCTTGTCCGAGTTCACCATGGCGAGCGGCGGCTGCTTGGCGTACACGGCCTTGATGTCGGCCTCGATCTCGGCCTTCTTGTCCGCCGGCAAGCTCGCGATCTTCGACACCACGTCGCCGAAGCCGTTGCTCGGATCGACGCCCAGCTGCTTGAACGTGGCGCCGTGCTTCGCGAACAGATCCTTGAAGTAGACCTCGACCGCGTAGCCGAACATGATCGGGTCCGAGACCTTCATCATGGTGGCCTTCAGGTGCAGCGACAAGAGCACGCCCTTCTGCTTGGCGTCCGCGACCTCACGCTCGAAGAACGCTTTGAGCGCCTTCGCGCTCATCACCGCGCCGTCGATCACTTCACCCGCGAGCAGCGGCGTCTTCTCCTTCAGCACGGTCGTCTTTCCGTCCGCGCCCACCAGCTCGATGCGCACCGCGCCGGCCTTCTCGACCGTGACGGACTGCTCGCTGCCGTAGAAGTCACCACCGTCCATGTGTGAGACGTGACTCTTGCTGTCCGCGCTCCACGCGCCCATCGAGTGCGGGTGCTTCTTCGCGTACTGCTTGACGGACAGCGGCGCACGCCGGTCGGAGTTGCCCTCGCGCAGCACGGGGTTCACCGCGCTGCCCTTCACCTTGTCGTAGCGGGCCTTGATCTTCTTCTCGTCGTCGCTCTTCGGGTCGGCCGGATAGTCCGGCAGCTTGTAGCCCTTGGCCTGCAGCTCCTTGACCGCCGCAATCAGCTGCGGCACCGATGCACTGATGTTCGGCAGCTTGATGATGTTGGCCTCGGGCGTCAGCGTCTGCTTGCCCAGCTCGGTCAGCGCGTCAGGCAGGCGCTGGCTCTCGCTCAGATACTCTGGAAAAACGGCGAGAATGCGCCCCGACAGGGAGATGTCACGCGTCTCGACCGCGATCCCTGCCGTGGCTGCAAACGCCTGGACGATCGGCAGGAGCGAATAGGTCGCGAGCGCGGGCGCTTCGTCGGTCTCGGTGTAGATGATCGTGGGCTTTTCGGTCGACATGCGATGTCCTGGGAAAAATTGCGGTGTGGCCGCAGCCCTGGGCAGGCCGCAGCCGACGCATCATGCCCGCCCGCGCGCGGACTCACCAGCGCCGAGTCGACCCTGCGAGCGCACTGAGGCGAACGTGCACGCCCGCCGCAGCAAAACATCGCCGAAACACAGCGGGTATCACGCGCCCGACCGCGCAAATTGAAGCCGTCCGCGGCGACCGAAACAGACCGCGGATGGCCTTTCCACTCAGCGCTAGTCGCGCACCTGCTCGCGAACCTTCTCGCGCGCCTCCAGCGCCCCGCGCTCGATGGTCGCGCCAGCGGCCTTCAGGGTGTCCGCGGTCTTTTTCCCGGCCTCGCGCAGGTCCTGCTTCACCTCTTCGGCGGGGGGCAGCTTCTCTTTCAGCTGCTCCGCGCCCTCCTTGGCGTTCTGGAACGCCTCGCGCACGTGCTCCCGCGCTTGTCGCGTGTCCTCCGGCAGCCGCTCCTTGATCTCCCGCGCCTTCTCCTTGGCGGTCTCCAGGGTGTCCTCGACGGCGTCCTGCACCGGCTGGGTGCGCGTCTCCTCATGGCGATCACGGCAGCCCAAAGAGATCAGCAAACCCAGTCCGACAACACATTTGACTACACGGTCCATGGCAAGCCTCCTCATGCGCAGCTACCGCCCGCCCACGCGAAGCGGTAGCTGCCACCTGCCCATTCAACCAAGATCCGTGCCGACGTGCACGCTCACTCGAGGCCCTTTTGGCCGAACTCGAATTCGCTGTCGCGCTTGCAGAGCTTGCAGTCGGTCCCCACGAAGTACGGCTTGCTCGCGGCGTCCCCACTCAGGATTAGTTTCCACCAGGCGACTGCCGGTTCTGCCACGCGCTCGGGTTGTGTCATGAGTGTGAGGTGACCACTCGCGCTGCCGGTGCCCGGAATCATGTGGTAATACAGGTACGCGGCCTTGACGCGCGCCGAATTCACCGCGCGCTCCATGCTCGACGCCGTGAGCCCGACGATATCCTTGTCGCCCGACACGGCGAGGAACGGCTTGCTGGTGGACGCACCCGAGTTCCAAAGAATCACGGCTTTCACGCGCGAATCGCCCACCACGGCGACAGTGCCCTGCCCACCTTGCGAGTGACCCATCGCGCCGACCTTCGTCGTGTCGAGCTTCTGATAGTAGGGGCTGTTCTTGTCTTCGTTCGCGGCGAACGCGAAGTCGAGTCCCTTCTTCATCGGCCCACCGTCGCCTACCCAGCGCGAGTTGGCAGCCACCACGAGAAAGCCGTGTGACGCCACGTAGCGAAGCAGCGCGCCGTAGCCTTCGGGCTGAGAGCAGGTGCCGTTGCCCCAGGTGATGATGGGCACCTTCTCGCCTTCCTTGAACTGCGCGGGTCGGTAGACCGTGAACAGCTTCATGTCGAGCTGTGACACGTCGAGCAGCATCTTCGTGGACTCGGGATCCTCGCCGAACAGGCTGGTGAAGGATCGGCAGCTCGCGTTGTTGTCCGAGTCACCGCTGGCCACGGGGTACTCGAAGCCCTTGCCCACGTTCACTTCCATCAGCGCGCCGTACGGACCGAGCTCCAGCTCCTTGCCGTTCTCCGGGATGAACGACGCGCACGGTCCGAGCTCGCGGTTCTTGCAGCCGCGCTTGAACGCCGAGGTCGGGCTCGTGCCGCTACCAGCTGCACCCGCACTGCCCGTCGCGCCTGCAGCGGCGCCCGCGGTGCCAGCAGCGCCCGTGCCAGCAGCGCTCGTGCCAGCAGCGCCTGTGCCCGCGGCCCCCGGCACGCCGGCGTCCGTGTCGTCCACCGGCAGCGTGCCCGCAGCGCCGGCGCTCGGCGGCAACGTGCCCGGGATGCCCGCAGTTGGCGTCGCGAGCTGCCCCGCCTGGCCGGGGACGGGCGCCGTGGTCGGCGGCGTCGTGACTGGCGCGCGCACGCCCGCGGCCGGCGCAGCGACGGGCGCACCGCTGCCGCTCACGCCGACGGGGCTCGTACCCGTGCCGGTTCCGACCGGGTCCGTGGAAGGCGCCGGCGCGTCGCTACAGCCCGCCCACACGGCGAGCGAAAACGCGGCCCATTGTGCCGCGCGCCAGCGCCGATGTGTTTTCCGGTCGGGAGAAAATATCGCTTGTTCAGACATGGAAGCTCACCCTCGGTTTTGTGTCGAGGATGTACGGTCTTTGCAAACCGAGATCCAGGCGCACCCGTCATTCGTGACGCCACCGTTCCTGCCAACGGTATTACGTCGCTAGAATTTGTTATACGCGAGATGCCGGAGCGCGTACGACGGGGCATTTCCACCGAGGGCCGCAGCCATGAAGCGCAACCGAACGATGGACGCGTACACGCGCTGGCTCTGCCGCCTCTGGCTGCTGCTGTCTTGCTGGTTTGCGGGGACGGCACACGCGGCGCCGGGCGAGCTACGCAAGCTGGCCCACGAGTACTACGTGTGGCGCGATGCGGAGTATCCAGTCGCGGCCAGCGCGATGGGAGATCATCGACTGGACGACAGGCTCACGGACTATCACATGCCGGCCGTGCTGGAGCGGCGGAAGCGCGTGTCCGAGCTGCTCACGACGGTGAGCGCCATGAGCACGCGCAACTGGAGCAAGGACGATCGGGTGGACCAGCTGCTGTTTCTTTCGCAGCTGCGAGCGGCAGACTTCTTCGGCCGCCAGCTGGATCCAGAGCGGCGCGATCCTCAGTTGTACGTGAACGAGTGCACGAACGCGCTGTTCACGCTGCTCCAGAAGGAGTACGCGCCCGCGCTCGTGCGCGCGCGGGCGGCCCACAAGCGCCTCTCTGCCATGCCCGCGCTGCTGCGGGCGGCGCGCGAGAGCTTGATGCAGCCCGTGCAGCTGTACGCGCGACTCGCAGTGCAAGCGGCGCGCGGCGGCGACGAGCTGTACACGCGCAGTCTCCTGCCGCTGATAGCGGCGCTGCCCGCAGCGGAGCGCGCGCGCTTCGTCGCGGCGCGCGATGCGGCGCTGGCGGAGCTGCACGCGTTCGCCGACTGGCTCGAGCCCCGGCTGCAACACATGCCGCCATGGCAGCCCCTCGGCGAAGCAGCCTACAACGCGCTGCTGAAGCAGATCCTGTATCTGCCGTTCGACGCGGCGCAGCTGGCACAGCTCGGGGAGATCGAGCTCGCGCGCTACCGAGGCCTCGAAGCCATGCTGAAAGATCCTGGCCTCGCGTCGCCGAACCCCGCGCGCGCGACACACGTGCCGCGCGATCAGGCAGAGTTCCTGTCCGCCTACGAGAGCCGGCAGGCCGAGATGATCACCTTCCTGAAGGCGCAGCGCCTCGTCACGCTGCCAGCTTACCTCGGCCCGTTTCAGATCCGTCAGCTGCCGGAGGCGTTCAAGCCCACTTACCCGGGCGGCTTCATGAATCCTCCCGGTCTGTACGATCGCGATCCGGGCGGGTTCTTCTACATCCCGACATACAACCCTGACAGTCAGAACTTCTACCTGCGAGCGGCGATCGAAGACCCGCGGCCGATCCTGGGGCACGAGGGCATACCCGGTCACTTCCTGCAGATCTCGATCGCCAACCACCTGCCTAACGAGATCCGGCGCCAGCACGGCGACAACGTCTTGATCGAGGGCTGGGCGCTGTACGGCGAGGAGATGCTGGTGCGCGCAGGCCTGTATGCCGAAGGCTCCGCGGGACAGGCCCAGGTCCTGCGTCTCAGCCGCTATCGCTCGGCGCGCATCGGCGTGGACGTGAACCTCCACACGGGACGCTTCTCGTTCGAACGAGCGGTGCGCTATTTCATGGAGAGCGGCGGCCTCGACCGCGAAGCGGCCGAAGGCGAAGCCGCTGGCGCGGCGACTAACCCGTCCCAGAAGATCTGTTACATCACGGGCAAGTGGCAGATCATGCGCCTACTTGGCCGCTACAGGGACCAGCAATCTGACAAGTTCCGACTGGGTGCATTCCATGATCAACTGCTCTCGTACGGCAGTCTGCCCTTGTCGCTGATCGAGTGGCTGATGTTCGACGACGACAGCACGCTGCAACAAGCGCTGCAGTAAGGGTCGACAGCCCTCTTCCGGAACCGCTGAAACGCTGGCGTTCTCCGGCAACACGCTGCTGGATTTCGGAATGGCTCGCGCGCACCTGCGGAAGCTGTGCCATGAGCAAAAACGAACCATATGCGCATCATTCCTCGATCCGTGCCGGCACCCGTTTGCACGCTTGAACCCTAGCGCCTAATCACTTCCACGTCGGGGGCCGCGCGCAGCACATCGCGTCAGGTGCCGACGGAGCATGCCATGGGAGAGCTTGTGGACGATGTCGTCGCTTCGCGGCCGATGAGCCCGACCGAGAAGCTGTTTTACAAGATGCAGGAGTACGGCGGCAGCACATGCGGGTGCATCGCCGAAGTGTACGGGGAGCTATCGGAGGAGCGGCTGCGCGCTGCGCTGGCGCGGGTGGTCGAGCGCAGCGGTCTCATGCGCAGCCGCGTGGAGCTGAAGGACGGCTGGCCCCAGTTCGTCTTGCACACGAACCAGGACTTCCCGCTCGTGATGTTGGAAGACGGCGATGGCGAGCGGGTCGATGACCTGCTCGCCGCGGGCCTCGAGACCAACTTCTTCGAGCGCCCCTTCCTGTGGGAGCTCACGTGTTTGCGCGATCGCGCGGATGCGCATCACTACTGGCTGATCTTGGTCGTCAACCACGCGATCACGGACGGCACACACATCGGCGTGGCGCTCACCAATCTGCTGCTTGCATATTCGGAAACCTCTGCAGCTCGAGAAGCCCCGACGACCAGCATCGAGCCGCCGCTCGAGTCATACTTGAAGTACAACGTGAGCCTCACAGACGGTTGGCGGTTTTTGAGCTTGCTAGCTCGCAAGCAGTGGCTCGGGCTCGACAGTGTGAAGCCGGAGGCCATCGCCCAGTACCCCGGCCGTAAGACGCGCGCCATTCACAAACAGTTTAGTCCGGAGCTCAGCGCGCGCCTGCGTGACAAGGCCCGGCAGAAGTCCACCACGGTCAACGGCGCGCTGTCCGCGGCCCTCGCCTTTGCGGTGGCAGAAAAGATCGATCCCAAGCGCCGCTTGCGGCTCGGTCTCGAGACCAACGTCAGCTTCCGCAAGGAGCTCGGCCTGCCGAGCGATCAGGCGGGCGCGCTGATCTCCATGCTGAGCTCCATCCACACGCTCGAGCCGGAGCGGCAGTTCTGGGCGCTGGCGCGCGAAACCAAGCACGCGGTCGTCACGGCGCAGGAAAAGAACATGCACCGTGTGAACAATCACATGTGGGAGTGGCTGCAGCGCTGGATGTCAGACGCGGCGCGCATGAAGTACTTGAACGGCGACAAGTTGGGCCGGCTGGAGCTCATGCTGATCTCGAACATGGGCGATCTGGGCATCCCGCGCGAGCTGTCGGGCTTTCGGCTGGAGAGCCTGCGCATGCTCGCCTCGCAGCACGGCTTCGGCAACTTCTTCTCGATGACCGCCGTGTCCCTCGGCGGACGCCTCGGACTGAACCTGTCGTTCGCCGAGCCCGTGGTGCAGCGCGCGACGGCGCAGAGCGTGCTCGCAGCGATCGCCGATCTGGTGGAGCGCGCGGTCGCGCTCGACGACTTCAGCCTGGCCGAGTGGACCGCGAGAGACGGCGCCCCGGCGCGCCGGCCGCAGCCACAGGCTGCAGCGCCACAACCCGATCAGCACGTCGCCTGACCTCCGCACGGAAGTGTGGGGGACGAGGAGAGTCACATCATGAAGGCAGTCGTGTCGCGGGCGCTCCGCCTACCGGCCCAACCATTTGCGCGCTACGCGGTGCTGCTCGCCGTGCTGCTGGCCGTGCCCTCCGCGTTCGGCGGCTTCGCGGCCGACGACTACATCCAGCTGGCGCTGTACCGGGGGCATCTGCCGCGCCCGTCCGATGCCTCGTTGTTTGGTCTGTTCTCGTTCCTCACCGGCAATCCGCGCGAGACCGAGCACCTGGTGGACATCGGGTATCTACCGTGGTGGTCGGCGCCCGGGCTGCGCGTGACCTTCTTCCGCCCGTTCGCGGAGCTGTCGCATGCGCTCGATTATCGGCTGTGGCCGGACTCGCCGGCGCTGATGCACCTGCACAGCGTGCTGTGGTTCGCGCTGCTGGTGTATCTGGCCGCGCGCCTGTACGCGCGCGTCACCGGCAGCGCGCCGCTGCGCAACCTGGCCGTGTACATCTTCGCGGTCAGCGCGCTGCACGCGACCACGGTCGGTTGGCTGGCGAATCGCAACGCGCTCGTGGCGGGCGTGTTTGGCCTGTCATGTTTGATCTTCCACGACGTGTGGCGCCGCGACGGCAAGGCACTTGGTCTGCCCCTGTCCATGCTCGCGCTCGCGGCCGCGCTGTTTTCGGCCGAAGCCGCCATCGGCACGTGCGCATACCTGCTCGCGTACGCGCTGTTCATCGACACGGGCTCGCGCGTCCAGCGCGCGCTGCGCCTGGTGCCGCTCGTCTCCGTGTTTCTGGCCTGGAAGCTGTACTACGACGGGCTCGGCTTCGGCGCGTACGCATCGGGGTTGTATCTGGATCCGTCGAAGGAGCCGCTCGCGTACCTGTACGGGCTCGTGGAACGCGCACCGGTGCTCCTCCTCGCGCAGCTCAGCGGCCTGCCCACGAGCCTCTACATCTTCATGGAGCGGCCACAGCAGCTCGCGATGTGCCTCGCGGCCGTCGGCCTGGTGCTCGGCTTCTTTGCGCTGTTCTGGGGCCAGCTGTGGCGCGAGCAGGAGTCGCGCTTTTTTCTGGTCGGCATGCTCCTGTCGCTCTTGCCGGTCGGCGCGGCGGGCACGGATGAGCGGTCGCTGTTATTCGTCAGCCTCGGGGGCGTCGGCGTGGTGGCGCTCATCGTGAGGCGCTACCTCCTGCCGGACGCGGGCACGCCGCGCGAGACCTCGGCCGTGAGCCACGTGCGCCGCGGTTTCGCACGTGCGCTGATCGCCACGCATGTGGTGCTCGCCCCGGTCATGTTTCTGGTCAACGTCAATGGCCTGTCTACCTTCACGCGGCCGTTCACGGATCAAGCGCTCAAGCTGCCGGTCGACGACGACGTGGAGCACGAAAAGCTGATCTTCATCAACTCGCCCGCGCCGCAGCTGAACATGCACCTCGCGGCGATCCGGTTGCTCAACGGCCTCCGCTTGCCGCACGCGAGCTACTCGCTGGCACCCGGCAACACGCAGCTGCAACTCACGCGCTCTGGCAATCGCCTGATCATCGAGGCGCACGCTGGGTTCGTGATCAACTACGACGCCCTGTTTCGCGGCCAGTCCCATCCGTTCGCCGTCGGCGACGTCGTGCAGCTCAAGTACATGAGAGCCGAGGTGCAACGCATCACGGCGGATGGTCGGCCCGAAGTGGTGGCGTTCACGTTCGCGGATGGGCTCGACGATCCGCAGCTCAAGTTCCTGGCCTGGCAGGACGGCGGGTACCAGGCGCTGCGCTTGCCGCCGGACGGTGGCAGCGTCGCCCTGGGACGGCAGGACCCGCTCAAGATCGTGCTGACAAGTCTGAATTCGAGGGCGCGTGCAGCGCACGGAAGTTGGGAGAGGACACATGAGTGACAAGACCTTGAGAGTCGCGCCGCCGTTCTACAAGCAGTGGATGCTGGCCGGTAATCCGGCCTATTTCTTCGATCGCCTGGCGCGCGACATGGGCGACTTCGTGTACTGCCGTGGGGCGCTGCCGTTCTATTTCGTCAATCACCCGGATCTGGTGCGCACGGTCCTCAAGGACACGAACTCGCGCTTCGACAAGAATAGCCCCCTCTACGCACAGTTCCGCAAAGGCTTTGGCACGGGGCTGAAGATCTCGGAGGGCGAGCTCTGGAAGCGCCAGCGCCGGCTGATGCAGCCGTACTTCTCACCCTCGGCGGTGCGCGGGTCGTTCGACATCATGACTGAGTGCGTGGACCGTACGCTGCAGCGCTGGCATGACTACGCGAAGCGTGACGCGACCTTCAACCTGGTCGGGGAGATGTACGATCTCACACTCGACATCGCAGGCTCCACCCTGTTAGGTGGCAACTTCGCCGGAGCGCAGAAGGACATTGCGCGCTGGACACACAACATCAACGCGTACAGCGCCACCTTGCCGCTGCCCGTGGTCTCCGAGCTGTGGTTCCCCAGGCCCGCGAACGTGTCGCTCAAGCGGACCCTGCGCGAGTTCTACGCGTTCATCAACGAGATCCTGGAAGAGCGCAAAGACGGTGGAGCGCGCAAGGGCCTGCTACACGCGTTGCTCGAGGCCAAGGATCCAGAGACGGGCGAGTGCATGTCGCGCGAGCAGCTGTGCTCCGACATCCTGGGCTTGATCATCGGCGGCCACGACACCTCCTCGACCGCGCTGACCTGGACGTTCTGCCAGCTGGCCCAGCACCCCGAGGTGGAGAAGAAGCTGCACGCGGAGCTGGACGAGGTGCTGCAGGGCGAGATGCCGAGCTTGAGCCATCTGCCGCGGCTCAAGTACACCAAGATGGTCCTCGACGAGGCGATGCGCCTGAACCCGCCCGTCTGGTTCGAGAATCGCAACGCCACGGAGGACCTGGAGCTGTGGGGCGTGACGATCCCCAAGGGTACGATGGTGGCATTCAGCCGCTACTCGCTGCACCGGCATCCGGAGTTCTGGCCGGAGCCGGAGCGCTTCATCCCGGAGCGCTTCGCAGAAGAGACCACGAAGTTCGCGTACGTACCGTTCGGCGGCGGACCGCGCATCTGCATCGGCATCAATCTGGCCGTGATGGAGCTGGTGCTGTCGCTCGCCACCCTGGCGCAGCGCTACCGCGTGGAGCTGCGCCAGCCGCGACCCGTGCAGATGCGAGCGCTGCTCTTGATGCAACCGAAGGGCGACCGCGTCGCGGTGGGCCTCATCCCGCGCGATGGCGCGCACAAGCATCTGTCGCGTGCCGTGGAGCCCGCGCTGCGCGGGACTGTGTGACGGAGAACCTAGGGCGGGGCACCGTTCGGTACCCCGCCCTATTTTTTTCAGACCCGACCGCGCGCCCGTCAGCGCGACTTGCTCTCGAGCCACGCCTTACTGAAGACCGTCGCGTCGAGCTCCTTGAGATCGATGTTCCGCACCAGCATCAAGGTGGAGTTCTCCTTCTCCACCTCGTCGAAGATGCGAGACTCTTCCGGATACCACACGTCACCCTTCTTCGACGCGCTGTACACCTTCTTCCACTTCGGGAAGTAGCTCGTGCGGAGCAGCTTGCCTGAAGACGCATACTCCTCGCGCTTCAGGATGTTCTTGGTGTCCTTGTCGATCCAGATCTTCACCACTGGGAACGCGAGCTCGATCCCGGAGCGCCCGGTGAGCTTCAGCACGGTCGCGTCGTACGCGCCGAGCTTCTCATTGCCCACGAACGCGGGGTCATACTCCTGAGCGAGCCGCGATCCATCCAGATCCGCGCGCCGCGTGTTCGTACCGGCGATGCGCTCGCGCTCCGTGCGGCGCTCCCACTTGCCGACTGCTGGATCGTAGAACCAGAGGTTCTTGTCGATGCGCAGGTAACCCTGCCCCTGGGAGCCCTTCGGGGCCGTGAACAAAATGACGAACTGGCCCTCGGCGTTGCGACGAAACACCTGGGCTTCGTAGACGATGGCGAGCTTCCCTTTTTCCTTCTGCTCCACGTACAGAGCCGAATGGATGTCGCCGGCGTTGCGCTGGCGCTCGTCCACCGTCTCGAGCAGCGAGACGAGCTCTTGCTTCGTGGGCTCGGCGGCCCGCACGTGTGAGGTGACGCAGGCGAGTGCGATGATGGCTAGTGTGATGCGTGTCTTCATGCTGACCTCATGCTGGATTCGACTCAGTCGATCGCGGCACATTCAACTGACGTGCGCGATCGCATCCACCGGGGAGCGGCGCGCGGCGCGCAGCGCTGGCATCAACGCTGCCGCGGTGGTGCCCGCGGTGATCAGCGCGATCACGATCAGGCTCGCACCCGGCTCCAGCGCGAGCTCGAGCGTGGGCTTCGTCAAAAACAGCTGAATCACCAGCGGCACGGGGATCGCGCTCGCGTTGGTGATCTGAATTAGACCCCATGCCAGCGCAGCACCGGCGCTCGCAGCGAGCGAGCCCAGCAGCGCAGCTTCGAGCAAGAACAGTCGCGCGACCCCCGTGCGCTGTAGCCCGATCGCGCGCAATGTGCCGACCTCTCGTGTCCGCTCGCGCACCGCGATCGCGAGAGTGTTCATGACACCCGCCAGGGTGATGAACGACAACACCCCGAGCAGCAAGAGGCCCACGCCGCGCAACAAGCTGACTGACCACTTTTGAAATGGATATTCTTGGTCCCAGGTCGTGATGTCCAACAACTGTCCGCGGAACTCTTCGCGGCTGATGCGCTCGAACTTCTCGTGGGACGCCAAGCCGTCCGCGTCGAGCACCTGATAGCCGCCCTCGCGCAACGCCACGCGCAGGCGCTCCGCCAGCTCGTGCAACTTGCCCGCGTACTGGGGCTGCACGCGGATGAACAGGCCGCCCGTGACGTTGTCACGCACCCGATACAACTCGCGCCAAGTGGCGTGCGAGAGGTAGACCGCGAAGCGACTCATCACTCCCAGCTCACGTGCGATGGCCGCGACCTTGCAATCCATCGTGTTCGTGGCGCCGTTGCGCAACGAGGCCATGACCGTGATCACGTCGCCGACGTTGACGCCCAGCTTTCGGGCATGCTCCTCGTACAGCATGATCGTGTTAGGCTGGGCGACGTCATCGAGCTTGCCACTCTGCATGGTCAGCATCCCGCGCAAGCGCGACTCGGTCACGTCGATGCCGCCGATGCCGACGAGCAGCGCCGCGCCGTCCTCGGAGATGATGCGGCCCCAGCCTCGGCCCCGCTCCACCATGCTCTCCAGCTCGGGCAGCTTGCGTTGTACGAGCTGGGCGAGCGGCTGATAGTCCGAGATGATCGCTGCCGGCTGCCCGCTCGTCACCTTGAAGTAACCAATGATGTTGAGCTCGCCCGAGGCGGCCGTCGTGGCGACCTCCATCGTGTTCTTGTGCACCCCCGAGATGAGCGCCGACAGCAGCACCGCGAGGCAAGCGACGACCGCGATCGCGGAGGCGAGGATGGCGCTGCGCCGCCGATGCTCGAGCAAGTTGAGGATCGCAATCCTGAGATCTGTGATGAAGCCGGACATGGACACCCCCATGATCACTCCTCGCCCAGCATCGCTTCGCGGGGGCTCACGCGCCCGGCGAGCCACGCCGGGTACAGCGCCGAGATCAGGCTGACGGCGAGCACCGCGCCGAGCGCGAGACCCAGCTCTGCCGCACCGAAAGTCGGGTAGAGTCGCGGGCCACCGAACACGAACGCCATGTTGTCGTTGCCCGATGGGATGCCGCGCATGCCCAGCGTCGTGAGCACCAGCGCACCGAGCCCCGCCCCCGTGCCGCCCGCAGCGGCGCCCAGCAGCACCGATTCCACGACCAGGAGCAAGAGGACCAAATGCCGCTGCGCGCCGAGCGCACGCAACGTGCCGAGCTCCTGGATGCGGCCGAGCGTGGCCATGACGAGCGCGTTGTTGATCACCACGAGCGCCACCACGAGGATGATCAGCGCCCCGATCAGCACCACCGTACGCAGCACGCTCGCGAACTGACCGAGCACGCCCGATGCCTCGTACCACGCTGCCGCCTTCAGCGGCAGACCGGCACGGCGTCCCGCGGCTTCGATGGCACGGCCCGTCTCCTCCAACCTGGACGGGTCTCGCAGCTTGATCCCGATGCTCGTGACCGCGCCGCCGGCGAGCTCTCGCCTGTCGTAGCCGGCGTGTGCAGCGAGCTCGTGGCGCGCGCGCGTGCCGCTCATGTCCGGGATGCTCAGCTCGGTCTGCCGTGCCGAGCCGTGATCGGTCTGCTTCACCGCGAACAGATCGCGCTCCGCGCCCGCACGGCTGACTTCCTTCGCCGCGACTGCCGCCTGCAGCGCCTTCAGCTCCGCATCGTGCTGCGACGCGCCGAGGCCGTGCAGCTCGCGAAACGACACCAGGTCCATCATGTTGAGGGTGCCGGCCTGCGGCGAGTCCTCGAGGCCTTTGAAGCGGAACGTCCCGGTGAGCTTCAGCTTCACCTTGCGGACGTAGCCGTTGCGATAGAGCCCCTGCAGCAGGATGTCCTCGCCGACCTTCAGGTAATACAGCTCGAGCTCCGGAGCGAGCGCCGAGTAAAAGTACGCGTGGCGCGCCTGGAAGTTGGCGTCATCGATGTCGAGAAACTGCGCGAGCAGCTTCGCGACGTCGGCCTCGGTCGAGCGCAGGAATGTTTGCAGCTTGCCGCGCACGTTCGCGGTGTGCGCCGCGTCGAGCTGCAAGGCGAGCGTGCGCGCGTCGCGCTGGTTCTCGCGTACCAGGCTCTGCAACGTGACGTCCGACGCGATCCGCGCGCCGTACACGTCGATGGCGCGCTTGAGCTTGTCGAGCCGGCGCGCCGTCTTGAGCTTGAACTGCTCCTCGTACACGACCTTCGACAGCATGAGGCCGCGTTGGCCGGCCTCGATCGGTGCGCCATCGACGATCGCGATGCGATCGAATGCTCTGCGGAACGCCGCGGGGTCGGTGCCGACGTACTGCAGCGTCTTGTACTCACCCTCGACCGACACGTTCGCGACGCGATTTTCGAGCTGCTCCAGATGCGCAAAGGGATCGGCGTCGAAGCTGCTCCAGAACTCGTCCGTCGACACGGGCTGCAAGGTGGCCGCTTCGTCGCGCTGCTCCGTGCGCTCGACGTTGCGCGCGCTCTGGACATCGCGGCTGAGCGCGCTCACCAGCTCCCGCACGCGCGCCTTTTTTTGCGTGGCGCCGTCAGCGGCAGGGTCCTCGCTGAGCAGGCTGCGCAGATCGCCGAGCGCGCGGTCGAGGCTGCTGTCCGTGGTCACGAGCGCGGTCCCCATGCCCATCGGCACGACCGTGTCGATGTTCGGGACGTCCTCGAGCAGCTTGCGGATCGCCGCGTAGTCCGGCAGTGGCGCGAGGTTGAACGACGCGTTCAGCCCGCCGAGCACGTCGATGTCTTCTTTCGATTCGGAAGAGTAAATCTGCAGGTCACCCGTGATGCTGCCGGAGATGGTGCTCTGCATCGCGTCGATCGACGAGCGCAGCACGGAAGCTCCCACGATCACGAGCGCCGTTCCGAAGCAGATGATGCTTCCGACGATGATCGTCTTCCAACCGTTGGCCACCAGATTGCGAGCGGCCATGCTCGCAATCAGTCTGAGATCGAGCCCGCTCGAGGAGGACCGCTGCTTGCGAGATTGAGAGTGCACCGGGTCGTGATGGTGCGAGTGAGTGGTGTCTTGCGTCGTCATCATGTGCACTGCCGTGACAGGTTCGAGCGAATCTGCGACGCGTGCCCCACTCGAGCGCGTCTGCAGAGGCGTGTCGTTGATCTGCCCCCGCTCTCAACGACTGACCAACGAGTGTTGCCCGCACCTACAGGTGTGCGGCGCCATGCAGCGTACGCAAGAGCCTCTGACTGTCCAGGTTGATACCGAAATGATCATGGGAAAGTCATGGCCCTCTGGGCTGCGGTGGGCGGGCCCCCACGCAAGGTCTACGCTACGCTGAATGCGATTCGACTTCGTCGTGGTCGGTGCGGGCGCTTCAGGCTGCGTGATCGCGCGGCGGATCAGCGAGCGCGGCGACCGCAGCGTGCTGCTGCTCGAGGCGGGGCCGGACTATCACGGCCGCCCTGAGCTGCCATTCGACTTGCAGGACCCGAGCCGCAATTCCATGCGCGCGCACGACTGGGGCTACCGGCACAAGCCGAACAGCCTGCAGCGCGTGTTCCCCTTCCCGCGCGGGCGTGTCGTGGGCGGCTCGTCCGCCGTGAACACCTGCATCGCGCTACGCGGACAGCCAGAGGACTACGACGAGTGGACCGCGTTCGCGCCCGAGTGGTCCTGGGCCAGCTGTCTGCCGGCGTTCAAGCGCCTCGAGCGCGATCTCGACTATCACGACGACCATCATGGCGAAGACGGACCGCTGCCCATCCGCCGCCATCCGCTGCAAGAGCAGGTGCCGTATCAAGCCGCGTTCGTCGAAGCGTGCCGCGAGCTCGGTTACCCCGAGTGTCCCGACAGCAACCGCCCGGGCAGCTGGGGCGTGGGCCCGCACGCCATGAACAAGCTGAACGGGCGGCGTGTCAGCGCCGCCGAGGCGTACCTCACGCACGACGTGCGCGCGCGGCCGAACCTGAGCCTGCGGCCGCTGACGTTGGTGCGGCGGGTGCTGTTCGCGGGGCGCAAGGTGAGCGGCGTGGAGGTCGAGCCCAGCCTGCCGGGCGGCGCGATCGAGCGCATCGCGTGCGCGCGTGTGGTGCTGTGCGGCGGCGCGATCAACACACCCGGCATTTTGCTGCGCTCGGGCATCGGGCCGCGGCGCGAGCTCGAGCGCCTCGGTTGCGAGCTCGTCGCCGATCTGCCGGCCGTCGGCGCGCGCCTACTCGATCACCCGGGCTGCGCCATCTTCCTGCGCCCGCGCTGGGGCTCGGGCGTGCGGCGGAATCATCCGCTGATCCAGAACGTGCTGCGCTACGCGTCCGGCCCCGGACACACGAGCGACATGCTGCTGCAGCCGGGCTCCAAGCTCGCGCTGCCCCAGCTCGACCTGCCGCTCGTGAGCATCATGAGCTCGATCGGTAAGCCGCGCGGTAGCGGCACGTTGCACTACGCGTCCGCGGATCCGCGCGCGAAGCCGATCATCACCTCGCGCCTCCTGGATGACGCGCACGATCGCGCGCTCGCCGTCGACGCGATGCAGCGCGCGCACCACATCGCGCAGACGCGCGCGCTCTTGCCGCTCGTGAGCCCGCTCTGGCCGAATGCCAGCGTGCTCACGTCGCGCGAGCGCACGGATGCCTGGATCCGCATGGCGAGCGACTCCGGCTATCATCCCTGCGGCAGCGCGCCGTTCGGCCCGAGCGGGGATCCGAGCGCTGCAGCCAATGGCCGCGGCCACGTATACGGCGTGGAGGGCCTGACGGTCGGCGACGCGAGCCTCATGCCGACCATCCCCTCGAGCAACATCCACCTGCCGACGTTGATGATCGGAGAGCGCATCGGCGCCTGGCTGCGCGACGACGCGCTCTAGCCGCCGAGCTGCGCGGGCCCGCCGAGCCACACGCTCGCTGCCTTGCACAGGTAGAGCGCGCCGATCGCGAACACGATCGCACGGCTGTAGCGCTTGAAGGCCACGTCGCTCAATCGCTCCAGGATCGCCGTGCCGAGCCGCGTACCAGCCAAGGTGGCGACCCCCACGCCGAGCAGGAGCGGCCAAGAGAGCTCATCCGCCCGCAGCGCGGCGCCGAAGTACACGAGCTTCAACGTGTGCGAGAACACCTGCGTCACGGCCTTCGTCGCGACGATCTGATTGCGATCCAGCTGCGTCTCGACGAACGCGATGTCGAGCAGCGGGCCGGCCGCGCCCGCCATCAGCTGCACGGCCGCGACCTGCGCGCCCGTGAGGAGCGCCGCGCGCGGGCGCTGGAAGTCGAGCACGTGCGCTGGCAAGAGGCGCGCAACGAACGGCGTCAGCCCGAGCCCGAGGAAGACCACGAGCGGTTCGGGCGTGTAGCGGAAGCCGCACAGCACCGCAAACGCCAGGAGTGAGCCGGCCACGTAGAAACGGAAGCCGCGCCAGTACACGTGGTGGCGCAACAGCCAGGCGCGCGACACGTTCGACACCAGCTGCGTGCCGCCGTGCATCACCATCGCGGTGGGCACGGGCAGCAGCGCGACGTACACGCCCATCAGCAGCATGCCGCCAGCCATCCCGAAGATGCCGGACAAGGTGGCCGTGACGAGCGCCGTGAAGCTCAAAAGGAGCGTGAGCATGACTCCTCGGGTGTAGCTTGGCCGTAAGGAATCCGGTAAGGAATCATTGGAAACTTACCTAGTCGCGATGGGAATATGATCGACCGCTTCGACGCTCTGGCCGCGCTGCAGCGCACGGGAACCATGGGCAGCGCCGCGAGCGCGCTGCGCGTCACGCAGTCCGCCGTGAGCAAGCGCATCGCGGCGCTGGAACGTGAGGTGGGTGTGAAGCTCGTGGAGCGACACGGCCGCCGTGTGCGGCTGACGCCCCACGCCGAGCAGCTGCTCGAGCAGGCGCGCCCGCTCCTGTCCGGTCTGCGCGAGGTGCTACACGCGCGCGCGCTCGAGCGCCACACACAGCTTCGCGTCGCCGCCACCGATTCGCTCCTCGCATCGTGGTTGCCACAGACCTTGCGCACGGCGCTCGATCGGCTGCCGGCCCTCGCGTTGGAGCTGCACGCGCACCGCGGCCTCACGCTCGTGGAGCGCGTGCGCTCAGGGGACTATAGCATCGGGTTTTGTCCCTCCGTCGCTGGCGACAAGGAGCTCGTCGTGCGCCAGGTCGCGCGCGAAGCGATGGTGATCGTGCCCGCACGCCTCGAGCCGTGGCCGCGCGCGCAGCCGGATGCGGTCGTGCCGGTGTGGGCGATCGAGCAGCAATCGTTGACCTGGGAGGCGGTGGCCTCGCGGCTGCGGAGCCTGCCTCGCAAGCTCGGCTTTTCGCTGCGCGTGGAGGGCCGGCTCGAGTCGTTCACCGCGCTCGTGCAGATCGCACGCGCCGGGTTCGGCCACGCGCTCGTGCCGATCGGTGTGGCCCGCGACCTCGGCGTGCCCTCGGACCGGCTGGTGCGCCTCGGGGACCTGAGCCGGCCGATCTCGGTCGTGGGCCGGCGCAAGGCGTTCGAGCTCGCCGCCGTGAAGCAGCTGCTGCAAGAGCTCGCGCCGCTCTGGCCGCGCTGAGCGGCAAAGCAGCGCGCGCGTGTGTTGCCTAACACCGCGCGCGAGTCGCGACTGCTAACCAGTAGGACATACGAAGTTAGACCGCGCGTGGGAGGCTCACATGGAGACCATTGCATCCGGGCAGTTGTGTCTGGCCAGGCGTACGCATTCGTTCAAGGGGACATATCGCAGCACCAAACCCATCCGCAAGCCGTTTGGTGGCGCAGCGAGCCTGGGCGAAGATCTCGTGACGCGCTTGCTCGATCGCGAGATCGCCTACGATCCCGAGCTCGCGTACGTGTGCTCCATCGTGTCCGGCTGGTCGTATGCAGACGGTCAGACCTTACTGGATCGCATGGCGTATTACGGCTTGCCGAGCGCCACGGTCGACGAGATTGCGGTGTTGAACCCCGCGCTCATGATCGTGGCGACGGCGCACTTCGTACGCAGTGAGTGTGGGCGCGTGGGCATCCTGTCGTTTCGCGGCACGGAGCCGACCAACTTGATCAACTGGCTCACGGACAGCGACGTCGAGCCGCGCAACTTCACCGGCACGGGCTCCGTGCATCGCGGCTTCTACGAGAACCTGCAGGCGATCTGGGACGACATCAGCACGGCCCTCGTGCACGCGGTCGAGACGCCGTCGGGCGCGCGCGCACCACTGCAGAAGCTGTACGTCACGGGGCACAGTCTCGGGGGCGCCATGGCCGTGCTCGCAGCGGCCAAGATCATCCGAGACGAGCCCAGCTCGGTCGAGCGCGCGCTCGCGGGCATCTACACGTTCGGCCAGCCCGCCGTGGGAGACACCGAGTTCGCGAGCTACTACCGCCCGCGCTTCGGCGATCGCCTGTACCGGCACGAATACGCGTTCGACCTGGTGCCGCGCCTGCCGCCGGCCTCGACCGGCGACTTCCAGCACTTCGGTGAGGTGCGCGTCGCCGTGAGTGCGAGCGACGGCTGGCTTTCATCCAGCCGCGCCGCGCAGCAAGTGCGCGTGCTGAGCGTCGCCGCCGTCAGCAGCCTGGCATCGTTCGTGGGCCGGCGCGTCAAGCTGCTCGCTCGCGTCGAGCGCGTGCTCTGCAAGTACTCGCTGTTCGACGACCACTCGCCGCGAGGCTACATCGAGGCGAGCCGCGCCACCTTGCGCGCGTGAGCTCTGCCGCTCATAGCGGCTGCGCCTCGTAGCCCTCCTCCGACACGGCGGCCAGCATGCCCGCGAGCGAGGCCGCCGCGTCGTGCTGCACGAGCGCAGTCCCCGCCGACAGGTCGACCTGCACCGACTCGACGCCCGGCAGCTCGCGCAGCGCCCCCTCCACGTGCCGCACACAGTTTCCGCAGCTCATTCCACTCACCCGCAACCGCGTCAGCATCGGGTACACCTCTCCGTTGCCCCGAAGCCTAGCGCACCCCTCAGCCAGGCCTCAAACTGCAGTGGCTCCCCGGCCCACTGCCATGCCCCTGGACGTCCCCCCCAACCCGCAGCTGCAGCGCGTCGACCTCTCGGTCCAGGGTATGACTTGCGCCGCCTGCGTGCGGCGCGTGGACAGGGCGCTGCACAAGCTCCCGGGGGTCCACGACGCCCACGTCAACCTGGTCACGCAGCGCGCCACCGTCCACTACGATCCCACGCAGACCGCGCCGGACACGTTGGCGCGCGCCATCGAGGACGCGGGCTATCAGGTGCCGGACGCCGCCGAGCTCGGCCGCTCGGAGCGGCAGCCCGCCCGCGCGGACACCCACGCGCGCGCCCAGCAGCTCGCGGCGGCGGAGACCGCGGAGCAGCGCAGCATCCGCCGCGACTTCAGCCTGGCGCTGACCTTGAGCCTGCCCGCGTTGATCCTCGCGATGTCGCACGGGCGCGTGCCGGCGCTCGCGGGCGAGCCCGCGCGCATCGCGCAATTTCTGCTGATCACGCCGGTCGTGTTCGGCCCGGGTCTGCGCTTTTTGCGCGCCGCGTGGTCCGCGCTCGCGCATCGCACGAGCGACATGAACACGCTTGTCAGCCTCGGCGTGCTGTCGGCCTGGTCGTACTCCAGCGTGGCGCTCTTCGCACCGGGCCTGTTTGCGCACGGCCACGCGCCGGACCTGTACTTCGAGGCCGCGGGCGCGATCCTCAGCTTCGTGCTCCTCGGCAAGCTGCTCGAGGCGCGTGCGCGTCGGCGTCTGTCGGACGCCGTGCGCGGCCTCGTCGCGCTCTTGCCGCAGACGGCGCAGCGTTTGCGCGGCAAGGGCAGCGAAGAGGTGCCGCTGTCCGCGCTCGCGCTCGGTGACGTCGTGCTCGTGCGGCCGGGCGAGCGTGTGCCGCTGGATGGCGTCGTGCTGAGCGGCGAGTCTGCGGTGGACGAGTCCATGCTCACGGGCGAGAGCTTGCCGGTCGACAAGGCCGAAGGCGCGAGGATCTACGCCGGAACCTTGAACCAGGGCGGCGCGCTCACGCTGCGCGTGACGCGGGCCGAGGGCGACACGGCGCTCGCAGGGATCGTCGAGGCCGTCGAGCAGGCGCAGGGCTCGCGTGCGCCGATCGCGCGCCTGGCCGACGTGGTGAGCCGCTACTTCGTGCCGTGCGTGCTCGGCATCGCTGCGCTCACGTTCGCGTGCTGGCTCGCGCTCGATCCCGCGGGCGGGTTGTCCGTCGCGCTCGAGCGTTTCGTGAGCGTGCTGGTGATCGCGTGCCCGTGCGCGCTCGGGCTCGCGACTCCCGCCGCGGTGGCCGTGGGGACCGGACGCGGCGCGGAGCTCGGCGTGCTGGTCAAAGGCGGCTCGCCGCTCGAAGCGGCGAGCCGCGTCGATAGCGTGCTGCTCGACAAGACGGGCACGTTGACCGCAGGCAGGCCCGAGCTGACCGACGTGATCACCCTGCCGGGCGTGGACGCGCACGAGCTCCTGTCGCACGTGGCCGCGGTGGAAGACGCGAGCGAGCACCCGGTGGCGAAGGCCATCGTGCGCGGTGCACGCGCGCGCGGCGCAACCGAGCGGCCCCGCGTCGAGGGCTGGCAGAGCGCGCCCGGCCACGGCGTCGCTGCGCACGTCGGCGGGCGCGCGATCCGCATCGGCACGGCCGCCTGGCTCGCGGGCGCGGGCGTGAGCACCGCGCCGCTCGAGGCACGGGCTGCGGCGCTCGCACACGAGGGCCGCACCTTGTCGTTCGTCGCGGTGGATGGCGCGCTCGCGGGCGTGCTCGCCGTCGCCGACGTGATCCGCGACGACGCGCGCCAGGCCGTCGAGCGCCTCCGTCAGCTGCAGATCGAGGTCGCCATGCTCACGGGCGATCGCGAAGAGACCGCCCGCGCGATCGCAGCTCAGCTCGGCATCGAGCGCGTGCACGCGGGCCTCACGCCCGAGGGCAAGGCCCGGATCGTCGCCGAGGAGCGCGCGCGCGGCCGGCGCGTGGCGATGGTGGGAGACGGCATCAATGACGCGCCGGCGCTTGCGAGCGCAGACGTGGGCATCGCGATCGGCAGCGGCACGGACATCGCGATCGCCGCGGCCGACATCGCGCTCTTGCGCGGCGGCATCGGCGCCCTGCCCACGGCGCTCATGCTCGCGCGCCGCACGCTGCAGACCATCCGCGAGAACCTGTTCTGGGCGTTCGTGTACAACATCATCGGCATCCCGATCGCCGCGGGTGCGCTCTACCACAGCACCGGTTGGCAACTCTCGCCCGTGCTCGCGAGCGCAGCCATGAGCCTGTCCAGCGTCTCCGTCCTCACCAACTCGCTGCGGCTACGCCGCTTCCAGCCCGAGCTGGTTTCGACGCTGCCACCGCGCAGGCCGTGACCGATCGGGCATCGCTGCTCCGGTTTGGACTTGGCAGGACTGAGCCGGAGGATCTATTTGCACGGGCATGGTTCGCCATCGAAGATCCGAATGGGTCGTGTTGGGCCTGGGCTGCGCGCTGGCGCTAGCCTGCGGCGGCGAAGAGCGTGAGCTGACAGGCTCCGTTGGCGGCGACGAGCCGGCCGGGGCGACGGGAGCGGGTGCGGGCGGGCTTGAAGCCGTTGCGGGCGCGAGCGGGCGCGCCGCGGGCACCGCGGGCACCGCGGAGCCGGCAGCGAGCGGAGCGCCGGCGCGTCCCAGCGGCGGATCCAGCGCAGCGGGTGGCAATGGGCCCGCAGGCGGCGCGGGTGGAAGCGCGCCCGCAGCGAGCAGCCAAGCTGCCGCTGGGAGCACGGGTACGAGCGCTGCGCTGGGCGGAACAGGAGGCTCAGCGCTGGGCGGAGCGGGCGCTCCTGCCGCTGGGAGCGGCAGCGCCAGCGCCACGGGCGACGCCTGCGTAGCCGATCCGCTCGCCTCCAAGAAACCATTTGGCTCCGGCTTCTACCAGAAGCTCACGGGCCTCTTCGGCTGCACCGTCCCCGCCGACCTGGCGCTGTACCGGAAGATGCTGCCGGAGAAGTTTGCGATGCCCACCGAGCCGCAAGTCTGCTTCTACGTCATCGACTTCGAGATCAGCAGCGTCGGGCGCTACCACGAAGCTGCGATCCTGCTGCCGGCCACGTACAAGGGCGAAAAGGGCTCGTACGTCCTGACGATGGACCTCGACAACGCCGCAGCCATCAGCGGCGGACGCGCGCTGGGCTTCCCGAAGTACAGGGGTGAGGTGACGCTCGAGCAAAACGGCCACGACTGGACCGGCACCGCTCGAGCGATGGGAGCGGTGGACCTGCGCGCCTCTTACACGGGCGCCTGCACCCAGAGCGACGCGTTTCTGTGGCCCGACTTCTTCAACCTCACGCCGCTCCCCTCCGGAACGACGTCGACCGAAGCGTTTCTGCCGCCGCGCAGCGGCAGTGTGCTGCGGGTGCCGGCCGAATACCTGGAGCCGCCGACGTACTACAGCCTGAACGGCAGCGTGACGCTGGAGATCAACGACACTCTGCCGTGGAACGGCCTGGTGGATGAGACCAAACCGTTCCCGGGCCTCTTGTCTCACTTCGTGGGCGGCATCAACCTGGGCCGTCAAGCGCTCGACTAGCGGGATGCCCCGCTCAAGCACCGAAAAAGTCGAGCAGCACGGGTGCGAGGCGCGATGGATCGAGATCGTGTGTCGCTCCTTCGAGCACGCACGATTTACCGCGTGGCAGCTGGCGCGCCAGCGCTTCGCTGACCTCGCGCATGCTCGGTATGCTCGCACCGCCTGCGATCGCGAGGGTCGGGGGCTCGACCTTCGCAAGCAGCTCGGGGCTGGCTCGGCCACGCGTGGTCAACGTGGTGTCGTACACGAGGGTATGTGCGATGGCTTCGAGCCCCTTGCGAAACGGCGCCGCTCGTAGCTGCTGGACCACCTGCGCCGGGATCCCCACCACGCGCTCCTGAAAGTACTCGAGCGCGTCTCCGCGGCGACCGGCTTCGACGAGCGCGCGCAGCTGAGCCGGGTGCTCTGGCGCCGTGCCGGGAGGCAGCTCGTACAGCGCGAGCTTGCGGAGCGGCAGGCCGCTGCCAGCGGCTTCGAGCGCGAGCATCGCTCCGGAGGAATAGCCGAACACGTTCGCAGCGCCGCCTGCCACCGCGAGCATCGCCTCGAGATCCTCGACCTCACGCTCGACCGCGTACGTCGCAGCATCCGTGCTGTCGCCCCGTCCGCGGCGATCGTAGCTGAACACGCTGAAGTGCCGCGACAGCGCGGCTGCGAGCGGCGCGCCCGTCTTGCGATCATTGCACGCGCCCAGCACCAGGATGAGGGGCTGCCCCTCCCCCACGCGCTCGTAAGCGAGGGTCGTGCCGTCTTGGGATCTGGTCTTCTGCATCTCGGGTCTCCTTTCGACCGTTCAGTCGCGTAGACCCGCGCCCGCGAAATAATCATCGCGCCGCGGCGCACCATTTGATCTCAGAGCGTCGCTGGCAGGCCGAAGCCGCGGCACAGCTCGGGGGAAAACGTCGTGATCTCCACGAGCTGGCCGTTCACCACGCGCAGCAGGTGAACCCCGGAAAAACGGTACTCGCGCTCGCCCTGCAGCCGAAGATACGCCGCCGCCGCCGGCTGCCGGTTGGCGCCGACCGGTAGCATCTTGAGCTCACGGCCTCGCCAGCGCGGCGGGTAGAGCTGGAGCATACGCTCGATCGACGCGCGCCCATCGAACCAGAGCGGCGCGGGCGGCATCGTCCAGCGCGCGTCCTCGCGCAGCAGCGCGGTCAGCACGCTCGCATCGCCGCCCTCCCAGGCCTGCATGAAGCTCGCGAGCGCAGTGCGCTCGGCCTCGCTGAGCGAAGCTGCGAGCGGCTGATCTCGGTCCGCCGGCAAGTGCTCGCGCATGCTGAGATGCGCGCGCTGCAGAGCGCTCGTCACGGTAGCGACCGTGACCTCGAGCAGCTCGGCGATCTCCTTCGCGGACCAGCCGAGCACGTCTGCCAGGATCAAGGTCGCCCGCTGCCGTGGCGGCAGGTGCTGCAGCGCAGCGAGATACGCGAGCTCGATCGTCTCGCGCGAGACGATCGCCGCATCCGGCCGGCTCGCCTCCGGCGCCGCGAGCTCGAGCGAGCTGTCAGGGAAAGGCTGGAGCCAGGGCAGCTCGGGAGCCCAGGAGGGCGAGGAACGCGCCTCGGAGGCCGGCGTGGCTGCCGTGACCGCAGGCGCCACGTCGTGCGGCAACACGCGGCGCGGCGTCCGCTCCAGCGCGTTCAGGCACACGTTCGTCGCGATGCGGTACAGCCACGTCCGGACGAGCGACCGTCCCTCGAAGCCATCGCGCCCGCGCCAAGCGCGAAGCAACGTCTCCTGCACCATGTCCTCGGCTTCGTCGAACGAGCCGAGCATGCGATAGCAATGCACGCGCAGTTGCTTGCGATACAGCGAGCAGAGCGCAGTGAACGCGCGCTCGTCGCCGGCGCGCACGGCCGCCGCGAGCGCGCGGGTCTCCTGGGCATCGAGCTCGTGTTCGGTCATCGCTCGCACAGCGTGGCGCGATCGCGGCCGCGCGCGCAAGCGTCACGCCGGGATCGTCCGCGCGAGCCCCTCCGCGAAGAACGCGGCATGCGCCGAGCTCGCCATGAAGTGATCGATGGCCGAGATGCATCCCGCTCTCGTCGCGAGCAGGTGCAGTGCGAAGAACTGCGCGAGACCGTCGTCGCCTACGCGATAGAAGCCCACGCCCGGCGTGCCACACACCCCGAGCGGAACGGCGCGAAAGCGCTGCGCCTGCAGCGCGGCCTCCACGCGCTGGGTCAGGAAGCGGGCGACTGCGGAGCCTCCCGAGATCCACGTGGGAACCGGGGGCATCGAGAGCGTCGCCTCGTCGTGTAGGAGCGCAATGATCGCCTGGAGATCTCCGCTCTGCCACGCGCGCAGATAGCGTTCCAGCAGCTCGCGATCGATCGGCGCATGCTCCGGCGACCAGCCCGCGCGCGGCCCCACGCGCTCCTCGAGCGCGACGCGTGCGCGGTGCAACGTGCTGTTCGCCGCCGCGACCGTGCACGTGAGCGCCTCTGCCACCTGATCCGCGGACAGCCCCACCACGTCGCGCAGCAAGAGCACCGCGCGCTGCGCCGGCGTCAGCACCTGCAGCGCGGCGACGAACGCGAGCGCGACGCTCTCCTTCAAGCTGTACTGCGCGGCAGGATCCGGCGTCGCAGCTGCCAGCGGCGTGAGCCACGCCGATGGGAATGGCTCGAGCCACTGCTCGTCCGGCGTGGCGGCGGTCGGCGGCGCGTACGGATCGCTCGGCGGTCCGAGCTCCGGCCCGCGCGCGCGGCGACCGGGACGGCGCGCGAGCTCGTCCAGGCAGACGTTCGTCGCGATACGGTACAGCCAGCCGCGCAGGGCGGCGGGCTCGGCGAGCGTGTGAAACGACCGCAGCGCACGCACGAACGTCTCCTGGACCATGTCCTCGCTGTCGTGCGAGGAGCCGAGCATGCGATAGCAGTGGAAGCGAAGCGCCGCGCGGTGCGGCTCCACCAGCTTCCCGAGCTCGACTGCGCCGTCCGGCAGGGAGCTCATCGGATCATCGTGCTCCGCGCGCAGCCGCGAGCGCCTGGCGCACGCTGTCGCGTGCGGTCATGCGCGCGAGCCAGCGCGACGCGTTGGGAAGCGTGAAGTCCAGGCCGCAGCTGCCGGCCAGGGCTGCCGCAGGCGTCAGTGCGAAGTCGGCGATCGTGAGCCGGCCCGTTACGTACTCCTTCGAGCCCAGCGCTCGATCGAGCACGCGCGCAACCTCGGCGAACTCGGCCGTTCCCTGGCGCACGATCGCCTCGTCCGGCGCGCCGAGGCCGCCGAGCTTCTTCACGACGCGCTCGAACGCGACCTTTCGGATCGCCGGCGCGAAGTGTGCGTTGTGCCAGGACAGCCAGCGCTCGACGTCGGCGCGCTCGCGCGGTGTCGTCGGCGCGAGATCCTCACGCTCTGCTTTTGCAGCGATGTAGCCGAGCATGGCGTTCGACTCCCACAGCACGAACTCGCCGTCTTCGAGGATGGGCAGCTTGCCATTCGGGTTCTTCGCCAGCAGCTCGGGCGTGCGCGCCTCGCCCTTGAACAGGTCGACGTGCACGAGCTCCAGCGGGACGCCGACCTCCGCCGCGAGCGCGACGACCTTCTGGCAGTTGGGTGAGAGCGGGAATTGATAGAGTTTCATCGGACTTGCCTCCGAGGCGCGCTGAAAGTTTCTCGCGCCTCACAGACTCAGACCGACGCCGTCGCGAAAACTGTTCGCGAGGGGCGCACTTTTTCGCGGCTCACTCACCTAGCGCTCATTGAAGCCCAGGCCCGCGAGGATCTTCGGGGCGCACTTCTCGATGCGCGCGGTCCGCGTGTGGGACTGCTTCGCGGCCGCGAAATGCATGACGTACCCGCGTTGGCGGCCCGGGGTCAGGGCCCCGAAGGCCTTCGCGAGCTTGCGGTCTTTCTTCAGGATCGCGGTCAGCTCCTCTGGAAGCTCGAGCTCGCGCTTGGCCTTGAAATCGACCTTGTGCCCGGCCTTCTCCACCGCGATCGCCTGCTTCGCGTAGGACTGAACCACGGACTTCTTGATCGCGGCTTCGCTCGTGAACTCCAGGCGCAATGCCGACTGGGTGTTCTCCCCCTGGCTGCGCAGGAGGCCGTGCGTATCTTCGAGCAGCGCGCCCTTGAAGAACATGAGCGAGCAGTGCCCCTTGAACGGCTGGATGATCGCGACGTTCTTGCCCTCGTACTGAAAGCAGGGCTTACCCCACTTCAGGTCTTCCTCGAGCCCACAATCGAGGAGGATCGAGCGGAGCTTCTGGATCTCGCCCTGCCACGACTTGGCCCGGCTCACGAATGCATCGACCTTGGGATTTTGCGTGCTCATGGGTGCGGCGCAGGATCTCTGCCTGCGCCGCACCTTTCAAGCGCTTTTCGCGCGATCGCCCGTCGCGGTTAGAAGGCGCCGGCTTCACGTACGGATGACTCCACAACGTGAGCTGCAGCAAACACGACTTCAGCCAGGCCGCGTACGTCTTGTCGACATCTTCCGCCGAGTGGCCGTGCGCCGCGAGGAACGGCCGCCGCGTGAACGTCACGGGATAGATCAACAGAAACAGGTTCCGAAGGCGGCCGAGCGGCGCATGCACCTGCAGCAGCTCGCCCAGCGCTTCGCATTCACGATCGTCGAGGACGACTACGACTACGAGTACCACTTCGACGGCGCGCCGCTCCTGCCGCTCGCGGCGGCGGCCTCTGCCGCTCAGCGCTGCGTCTACGTCGCGTCGCTCTCGAAGCTGCTCGCGCCGGCGAGCCGGCTCGGCTACATCGTCGCGAGCGAAGCGGTCGCCGCGCGCCTGAAGGAGACGCGAGCCGTGCTCGATCGCCAGGGCGACGTCGTGCTGGAGCGCGCGGTAGCCGAGGCCTTCGAGGACGGCGTCATCCAGCGCCACGCGCGCCGCGCCCGGCACATCTACTAGCAGCGCCGCGATCACCTGCTGGACGCATTGCAAGCGCGGCCTGTGCTCGAGCGCGCGCTCGAGGTCTCGGCGCCCTCGGGCGGGCTCGCGCTGTGGATGCGCTCACGCCGCGCGCTCGAGCCGATCGCGCGCCGGGCGAGCGCCGCGGGCCTGCTGCTGACGCCCGGATCCGCACACGTCCCGGACGGCATACTCAACGCGTTCCGCTTCGGCTTCGCCCGCTCACACGCCCGAAGAGCTCAGCCGCATCTGCGACGTCCTCGTGACGTGCTTCGCTCACTTCTCCACGAACGCGCGCTCGACGGCGTAGTGCGCGGGCGAGTGCGTCGCGCCTTCGCGGA
>Ga0190269_10000010_pt1 | contig 76986 bp, 66 predicted proteins | sample Popmic249IS_FD_133749 | JGI IMG/M metagenome (GOLD analysis project Ga0190269, IMG submission 133749) | Populus adjacent soil microbial communities from riparian zone of Blue River, Arizona, USA - 249 IS | ecosystem: Environmental > Terrestrial > Soil > Riparian zone | place: USA: Arizona... | reverse complement strand
CTCGGTAGTCAAGCCCTCCAGAGCCGATGGTACTGCAAGGGGAACTTTGTGGGAGAGTAGGACGCCGCCGGGATTACTCCAAAACCCCGTGAGGATTACCTCACGGGGTTTTTCTTTTCCGTCCGCTTATCCGCGGCCCCGTCCTAGCCCTGCGCGAGGCTCGCATACCGCTGGTACAGCATCGCCGGCAGCGCGTGCTCGAGCCGCCATGTGATTGCGATCGGCCGGTCGCCCTGATGCGACACGTAGCGCGCGGGCCCGAGAAACGCGTATGCGGCGCGCTTGTTCGCGCGGACGAACAAGTAGAAGCGCCAGCCGTTGTGCGCGCTCTCTACATAGCGGCGGCCGCTGTCGTTACGCACGCTCGCTCTGGACTGGGTCTCCCAGTGAAAGAGCGTGTCGGAGATCGCGTAGTCGCGGTAGCGCGTAGTGGGCGAAAAGCTGCGGTCGGACTTATCGAGCGTGACCAGTAGTAGCTCACGCTTGCTGTCGCAGATCCGTCTGGTCCGAGATGCCGTAGTACTCGAAGGGCACGACGAGCTGGCGTTCGAGCGCATGCCACAGCCGCAGCTCCGCCGCGATGTGCCCTTCGAAATCCGGCAACAACGATCGGCCATCCGAGCGTTCCGGCGTCGCGGTCAATCCCAGGAAGATTTCCGGCTGAAGGCTCGGGACCAACGCCTGGTAAGACTCGGCGGCGACGTGATGGCACTCGTCTACCACGACGAAGCGGAAGTGTTCGGCGCCCAGGCGCTGAACCAGTCCACTCTCACGATGCAGTAACCACGCTTTGGCATGGAGCCGCGTGCGCTGCACATCGTACGACACCTTGACCTTTGCGCCCGGTAGCTCGGCGAGCGCGTGCACCGCTTCCGGCTCCGTCGTTCCGGTGAACACGGTCGTCAGCACTCTCAGGCGCTCGAGCTCCGCTCCCGCACGGCGCGAGAGCGCTTCGAGCGCAGGCCTCAGCGCGCGGATACCTCCCAGCGTGATGAACGCCACGAGAATGTCGACGCGATCGGCACTCTCGATCTCTCGCGCCAGCTCCGAACCGAGGCTCGGATCGCGCGGCCCACGGGTCGGTAACGCGCTGCTGGACAGCGGCGTGGTCGGCCGGGGTGGCAGCTCGCCGCGATAGATGGCCTGGAGCTGCTCAGCCTTCGGATCGACCTCCTCGAGCGCTTTTCCGAGCTCGGGGACCAAGCTGCGCAGCTCGTCGATGAGCGCATTCACAACTTCCACTCGGCGAGTGCCGCGCCGCTCACCGTCGCCGTGCAGTGCGCGGGTCAGCTCCGCCGCCACGTGCCTCGCCAGCATGACGGGTGCTTCGCTGTCGTCGAGCGCTTCGATCAAGCGGTCGCGGCCTGGCTCGAGCGCGCCAAGGTCTTCGGCCAAGCTGGCCGTGATCAGGTGTTCGTACACTCCATCGGCAAGTACGCGCGGCACCGGGCACGCCAGGATGAGCTGCCGACGACGATGCTGTCGAGCGCAAAGCCTCACCGCACTCTGTGAGCGTCGAGCGCGATCACGTCGCTAGCCATCCATCGTTGCGGCGATGGCGGCGAGGAGTTGGTGCTGCTCGAAAGGCTTTTGTAGTAGGCCTCGGGCGCCTGCTTCTAGTAGGGCGTCGGCGGCGCCTTCTGCGCCGAAGCCGGAGCACAGGACGATCTTTGCGTCCGAGCGGATCGCGCGCAGACGCTTGAATGTCTCGGCTCCGCCGAGCCCCGGCATCACGACGTCGAGGACGACGAGATCGAACGCGCTGCCACCGTCTGCGTAGCAGCGCAGCGCTTCTTCGCCGCTCGCCGCCACTGTGACGTGGTGCCCCGCGCCTTCCAGGCTGCGCGCCAGCATGTTGCCCACGGCGCTCTCGTCGTCCACCACGAGGATGCGCAGCCCTACGGGGCTCGCAGACGTACGCCTCGGGCGCGCGCTGTCGCGCCTCGCGCTCTGCAATTCGGCGAGCGGCAGGTCGATGCGGATCGCCGTACCGCGCCCGAGCTCGCTGTGAACGTGGATCGTCCCGGCGTGGCTTTCCACCGTGCCGTGTACCGACGCCATGCCCATGCCCGTGCCCTGGCCGACCGGCTTGGTGGTGAAGAACGGCTCGAAGATGTGGCTCTTCACCTCGTCGCTCATACCGGTGCCCGTGTCGCTCACGCAGACGCTGAGATACGTGCCCTCCGGCAGATCGCCTTCGCGAAGCTCGGTCGAGAACGTGATGCTGCCTCCGTGCGGCATGGCATCGCGCGCGTTGAGCGCGAGGTTGAGCAGCGCATTCTGCAGCTGTGAAGGATCGCCGCGGATGACCGCGCGCTGGGCGTTCAGCTGGCGCGCGACCTTGATGCGCTTGTCCAGGCTGCGCTCGAGCAGGCGTATCGTCTCGTCGATCAAAGCGTGCACGTCCACCGCCACGCGCTCGAGCTGGCGCTTTCGCGAAAAGGCGAGCAGGTTCTTCGTCAGGTCGCGACAGCGATTGGCAGCCTGCAGGATGCCGTCGGTACACTCGCGGAGCTCCGGGTCCTGCACCTGGTGCTCGAGCAGCTCTGCCAGCCCCAGGATCACCGCCAGCTGATTGTTGAAGTCGTGCGCGACGCCGCCCGCGAGCTGGCCGATCGCGTTCATCTTCTGGCTCTGCAGCAGCGCCTCTTCGCTGCGCTTGCGGTCCGTGACATCCGTCGTGGAGCCGAACCACTTCAGGATCGCACCGTGTGCGTCGCGCTGCGGCAGCGCGAGCGAGGAGTGCCAGCGGTACTGGCCGTCGAAGCGGCGCAGACGCAGGTCGGCATGATACGGAGCGCCGCTCTCGAGCGAGTGCACCCAGCGCGCCGCGCAGTCGTCCCAATCGTCCGGGTGCACCAGGCTCTGCCACGAGTTGTTGGTCAGCTGCTCCACGCTCGCGCCGAAGTAATCGAGCGCGCGCTGGCTCACGTAGTCGAGCTTGCCCTCGGGCAGCGCGCTCCAGAGCTGGTTCGGGATACTGTCCGCGATCAGCTTCAGCCGCGCCTCGCTCTGCTGCAAGGTGCGCGCGATCTCGTCGCGCTGGGCGACGTGGTCGCGCAGCGCATGCTGCAGGCGCGTGACGCCCCGCGCGAGCTCGTGCAGCTCGTTCGGGCGCGTGCGCGGCACGGGTGCGGGCTCCGCGAGCCGCTCGAGCGTCATGCGCTGGACGTGCTCGGAGAGCGCGAGCACGGGCTCGGTGACCCTACGCCTCATCAGCGCGAAGATCAGCACCACCACGATGAACAGCTCGCTGCCGAACAGCAGCATCAGGTCGCGTACGTCGTACAGCAGCTGGCGCCGCAGCGCTTCACTGTCCAGGCGCAGCTGCAGCTGTCCGATGACCAGCTCGCGCTCCGGCGCGCGCAGCTCGAAGCGCTGAACGGGCCCGGCCAGCTCGGGGTTCGTGCCCGGCTTGATGTAGGCGACGCGCATGTCAGGCGACGTCACCTCGGCCGATTGCAGCGCCGGGAAGTTGCGTAGTCCCGACAGGATCTGACGCACCGCGGGCTCATCGAAGTCCCAAACGGCCTTGCGGAGTTGTGTCCCGAAGAGCGAGAGCACCGCCGCGACCTGCTCCTGCTGTCGCGCCGACTCACGCCGCTCGCCGATCCACAGATTGACCGCGCCGATTGGGACGGAGAGCAGCAGCGCGAAGCCGAACACCAAGGTGCTCAACTGTCGCGAGAGTGTTCGCTTGCTGCCCATGTGACTCATCGAGTTGTGTGCAGCTCAGCGCCGCAAGCAAGCAGCGGTCGCCGCGAGATACGCGGGCATCGAGAACTCGTAGCGCTGCAGGCGCGTATTGTGGAGCTTGGAGAACTGCTTGAAGTCGATGCTCGGGATGCAGCGCGACAAACGCAGGTGTTGATCCACGTTCTCGCGCGTCGCGATCTCGGTGGGGAACTCCAGCTCGGTGCCGAGCTGCGCTGCGAAGTCGATCCCGCCCAGGTAGTCGTAGATCAAGACGGCCGCCTGCGCGTAGGACAGCAAGGTGGTCGCGGCCGTCGCGACGAAGCTCCCCTGCTGCACGCGCTGCAGCCCGACGTCCGACAGGTCCAGCCCGCCCGTAAACGCCGTCTTCCCTGGCACGCGTCCGAGCTCCGTCAGCGCGTCCACGGCGCCCACCGCCAGCTGATCGCTCGCCGCCCATACGACGCTCGCCTCAGGGAAGCGCCGTAGCAGCTTGAGCGTGAGCTGATGGCCTTCTTCGCGCTTCCACTTCGTGGGCACGACCTGCTCGAGCACGGCGTGCGGATGCTCCGCGACGGCGCGCGCGAGCCCGGACTGGCGCAGCCCCGAGCCGAACCAGCTCGGATCACCGCCCACGCCCACGACGTGGATCGATCCATCGCGCGCAAACGCATTTGCCTTCTCTGCTTCGGCGAGCAGCGCCTTGGCGAGCGCGTAACCTTTCTGTGCTTCGGCCCAGTTGAACAGCGCCGCCCAGCTCTTGTATTTGCGGCGCGGTGCGGCGCCGACCTCCGGCAACTCCGAAGGAAACAGCGGCCCGAGGATGAACACGGGGATCCCCAGAGACTCACTGGCGTCGAGGAGATGCTGGCTGTGACCGATCACGACCGAAGCGATCACAGCATCGGGGCGCGGCTCGGCATGCAAGACGCGCAGTATCGTCTGCTCGCGCGCGAAGCGATCGTCGACGCCCAGGCTGTAGGGCACGAACTCGAAGCCGAGATCCTGCGCGACCTTCTCGAGGATGCGAAACACCTGCGGCCAGTACGTGTTGGCTTCACTGTTGGGCGAGAAGAACACGATGCGCGGCCGCTCGGCAGCGGGCGGAGCTTCGGCTCTTGTCAGCTGAGCGGTGGCGAGCAGCCACACCAGCACGGACACGGCTCGCACCCAATACGCCACGCCTCTGCAAGGATAGCCGGTGCCACGTGCGCAGTCACCGCACTTGCTTTGGCCACGGCCGCGCGCGGGGCCTGTTGCCCGAGTCCGCACCCAGCCAGCGGGGTGGGCTGAAGGACGACACCGCAGCCGGGGCGCGCTCTGCGCGCTCGCCGCTGTGAGCTGCGTGATTGCGACGCCATCCCGGGACGCCTATGCTGCGGCGCGCTGCGGGGGTGCGGAGCCGTTCTGATGGGGGTGCGCATGAGGCTCGGCCGAGCCCACTGCTGCTTGTTGCTGGCACTGAGTGGCGTGAGTTGTGTCTCGAGCGGGGCGCGCGCGCCTGCAGGCCAACCTGCGCGGGCTGCAGGCCAGGTCAGCCTGCCCAGCCCAGCGCCCGCCGAAACGAGCTCCTCCATGGAGGCTGGAGCCGGGCCGGAGCGTGACGCTTCGAGCGCTGCCGCGCGGAGCGGCATGCGTACGGACGCTGCAGACGCGCTGACGGACGCAGGGGCGATGGCCGATCCGCGCGATGAAGATGCGGGCGCGAGCGCGCAGCGGACCTGCGGTGACGTGGTCGCCGCGGCGCATCCAGCGTTCGCCGCGATCGAGCGGCTCGCCACCACGCAGGAGGAGGTGCGCGTGCTCGTGTACGGACAGTCCATCTCCATGCAGGCGTGGTGGACCAAGGCCCGGCGCTGGCTGGAGCGGACCTACCCGCGGGGCAAGCTCGTGATGGAGAACCACGCCCGCGGCGGTTGTTCATCGCAGTGTCTGATCGGTCACGAGCCCTACGCCATCGACGGAACGCAGCGCAACCGCCTGCCCGAAGACGTGTTCGCGTGGAAGCCGGACCTGATCATCTTCCACGCCTACGGAGATCACGTCGACTACGGCCACATCATGCGAGGCTTCGCCAGCGGTTGTTCTGCGTTCGACGATTATCGGACCTACGACGGCAAACAGATCGCCGCGGTGCGTTGTACGCCGGAGCAGCGCGCGCTGTCCGAGGGCTACAGCAGGCCGGAGGTCCTCGTGCAGGGAGACTTCGTGATCTCGGACCAGCAGCTGTCGTGCCCCCCGCAACCGACCACCGCGCAGTTCGCTTGCTTCATGAACAACGTCGTGCTGCCGGAGCAAGTCCGGAAGTACGACTATCAGCTCCAGGACAACTTCCACGAGTTCCCTGACTACATCGCGAAGCATCAGCTCGACCCGAGCACGCTCATCATGCGCGATCAGACGCATCTCACGGAGCCCGCGGGCACGGACGTGATGTTCGACCTCACGGTGCCACACCTCTGTTACGCCCCGTGACTCGGCCGCAGGCACGATGAGCCGTGCGGAGCTACGCTTCGCGCATGTTCATCATCCTCGGCGCGACTGGACACATCGGCTCGGCTCTGTGTGAGATACTCGCGGAGCGCTCGGTACCCTACACGGCCGTGACACGCAAACCCGAGGCGCGAGCGCGGCTCGAGCAGCGAGGCGCACGCGTCGCCGTGTGCGATGTGCACGACGTGCGTGCGCTGCGCGCCGTGTTCTCTGGAGCGCGGCGCGCGTATCTGCTGAACCCGCCGGCGGATCCCGCGAGCGACACGGTCGCCGAGGAGCGCGCGACGGTGCGCGCGATCCTGCAGGCACTCGAAGGCTCGGGCCTGGAGCAAGTCGTGGCGCAGTCGACGTACGGCGCGCAGCCGGCAGACGCGATCGGCGATCTCGGCGTGCTCCACGAATTCGAGCTCGGACTGCGCGCGCAGGCGATCCCGGCTGCGATCGTACGCGGTGCGTATTACATGGTGAACTGGGACTACAATCTGGAGGCGGCCCGCTCCGAGGGCGTGGTGCACTCGTTTTGCCCCGCGGACTTCGAGCTGCCGATGATCGCGCCGCGCGATCTGGCGCAGGTCGCGGCAGAGCTGTTGCTGCACCCGACCATAGACAATGGGCTGTATTACGCCGAGGGCCCCGAGCGCTACACGCCCGCAGACGTCGCGAGCGCATTCTCGCGCGCGCTCGAGCGTCCGGTGCGGGTCGAGCCGATCCCAGAAGACAGCTGGCTCGAAGCCCTACGGCAGAGCGGCTTCTCGGAACGCGCTGCGCAGTCGATGGCTGCCATGACGCGCGTCACGCTCGAACGCTGCGAGCGGCCGGATGCTCCACTGCGCGGGCGCACCACGCTCGAGCACTACATCCGGAACGTGGTGGCGCCGCAAGCGCGAGGCTGAGACCACGCGCTTGCGCTCGGGCTCATTCGATCACGGGGCACTTGCCCGCGGGTGGAATGTACTCGCGCGTGTGAACCGAGCCCGTCGGCGCTTCGTTGATGGCCCAGCCGCACTGCGCGAGATACTCGGGGCTACTGACCCACACCAGCTCGCGCCCCGTCGACACGTACACCTGCGGATCGCCACGCTCTCGGATCAAGGTGCCCGCACGCGGACATCGATCGTAGCCAGTGAGCGTCGCGTTCTTGATCACCACCGGCCCGAAGCCACCGTAATACGAGTTGAGCTCGGCTTCGTTCGGAACCCAGAACAACGTGTTGCCGTAGACCACGTAGACGGGATCGGGCTCCATGAGGCCGGAGCGCACGGTGGCGCCGTTGCCCGCCGTGGAGGGAGCCGTGTACCGCGGCTTGAAGCTGCACTTCCCCGCGCTGCAGCCGTTCGGAGCGGCGCACGCGTTGTCGGTCTTGCAGTCGCCCGCTGCTTTGCACTCCACGCACGCCTTCATGGCGGCGTCGCAGATCGGCGTCGTGCCCGAGCAGGTGGCGCCGCGATCCATGCCTTGACCTTGCGCGTCACAAGTCATGAGCGTGCTGCCGGAGCAAGTGGTCGCGCCCGGCTTGCAAGTCAGGCACGCCTTGGCGCGCGCGTCGCACAGGCCGGGCTGACAGCGCCTGCTGGTGTAGCCGGTCAGATCCGGCTTGCACTGATCGAGGCTGTCGCCGTTGCACGTGTATGAGCCCGCTTCGCAGACCGGAGGTTTGCAGACGCCGCGGCCTTGATCGCACAGCGGCGCCGACTTGCAGTCCGACTCGACCTGGAATGCGCTGCCGTCCGCGCTGCAGCGCTGCAGGTCCTTCCCGTTGCACATCGCCGCGCCCGGCTTGCAGTTGGCGCAGCGGCCGCTCGCCAGGCCGGCCATGCAAAGCTCGGCGTTGCGGCAAGCGGCGAGCTTCATGGCCGTGCCGTTGTCGTTGCACATCAGCATCACGCCCTGGGGGTCGCACACGACGGGCTGGCCGGCCGCCATGCACACGGCAGACAGCGGCTGGCACGACGGTTCGCCGCTCGCGCTCGCGGCACAGGTGTGCTCTGCGGGGCAGGGCGCGTCTTCGTCCCAGAAGCCGTTGCGACAGGCTTCGCGTGCGCCCTCGCCGTCCATGGCGCAGCGCATCGCGCCTTCGGGGCTGCAGGGCTCGCCCGCGGGGCCGCCACTCCCGCCGCCTGTACCTGCGGTCGAGCTCGTGCCGGAGTTTGCGCTTCCATCCTCGCCAGCAGCGCCCGTGCCGGCCGATTCGGCTCCGCCGGAGCCGGCGCTGCCGAGCACGCCCGCCGTGCCGATATCTGGGGTCGATCCGGCGGTCGAAATCGATACGCGCCCCCCCCGCCCGCCGGAGCCGGACACGGTGGGCGGGTTGTTGCCCGAGCCTCTCCCGGCGCCGTCCACGCCCCTGCCCGCGACCGGGCCGCCACTGCCGCTGGTAGCGGCGCCACCGTTGGCGGGACCCGGGCGCCCAGCGACCGCCACCGGGCCCTCACTCGATGATTGCACTGGCTTGCATGTGCTGCCCTGATTGGTTGTCCCGACCGGACAGCCCGAGTTGCACCCGCCACTCGTGCTGACACCAAGCAGGCTGACGGCCAGGACAGCGGCGAGTTGAAGTCCGTTCCGCACAGGTTTCATGAGTGGGCGCTCCAGCGAGCAAACGTAATCGTAAAAGTTTACAAACGAGTGCTATGTGCAACACACCGCGCGCGCTGTCAACGCGGGCTGCCAATGCTCGGCACTCCCGGAGTCGAGTTGGCCCACTTGGTCACTGCGGTCGCCCATGGCGGACCCGATCTGACCGCAGGGCGCGGTAGCGCCTGCCTCGTCGACGGGCGGCGCGGGCTGAGACGCGCTAGCCGTGAACGGGCATTACGGCTTGCCGCGCCACGAGAAGCGCACCGAGATGGGTGTGTGGTCGCTGAGCGGCTCCCCGTCCGCCGTCACGAACACGTCTGCCTCGCGGCGCCAGACCTCGGGCTCGAGCTGCAGCTGCGCGCTGCTGCGGTACAGCACCTTGTCGATGTTGCCCGGGGCCGGACAGGCGAGCTCCGCGCAGCTGTCCTTGAGGCCGGCCCCCTGGAGCAAGCGCGCCAGCTGGCTCTTGGCTGGCTCCTGATCGCTGCGCAGGTTGAAGTCGCCTGCGACGATCAGCGCGACGTCACGTGAGCGCTCGGTCACGAACGCGAGCAGCTGATCGATTCCTGCAGCGCGCGCTCGCTCGTCCTCTGGCGAGCTTCCGGCCTCCATGTGCAGATCATACAGGTGGACGGGCAGATCGGGCCCGATGCGCGCGGGCGTGTGGCTGAAGCCCTTCATCGCGAGACAATCGGCCTCCGTGTCCACGCAGCTGGGCCACGCCACGCGCGTGGTGTCTTCGAGCGGAACGCGCGAGAAGATGTTCAAGCCGTCGCCGAGCAGCGCAGTGGGCCGCGTCGGCTCGCTACCGAACGGCTGCTCGTCGGGCGTCGTCTTGTACGGCTGGGACGCGCCCGCCACCAGGATCTCGTGGTAGCCGCGCAGCGGCGCGAACGGGTTCGGGTCCGGCGTCTGCCAGCTCTCTTGCAGGAACACGAGGTCGTACGGCTCCAGCAGCGGCGCGATCAGCGGCGTGTTGCGCATGGGCATGGAGCTGGACAAGCCCTCCGGCAGGCCGGCCACGTTGTACGTGAGCGCGATGAAGCTGCCGCTCGGAGCTGCGGGCTCGCCGCCCGCGTCGAGCTCCTCGCTGCCCGCGTCTCGATCGTCATTCGCGCCGGGCGTGCTCGACCCCGCGGCGCCTTCGCGGCCGGCGCTCGCGGTGGCAGCGCTGCCCGCCGCGGGGGAGCGTGAGCCTGCCGCTCCCGCCGCTGCGCCGGAGCTGCCGCTCGTGGCTGCGGTCGCCTCCTGGGTGGGTCCGAGGCTGGCGTCCGGCACGCTCGCAGCTCGGCCCGCCGCGCTCTCACCGCTGCTAGCTGCAGACTCGCTCGACCCGTCGCAAGCAGCCAGCGCACAACACAGGCTGACGAGCCAGCTGGCGCGGCGCACATACGTGGAGTAGCAAGCAACGACTGCGTTCATCACGAGCCTCCATGGGTCCAGTCTGCCCGTAGCTTCCCCACGCAGACGTCCACAGTCAATCCCGCCATCACGGACTGAGCGGCAGGCTCAGCTGCGCGCACAGACCGTGGGGCGTGCGATTGTGGAGCGTGATCGCTCCGCCGTGCAGCAGGGCGATCTCGCGCACCAGGTTGAGGCCGAGACCTGTGCTCTTTTTGCCGGTGTCCGGCCGAGTCAGCGAATAGAAGCGCTCGAACACGCGCTCGCGCGCGAACTCCGGGATCCCGGGGCCCTCGTCCTCGATGCGGATCTGCAGCGTGCCCTCGGTGCGCTCGCAGCGCACGCCGAGCGCAGCGCCCTCTGGGCTGAACTCGATCGCATTCTGCAGCAGGTTGGAGAGCGCTAGGTGCAGGAGCATCGCGTCGCCGCGCACCTCGAGCCCAGCATCCGGCAAGCTCAGCTGGCAGCGCAGCGCCTTGTGAGCGAGCTGGGAGGAGTGCGCGTCCAACACCTGCTGCAGCAAGGCGTCGAGCGGGAGCGCATTCAGCTCGGGCAGCGCGCGCCGCGACTCGAGCTCGGACAGCTCCAGCATGCGATCCACGAGCGCCTGGATGCGCTCGGTCTCGTTGCGAAGGTTGCGCAGGAAGCGCTCGCGCTGCGCGGGCGGCAGCTCCGGCGTCTCGAGGATCTCTGCCGCACCGCGGATGGCCGAGATCGGGCTCTTGATCTCGTGCGTCAGCGTCCGCACGTATTGCTCCACGTACGCCTGTCCCGCGAGCGCGCTGCGCATGTTCTCGAACGCGAGGCCCATCTCCAGCAGCTCGGTGCGGGCGAGCTTCGGGAACGGCACGCGCCGGCCTTCGCGCACGTCGTTCGCGTAGCGCGTGAGCCGGCCCACTTGCTGGCGCACCCAGAGCGAGACGAGCAACGACAGCGCGATCGCCGCACCGCCGGCGAGCGCCGCCAGCGCGAACAAGCGCGGCTCGAGCACCTTGAGCGACGAGCTCACGGCCGTGGTCGGCTTCACCACGGTCAACGAGCCCGCGAGCTGCCCGTGCGCGTGGATGGGCGCGGCGACGTACAGCTGCCGCGGCAGCGAGGGATCGGCCGGATCTCTGCTGATGCGCGCGCCGTAGCTGCCGGACAGGGTTCGGCTCACGTCGCGCCACTCGGAGAAATCCGCGCCGAGGTTCCGCGGCTCGCGCGAGTCGAACAGCACGCGCCCGTCGCGGTCCGTGATGTACACGCCGAGATCCACGCGCTCTTTCAGGCTCTCGTAGATGCGCGCGCCCACGTCGCGTCCCTCGATGCGGCGCGTGGCGTCGTACAGCGTGTCCGGGTCGAGCGCACCTTGCTCGAGCGCGCGGCCCGCGAGCTCCGCAAGCACGTTGGCGGTGTCCACGAGCGGCTCTTCGATGCTCTCGAGATACACGAGCCGCAGGCGCTCCGCGATCAAGCTCACGGGATAAGCCAGACAAGCCACCAGGATCGCCGCATACGCCGCGAACAGCAGGGTTCCGAGGCGCATGTCACAGCCCTTCGCGCAGGCAATAGCCGGTGCCGCGGTGCGTGACGATGGGATCGACGTCCGGCCGCACCGCGCGCAGCTTGGCGCGCAGGTTCTTGATGTGCGCGTCCACGGTGCGCTCGAGGCTGGCGCTCGGCTCCTGCCAGATGCGGCTCATCAGCTGCTCGCGCGAAAACACCTGGCCGGGGCGCGCGGCGAGGAGCGCCAGGATCTCGTACTCGTACTTGGAGAGCGTCAGTGCGCTACCGCTGTAGCTGACCAGGCGCTTGTCGGCATCGATGAGCAGGCTGCTGCCGCTGTCGGCAGCTGCAGCCGCTGGCTGCGAGGGCGCGGCTGGCACGCGGCGCAGCACGGCCTTGACGCGCGCGGCGAGCTCGCGTGGGCTGAACGGCTTGACCACGTAGTCGTCCGCTCCGATCTCCAGCCCGAGCACGCGGTCCAGCTCGGCGCTGCGCGCGGTGAGCAGGATGACCGGCGTGCGGTGCGCGACGCGGATGCGCTTCAGCAGATCGAAGCCGCTCACGTCCGGCAAGCCCACGTCGAGCACTACGAGGTCGATGCCGCCCGCATCCAGGAGCGGCAGCGCCGCGAGGCCCGTGTCGCGCTGCACGGTCTCGAGCCCCTCACTTTCCAGCGCGAACTGGATGTTGTCGCGGATCGCGGGCTCGTCTTCGATGATCAGGACCTTGGGCTTGGACATCGCGCTCCGGCCCCCGGGGGCCGGGTGCGAGCATACCCGAGCTGCGCCCGGATGCAGCTCCGGGATCGGAGGCCCCTGAGTCAGCGGGCCGTCCTCACACGCGAGGACGGCCCGCCGCGGCGCTTCTCAGAGCACGCTCAGGAACGCGACGAGGTCGCTCTTCTCCTGCGCGCTCAGCTTCGTCTCGAGGACCAGGTTGAAGAACTCGACCGTGTCTTCGATCGTGAGCAGCCGCCCGTCATGCAGGTAAGGCGGCGAGTCGATCAAGCCGCGCAGGGTGAAGGTCTTGATCGGACCATCCGCGGTCGCCTGCATGCCGTTGATCAAGCGCGGCGTGTAGAAGCGCTCCACCTTCAGGTCGTGCAGCTGATGGTCGGTGTAGAACGCACCGGTGTGGCACTCCGCGCAGCGCGCCTTGCCCGTGAACAGCGCCTCGCCGCGCTTCTCGGCGTCGGTCGCGAGCCGCGGATCCAGACGGCCGTTCACGCCGAGCTTCGGCGCGGGTGGGAAGTCCAGCAGCTTCTGGAACTCGGCCATGTGGTGCACCTGCAAGCCCCGATCGAGCGGATTGACGCCCTTCTTGGTGGCGAGCACGGGGTCGCCATCGAAGTACGCGGCGCGCTGCTCGAACTCGGTGAAGTCCTCGACGCTCGACAGTGAGCGCTGCGAGCCGAAGACCTTCTGGTTGTTCACGCCTCGCAGCGACGGCGTGTCGATGCGGTGGCGGAACTCCTGCGGGCGGATGTCACCCACGAGATGCGTGCCGGCGTTGCTGTGACCGTTCGCGTGACAGTCGAAGCAGGACACGCCGAGGCTTGGCCGCTCGGAGCGGCGATCGTCGATCAGGTTGAACTGCTGCTGCGGGAACGGCGTGACCAGCAGGCGCAGGCCGTCCAGCTGCTTCGGGTTCAAGATGCACTTGAACAGCTCGTAGTAGTTCTCGGTCGTGACCAGCTGACCTTGCGAGACGTCGCCGAGGTCGGGGCGCGTCGTCAGGAAGATCGGGGCCGGGAACTCGGGCAAGAAATGGTCGGGCAGATCGAAGTCGAGATCGAAGCGCGTGAGATCGCGATCGGTCTGGCGCAGCAGCTCTTCGATGTGGAAGTGCGGGAAGAGCATGCCGCCTTCGGGCTGCTTCGGGTGCGGCAGCGGCAGAAAGCCCGCGGGGAACAGGTCGGCATCGCGGATCTCCTGCGGAGTGCGCGCCGCGAGTGAGTCCCATGTCTCACCGTTCGGTAGCTTGGCGCGCGGGCCGACTTGCACGGGTTTGCCGCGCGTCATGCGCAGGCTCGGCGACGGAGTGTCGGAGAGATCGTAGCGCTGCGCGAGCAGGCCGGCTTGACGGTCCATCACCACCTGCTTCTCGGCTTGCTTGGCGCGCATCAGCGCCGCGAAATCGACATGCTGATCGCCGCCTCCGTTCATGTCGCCGCATGCGGCTGGTGGCGGCGGTGCATTGGGGGGAGGGCTGCTGTAATCACCATCGGTCAGCGTGGTGCGTTGCTCTCGAACTGGATTCGACATGGTCTCGGTGCTCGCCGGCGCACATGCCGCGAGCAAGAGTCCGCCGATCCCACAGGCCAGCGAGCTGGGCTTCATGGGTAGCCTCTTTGGAATGTCGCGCGACCACCGCGCGCGTTCGCCCCATGCACCACACGTGCCGGACCTGTTCAAACTGCGCGCACGAAGCGCACCCCAGTCCGCACGCGCAGGACTGGGGCAACTTCGTGGGCGATGGCTGCACTGCCCCGCCTCACCCCGCCGCCATGCGCTTCAACGCGCGGCGAGAGTCTTGACGTGCTCGGCGAGCTTGTCGAGCGTCTGGTACCCGAGCTCGACCGCACCGAAGCCGATACCTGCATCGCGCGCGGCGCGCGTCGGGTGCAGCTGGCGCATCGTCACGACCGTCTTCTTGTTGCTCTGCTCGTCGAACGTGACGATGACGCGGAAGCGACGCGGGTCCTCGTCCTCGCCGGTGCCGTGGTCCATCACCAGGCGCTCGGGGTATTTCACCTCCAGATAAACTATGAGGTTCGGGTACAGCGTGCCGTCTGGGGCGCGCATGTCGAAGCGCCAGCGTCCCCCCTCGCGAATGTCGATCTCGTGCGTCGTGCACGAGAAGCCCTTGGGCCCGAACCAGCGAGGCAGGTGCTCTTTTCCGGTCCAGGCACGGAACACCAGCTCGCGCGGCGCGTCGAACACGCGGCACAGCACGATCTCGCGGTCCAACGACCAGTCGCCTTCAAGGTTTTTTGCTGCGGTTTTTTCGGTCATGGCGTGTCTCCTCGGTTTCGTCGTTGCGGTCGCGCGCCTGTAGCTCGCGCAGGTACTCGTCCAGTTGGTCGAAGCGCGCCTCCCACGCGCGCCGCGTGTGCTCGGTCCAGGCCGAGATCTGCTGCAGCGGCGCGACGCGCAGCCGGCATGGCCGACGCTGCGCATCGCGCCCACGCGAGATGAGGCCCGCGCGCTCCAGCACCTTCAGGTGCTTCGAGATCGCGGGCAGGCTGATCTGAAAGGGCTCGGCCAGCTCCAGCACCGTCGCCTCGCCCTGGGCCAGCCGCGCCACGATGGCGCGGCGCGTGGGATCCGCGAGCGCGGCGAAGGTCGCATCCAGGCTGGGGCTCTCGGTAGCGGGCTGAGTCATTATTTAACCTAAAGGTTAAATACGATCGCCGACCTCACCCGTCAAGCAGGACGACGACGGTTTCGTCGCGCCCGCCCGGCGCGCGCCGCCCTCTCAAAGCGCGATGGCCTGGAGATGAACCGGCACCTCGACGCGGGTGCCGGGCGCACACGTGTGCACCTCGGCCTCGAACGCCGCGAGGTCGGCTTCGGCCTCCGCCGACAGCGGCACGCTGCCGGGCGTGAGCGGCTGCTTCCACTCGTCGAAGTGGTTCACCAGCACGCGTGCGGGGAGCCCGAGCGCGCGTAGCAGCCGACATGTGTAGTCCGGCACCTTGTGGCGCAGGCCAACCGCGACGATGGCCACATCCGGCCGCATCTCGTACAGCTCGGCTTCGAGGATGTTGGCCGTGCCCACGAAGTACACGGCATGACCGGCGAAGCGCACGAAGTACTGCAGCGTGTTGCCTTCGCGGTAGTCGCGGGCGCGCAGTGGCAGCGCTGGCACCGTGTCGATAGGCTCGTTCGGCAGATCCACGAGCGAGTGCAGCGCAGGCACCACGCGCACCTGGAACGCGCCGAGCCGCAGCTCCTCGCCGCCCTGCGCGGTGACGATCTGCCGCTCGGGTAGACCCGTCGCGCGCCCGAGGTTGGCCGTGCTCTTCGTACCGAGCAAGATCGCGCCGGTGCGGCGTGCGATGCTCGGCGCGTCGAGGGCGTGATCGAAATGGGAGTGGCTGATGGCGATCACGTCCGCGCGCTCGGGCGCGTGGCGCGCGATCTGCTCGAGGTCCGGCTGCACGATCGCGTCCATGTCAGGGATCGCCGCGCGCGTGAGGTACGGGTCGAAGAGCATGGTCGACGCGCCGTCGCTCAGGCTCCAGCCAGCCACGCCCAGGTAGGTGAGCGTGATCGACTTGCGCGGCGCGGCGTACGTCGGCGCGGGCTCGGCGAGGGGCTTCGCAGCGCACGGCGGCGGCGTCGGGCAGTGCCCGCCCGTCGCACACGCGCACAGCACGCTGAACAGGACGAGCGCGTGGCGGGTCATGCGCGCCTCCCTGTGAAGCGCGCAGCCCCGTGCAGCACGGCCGTGAACGCGAGCAGCACCAGCGCACCCGTGCCGGCGGTGAGCAGCGCGTGCTCCACGAAGCGCGCGGGATCGTGCAGGTAGGCGCGGTTCAAGAGCGGCAGACCGAGCACGACGCCGAGGTACACGCCGAACGCGCGGCGTGCCAGGTTTGCCGCTGATGGCTGCGACGTGGGGGCGTGGCTGGCCTGCGCGCCGATCGGCGATGTCGCCGACACGGGCTGGATGGCCTGCGGTTGCAACGCGCTTGGCAGTGCAGCGTGCCCCCTAGCCGCGCGCTCGCAGCCCGCACTTGCCAGGGTCCGCGCCTGGTCGTCACGCCGCAGGCGGCCCGCGCAGCGCAGGGCGGCGAGCTGGCAAAGCACGAGCAGCGCTCCGCAGTACAGCACGACCCCGAGCAGCGCATGCGCCCGCGTCTTCGTCAGGAGCGCGCCGTAGAGCTCGAGCTCGTACAGGTGCGCGGCGAGCCATATGCGCACGCCATTTACGAGCAACGTGACCGCATAGGCGCTGAGCAAGCTGAGCGCGCTCCACTGCAGCTTACGCCGCGTGTCCGGTTGTCGCGCTTGAAGGCCGAAGTACAGCGCCAACCAGGCCGCGACGAGGAAGTTCACGCCGGCGCAGGCTGGGCCCACGACCAGATGCCGGCTGTGACTGATGAAGCCGGCGCCGCTCTCGTAGTGCAGCTCCACACCGGCGAGCCGGGCGAGCTGACAGCTCGGCGCGAGCACCCACAGCAGCTCGTTCGCACCTGCGCGGCTGTACGCGAGCTTGAGTGCGAGCGCCGCGGCGATCGTCCCGAGCGCGACGATCACGTGTGACCCGCTGTGGCGACTCATGACAGCACCTCGCGGCGGCGAGCGCGCGTCGCGAGCACGCACAGCAGCGCGCCTGCCAGGAGCCACAGCAGCTCCGGCTCCGCGCCCGACGCGTACGCCTCGCCGCCCTCCGAGCATCCGAGCGGCAGGGGCACCGGCACCATGGCGTCCGCGCCCACGCCCCCAGGATTACGGACCTGCTCCAACACGGCGACGAACGACGTGTGAGGCGTGAGCAGCGAGTAGTCGAGACCCAACTGCGTGATCTGTGCGCGGTTGTCCTCCTCATCGAACGAGAAGTCGGACAGCCGCGCGATGCGGCTGCGCGCCCAGAGCTGAGCCAACGCGTCGTGCTCCGGCCGCGGCTTGACGTTCGTCACCGCCAGGCTGCTGCGGAACGGCGTGCTCGCGCCGAGGCCGCTCACCTCGATCGAGCCCGTCGCCGCGCCGCGCCACTTTCCGAACACCACGATCGGCCGCTCCGCGAACAGATCCGGCTGCGCAGCGGGCTCCACGTCGTAGGCATCGAAGCCGTGGAAGCGCACGCGCACCTCGCGCAGCAGCGGGCTCTGGATGTAGCGCCGGAAGCGCTCGGCTGCGGCCTGTGCCTCTGCCGGCTGCGTCACGATGAAGGGCTCGCCGCCTCCCGTGCGCGCCATGCCCTCGATGAGATAGCGGTTCACGCTCGAGCCGATGCCGAACGCGAACACGTTCGTGCGCTGAAGATTGTCCGCGATCTGCGCGAACGCCCCGCGCTCCTGCGCGATGTAGCCGTCGGTCAACACGATGACGCTGCGCGAGACGCCTGCGCTGCGCGGCAGCGCGTTCACGCGCCGCAGCGCGGCCTCGAGCTCGGTGCCGCCGCTGCCAGCTTCATCCGAGATGAGCGCGAGCGCCTGGTCGATGTTGGCGCGCGTCGCGGGCAGCGAGCGCTCGGCCATCAGCCGCGAATCGCCGGAGAACAAGAGCACGTTGAACGTATCGCTCGGGCGCAGCGCGCTGACGAGGTTCTCGAGCAGCGTCTTCGCGGTGTCGAGCGGGAAGCCGCGCATCGAGCCGCTGACGTCCAGCACGAACACGTACTCGCGCGCCGGGATGTCGCCATCTGCCACGCGGGCAGGCGGCTGCAGCATCAGCAGGAAGTGGTTCTCGTGCGCGCCCTGCGACAGGAGCAGCCCGCTCTCGATCTGCGCGCCGCGCAACGTGTACTGCAGGCTGAAGTCGCGGTTGCCCGCGTAGCGCCCGTCGCGAGCCAGGCTGACGCGAGCGGAGGTTGTGTCACGTGACACGATGTTCAGCTTGTGCGTGCCCGAGCGCACGTCTTGCAGCGGCACGCCCGTCGACAACGTGACGTCCATGCTGAACGCGCTGTCCGGGCTATCTCCGGGAGGCAGATAGGGTACGGCGCGTTCGGGAGCCTCCGCGGACGCGCCGTAGCGCGGGCCGACCACCGTGGGGTAGATCAGCTCGTACACGCCGTCGGTCGGCACGAGCAGCTCGCTGTAGCGCAGCTCCACCTCGACCTGATCGCCGGGCAGGATGTTCGACAGTGCCATGCTGAACACGTTCGGGCGTGTTTGTTCCAGAAGCGACGCAGTCTTGCCGCTCTTGGCTGCGGCCTCGAACTCCTGCTTGGCCGCCTCCCGCTCGCGGATCTTGGCGCGCACGCGCTTGTCGCCGACGCGCATGTCGAGGCCGTGTACGGCCGCGCGCGTCGACGCCGGGAAGATGTAGCGCGCGTGCAGCGGCACGCTGCCGCCGTTCCGGTAGCGTTGGGTGACGGTCACGTCTGCGATCACGCCGTTCACGTGCGCGCTGACCTTCGTCGATTCCAGCGCAAACGGCTCGACCCCGTCCGGGACGCCCTCGACAGAGAAGAACGGCGACAGGCTGCGCGAGGTGGCGTCCTGATGGGTTTGGGCGTACAGGGTGCCGGTGGTGAGGGTGAGCCACAGGCCCGCGAATAGACTCAGCATCCGTCTCATAAGCTCGTCGCTCCTTGCGATGGGAACGACTGCAACCTGAACGCCGGCCATGAAGCGCCCGTGCGCGCTCCATGCGTTCTGTATGAAAATTCGATGAACGCCTTAGAAGACGCCGCCTGGGAGCTCAGGCTTCAAGCAGCGCTGGAGCTCGGCGTGCGCGGCGCGCGCGGTGGATTCATGAAGGAGCACGCCGAGGCGCAGCGCCTGCTCGGGGTCTTGCTCGGCGCCACGCGCGCGATGGCGGATCTCCGCGACGAACTGCTTTTCGTTGAGCTCGAACGCGAGCTCGTCCGCGGCGTCCAGGCAGTCGCAGCGCTCCGTCAGCACGCCGAGGCCGCGGCCGTCCGCGCTGTAGTCGAGGAGCCGCGCACGACGCGCACCGTGCCTCAGGCAGGAGACGCTCAGCGCCACGGCCCCGACGTTGCGCGTGAACCGCGGCGCGCTGCGCTGCTCCGTCTGCGAGTCGCGCTCGCGTGCGTAGAGATCCGCGTTGTAGGCGCGGATGCGCTCGCGCGCGCCGTAGTAGCCGTGCAGCTCGTACAGAGCGGACGCGACCAGCCCCGCCTTGACCTCGATCTCCTTGTCGGGCTCGCCGGGGAAGCTGGTGGCGGCGAGCTGCTCGCGTAGCTCGCGCACGGCGCGATGATCGTAGCGCTCGATGAGCACGTAGCCAGCGCGCGTGAGTGCCGCGTAGCCGAAGTCGCGCATGAGCAGCGCGTGTGCTGCCGATTCCATGAGCCCGGTCTTACGGCGCAGCTCCTTGTAGATCGGCACCAGGAACACGACGATCATGCGCACGATCGCGAGCTTGAGCAGACCGGAGTGTTTCTCGCGCGGCTCGTCGAGTAGGCTGCCGTCGTCCAGGCTCAGCTCCTCGCCGCGGCGAGCGGCGACGACGCGCTCCACGCGGATCACGGCGCGACACAACAGGAACGCGATCACGATGGTCAGGCCGAGGCGCCCGCCCGGCTGCGTGAGCGAAGGCAGCTGGCCGCCGAAGCGCTGCACCCACTCGCCCTCGAGCTGGATGATGCCGACGCGCACGAAGTACACGAGCACGAGCGTGTACATGCCGATGGCCGTGGACCACAGCACGAGGAATGCGACGTGCCGTGCGATCGCGCGCCGTCCCCCGAAGTAGCGATAGTTCTTCGGCCTCGCCATCTCGAGCAGCGGGGTGTCCGTCCAGGCGCCGCACGCGGTGACGCCGAAGTACACGCCGAGCGCGGCCGCCACGCTGAAGAACGCGAACGCGCTCCAGGCCCACGTGCCGAACGCGTAGTGCACGGCGAGCGCCAGCACGGCCGCGCAGACCAGCACCACGCCGGCCCACAACACGCCACGCGGCAGCGGCGCCGAGCGGCGCAGCGCGGGTCTTTTTTGCGTGCTGGAAGGCCGCACGTCGGGCTCAGGCGTGCGGGCCACTCCTCAGAACCCGCTCAGGACGACACGCTTGTGCGGCACGCGCAAGGGCTGGCCGGCAGGGGCGGGCGAGGGCACCAGGTCCACCCGCTGTTGCTTGCGCAGCAGGCGGATGGCGTCATCGAACTCCTGAGGGTCGAGCCCGGTACGCAGCCGCAGGCTGCACAGACAGGCCTCACCGCCCACTCGCGCGAGGGCCGAGATGATGCGATTGGCCGGGCTCAAGCGGCGCGGGAAACCGAGGCTGAGCGTGGCTCCGTTGGCGGCAGACATCAGATGCACCCCTCGACTACACACGTAATGTGAGGGTGGCACACTGTCAAGTGACCCGAATGACGGGCCTTTTCAGGCCAGGTCAGGCCAGCAGCCGGGCTTCCCAGCGCACCTCGATCTTCGGATCCAGGCTGGCGCCCACCGAGCAGTACTTCTCGACGCCGAGCTGGACCGCGCGCTGCAGCTTGTGGTCGTCGACGGCGCCGCGCGCCTCGAACACGAGCTTGATGCGCTGATAAGGCGAGGGCGTGCCGTCCGTGCGCTCGCCCTCGATCTTGATCGACAGGTGCTGCAGGTCCTGGCGCTGCTTACGCAGGATGTGCACGACGTCCATGGCCGCGCAGCTCGCGAGCGACGACAGCAGCACCTCCATGGGGCGCATGCCGCGGCCCTCACCGCCGATGTCCGGTGAGCCGTCCACGATCAGGCTGCCGCCATCAGCTGCGGTGGCCTCGAACGCGGCCGCGCCGATCTGCGAGAGCGTTACGAGATGCGTCTTGCCGCTCATGTGCTCGCTCCGAACAGAGGTGAGGACATGTAACGATCGCCGCGGTCGCACAAGATGCACACGAGCACGGCCGACTTGCCGGCGTCGGACAGCTCGCGACACACCTTGCGCGCAGCCCAGACCGCGCCGCCCGAGCTCGCGCCCACGAAGATGCCGCTCTCGCGTGCGAGCGAGCGCGCGGTGTCGTCCGCCGCCTGCTCCGAGACTTCCACGATCTGATCCACGCGCTCGGCCTCGAAGATCTTCGGCAGATACTCCTTTGGCCAGCGCCGAATGCCGGGGATCTGCGAGCCCGCGTCCGGCTGGCAGCCGACGATCTGGATGTCTTTGTTCTGCTCCTTGAGGTAGCGGGAGACGCCCATGATCGTGCCGGTGGTGCCCATCGCGCTCACGAAGTGCGTGATCGCGCGCTCGGTGTCGCGCCAGATCTCCGGGCCAGTGGTCTCGTAGTGGGCGCGCCAATTGTCGGGATTGCTGAACTGGTCGAGCATCACGTAGCCGCCTTGCGCGACCTTGGCGCGCGCGTAATCGATGGTGCCTTCCATGCCGTCATCGGCCGGAGTGAGCGTGACCGTGGCGCCGTACGCGCGCATCGCGAGCACGCGCTCGGCCGTGGCGCTCTCCGGCATGACCAGCTCGATCTCGTAGCCGCGCGCAGCGGCGACCATCGCCAGCGCGATGCCGGTGTTGCCGCTCGTGGGCTCGATCAAACGCACGCCCGGCTTGAGCTCGCCGCGGCGCTCGGCGCCGAGGATCATGGAGCGCGCCGGGCGATCCTTGACGCTGCCGGCGGGGTTATTGCCTTCGAGCTTGCCGAACAGCCGGATGCGTTTGTGTGCGAGCCCGGTGTCGATTTCGATGAGTGGGGTCTCGCCGATCGTGTCGATGATCTGCATGCCAACAGCTTACCAGGTGTCAGCGGTCGCAGCCGATGCGCTCGTCGTCCAGGGCGACCTCGTCGATCCAGGTATCAAACTGCGTGGGCGTCACCGCCTTGCCTTGATCGTAATTCCAGAATCCGACCCACATCGATCCGAGCTGCGGGATGTCGAACTTCACGTTCTGGTTGCCGCTGCCGGGATGCTTCACGTCGCGGGTGGTATGCAAGGAACGGTGTTCGACGCCATCGAGGTAGAAGCGCGTCTCGTCGCGCTCCCAGTCGTGCAGCCATTCGATGCACAACCAGCGCTTGAGCGGCACGGGCATCGCGCCCCCGGCCGGATCCTGGTCGAGGTTCGTCCAGTCGCCGGTCGGGCCGTGGTCGGTGCCCACGCCGAAGCGCTCGATCTTGCCGTCGTGCTGACCGCCCACGCGGATCTCGCTCTGATCGCTGCTGCCAGCGACGGGGTTCGAGCCGACGATGGTCCAGTGCGCCCACTGTGGGCTCGTCGGCAGCGCGTCGAAGTACACGAACATGCGCCCGTAGTAGTGGCCTGGCAGACTCGGGAACAGCTTGCTGGTCTCGAGCCCCGCGCCGGAGGTCGCGCCCGTGTGCACGTGCAGGGCCTTGGCTCCACGTGCGACGTGCATGTCGTCCACCGTGGGTGCCGCCAGCTTGTTGCGCCAGGTGGTTTTGTCGATGCCGGACTCGAAGCCATCGCACAGCAGGAGATCGGGGTTCGGGCAGCGGCTCGGGCCTGAGGGCGGGCCGTTGGCGCCGCCGCTGCCAGCGGCAGGGCCTACGCCGGACTGGCCGGCTGCCGCTCCGCCCGCGCTCGCGCCGGGCGTGCTGCCCGCGCTGCCGCCGCTACCCGCTGCAAGGCCGCCCGCGCCGGCCGCAGCGCTTCCCACCCCGCCTGCTGCGTTGCTGCTGCCAGCAGCAATGCCTCCGGCCCCGGAGGGCGGGGGGTCGGCGGTGCCCGCTTGCTGCGGCTGCGTGCGGCTCTCGTTGCGTGCTGTCGGGGACCAGCCCCCCGCGCCAGCCGCGACACTCGTGCTGCCCGCAGCTGCGGGGTCGCCGCTCGTCGAGCCTCGGCACGCGGTCGCGATCAAAAGTGCATGTGCACAGAACAGCGCGCGCCCGGACGGCGTGGCCAGCGTGGGGTTCACCATGCCGACAATGTACCAGCGCGCCGCCGGTCCGGGTCAGCAGCTCAGCGCGCGGCGGTCTTGTCCGGACCTGCGGGACAGACGCGGTACGGGGCGAAATACTGCAGGCTGGTGAACACGGTGACGCCCTCGAAGCAGCCGCCCTCGACGCCCTTGCCCCGGAACGTGGCCGAGACGTTGCCGGGCGAGCCGAACTCGAGCAGGAAGTCCTCCGGCGTGGGCTGCGACCAGCTGCCGACCACGCTCGTGTGGCTGCCCGCGGGCGTCACCTTGCCGTTCGGCTCCAGCTGAAAGTTGTGCGTCTGCGTGGCGCCCGGGTAGACGGTGCACTCGAAGAACGAGGTCAGAGTGGCGCCGGTGCACGAGGTGATGTCGATCGGCTCCGGGCTCAGGTTGTACTTGTAGTACGAGAGCGCGGTGGTCAGCCCGGAGCGGTTGTTGTCGAGGCTGGCTTCTTCGGTGGCCGTGCTGGCGCTCGCCGTGAGCTGCAGGGGTTTCGATGTGTACGGTAGGGACAGATCGAAGCTGACCACCGTGCCGCTGTTGCGCTGGATGCGTCCGAGCTTGCACGTGATCTTCACGCCGTCGCTGCTGCAGCGCGCATCCATGTTCGCCAAACCGCCCATCAGGAACTTGTCGGGGCGGGTTTGCGTGGTCGGCAACTGTATGTCGAGCGCGACGTGATCGGCCTGGCGACTGCCCACATTGACCACGTTGACCGCATAGTGTGCGACGTTGCCCACGAGCGGTGCGGTCGTCGGGGCCAGCACTGTGACTGCGAGATCAGCCTTGCTCGAGGCTTGCACGGGAACGGTCGCGGCCCACACGAGTGCGCTGCAGCATCCCGCTGCGACTGCCAGTTGCTTCATCTGTGCTCCTTCACCTGATTGCGCATGACGCACTCTGCGCGAGCTTCGCGAGCTTTCGTTCAGGGGCGCGAGGCATCATCTTTTAAGGCTCGCGCGCGACCCGGCCACTGTCAATCGAAGCACCCCACAGCGAGCGTCGAACTGTGAGACCGACTCCGCTTACAGCTTACCTTCTTTGACCAACCCGAGCACGCGCTGGAGGAAATTTAGCTCTGTGTTCAGCATGTGCTCGATCGTCTCCGCCTTGCGGAAGCCATGCTGCTCACCGGCGTATGCGTGGTATTCGGCCTCGATGCCGTGCGCGCGTAGCACACTTGCCATGCGCTCCGTCTGGTCGGCCGGTACGACGCGGTCCTCCAGACCCTGGAAAAAGATCACGGGCTTCTGGATACGCTCCACGTAGTGGATCGGTGAACGCGCCATGAACAGATCGCGCCGCTCGGGGTAGGGGCCGATCAAGAAGCGATCATAGCGCGACTCGAACTTGTGCGTGTCGCGCGCCAGCGCTTCCAGATCGCTGATGCCGTAGTGGCAAGAGCCAGCGGCGAAGACGTCGTGCTCGGCGAGGGCCTGCAGCACGGTGTATCCGCCCGCGCTGCCGCCGCGGATCGCGAGTCGCGCGGGATCGACGCGGCCCTCGGCTGCGAGGTGGCGCGCGCCCGCCACGCAGTCGTCGACGTCCAGCACGCCCCACTCACCGCGCAGCCGATCGCGATAGGCGCGCCCGAAGCCGCTCGAGCCGCGATAGTTCACGTCCAGCACGGCAAAGCCGCGCGTCGTGAAGTACTGCACTGTGGCGCTCCAGGTCGCGGCCGCGCCGGCCGTGGGTCCGCCGTGCACCAGCACGATCAGCGGGGGCTTCGCGCCGGCCGGTGCGGTGTACGCGTGGTTTTGCGGGGGATAAAAGAAGCCGTGTGCGGTCTCGCCGTGGCTCGTCTCGTAGGAGATCGGCTCGGCGCGAGAAATATCGGCGTCGTCCAGCAGGCCCGTGTGCGCGCAGCGCAGGCTCTGCGCGCGGCCCGTGCTCACGTCGAAGCGTACGAGCTCCGAGCCGGCGCCGGCCCAGCCCAGGCTGAACACGATCTGCTGGCCCTGGGTGCTCAGCTGACCGATGTACGGATACTCGCTGCTCAGCAGGCGGCTGGTGCCGTCAGCCGGGTCGATGTGGTAGAGGCGCGACTGACCCTGCTCGAAGCTCACGGCGGCGAGGCTGCCGTCGCCCAGGAAGTCCCAGAGCTGCGCGCCGAGCTGCCAGAGCGGTGCACCGAGCTCGCCGCTGATGGCAGCAGCGGGCCGCGGAGCGCCTTGCGCGTCGAGCGTGTGCAAGGTCCACAGACCTTCGACCTCCAGCGCGAAGTAGAGCTGCCCGGTGGGGGACCACGTCGGCTGCAGCGCCGACGCAGTGGGTGAGCCGGCCACCTGACAACCCTCGACGACCGTGCCGTTCTCGTCGAGGCTGCAGAGGTGCAGCTCGGCTGCATCCCAGGGCAGGTGCGGGTGGCTCCACGCGAGATACGCGAGCTGTGAGCCATCCGGCGAGAGCGCGAGGCTGGCGTAGAAGTCGCGCCCGAAGAGCAGGCGCTGCACCTCGCCGCTCGCGAGATCGATCGCGGCGATGAAGTGCTCGACTTCTTGTCCGGCGACATGACGCTCGGCGAGGGCCAGCAAGCAGCCGCGAGCGGCGTCGTGTGTGAGCTCTGCGAAGCGCAGCTCCTCCGCCGCCGTGAGCTGCCGGATGACTCCATTGTCGGCGCGCTCGTAGATCTGTTGGTCGGCGCCGTTCACGAACCAGATCAGCGACTCGTCCGCGCGCACGAGGAAGCTGCGCCCGCCGTACTCGTAGACGCGCGTGCGCGCGCTGTACGGCGCCGGCAGTAGGTCCTCCGACCGGCCGGACGCGTCCAGCCGCACGATCACGGAGCGACCTTGCTCCGCTGCGCGCAGCTCGCTGAAATACAGCGCACCGCTCGCGCCAAAGCTGCTGAAGCCGTAGCGCAGGCTGCCCCGCGCGAGCACGGCAGGGGAGAGCGGCGAGGACCAGGTGCCATGGGCGGCGATGTGCATGGGCATGACATAGCACGCACTTCCGCCGCGCTGCAGTTGACGCGCGGCGCAATCTCGGGCGACGAAGCGGTCCGTATGCGTCGTTCAGCTTGGCTCGTGGCTCGAATCTCGTTCTGGTGTGCGGCTTCGTACTGGGCGTGGGCGTGGACGTGGCCAGCCTCGGCCGTCGCGCAGTATCGCGACGACTTCGAAGACGAGGCGGTCGGGGCCCTGCCGAGCCACTGGATGCAATCGGAGTTCGAAGAGCACTGGCGTGCGCAGCCGCCGCACTGGCGCGTGGTCAGCGTCCCGGAGCGCTCGGGACCGCACGTGCTGCTTGCAGACGAATACGCGGGCACGCGCAAGGCGCTGCTCCACACGTTCGGCTCGAACGTGCAGCTGGAAGCGGACGTGCGCGTGCTGCGGCATGCCGAACGAAAGGGCGCGCGCCTCACGTTTTTGCTGCGCCACAACAGCGACCGCGATCGCGTCGAGGTCACGTACGGCTTCGGCACGGGCCTGTGGGAGGTGCGAGAGCGCTGCGGCGTCGTGAAGAAGCTGAGGGACAAGCAGCTCGTGAACAACCCGAGCCGGCTGCTCGCGATCGCCGCCGCGCCATTGCCGGAGGGTTGGAATCGCGTGGCGCTCACCCTGGTGGAGGGCACCCTGGTCGCCACGCTCAACGGCCAGCGGCTGCTCGAGGCCAAGAAGCTGGAGCACACGAGCTATGGCCGTGCTGGCTTCGAAGTTCGCCACGCGGACGTGCAGATCGACGACGTGAAGTACCAGGGCGACGGCGAAGGCCGCGTGCACGATGGCGTGAAAGAGCTCGGCGGCATGCACGACGAGATCTACAGCGACGTGTTCAGGGCCCCGGGCGGTGCGATCACCATCAAGTCGAACCAGAATGGACAGTGGGGTGTGCTGCAGTCGCAGGACGAGGGCGAAACCTGGCGCTTCGCGAGCGGCGTGGGCCTCGATACGCGTGATTTGAACCAGGTGGTGGTCTTCCCCAACCAGCACATCCTGGACATCACCGGTCGCGCGCAGAACGGGGGCTTCGTGTACGAAGCGAGCTCGTCGAAGGACGGAGGCAAGATGTGGTCGCCCGGCATCATGCTGCCGCGCGAGCCATCGCAGAGCTACATGGAGGCCGGACGCTTGCATCGCGTGAACGGCAACCGTGTCTTCTTCTTGATCGACTACGCGCGAAAGCAGGGATCTCAGCTGTATTACAGCGATGACGAAGGCGCGCACTGGACTGCGGGTCAGCCATTTACGCCGCAGAGCCACCCGGAGCTGTTCAAGCGCGTCAAGCGCATCGAGGCGCCGCACGTCGTGAGCTGCGGTGGCGACCGCGTGGCGACGTTCTTTCGCACCAACCGCGACTATCACTATCGCAGCGTGAGTGAGGACAACGGTCTGACCTGGAGCGAGCCGCAGCCCGTCTTCCAACTGCGCTCGAGCCTGAGCGATGCGACGTTCGACTTTGATCCGAGTGACAACTTTCTCTACGCCGCCTGGCTGTACGAGCTGAAGCGCGACCCGCCAGGCTGCAAGTCCGAAGGTCAGTGGCCGCGCGAGCGCATGGTCCTCACGCGCAGCAGCGATTGCGGCGCGACGTGGAGCTATTTGATGGATCTCGAGAACTGGGAAGGCAACGACGCGCGCTGGAACCAGATGGTGTTGCGCGTGATTGGCGAGTATGTCTGGATCTCGGCGGACGCGCACGTCGTGTCGACGAACACTTGCGGCGGCGACGCCTACAGTCAGGGCCCTCCACCGCTACGGCATTTCGATTGGCGTCGTTTGTACAGGGTGGACAAACGCAAGCTGGAGCCCCTGCCACACATGCCGCTGCTGCTCACGCGTTAGCGCGAGGCGACAGCCTCGCAAGAGGCTCGGCGATGGAGTCGGCATCGCACCTCGACGTCATGCGCTTAGAGGAGTTGATCGATTCTGAATTTTATGCCCGAGGTATCGAGCTGCTTGAACGCATCGTTTCGATGCTGACGAAATTGATCGATCCTTGAGCGTCCACGGTGTCGATCAGGTCCACGGTATCGTTCCCGTTCACGAGCGCGGCCACGATCACGGGTTTGATCACGTCCACGGCCACGATCACGATCACGATCACGGCTGCTGCCTGGGATTTTGAGCCTCGGGTTTTCTGGGCGCTAGCTTGGCGACGGGCCTGGCACGTACCGCGCCCTTGGCCGCAGGATGAACGGCATACGCCGCTGCTCCAGCGCATGCGCTACCCACCCGGGCATACGTCCGATCGCAAACACCGTCGCGCCCGCGCCCTCCCGCAGCCCGAGCGCGCTGCTGACGGCAACGAGGCCGGCATCCAGATTGGGCCCCGGATGTCCCGCGCGCTGCATCGCTTCGTTCAGCGCCATGATGAGCGCGTAGTCGCCCGCGGGCTTTCTGCGCCGCGCTCCGGCCTGGGCGCGTTCTGCCAGTCGGATCAGCGCGCTCGCGCGTGGATCGCCCCCCGGGTAGAGCGGTTGCCCATACCCGGGCACGCGCTCCCCGCGCGCCGAGCGCTCGCGCACCACTTCAGCCGCACGCGCCGGCACCCCGATCTCGCGCAGTAGCGCCTCCACGCGCACGCTGGCTTCGCCGTGGCGCCGGCCGCTGAGCGTGTGCAACGCAGACGACAGACACGCGTACAGATCCGCCCCCGTCGACGCCGTGACACGCGCTGCAAACGTCGACGCATTCAGCTCGTGATCTGCGCACAGTCCGAGCGCGCGATCCAGCGTCTCGATCGCCAGCGTGCTCGGCCGCTGACCGAGCGCCACCAATACCCGCTCCGCGACGCTCGCCTCGCCGCTCACGGCTGCAGGCTCGCCACCCAACAGCGCCGCGAGCGCACAGGTCAACCCGCGCGCGCGGGCGTGCTCTTGCTCTTCTGCCGCCCCGTGTCGCTCCGGATCGGCGAGCGCCGCGGTGCTCACGAGCGCGGCGAGGAACGCGCTGACGGGCATCGCGCGCAGACTCGCGGGCGCCTCCAGCGCAGCAGCGCGCGCGGCACACAGCGCCTTGAGGCTCGCGCGCAGCCGCGGATCGGGCGCAGCCAGGAGCTTCGACTTGCTGGCGCGCGACCAGTCCGCACTGTCTCGCCGGCCCGTGAGCAGCAAGTCGAAGATGTGCTCGAACGACGCACCCTCTTCGCACAGGCCGACCGCGCTGTGACCGCGGTAATACGGGCCGTCGGCGCGGATCTCGGACACGCTGGTCTCGAGCGACGGCTCGCCGAAGCGCAGCGCGCCAGCGGCCACCGCGGCGTGCCCTGCGCGCGCGTCGTGCCGGGCCTTGAGCTGATCGAGCGACTCGCGCGCGTAGCGCCGCCCGCGCCCCTGCGGACCGGGGATGCTCTCCACGAGGCCGCGGCTCTTGTACGCGTACAACGTCGCAAGCTTCACATCCAGGTACGCCGCCGCTTCACGCGCGCTCAGCCAGCTGGGACGTTTGCTCATGCGCTCTCCTCGACCTCGGTGTGACAGGCCGCATGGTGGATTGTCGAATCAATATTGATCAAGTTGCGCGCCCGGCCCAGGTTCATGGGGAAGAAAGTGAGGGTCCTATGAGCGACGTAGCGGTAACTGTGCATGAGGGACTCGAGGGTGTGCTTGTCACGCGCACGCGGCTGTCGCACGTCGACGGCGAGCGCGGCCGGCTCATCGTGGCCGGTCACGACGTGGAGGACTGGGCCGCGCGCTTCGACTTCGAGCAGGCGAGCCAGCGGCTGTGGGCGGCGGCTGGTCTGGACGCTGCCGGGCTCAGCGAGCGGCTCGACGTGGCCCGGGCGCGCGCGTTCGAGACGCTGCCGCAGCTCGGAGATGCGCTGCGGCGCGAGGACGCCATGGACGCGTTGCGCGCCGGCCTCGCGCACTGGCCCGAGCACACGCGGCCAGAGGAGCTCGTGGCCGCGGCGGCGGTCTACACTGCGGCGCACGCGCGCTTGCGCTCAGGCTGTGAGCCCATCGCGCCCTGCCGCGGACAGCGGCACGCGCAAGCCCTGCTCGGCATGTTGGGCCTGGCGGACGACGCCGATCGCAGCCGCGCGCTCGACGCGTACCTGGTGGGCGTGATCGACCACGGCCTCAACGCTTCCACGTTCGCGGCGCGCGTGGTCGCGTCGGCGCACAGCGATCTGGTGTCTGCGGTGGTGGCAGCGGTGGGTGCGCTGAAGGGTCCGCTGCACGGTGGCGCTCCTGGCCCGGTGCTGGACATGCTGGACGCGATCGGCGAGCCGGAGCGCGCGCGGGGCTACCTGCAGGCCGAGCTCACCGCAGGGCGCCGCATCATGGGCATGGGCCACCGCATCTACCGCCAGCGCGACCCGCGTGCGCTCGTCCTGGAGCGCGCCCTCACGCAGCTGGAGGCGGCGCTGCGCGCGCGCGGTGACGAGAGCGGGCGCACGCAAAAGCGCCTGGAGCTCGCGCGCGCCGTGGAGCAGGAGGCCGCGCGCCTGCTCGCCGAGCGCCACCCCGAGCGCCCGCTGCAGGCCAACGTCGAGTTCTACACGGCGGTGCTGCTGTCTGCGCTCGGCATCGACCCGGCGCTGTTTTCGGCGGTGTTCGCGTGCGCGCGTTCGGTGGGCTGGATCGCGCACTTCACCGAGCAACGAAAGCACGGCCGGCTGATCCGCCCAAGCGCGCTCTACATCGGCACCACGCCGGGCTGAAGCGGCGCGCTGCCCGAGGGGTCCTGGTGAATGGTGACGTCGGCGCCGGGGAACTCGGCGCCGAGCGCGCTCGCTATCTCGTGGGCGATGCTGTTCGCTTCGTGCAACGACAAGTGCCCGTCCAGCTCGAGATGGAACTGGATCAGGATGTTCGGCCCGGCACGACGCGTGCGTAGGTCGTGAATGCCGCGGGCTTGCCAGTGCGCGAGCACGATCGCGCGGATGCGCTGCTGCGCCTCCTCCGGGAGCTCGCGATCCATCAACACTTGGAACGTCTCCCAGCCGATGCGCGCCGCGCTGTACAGCGTGATCGAGGCGATCGCCATGCCGAGCACCGGATCGACGGCGCCCCAGCCGAGCGGGGCGAGCGCGATCGCGACCAGCGCGGCACCGTTCGCGCCGAGGTCGCCGGCGTAGTGCAGCGCATCGGCCTTGATCGCGCTCGATTGTGTCCGCTTCACTACGTGGCGTTGAAACAGCACGAGCACGAGCGTCGCAACCAACGATAGGCCCATCACGAGCAGGCTCACGGAGACGGCCTGCAGCGGCTGTGGATGCAGCAGGCGGTCGACCGCATGCCGCAGGATGAAGCCGCCCGAGGTCGCGATCAGCACGGCTTGTGCGAGCCCCGCCAGCGCCTCCGACTTGCCATGGCCGAAGCGATGCTCCGCATCCGCGGGTTTCATGGCGTACCGCACGGCGAGCGCGTTCAATAGCGAGGCGCTGCCGTCCAGCGCCGAGTCCACACAAGAGGCGAGCACTGCGACGGATCCGCTGAGCCACCACGCGACCACCTTGGCCAGCCCGAGTGCAAGGGCGGTCGCGACCGCCGCGTTCGTGGCCCAGCGCAGTAGCCGTTGCCGCTCGTCGACGTGCATGTTCGTGGTCACCACAATTGACCTCCATGCATTTTGCCACGTCGCCTGCAACAAGTCCGACACGAGTCGCCTGCTGCAAGCGCTTTTCATTTTCGGGAGGGCTTCTCAAGCGCCGCAATCGGCACAAGATAGGAGGCCCGAACGGCACGAAGCCGGCGAGAGCGAGGTCCCACATGATCGACTTGTATTACTGGCCCACACCCAACGGCCACAAGATCACGATGTTTCTCGAAGAGGTCGGGCTGCCTTACGAGATCCGCCCAGTGAACATCGGCAAGGGTGAGCAGTTCCGCCCTGAATTCCTCGCCATCAGCCCCAACAATCGCATGCCTGCGATCGTCGACCGGGAGCCCGCGGACGGTGGAGCACCGGTGTCCGTGTTCGAGTCGGGTGCCATCCTGCAATACCTCGCCGAGAAGACGGGCGCGCTCTTGCCGCGAGATCTGCGCGCGCGCGTGGCCGCGCTCGAGTGGCTGGCGTGGCAGGTGGGAGGCCTGGGTCCGATGGCCGGGCAGAACCATCACTTCAGCGCGTACGCGCCGGAGAAGCTGCCGTACGCCATCGATCGCTACGTGCGCGAGACCAACCGCCTGTACGGGGTGCTCGATCGGCGCCTGGCCCAACATCCGTTCGTGGCTGGCGCGACGTACACCATCGCGGACATCGCGATCTATCCCTGGATCGTGCCGTACGAGCGCCAGGGACAAAACCTGAACGACACGCCGCACCTCAAGCACTGGTTCGAAGGCATCGCGGCGCGTCCGGCGACGCAGCGCGCCTACGAGCGCGGCAAGGCGTTCGCGAGCGCTCCACCGACGAGCGAGGAGGCGCGCAAGGTGCTGTTCAACCAAACTGCAGCGTCCGTGCAGCACGCGGCAGACGCTGCGAAGCAGGGCGGCCCGTCGTCATGAGCGGCCGCCGCCGACAGCTGCCGACTCGCAGTCTCGCGGGTGCGGCGTGAAGATCGCCATCGCGTCGGATCACGCCGGCTTCGCCTACAAGCAAGCCATCGCCTCTGCGCTGCACGCGCAGGGGCACGACGTGGTGGACTTCGGCACGTCCTCGCCGGCGTCGGTGGACTATCCGGACTTCATTCGCCCCGCAGCCGCGGCGGTGGCGAGCGGCCAGTGCGAGCGCGGGATCGTGCTCGGCGGCTCCGGCAACGGCGAAGCCATGGCCGCGAACCGTTACCGCGGAGTGCGCTGCGCGCTGTGTTGGAACGTGGAGAGCGCGCGGTTCGCGCGTGCGCACAACGACGCGAACATGATCTCGCTCGGCGAGCGAATGATGTCGGAGGCCCTGGCGCTGCAGATCGTCGCCACGTGGCTCGGCACGGCTTTCGAGGGCGGCCGCCACGTTGCGCGCTTGCAGAAGTTGGATGAGCCGGTGTAGCGGCCCGCACGACCGATGCTAGAGTCGGCGCGCCTTGGGTAACCGCCCGAGGGTAGGGGGCGTGATGCCGTGCTGAAGGCGTTGGGGGTTTGGGCGCGCGATCGACCGGGAGTTGCGATCTTGCTCGCAGCGTGCGCTGGCATCGGGCTCGCCGGAGTGATCGCGCGCTCGCTGGTCGACGCGTGCTTCGCGGCGACGGAGCACTGGGTTCCGTCAGGCTCGGGCGCTGGCTCGTGGTCGCCCGGCCACGCCTACGCCTTCTGGGGCTTCTTCCGCGTCTCCGCGCAGCTGTGCTCGGAGGCCACGAAGCATCCGCCGTGGATCCTCGTGTCCGGCATGGTCGCGGGGCCTTCCGTGTTGCTCACGTGGTATTGGCGCGACCGCAAGCGCCGCGACGATCACCGCCTCGCCGTGGAGTCCGGCATCGCCGAGCGCTACACGCGCGCCGCGGAGCTCCTGGCATCGAATGACGCGATGACGCGGATCAACGGCCTCTTCTCGCTGTGGGACGTCGCGCGCGAGTCCGAGAGTCACCGCGTCACGGTGTCGCGCACCCTGGCCGCGTTTGCGCGCGTGCGCTCCGGCGCGGCTCCATCCGAGGCGCAGGCGCCGCTGCCGGACGTGCAGACGGCGGTCACGCTTGCGGCCGAGAACGAGTGGGCGAGCGCTGCCTGGCTCACGCCCGGCGGGCGCGTGGTCGTCGACCTGCGCGACGCGCGCTTGATGGGGATCGATCTCGCGCGCAAGGATTTGTCGAACGCGTTCTTGCGCAACAGCGACTTCAGCGGAGCGTTCATGCATCGCGTGAAGCTCGCTGGCGCACTGCTCATGGAAGCCAAGCTCAACGAGGCCTTCTTGCGCGGCGCCGACTTGCGCGGTGCGAACCTGCGCGATGCGGACTTCAGCGGCGCGAACCTGCTGAAGGCGGACCTGCGGGACACGAAGCTGAGCCGCACCAAGCTCAGCGGAGCTCGCTACTGCGCTCGCACCACGCGCTTGCCTGCCGGCTTCGACCCGCAGGTGCACGGCATGACGCGTGAGGACCTTCCTCCGGACGAGCCGCTCATCTACGCGTAGAGCCAGGGGAATGTGGGCGCCGCTCCCAGCGGCGGCGTGCACGTCACCCGGAGTGGGGCATAATACTCACTCAGCTTTTGAAGTCTTCCTTCGATGCAGTACGAATCCTTTCGTTTAGCCGCCCTGTGTTGCTGGCTCGTGGCTTGTGGCGTGGGCGAATCTGGTGCTCCTGACGCGGCGCAGCCCGGCCCTGACGCGGGCTCGATGCTCGATCCCGTGGACTCCGGCGCGCCTGCCGAGGGCGATGCGGGTAGGATCATGGATGCCGCTATCGGCGGCGACGCGCAGCAGGTCGTGGCCACGCCCGACATGGACGCACAGGTCGATGCCGGGCCAATGCTGGATGCCCAGGTCGATGCCGCGCCGTCGCTGGACGCCGCGCCGCCGCAGGATGCCGCATCGAACATGGACGCGCAGGTCGACGCTACGCCCGATGTGGACGCACAGGTCGACGCCGCGCCGTCCGACGCCGATATGGAGCCAGAGCCGGACGCCTGGACGCCGCGCACGGACGGCTGCCCGGAGGCCGCGCCGCTGCCGCTCACGCGCGTGCGGCTTCGCGCCGCGACGGGACAGGAAGGGCAGCTCGTGGGCGCGCGCATCCAGGGCTCCCTGTCGGGACCGACGACCGACTTCGTAGACCTGACCAGCGTGACGCAAGCGCCCGCCGCTGGCAGCTTCGCCGAGCTCACGTTCACGAACGCCGCGATCTACCGCTACCTGCGTTACTACGCGCCGCCGGGCAGCGGGGGTGGGCTCGCCGAGATCGCGTTCTACTATGGCACGAGGCGCCTGACGGGCGCGGCCTTCGGCACCGTGGGCACGGACCCGACGCACGGCTTCGCGCTGGCGCTCGACGGTGACCCGAGCAGCTACTTCGTGCCTGTCGCTGATGGCGGCGGGTACGTGGGCCTGGATATCGCGCACGGCTACGTGACACAACCGGTCACGTTCACCCCGGGGCCGACCAGCACCAGCACGCCGATCTCGGTGGCGCTCGCCACGACCACGCCGGATGCGGCGATCCGCTACACGCTGGACGGCAGCGACCCCACGCCGAGCACGGGCACTCCGTACCAGGTCCCGATCGAGCTGAGCGAAGGCCGCACCGAGCTGCGCGTGCGCGCGTTCGCGGCCTGCCGCTTCGACACGCCGGTGAGCTCGGCGACCTACGTGATCGGTGGCTCGCAGCCGCCCATCACCAAGGGCCTCCGCTCCTATCACATCGGCAACAGTCTGACTGACACCATCAATCCCTGGCTGCGTCCGATCGCGGACAGCACGGGCCTGCTCCACGACTACGCGCGCTGGACGATTCCGGGCGCGCCCATCAAGTGGATCGCAGAGCACAAGGGCACGGGCTTCGGCTCGCCGGACGGCGCGACCGTGTACGACACGTTCGTGCAGAGCTTCGCGCCGATCGATCACCTGTCGCTGCAACCCTACGGAGATCCGGACTTCGCGTCGCAAGGTCCTGCCGCCATCAGCCTCATGAACACGGCGCTCGCGCACAGCCCCGACATCCAGTTCTGGATCTACGCGCAGTGGCCGGGCCGCACCGAGTGGAGCAGCGGCGCCTTCTCGCAGGGCTACTCCGGGTGGCCCGTGCAACATCCCGCGACGAGCTGGGAAGAAGGCGTGGACAACCACCTGCTCTACCACGAGGCGTTCCGTGACTACGTGGATCCGAGCGTGCCCGGCAAGCGCATCTTGATCGTGCCGGCGGGCCTCGCGCTCAAGGAGCTGAAGCGTCAGATGGACGCGGCCTTGATCCCCGGCCTGAGCGATTTCTTCAGCACGATGTTCGAAGACGAAGAGCACCTGCGCGTGCCGGCGCAGTACCTCGTGGGCCTGGTGTTCTACAGCTGCCTCTACCGGCAATCCCCGGAGGGCCGCGTCACCCATTCAGGCACCGGCCTCACGCAGGCACAAGCACAGGCCCTGCAACGGATCGCCTGGAACGTGGCCAGCAACTACCCAGGCTCGGGCATCGCCGCCAACTGATCCCGTAGCGGGCGCCTCCTCCGTGACGTCCCTGCCGCTCGGAGCGGCCGCGCAACATGGTCGTGACGAATTGCGCCTGCAACTTCACGTTCGCCGGCTCTTGGCTAGTCTCAAGACATGTCGAGCGGTCTGGAGGAACGAGTCGCAGCCGTGCTCGCTCCGCTGCGCGCTGCGGGCGAGCGCGGCTACATCGGAGAGCCCGTCTCGCAGCAGGAGCACGCGCTGCAGTGCGCGTTTCTCGCGCGGCGCGGGCGCGCGAGCGGCGCAGAGGTGCTCGCTGCGCTGCTGCACGACGTCGGGCACCTGGTCGCTGCGGACGACGCTCCGCAGATGGCCGGTCTCGGTGTCCTGGAGCACGAGCACATCGGCGCCGAGTTCCTGGCGCGGCACGGCGCCGCACGCGCGATCTGCGAGCTCGTCCGCAGCCACGTCGCGGCGAAGCGTTATCTGTCGCGGCGCAAGGCGGGCTACTACGCCGCGCTCTCGGAAGCTTCGCGCGGAACGCTGGCCTTCCAGGGCGGCCCGATGAGCGACGCCGAAGCCTGCAGCTTCGAGGCCGACGCGGCCTTCTCCTCGAAGCTGCGGCTACGCATGTGGGACGAAGCGGCCGAGCGCCCGGACCTGGACGTGCCCGGCATCGATGCCTACCGCGCGCTGTTGCGCGAACACATGGAGCGCTGACGCATGCTCGAGCTATGCAGACATTGGAATCGCCACGGCTTCGTGCTGCTGCGCGACCACCTGGACCCCACGAGCCGTGAGCGACTCGCGCACGGCGTCTCGGAGCTCGCGAGCTGGCCCGAGGTGCCGGGCAAGTGGATGAAGTGGTACGAGCGCACGAGCGAGGGCAAACAGCTGTGCCGCGTGGAAGACTTCGTGCCGTACCACGCGGGTCTCGCGCAGATCCTGACGAGCGCGCCGCTGTGCGACGTGCTCGCGTTGCTGCTCGGCGAGCGCCCGGTGCTCTTCAAGGAGAAGATCAACTTCAAGCTGCCGCACGGCGCGGGCTTCGCCCCGCACCAGGATGCACCCGCGTTCACGAGCTTCGGGCCGAGCTACCACATCACGGTGATGCTGGCGGTCGACCCTTGCACGGTCGACAACGGCTGTCTGGAAGTGGTCGAAGGGCTGCACGGCTCCGGATTGTTTCCACAAGCGCCGGACGGCACGTTGCGTCCGGACTGGGTCGAGAAACAGGTTGGCGTCCGATCGAGATGGCGCCCGCGGACGTGCTGCTGTTTGACTCCTATTTGCCACACCGCTCGGGCCCGAACCGTTCTTGCCACGCTCGGCGCGCGCTCTACGTGACGTACAACCGGGCCAGTGCTGGCCTGTTGCGCGACGCGTATTTCACGCACAAGCGTCATAGCTTCCCCCCAGAGTGCGAGCGTAAGCCAGGTGTGGACTACTCGGCCTACGCCGCGCAGTAGAATCTGGGCAATCCCATCCTGTGATCCGCTGCTCATCGGTTCCGCGAAGGCGGCTGCCCGCGCAGTTGGCACAAATATCTCATTGCGTGCGGCTCCGTGTTACGAAGTCCACGAAGCCGCACGGCGCGGGACTGCGCGAGGAGCACGCCCGATGAGATCGCAGATTGTTTGGTCGACCTTGGTACTAGGTTTGGCTCTTGGTCTCGGTGCATGCGAAGAGCTCAACGTCGACGACGAAGAGCACGCGGACACCGGTGACGACACAGGCGGTGGGGGAGGCCCGGGCGGTGGTGGTCCGAGCGACGATGACGACGACGACGACATCGTCGAGGAGGACGATGAGCCAGTCGACGACAGCTCGCCACCTCATGTCAGCCTCGATTCCTACGGCCGCGTCGAAGGTATCTGGGGCGAGCACGGCGTGCGGCAATTCCTCGGTATCCCGTACGCGAAAGCACCGACCGGAGACCTGCGCTGGGCGGCGCCGCAGCGCGCCGACTCGTGGGACGGAGACCTGAAGGCGACGCAGCTTCCGCGAGCCTGCCCAGGTGCCTGGGGCGGTGCAGCCAAGGGCGACAAGCCGCTCGAGGATTGTCTGTACTTGAACGTCTGGGCGCCGAGTCACGTGCCGAGCGGTGGGCTGCCAGTCATGGTTTGGTTCCACGGTGGCGATCACGTGACGGGCTCCGCGTCGGAGAAGCACCCGGACGTGGACCAGGCACGCTACGACGGCAAGGGGCTCGCTGCGAACGACGTCGTGGTCGTGACGATCAACTATCGCCTCGGACCGCTGGGTTTCTTGCCGATCGGTGCGAAGAAGGCGAAGCCCAGCACGCGCCCGACCGACGGTCCGCTGTTCGGCAATCAGGGCTTGTGGGATCAGGCGTTTGCGCTGCAGTGGGTGCAGGACAACATCGGGGAGTTCGGCGGCGATCCGGACAACGTGACGATCTTCGGGCAAGGCAGCGGTGCAGTCGACGTGTGCCTGCACATGGTCTCCCCGCACAGCGGCGGCAAGGATCTGTTCCATCAGGCGATCAGCCAGAGCGGCAGCTGCACGCGCCTGCAGCGCACGTCCGAAGCGCTGTACGACGGGCTCGACCCCTGGCTCGACAAGCTGGACTGCAATGCGTCCGATCGCGAGGAGGTGGCCTCGTGCTTGCGCGGCAAGAGCGTGGCCGAGCTGTTCGATGCGGTCCCGGACATCGCCGCGGCGAGGAAGTGGTTCGGCCCGAGCGTCGACGGCCACTTCGTGCCCGACCAACCGCGCACGTTGTTCGAGTCGCAAGACGTCGCCACCGTGCCCTACCTCATCGGTAGCAATGGCTACGAGGCCAGCGTGCTCGAAGTGGAGGACCTGGACAGCGAGGCGGCCTATCACAAGGCGCTCGCCAGGCTGTTCCCCTCTGCGACCGACGAGCAGCGCTGCGAGGCGTATCCTCACGACGCGTACGCAGACGCCAAGAAGCCCTACCGCACGGCGCTCGCGCACGTGCTCGCCGACGGCGCCTACGGCTGCGCGGCGTTGCACACGGCAGGGCTGGCGCGCGCCGCCGGCTCGACGGTGTACGCGTACCACTTCACCGGCCCGGACGGCAGCGAAGCCACTGCCGCTCACGGCGGCGAGCTCGACTACGTCTTCGGCACCAAAGACGTGCCGGAGCGCGGCGTCGACCTGCGCGAGGCCGTGCAGCACTACTGGACCACGTTCGCGAGCGACGGCGATCCGGGCGCGCACGATGGCGTCGACTGGCCGCAGCTCGGGCAAAAGCCCCGTAAGCTGCTCCGGCTCGGCGCCGAGCGGGAAGTGGTGAGCGACCTCCGCAAGGCGCAGTGCGCACTGTGGGAGGATGTCTACGACGCGGAGTGGAAGCCCAAGGCGACGACGCCCACGGCGGCCGCGACGCCGAAGGACGAGACGCCTCCAGAAGATTGAGTGACCCGGACGTGTGCCGTGGCATGATCGGGCGGCTCTGAAGCCGCCCGGTGCAAACGGCCATCTCCTACGCCTTGCTGATCGCGCTGCTCGTCTGCTCGACGGTGCAACACATCGGTGATCGCAGCCGGCTGCTGATGCTGTTGATGTTCGTGCCCGTGACGCCGCTCGCGCTGTGGGCGCTGCTCTGGGATGCGCGTCGGCGCGGGCACGCGCTGCGCGTGCGCTGGTCGCTCACGCTGCTGGCGCTCGGCGCAGAGGCGCTGGCGCTCGGCTCTCTGTGGCGACCCGCGCGGGCCCCGGAGCGGGGCGGGACGGGCGAGCGCGTGCGCCTCTTGCAGTGGAACACCCTGTGGGGCGGGCGCGGACCGCAGCAGCTCGCGGACGTCCTCGATCGCATCGACGCGCTGCAGCCGGACGTGGTCTTCCTGAGCGAGGCGCCACGTAACGCGAGGCTGCGTCGCGCCTGGAGTGAGCGGCACGCCGGCTGGTACCTCGCGAACACCGGCAGCCGCGAAGACGACGCGTACTGGTACAACCTGACTGTGTTGAGTCGGCGCCGGGTGCAGCTGCGGCAAGAGTGGACCTTGCAGACGGGACACGCCGCGTTGTTCGACGTGCAACTGCCCGCGCGCAGCATGCGCGTGCTGCTGGCCGACCTGCAGAGCTCACCGATCCTGCCGCGCTCTCCGAGCATCCGGCAGCTGGCGCAGCTCGTGGAGGCGCGCGCCCGCGGGCCCGAGGCGGTGGACGTGGTGCTCGGCGACTTCAACGCGCCGGGACACTTCCTCGGCTTCGATGCGCTTGCAGCTGCGGGCGGCGGGTTCCGGCGTGCCGCGCTGTGGTCGGGGCAGTGGCGTGGCACCTGGCCGAGCTTTCTGCCGCTGCCGATGTTCGACATCGATCACGTCTGGGTGAGCGCGCGCTGGCGCGTGCAGAGCGCGGAGATCTTCAGTGGCCCGCCGAGTGATCACCGGGGACAGCGCGTGGATCTGCGCGCGCCGTGAGCAGCAGGTCGAAGCCGATCGCGGGCAACATGAAAAACGCCGTCAGCGGCAGGCGCGCGAGCGTCCGCAAGACGGCGCTGCGCCCCGTGAACACGCGCCCGTCGCGCTCCTGCAAGCTGATGGCGGCGCCCGGATCCACCAGAACCACCTGAAAGCGCGCGAGCCAATCACCCGGCTGCACCGCGCGCGCGAGCAGCGAGCCGCGGGGCAGCTGCAAGCGGCGATCGCGCGTGGCCGGCACGGCCCAGATACACAGCCCGGCGATGCCGAGCAGGCTGAACACCTGCACGCGCGCGCTCAGCTCGATCGCGGTGTGGAACAGCACCGCGAGCCACACCGCCGCGTAGCGCGTGCGCGGCAGCCACAGGCCGATGCCCACGCACAGCTCGAGCGTGAGCACCAGCTTTGCCAGCCAGAAGTGAAGCTCCGGGCTCGCGGCGAGCTCGAGCCACGCCCCGGGCACGAAGCTCGGAGCCAGATGTTTGTGGCGTTCGACGCGGTCCCACGTGACGATCCCCGCACGCCAGTCGGGATCGAGCCACTTGCTCACGCTGCTCGCGAGGTACGGAACACAGGCCTCCGCGCGCCACAACCACAGCGGCCACAGCGGGCGCAGTGGGGGAGGGCCGTCGCGTCGCAACGCGTCGAGCGACAGCGCATCGCCACACGGCGTCAGGCTCAGCCCGCCCAGGAACACCAGCAGAAAGACGCGGTTGTGGTGGAAGAACGTCTCGCTCAGAAAGAAGTGGTACGCGACCACGCCGAAGCAGATCCAGCTCGCGACGCGCGCGTGCCAGCCCAGGCTGAGCGCGCAAGCCGCGAGCAACGCCGCCGTCAGCAGCGCCTGGTACACGGGCAGGCTCGGCTCGGGATAGCCGCTCAGCCACGGCACGTAGAAGCTGTCGCGATAGTAGCTGCCGCTCAGAGCTGCGCGGAAGTACGGCCACAGATGGATCCAGACGAGCGGCCCCGCGCAGCAGCGAAACAGGCATACGCCGCGCAGCTCGCCGCGGGCATCGAACCAGCTCATGGCAGCACGCGATCGCGGCTGCGCAAGACCACGTGCTGCTCTGGTCCGCGGTTCTTGCGATAGGTCACGCGCGCCTCCAGGTACAGAGTGCGGACGTCCCGCGGCGTGTGCAGAGCCACGTAGTCGAGCGCACGCTGCAGGAAGTACAGCGTGGCCGCGATGCCCGACGGCGCGCTGCGCGTGACGAACGGCTGAGCGACGCGCTCGCGCACCAGGCCTTGCCAGCGGTAGCCCTGAAACCCGTCCGCGACGTCATCGCGCCGGCCCTGCCGATCCACGGCGTGGATCTGCGCGCGGTACACGCTCGACTCCGCGAACGGCTGATAGCCGAAGCGCTTGAGCGGATCGTGGTACGCGTGCACGACGGCGTAGAGCTGCGCGCCGAGCACCACGGCGCAAAACGCGCGCGCAGCGAGGGCGGCGCGCGTCATGCCGGCAGAAACTGCCGCGTCAGGTTGCGCGTGACCGCACCGCCACCGACCACCACGAGATCATCCTCGACGCGCACGCCTCCGAGCTTCGCGAGCTGCTCGACGAGCTGCCAGTCGATGCTGCCCGCGTGCGGCCCATCCTGCAGCCTGCTGAGAAACGAGTCGATGAAGTAGATGCCGGGCTCGATGGTGAAGCACTGCCGCTCTGCGATGCGGGTGGTGTTGCGTAGAAACGGATTGTCGGCGCGCGGCTTGATGAGCGCGCAGCCCACGTCGTGGCATTGCAGGCCGAGCGAGTGCCCGAGCCCGTGCGGGAAAAACGCGCGCGTCACGCCGCTGTCCACGGCCTCCTCGGCGGAGAGCTTGATCACGCCCACGTCACGCAGAGTCTGTGCGACGTAGTGGTGAGAGCGATCGTGCAGCGCCTCGTACGGGCTGTCGACCTCCACATCGCGACACAGCTGCTGCTGCAGCTGCTCCACGCCCGCGATCAGGCCCGCAAACGCGCCTGCCGTGGGCGTGCTGCCCTTGACGTGCGTGCGCGTGATGTCCGCGCAGTAGCCGAGGAACGACGCGCCTGCATCCACCAAGAGCGACTGCGCTTCGCCAGGCGCTGGGCGCGTACGTCCGTAGCTGATGTGGTGGAGCGTCGCGGCGTTCGCGCCGAGCGCCACGATGTTCTTGTACGGCGTCTCCGGATCGTCCTGCCCGGTCGCGCGCAGGTACGCGAGGTGCAGGTCGAGCTCGCTCGCATCCCCGCCGCGGAAGGCCTCCGCGAGCGCGATGTGGCCCACGGCGGCTCGCCGATTGGCCTCGGCGAGGCACAGCTCCTCGTAGGCGGTCTTCCGCACGCGCAGCGCGTCGAGCCGTTGCAGGAGCGGAAGCGGCGAGAACTGCTCCTGCGAGAAGCCCCACTCCGCGGCGCACGGCTTGTCCTCACCCACGAACGCCGAACGCACCTGCGGCAAGTGCGCTTGCACCTCTGCGCGGTGGCCGACCGGCACGATCTCGAAGCCGCTCTGCCAAAAGTCGTGCTCGAGCTCCGCGGGCTTCTCCCAGAAGTTCTGCTCCTTCAGCCAGATCAGCCGCGGCCGGCGCCCCGGCCGCACGACGAGCGCGCAGTCTGCAGCCGACAGCGGCAGCCAGTGCTGGAAGTGCGGCGTGACGCGCAGCGGCCAGTACTGATCGTCGAACGCCGAGCGCAACTTCGGCGTGCCGGAGTGGATGACGATCGCATCGAGGCCGCTCTGCGTGAGCACCTCGCCGTAGCTCCGCTCGAGCTCGGCCAGGTGCTCACGATAGTCACGGGTCAGTACCGCACTGTCCATGCTGTCAGCGTGCCACTGACAGGCGGCCAGGTCGAGTCAGTCGGCGAACGCCTGGTCGACCAGGAGCTGCTGCTCGATCTTGTGCGTCGACAGCGAGCCGGTGGCCGGGCTCGCGCTCTCGCTGCGCGACACGCAGCTGAGCGGGAACTTCTTGCCCAGGATCTCCGGCAGGCGCGCCTGCATGTAATACCAGGCGCCCATGTTCCAGGGCTCTTCCTGGACCCACACCACCTGCGTGCCGTTCTTGTACGGCGCGAGAATGCTCTCGATCTCGCCCTTGCGCAGCGGATACAGCTGCTCCACGCGGATGATGGCCACGTCGTCGCGCTTGCGCTCGGTGCGCGCCGTCGCGAGATCGTAGTAGACCTTGCCGGAGCAGAGCAGGACGCGCTTGACCTTCTTCGGGTCGAGCTGTGCGACGTCCGGGATGATGCGCTGGAACGAGCCGGTCGCGAGCTCCTCGAGGCTCGACGCTGCCAGCGGCGAGCGCAGCAAGCTCTTCGGCGACATGATCACGAGCGGCTTGCGGTACGGACGCAGCACCTGCCGGCGCAACACGTGGAAGAACTGGGCAGGCGTCGTCAGGTTGCAGACCTGCATGTTGTCTTCGGCGCACAGGTTCAGCCAGCGCTCGAGACGCGCGCTCGAGTGCTCCGGGCCCTGGCCTTCGAAGCCGTGCGGCAGGAGCAGCACGAGGCCGCTCAGGCGGTACCACTTGTCCTCCGAAGACGACAGGAACTGATCGATCAGCACCTGCGCGCCGTTCGCAAAGTCGCCGAACTGCGCCTCCCAAACCACGAGCGCGTCCGGATAGTCGAGGCTGAAGCCGTACTCGAAGCCGAGCACGCCGGCCTCACTGAGCGGGCTGTCCCACACCTCGAAGCGGCCCTGATTCTTATCCAGGAACGCGAGCGGCGTGTACAGCTTGCCGGTCTGGATGTCGTGCAGCACTGCGTGGCGATGCGAGAACGTGCCGCGGCGCGAGTCCTGACCGGACAGACGCACGGGCCAACCCTCGGTCACGAGCGACGCGTAGGCGAGCGTCTCCGCAGTGCCCCAGTCGAGCGGCTTCTTCTCGTCCGCCTGCTCGCGGCGCTGGTCGATGAGTGAGCGCTTGAGCTTCGCGTGCACGTGGAAGTCCGACGGGATCTCGGTGACTTTGCGCAGCAGGTCCTGCAAGCGCTCCTTCGGCACGGCCGTGGGCACGTCGGGACTGTTCGCGTCGGGCCCACCTTTGTAGCCGGCCCACAGACCTTGCATCGAATAGCGCGGCGGCTGGAACGGCCCGCCCTTGCGCACTTCCTCGAGCTCTTCTTCGAGCAGACGCCGCCGCGCGGCTTCCAGCTCACCCGCTTGCTCGCGCGTGAAGCGGCCGCTCTCGATGAGGCGCTGCACGTAGACCTCGCGCACGGACGGCTTCTGATCGACCGCGGAGTACATCGTGGGCTGCGTGAAGCGCGGCTCGTCGGCCTCGTTGTGGCCGTAGCGACGATAGCCGTACAGGTCGATGACCACGTCGCGGCCCCACTTCTGCCGATAGTCCATCGACAGCTTGACCACCTGCGCGATGGCCTCGGGATCTTCGCCGTTCACGTGGAACACGGGGCAGCGCAGCATGCGCGTGAGATCCGTGCAGTAGCGCGTGGAGCGCGAGTCCGACCAGACCGTCGTGAAGCCGATCTGATTGTTGATCACCACGTGCACCGTGCCGCCCGTGGAGTAGCCCCGCAGGCCCGAGAGGTTCAGCGTCTCGGCGACGATGCCCTGACCGATGAAAGCCGCGTCGCCGTGGATGATGAGCGGCAGCACCGTCTGGCGATCCTTGTCGCCGCGGCGATCCTGCTTCGCGCGCACGCGACCCTCGACCACGGGGTTCACGAACTCGAGGTGGCTCGGGTTGAACGCGAGCGTGAGATGTATCGAGTGGCCGTCCGGCATCACGCGATCGGACGAGTAGCCGAGGTGGTATTTCACGTCACCGCGGCCGAACAGCGGCTCGGGGTTGTCGTCCTCGAACGCGGCGAAGATCTCCTTGAAGTCCTTCTCCATGACGTTCGCGAGCACGTTCAGGCGCCCGCGGTGCGCCATGCCGATCACGATCTCTTCGATGCGGTGCTTGCCTGCGCTCTCGATCGCGAGCTCGAGCAGCGGGATGATGCTCTCCGTGCCCTCCAGCGAGAAGCGCTTGGCGCCGACGTATTTCGTATGCAGGAATTGCTCGAAGATCTCCGCGTCGATCAGCTTGGAGAGGATCCGCACCTTCTCTTCGTGCGTGAGCTCGATGCGATTGAGCGTGCTCTCCATCCGCTCTTGCAGCCAGCTGCGGACCTCGGGCTCTTCGATGTTGCGGTACTCCACACCGATCGTGCGGCAGTACGTCTCCTGCAGACGGCGCACGAACTCCTTCAGCGGAAGCTTCGGCGGGCCCGCGAAGTTACCCGTGGCGAACATGGTGTTCGGATCGACCTGGTCCAGACCGAAGCGAGCCAGCGACAGCTCGTTGTGCTCCGCCTTGGCGATGCCGAGCGGATCGAGCTGCGCGAAGCGATGGCCGCGCAGACGGTATCCATTCACGAGCGCAGTGACCCGCTCCTGGTACTCCTGCTGCAAGTCGCCACCCGGGTAGCCGCCCGTGACCGTCGTGGAGTATTCCTGAGCCAGACGCGCGTGGCCGTTTCCGCCGTTCGTCTGTCCGTTCGTAGACGCGCCCACGCCTGCGCCGTTCGCAGCGTGCGCGCCGTTCGCGCCGTTCGAACCGTTACCGCCGTAACGCGGGCCCGCTGCGGGCTCGCCGCGGCGCATCAACCCGGCGCGCTCCGCCTCGGTCAGCCGCTCGAAGTACTTCTGCCACGTGCCTTCGACGGAACTGGGGTTCTCACGGAAGCGGAGGTAAAGCTCCTCGACCAATCCTTGGTTGATACCGAAATCCATTGCTCACTCGTTCTCGGGTTCTCAGGGCCGGGGGCGGACAGGGTGGCGCGAATCCGCGCGCGGTCAACCGACCGGCACGGGAAAATCGGGGCGCAGCCGCCAGGGAGGCAAACTGTACGGCGAACTGGGTAGTGATTGGCAGAAAACGTACGCCTAAAAGGCCCGGTGCAAGGCGTGTGAGCTGGGCGCGCTGCCCCGTATGTACCCAATCGAAGCCACGCGTACGGAATCTGTCGCGGGATGTCGGCTCTGGACGGTCGGCGCCCACTCCTCGTGACACGCTGTCCCCGCGGTGCTGCACTGCCAGCATGTTTCTGAAACGTGATGGACACATTGCTGGCTCGTGGTTCGGGCGCTCGAGTGCCGCGCGTGACCGGGCGCCGTGCAGCTTCTGTGCGGCGTCAGTCCTGCCGAGGAGCCGCCTGCGCGCCCCTCGCGCCGATCTAACTGTCAGCCCAATAGTCTAATCGACATACATTCGTAACGCGGCGTCCATCGGTTGGCTGCGTCAGAGTGTCGCATGCAGCTGATGGCTGCAGAGACGAAATGCGGATCATGCGCGGATCCGGCCCACTCTCGATCCCACGAACGTAGGCTGTCGCGCATCGATCACGCTACAGCAGCGTGCGCTCGCTTCACACTGCGAGGAAATTGTCCCCGCTGCGGCGCCGCAACCTTGACTGGCCGGAAGTGATTCCTTAAGTACATCTGCACCATGACTGGTGTGCTCACGCTCTTGCGCGCGTCAGTGCTCGGTGCGCTTCTGTGCATCGGAGCATCGCAGCTCGGGCACGTGCAGCGCTGGAGCGCCACGGAGCTGCAGCAGAACGTCGAGGCAGAACAGCGCGCCACGCTGCACTTTCAGCACGATCGCGGACACGCGCGCCTCACGACGGTCGCGCAGTGGATCGCGCCCGCGCAGCGCGCGGTGCCGCTCGAGACGCTGCCTGACTCGCGGCACGGTGGGCCATCTGACAGTCAAACGTTCGGCGGCAGCTTCGACACTGAAGGCGACGACGTCGACGACTTCGATGATGCGTTGTTGCATCATCACGTGACGTTGTTCTGTTTGGACTTCGGCGCGTCCTCGCACGACCGCGGGTTGCATCGGCAGAGCGTGCGCGCTCGGCGTGAAGATCGCCGCTGCGACAAGCCGCCCCGACCGCGCGTCGTCTGACAGCCCGGCTCCGCGGGAAGCTGATCGAAGCTGGGCCATTCGCGTAACGCGACGTCCGCAGGCGTCGCGTCGCGTCCGGCGAAGCTGTCGCGGCTCTCGCGGATGGCGCCCGCCCACGCTCCAGCGCGGCCTGGGTAGCTCGAGCGTCCCGACGCTGGGGCAGGATTGTCGACCCGCGGGCTGAAGCGGCCCGGCGCTCGGGCACGCGTGCGCGCTAATTTCGCGTATTTACTCGCAAATACTGGCTTTTCATCGCAGGTCGACGGCCGGCAGCCGCACGCTGCCGGCCGCTCGCGAGGGCCGGCCTGCGCGCTCAAATCCTCTTCGCTTGTGCTTCTTGGTGGCGCGAAAGCGCGCCCACGCCTAAACCCCAGAGAGAGAAACCATGAAAGAAATCATCGAAGGTGTGCATCGGTTCCGAACTCAGGTCTTTCCCGAGAAGAAGGAGCTGTTTGCCAACCTGGCCAAGGGCCAGACACCGAGCGCTCTCATGATCTCGTGCGCTGATTCGCGCGTGGACATGTCCCTGGTCACGCAGTGCGACCCCGGCCACCTGTTCAACTTCCGCAATGCGGGCAACATCATCCCGCCCTATGGCGTCGCGCTCGGCGCTGCGTCGGCGACCGTGGAGTACGCCATGGTCGCGCTTCAGATCCCGAACATCATCATTTGCGGCCACTCCGATTGCGGCGCGATGCGCGGTGTGCTCGCGCAGGGCGTCGAGGCCAAGATGCCCGTCGTCGCGCAGTGGCTGCGGTACGCGGACACGCCGCGTCAGATCGTGATGCGCGATGGCGACATGGATCCGCAGGCGCGCCTGGATCGCCTAATCAAGCTCAACGTACTGTCACAGATCGAGCATCTCAAAACGCATCCTTCGGTCGCGGTGAGAGTCGCCAGTGGCGAGGTGAAGTTGCACGGCTGGGTCTACGACATCGAGCACGGAAGTGTGGAGGCCTATGATCAGACCTCCGGCACGTTCGTGCCCGTCGATCGCGACCTGGACGCGCACGCCACACACTGGTCTCACCTGAACGAAGGGGCGCGAGTGTGAAGCAGGGCGCTTTTTCCTCGAGCGCCCAAGACATCTCAGCATCCCTCGTAGTCTTCCTGGTCGCCTTGCCGCTGTGCATGGGCATCGCGATCGCGTCCGGCATGCCGCCGAGCGCTGGCCTCATCACGGGCATCGTGGGCGGACTATTCGTGGGATTGATCTCGGGCTCTCCTCTCCAAGTCAGCGGGCCCGCAGCGGGCCTCACCGTCGTCGTCTGGAACATCATCGAGCACTACGGCATCGAGCGCGTGGGCCTCGTGGTGTTGCTCGCCGGCGTCTTTCAGGCCGTGGCGGGCGCGTTGGGGCTCGGTCGCTACTTCCGTGCGATCTCGCCGGCCGTCGTGTACGGCATGCTCGCGGGCATCGGCGTGCTGATCTGCGCCTCGCAGTTCCACGTGATGATCGACGCGAGGCCGCACAAGTCCGGCCCACTCAACCTGGCCGCGATCCCCTCGGCGCTGTATTCGGGCGTAGTGGACGGATCCACGGGCTCGGGCCGCACCGCGTTTTTGCTCGGCCTGATCACCATCGGCTCGATCGTGCTGTGGAGCAAGTACCGTCCGCAGCGTCTACGCGCAGTACCCGCACCGCTGGTCGGCGTGCTGCTGGCTGCCGTGTACGCCGCCCTCAGCGGCGCACACGTGAGCTACGTGTCCATCCCGGACAATCTGTTCCGCAGCGTGGAGATGCCGGAGCTGAGCGACGTGTTCTCGGGCTCGCTCCTCGTGAGCGCGTTCAGTCTCGCCGTGATCGCCAGCGCGGAGACGCTGCTGTGCGCTGCGGCCGTGGATCGCATGCAGCACACCGTGCGCACGAACTACAACCGCGAGCTCCTGGCGCAGGGCCTCGGAAACGCGCTGTGCGGCCTGCTCGGCGCGCTGCCGATGACCGGCGTGATCGTCCGCAGCTCTGCGAACGTCGAAGCGGGAGCGCAGACGCGCCTGTCGGCGATCTTGCACGGCGTGTGGCTGCTCGCGTTGGTGCTGCTCGCGCCCGGGCTACTCCGCCTGGTGCCCACGGCTGCGCTCGCTGGCGTGCTCCTACATACCGGCTTCAAGCTCGTCAGCCCGGCGCACCTGCGCGAGCTGCGCGAGTACGGCTGGGGCGCCATCGGCATCTACGCTGCCACGCTCGCGGGCGTGGTGATCAAGGACCTCCTGACCGGCGTGGTGCTCGGCCTCCTGTTGTCCGTCTTCCGCTTGCTGTGGAAGCTCGGCAGCTTCGACGTGGAGGTACGGCCGTCGCTGCAGGGCGCGCGGCTCGACGTGTACATGCGCGGAGCCGTGACGTTCGTGGGCCTGCCGCGCCTCGCTTCGCAGCTCGAGCGGCTGCCGCGGGCGCGGGAGATCCACCTGCACGTGGACGAGCTCAGCTACATCGATCACGCGTGCCTCGTGGCCATCGGCGACTACGAGCGCCAGGCGCGCCTGCGTGGCGATCGCGTGGTGATCGACTGGGTGTCGGTGGACGCGCGCTCGGAGAAGATCAGCATGGGCGAGATGCAGCCAAGCGGCTGAGGAATTTCACGCGGACGGCTGCTGATGCGGCCGTCCGCGTCTAACACCTCGCCGCGGCGTGCACCCTTCTTGCAGTGAGATCCAGCGTGCATCTCACAAGGAGGACTCATGTCAGCTCTTGCAACATCGAAACGTGGTGTGACTATCGTCTGTATCCTCGCGCTCGCCGCATGCGGCGATGACGACAGCAGCGCGACCACAGACAATGCAGACAGCTCGGTTTTCCCGAGCGACACGCGCAGCGGCGCAGGCGCGCCCAGCGTAGTAACCGACGCCGGCCGGACCACCGCGCAGACGGCCACGGATGCTGGGATCAACACCCAGACGCCTGCCGTGGACGCGTCTGCGGCGCCAGGCTCGGGCAATACGTCCATGGCGAGCGCAGCCACTGCTCAGCTGAATGACGCGCAGATCGCGTCCGTGTCGCTCACGGCGAACCAGGGCGAAGTCGAACAGAACATGATCGCGATCACGCGCGCTAGGCGCGACGATGCGCGCGCTTTTGCGACGGACATGGTCGCCATGCACACGGCCGCCATAGCCCGAGAGAATGCGCTCAGCGCAAGCATGATGATTATTCCCCAGGACAACCCGGTCACACAGATGCTGCTGAGCATGTCACAGCAGGCCGTGCAGTCGCTGAATGCAGCCAGCGATGATGAGTTCGATGCCATCTACATCCGTAGTCAGGTGCAGGCGCATCAACAGGTGCTGACGCTCATCGACTCGACCTTGTTGCCACAAGCCCAGGCGCAAGCCATGAAGGCCGAGCTGACCACGATGCGCAGCACCGTGAACGATCACCTCGAGCGGGTGCGGGGCCTGGCAAGCGACGCGGACGTCAGCCTGTGAGCTGTCGCGGCGCAGCCGCTCGGTGCGCTCGGTGCGCCCGAGCGCGCGTCCGCCGCTTCACGATCATTTCGTGCTCGGCCCCGGTCAGGGGGCCCGTGAGTTGTCACGGAGCCAGCAGAGCTGCTGGCAATACGTCTGACAATCGCGCGTCAGGCGGCCTACAAGCGTGACTCGATGTGGCGTGGTGGTTGCTAGACGCTCGTCTCGAATTGTAGAAGAGCGATCCATGCCCGTACTCACGCTCCCCCAAGTCGACTCGAGCTCCATGCGCGCCAAGGCCCTCGTGTTCGAGGACGAGAGCTCGCGCGCGTTGCTCGCCCGCATCGCACGCGTGGCGCCGAGCGACGCGACCGTCCTTGTATATGGCGAGACCGGCACGGGCAAGGAGATCGTCGCCCGACACGTGCACGCGCTCAGCCGGCGTCATGACCGACCGTTCGTGGCCGTGAACTGCGGCGCATTGTCGGAGAGCCTGGTGGAGAGCGAGCTGTTCGGCCACGAGCGGGGTGCGTTCACCGGGGCCCTCGGTGCGCGCGCGGGCTGGTTCGAAGCGGCTCACGGCGGCAGCTTGTTCCTGGACGAGATCGGGGATCTTCCGCTCGCGATGCAGGTGAAGCTGCTGCGCATTCTGCAGGAAGGCGAGGTGGTGCGGCTCGGATCGCGCAGCCCGATCGCCGTCGACGTGCGGCTCATCGCGGCCACGAACGTGCGCCTGGAGCAGGCCGTCAGCGCGGGGCGCTTTCGTGAAGACCTGTTCTACCGCCTGAACGTTGCGACGCTGTCGCTTTCACCATTGCGCGAGCGCAGGTCCGACATCTTGCCGCTCACCGCGCACTTCATCGAGACCTATGCGGCGCGGCTCGGCATGGCTGAGCGGCCGCAGCTCTCGGCTGCCGCCGAGCAAGCGCTGCTCGAGCACGGCTGGCCGGGCAACATCCGGGAGCTGGAGAACGTGATCCACCACGCGCTGCTGGTGTGCCGCGGGCAGCGCATCGAGCCGGAGGACCTGAGGCTGACCGTGCTGTCGGCGCGCGTCGCGCCCGCACCGGCGCCTGCGCCCGCGCCACTGCAGCCATCAGCGGCGGGCGTGAGCCTGGACGCAGCGCTCGGCGAGCTATTCGAGCAGAACTTGCCCGACCTGCACGCGCACATCGAGGAGCGCGTGATACGTGCGGCTTACGCCTATTGCAATCGCAACCAGGTGCACACGGCGCGGCTGCTCGGTATCAGTCGCAACGTGGTGCGCGCCCGGCTCATCGAATGCGGCGAGCTGCCGGGTGTCCCACGCCGGTCGAGCGCGCCCCCAGCTCGCAGCGCCGAGGAGGTGCTCAGCATCGGCTACCAGCGCTACGGCCTCTTGCCCTTGCTCAAGGCGACCGGCGCGCTCGAGCGCACGCTGGCCAAGCAGGGCGTTCGCGTGCAATGGCGCGAGTTTCCGAGCGGCATTCCGCTGATCGAGGCGCTGCAGTCCGCGCCGCTCGGGCTGGGGTTGGTGGGCGAGGGACCTCCGGTGTTCGCGCAAGCTGCGCGCATTCCCATCGTGTATCTGGCCGCCGAAGCGCCCGCGCCAGAGCGCGAGGCGATCGTCGTGCACGCCGACTCGCCGATCCACAGCGTGTCCCAGCTGCGCGGTAAGACGGTCATGCTGAGCCGCGGCTCGAACGTGCACTACTTTCTGATCCTCGCGCTGGAGGAGGCCAAGGTCGACTACCGGGACATCGAGGTCGTGTACGTCTCGCCGGAGCACGCGCACTCGATGTTCGAGAGCCGGCGCGTGGACGCGTGGGCGACCTGGGATCCGTTCCTCGGCTCGGTGCGCGAGCTCGCGGCCGCGCGCGTGCTGCGCGATGCGCGGGGCCTGACCGAGAACACGTCCTATTACATCGCGCACCGCGACTTTGCAGACCAGCGCCGCGATCTGATCGAGATCTTCCTGAGCGAAGTCAACTCGGCGGCGCGTTGGGCCAGCGAGAACGGGCGGCGCGCGCTCGAGCTGCTGGGCTCGCAGCTGGACGTTCGCCATTGGAATCCAGACGTGTTCGGCGGGCAGCTCGGCGCGTGGCCCATCGACGAAGACCACATGGCCTCGCAGCAGGCCGTGGCGGACACGTTCCTGCGCGTGCAGCTGATCTCGCGGCCCGTGGCCGTGGCGGAGGCGGGCTGGCCGCAGCCCGTCACCGGCGCACAGCCGCGCAGCCGGAGCTACGCCTAGCTCTGCGACTGACGTGGGATGTACTCGTTGGCGATCAGCTCGCCGAAGGGCCCCGTGATGTTGCCGCTGACGGCGGCGCCACGCCGGCCCACGTCGAGGAGCGGGAAGACCAGCTCCGCGAAGCGATACGCCTCCTCGAGGTGGGGATAGCCCGAGAGAATGAAGCTCTCGACGCCGAGCGCGGCATATTCACGCATCCGCAGCGCCACGGTTTCGGCGTCGCCCACGAGCGCCGTGCCCGCGCCGCCGCGCACCAGACCCACGCCGGCCCACAGATTGGGGCTCACCTCCAGCTGGTCGCGCTTGCCGCCATGCAGCTGCGCCATCCGGCGTTGGCCCTCCGAGTCGAAGCGCGCGAACGCCTGCTGCGCGGCGGAGATGGCCTTGTCGTCCAGGTGCTCGATGAGGCTGTGGGCGGCAGCCCAGGCCTCGGCCGCCGTCTCGCGCACGATGGCGTGCAGGCGGATGCCGAAGCGCACGCTCCTGCCGCGCGCAGCGGCACGCGCGCGCACGTCCGCGATCTTCTGCGCCACGGCGGCAGGCGGCTCACCCCAGGTCAGGTAGACGTCCACATGCTTGCTGGCGAGCTCGTGCGCCGCAGGCGACGAGCCGCCGAAATACAGCGGAGGATGGGGCGCTTGCACGGGTGGATAGATCAGCTTGGCGCCCTTCACCTTCAGGTGCTCGCCCGCATAGTCCACGACCTCGCCGGCCATGACGCGCCGCCAGATGTCGAAGAACTCGTCGGTCAACGCGTAGCGATCGTCGTGGGACAGGAACAGGCCGTCGGCTTCGGCTTCGGCTGGATCGCCTCCGGTCACGATGTTGATCAGCAGCCGGCCGTTCGAGATGCGGTCCACGGTGGACGCGATGCGCGCGCCCGCCGTGGGCGAGATGATGCCAGGCCGCAGCGCGACCAGAAACTTGAGCCGCTCGGTGGCCGGCACCAGGGCAGACGCCACGGCCCACGCGTCCTCACAGGATCGTCCGGTGGGCAGCAGCACGCCCTCGTAGCCCAGCGTATCCGCCGCCCGCGCGATCTGCGTCATGTAAGGCAGGTCGACGCTGCGTGCGCCGCGCTGGGTGCCGAGATAACGACCGTCGCCGTGGGTAGGGATGAACCAGAAGACCTGCATGCGGATGTTGCTCCGTGTGAGGGCGAGATTGCCCGTAGCGGGCGAAGCCCGAAGCAAGTGCGAGGCCGCTTCGTTTCGGCGCACGGGGCGAACAGGGACGGCGTGCTGTTGCTGGGGCAACACCAGATCAACAGGCTGCTGTCGCTGCTCGCGCACTGCGGCGCGCCGCTGACGGCTCCTGGGCGGCTCGCGCCTGGCACGCCGCGTGCTCGAGCGGCAGTCGCATGGCAGAGCCCATCGATACGCGGTCCACGCGATCGCCCGCGCAGATCGCGCAGGATGTCGCGGCGGAGCTGGCGAAGAGCGCCGCGGCGCGTGACGCCGTCGGCGGCACGCCCAAGCGCGAGCGTGATCTACTTCGCGACAGCGGCCTGCTCACGCTCGTGATCCCGCGCGCGCTGGGCGGTTGGGGTGCGAGCTGGCTCGAGACGTTCGACGTGGTACGCAGCATCGCGCGCGTCGATGGATCGCTCGGGCACGTGTTCGGCTTTCAGCACTTGCTCCTCGCCACGTTGCAGTTGTTCGGCAGCGAAGCGCAGTGGCGGCCGTGGTTCGAGGCCACCGCGCGCGAGCGCTGGTTCTGGGGCAATGCGCTGAACCCGCTCGATCCACGCACTCGCCTCGTCTGGAACGGCGAGGTCGGGCGCATCGACGGCGACAAGAGCTTCTGCTCCGGCGCGCTCGACTCGGACATGCTCGTCGTGTCGGCGATCGAGGCGCAAACCGAGAAGCTGATCGTCGCGGCGCTTCCGACTGCACGCCGCGGCATCACGCTCGGGCACGACTGGGACAACATGGGGCAGCGTCAGACCGACAGCGGCAGCGCGCACTTCGAGGCGGTGTCCGTGCTGCCCTCCGAGCTGCTCGCGACGCCCGGTCCGCTCGGGTCCACGTTTGCATCCTTGCGGCCATGCATCGCGCAGCTGTCGCTCAGCAACGTGTACCTGGGGCTCGCGTACGGCGCGCTCGACGCGGCGCGCAGCTACACGAGCGGCCAGAGCCGCGCGTGGTTTCTGTCCGGCGCGGCACACCCGAGCGAGGATCCGTACGTGCTGCGCCACTACGGTGAGCTGTGGGTGGAGCTCGAAGCGGCACGTTTGGTCACGGACGAAGCGGCGCGAGCGCTCGATCGCGCCTGGCAGCGCGGGGACGAGCTCACGCCAGCGCAGCGCGCGGCGGCGGCCATCGCCATTGCCACGGCGAAGGCAAAGACCACGCGCGTGAGCCTCGAGACCACGAGCCGCGTCTTCGAAGTCATGGGCGCGCGCGCCACGACTGCGAAGGCGCGCGTGGATCGCTTCTGGCGAAACGCGCGCACGCACACCTTGCACGACCCGGTCGACTACAAGCTGCGCGACATCGGCGCGTACGTGCTGGCGGATCGTCCACCCACCCCGAGCTTCTACTCCTGATGAGCACCGCGATGACGAGCGTCCGTACCGTGGCAGTCACCGGCAGCTTGAGCGCGCCGTCGCGCAGCTCGCGACTCGCGGAGCTGATCGTCGATGCCGTGCAAGCGCAGGTCGCCGCCGAGCCGTACCTCGTGGAGATCGCGCAGGTCGGACCGCTGCTCGGCCACGGCCTGGCGCGCCGAGGTTTGCCCGCACCGGCGCGCGCTGCGCTCGAGCTGGTGGAGAGCGCGGAGCTGTTGGTCGTGGCCACGCCGGTGTACCGCGGCTCGTACGCGGGCCTGTTCAAGCACTTCTTCGACCTCGTGGACCAAGATGCGCTGGTCGACGTGCCGGTCATCCTTGCCGCCAGTGGCGGCAGCCCGCGCCACGCGCTGATGCTCGAGCACGCCTTGCGCCCGCTGTTTGCGTGCTTTCGCGCGCAGACCGTGCCCACGGCCATCTTCGTGAGCGACGCCGAGCTGCAGGACCCCTGTGCGGCGTCGCCCGAGCTGCAGGCGCGCGCGGTGCTGGCAGCGCGACAGGCCCTGCGCCTGCTCGAGCGCCGGCCCCCGCTCACCCCGATCGTGCACGAGCTCGGACGACCCACGGCCAGCTGATCGATCACGCGACCGACACAGACGGAGAGATGACATGAGCCAACAACATGATGACCTCAAGTTTGCCTACTGGGTGCCGAACGTCAGCGGTGGCCTGGTAGTCAGCAAGATCCCGCAGCGCACCGACTGGTCGCTCGAATACAACCAGAAGCTGGCGCAGATCGCGGAGCAGGCCGGCTTCGACTACGCGCTCAGCCAGATCCGTTTCACCGCGGGTTACGGCGCCGAGTATCAGCACGAGTCGGTGTCGTTCAGCCAGGCGCTCTTGCAGGCGACGACCAAGCTCAAGGTGCTCGCGGCGATCCTGCCCGGGCCGTGGAACCCCGCGGTCGTCGCGAAGCAGCTCGCCACCATCGATCACATCAGCGGGGGTCGCGTCGCGATCAACGTGGTGAGCGGCTGGTTCAAGGGCGAGTTTACGGCCATCGGTGAGCCGTGGCTGGAGCATGATGAGCGTTACCGGCGCTCGGAAGAGTTCATCCGCGCGCTGCGCGGCATCTGGACCGAGGACAACTTCACGTTCCTCGGCGACTTCTATCGCTTCCGCGACTACACGCTGCGCCCGAAGCCCGTGCAGAAGCCGCATCCGGAGATCTTCCAGGGCGGCAGCTCGCGCGCTGCGCGCGACATGGCTGCGCGCGTGTCGGACTGGTACTTCACGAACGGCAACAGCATCGAGGGCGTGAAGGCGCAGATCGACGACATCCGCCAGAAGGCGAGCGCGCTCGGTCGCAAGCCGAAGATCGGCATCAACGCCTTCATCATCGCGCGCGACACCGAGCAGGAAGCGAAGCAGGTGTTGTCGGACATCATCAAGCACGCGGATGCCGAGGCCGTGAATGCGTTCGGCGACGCGGTGAAGCAGGCCGGCAAAGCTTCGCCGGAAGGCCAGGGTAACTGGGCGAACTCGACCTTCGAGGACCTGGTGCAATACAACGACGGCTTCCGCACCGGACTGATCGGCACGCCGGAGTACATCGCGCGGCGCATCGTGGAGTACAAGGCGGCCGGCGTCGATCTCATCCTGAGCGCGTTCCTGCACTTCCAGGAAGAGGTCGAGTACTTCGGCAAGCGCGTGTTGCCGCTGGTGCGTGAGTACGAGCGCGCTGCCAGCCGGGCAGCCTGAGGTAGTAACGCCGTGACACGCGTCGCCACAGATCAAGCGTCCGCCCTCGGCGCGAGCAGCGTGAGCCAGCTGCTCGAGCTGTGGGCGGAGCGCACTCCACGCGCCGTCGCGCTGCGCTACAAGCAGCACGGACGCTGGCACGAGCGCAGCTACGGCGCGCTGGCGGCCGAGGTGCGGCAGCTAGCGGCTGCGCTGGCTTCATTCGGTGTCGGCGTGGGAGGCGCGCTCGGAGTGTATGGCACGAGCGCGCCTCAGCTGTTGACGGCTGCGCTGGCGGCGCTGCGCCTCGGGGCGCCCGTGGTCAGCGTCGCGCCGGGAGCGGAGCGCGCGCGACTGCGGGAGCTGCTGTTCGCGCCCGAGGTCAAGGCGGTGCTCGTGCAGGGCCAGGCCGAGCTGTTCGGGCTGCTCAGCCCCGAGGAGCTCTCGGGACAGAGCGCGCACGGCCGTGTGCTCGCGGTCAGTGACGAGCGTGACGCGAGCGCGGAGCTGAACATCGGCAGTCATGCCGGCTGGCTGTCGCTGGGGGAGCGGAGCGGGGTCGGGCTTCCGCAGCTGGCAGCGGCGAATGTGCTCGCGTTCCTGGCTCACCCTGGCGCGCCCGGCTCACCCGCGCAAACGTTGGACCACGCGTCGCTGGTCGCGGCGGTGCCAGCCGTCCTCGCACAGGATGCTCGGTCCGCCGCGCCCGACGTCGCCGGGCGCGCGCGCGGTGGCCGCCACGAGCTGCTGCTGTTCGATGGCGTTCTCGGCGCCGTACAGCGAGAGCTGGGCCTCGGGCTCTGGCTCGGCACTGGTGGCGTGCTCAACCTGCCGGAGCCGCACGGCTCCAGCCTCCGCGACCTGAGCGAGATCGGTCCGAGCGCGCTGCTCGCGGGCGACGACGCACTTGCCGCGCTGACGCGAGCGGTGGAGGCGCGCTTCCCGGCGTCCGGCAGCTGGCGGCGGCGCTGGCTGCAGCGCGCGCTGGAGGCGCGCGGCGCAGGCTCGCTCGATGCGCTGCTCATCACGCGCCCGCTGCGGCGTCACCTCGGCGTCTCACGGCTGCAGCACGTCTGGGTGCTGGATGGCGCGCGTGTTCAGGCGGACGCCCAACTCTGGATCGCGCTCGGCGCGCAGCTGCGCGACGGCCGACAGCCGGCACAGCCCTCGCGCGTGCGAGGCGACGCGGCGCCGGCCGAGCTCGCAGGCGTACACATCGAGACGGCGGGAGATGCATCCACATGACGAGTGACGCTCTCCTCGCCCTGCAAGACATCTCCGTGTCGTTTGCGGGTGTGAGGGCCATCTCCGGCGTGAGCTTCGCGCAGGCGCGTGGCGAGATCTGCGCGATCATCGGCCCGAATGGCGCCGGCAAGAGCTCGCTCCTGAACGTCATCACCGGAGTGTACCGGCCCGACTCCGGCAGCATCCAGTTCGCCGGCCAGACGCGCCCTCGCATGTTGCCGAACCTCGCCGCTGGGAGCGGCATCGCACGCACGACCCAGAACCTGGCGCTGTTCAGGGGCATGAGCGTGCTCGACAACCTGCTCGCCGGCCGCACCCTGCACACCCACACGGGCTTCCTCAGCCACGCGCTCCGCCTGCCGCACGCCGTGCGCGAGGAGCAGACGCAGCGCGAAGCCGCGGAGCGCATCTTGACGTTCCTCGAGCTGTCTGCGTTTCGCGACAGCATCGTGCACGAGCTGCCGTACGGCCTGCAGAAACGCGTCGAGCTGGGGCGTGCGCTCGCCGCCGAACCGCAGCTCTTGCTGCTGGACGAGCCGATGGCCGGCATGACGTTCGAGGAGAAGCTCGAGATGTCGCGCTTCATCATCGACATCAACGAGCGTTTCGGCACGAGCGTGCTGCTCATCGAGCACGACATGGGCGTGATCATGGATCTCTCCGACCACGTCGTCGTGCTCGACTACGGCCGAAAGATCGCCGACGGCACGCCCGAACAGATCCAGCGCGATCCGGCCGTGATCGACGCTTACCTCGGAGTCGAGCACTGATATGGCGTTTTTCATCGAAGTGCTGACCGGGGGCCTCTTGGCCGGCTTGATGTACACGCTGGTCGCCATCGGCTTCGTGCTCATCTACAAGGCCTCCGGCGTCTTCAACTTCGCGCAGGGCTCGATGGTGCTGTTCGCGGCGCTGACCTTCGTCAGCATCGTCGAGCGCGGCGTCCATAGCGCGGCCGCGTTTGCCATCACCCTCGTCACCATGCTCGTGCTCGGCGCGCTGATCGAGCGCGTCGTGCTGCGACCCCTGGTGAATCGGCCGCCCATCACGCTGTTCATGGCGACGCTCGGTTTGTCGTTCGTGATCGAGGGCCTGGCGCAGACGTTGTGGGGCGCGCAGGTCCACGGCCTGGAGCTGGGCATCGAAGACGTGCCGCTGGACGTGCTCGGGGTGTCGCTCAGCAAGTTCGACATGTTCGCGTCCGGCGTCGCGGCGGCGCTGGTGCTTGTGCTCGGCTTGCTCTTCACGCGCACGCGGCTCGGGCTGTCCTTGCGCGCGGTCGCGGACGACCAGCTCGCAGCGCTGGCCGTGGGCATCGATCTGCAGTGGATCTGGGGCGTGGTGTGGGCCGTGGCCGGCGCAGTGGGCCTCGTCACGGGCCTCCTGTGGGGCGCGCGCGTGGGCGTGCAGTTCTCGCTGTCGTTGATCGTGCTCAAGGCGCTGCCGGTGCTGATCATCGGCGGCTTCAACTCCATCATGGGCACGATCGTGGGCGGGCTGATCGTCGGCGGCAGCGAGAAGCTCGCCGAGGTGTACCTCGGCCAACTGGTTGGCGGCGGGATCGAGAACTGGTTCCCTTACGTGCTCGCGCTGGTGTTTTTGCTCTGGCGCCCGACCGGTCTGTTCGGCACGGCCAGCATCGAGAGGTTGTGACGTGAGCTACCACGACGTCGCCGGATTGTCCCCGAGTCACGCAGCGGACTCGCGCGTGCTGCCGCTGCGCGCGGATCGCGTCGCGCTGGCACTGCTCATCCTCGTGGCGTACGCGGTGTTGCCGTTCGTCGGCAACGACTACGTGTTCAGCGCGATCCTCGTGCCGTTTCTGGTGCTGTCGCTCGCCGGCCTCGGGTTGAACCTGCTCACCGGCTACGCGGGGCAGCTCTCGCTGGGCTCGGCCGCGTTCATGGCCGTGGGCGCATTCGGCGCGTACAACTGCATGCTGCGCAACCCCGGGCTGCCGCTCTTCCTGTCGTTCGCGCTCGCGGGCCTGTTCGCTGCGGCCGTGGGCGTGCTGTTTGGCCTGCCCAGTCTGCGCATCAAGGGCTTCTACCTCATCGTCTCGACGCTCGCCGCGCAGTTCTTCGTGCAGTGGTTGCTCACGCGCGTCTCCTGGTTTTCGAACGACAACGCCTCCGGTGTGATCACCGCGCCGCCGCTGCTCGTGCTGGGACACGACTTCAGCTCGCCCGTGGGACGCTACCTGTTGAGTCTGACTGTGACACTCGGCTTGACCTGGCTTGCGAGGAACCTCGTTCACAGTCAGACGGGTCGTAGGTTCATGGCCGTACGCGACATGGACACGGCCGCCGCCGTGCTCGGCATTCCCATCCTGCGTACCAAGCTGCTGGCGTTTGCGATCAGCTCGTTCTACTGCGGCGTGGCCGGTGCGCTCTGGGCGTTCGCGTACCTCGGCACCGTGGAGCCGCACGGCTTCGACCTGAAGCGCTCGTTCCAAGTGCTGTTCATCATCATCATCGGAGGCCTCGGCAGCGTGTCCGGTGCGTTCCTCGGTGCGGCCTTCATCGTGCTCTTACCCGTCGCGATGGACAACGTGGCCGTGCGCTTCTTTGCCGGCGTGATCGACCCCGGCCATCTCGAGAACGCGCAGAAGCTGCTGTTTGGCTCGCTCATCATCTTCCTGCTGATCAAAGAGCCCCAGGGGCTCGCGCGTCTCTTTCAACGCTTGAAAGAGCGCGTGCGCGCCTGGCCGCTCGAACCCTGACCCATCTCACGCTCGCCTAGCGAGGAGGACCTGTGGACACTATACTAACACTTCGAAAACTAACTCCCGGCTTGCTCACGCTCGCCATGGCTTGCAACGGTGGCGCCAGCGCCGCGAAGGAACAGGCCGCGCCCGCTGTACCCGCAGCGCCGGCCGAGACCACCACCACGATCAACGCGGCGACCGACGTCAAGCCGAGCGGCGGCGAGCAGTATTTCCCGCTGCAGAGCTACCGCGTCGGCCCGTACGCAGCGGGCGGCACGGGCTACTTCGGCGGCTTCATCGACTACATGCAGCTCATCAACGCGCGCGACGGAGGTGTCAATGGCGTCAAGCTGACATGGTCCGAGTGCGAGACCGAATACGTCGTGGAGCGCGGCGTGGAATGCTACGAGCGCCTCAAGAAGGGGCTGAACGGCGCACCGCCAGCTGCGTTCAATCCGCTGAGCGTCGGCATCGCGTACGCGCTCATCGATCGCGCGACGACGGACAAGAACCCGATCATCACCATCAACCACGGCCGCACGGACTCCACGGACGGCCGCGTGTTCCCGTACATCTTCCCGCTTCAGCTGAACCCTTACAGTGAGGTCTCGGCCATCGTGAACTACATCGCCGAGCGCGGTGGTGGCCTGGAGAAGCTCAAGGGCAAGAAGATCGTCACGCTGTACCACGGCTCGCCGTACGGCAAAGAGACGATCCCGGTGCTGGACATCCTGTCCAAGAAGTACGGCTTCGAGGTCAAGCATATCGAAGTGCCGCATCCTGGCAACGAGCAGCAGTCGCAGTGGCTGGAGATCAAGCGCTTCAAGCCGGAGTGGGTGATCCTGCGCGGCTGGGGTGTGATGAACCCGGTGGCCATCAAGACCGCGGCGAAGACCGGCTTTCCCGTGGACCACGTGATCGGCAACATCTGGAGCAACTCGGAAGAAGACGTCGCTCCGGCCGGCAGCGTGGGCAAGGGCTACATCTCGATCACCACCCACCCCGCGGGTCGCGACTTTCCCGTGCTGCAGCAGATCGACCAGTACGTGCTGCAGAAGGGCAAGGGCAACATGGAAGATCCCAAGCGCGTGGGCAGCGTGTATTACAACCTCGGCGTCATCAACGGCATCTTGAACGTGGAGGCCGTGCGTAAGGCGCAGTCCAAGTTCGGTCAGAAGCCGCTGTCGGGCGAAGAGGTACGCTGGGGCTTCGAGAACCTCGACATCGGCGAGGCGCGGCTGAAGGAGCTGGGAGCGCTCGGCTTGCTGCAGCAGATCAAGCTGTCGTGCGAGGATCACGAGGGCGGCGGTCGCGTGCGTTTCCAGCAGTGGGACGGGCAGAAGTGGGGCGTGATCAGCGACTGGATCGCCGCGGATCGCGCGCTGCTGCGCCCCATCATCGAGGCGTCTGCAGCGAAGTACGCGGCCGAGAAGAAGATCACGCCGCGCGATTGTGCGGCGGAAGCCAAGCTCTGAGCCGCTGCTGACAGCGTCACCGAGGACCGTGCGATGATCCACGACGAAGCTCCCATCCTGTCCCTGCGCGCGGTGGAGGTGGTCTACGACCACAGCATCCGCGCGCTACATGGGGCCTCGCTCGAGGTCGCGCGCGGTGCTCTGGTGGCGCTGCTCGGCGCGAACGGCGCCGGCAAGACGACCACGCTCAAGGCAGCGTCCGCGCTGCTGCACGCGGAGAATGGCGCGATCGTGAGCGGCGAGGTGCGCTACCTCGGCGCGTCCACCGCTGGCCGCTCTCCTCGGCAGCTCGCCCAGGCCGGCCTCGTGCAGGTGCTCGAGGGCAGGCACTGCTTCGGGCAGCTCACGGTGGAGGAGAACCTGATCAGCGGCGCGCTGCTGCGCCGGCCCTCGCGGCGCGAGCTCAAGGCGGATCTCGAGCGCATGTACACGCTGTTTCCGCGCCTCGTGCGCAAGCGCAAGCTGGCCGCCGGCTACACGTCCGGTGGAGAGCAGCAGATGCTCGCGATCGCCCGCGCGCTGATGGCGCGGCCGCAGCTCGTGCTGCTGGACGAGCCGTCGATGGGGCTCGCGCCGCAGGTCGTGGCCGAGGTGTTCGAGATCATCCGCAAGTGGAACCTGGAAGCGAAGGTCAGCTTCCTCCTCGCCGAGCAAAACGCCGTGATGGCGCTGCGCTACGCGGACTACGGCTACATCCTGGAGAACGGCCGCATCGCGAGCCATGGCCCTGCCCCCGAGCTGCAGAAGCGTGAGGACGTGAAACAGTTCTATCTCGGCGTCGGCAGCGAAGGCCGCAAGAGCTTCCGCAGCAGCCCGCGGCGGCCACCCGGCCGCGCCGCGTAGGCGACCGACCGCGAGCCCCTGACGAATCCCGCGCACGATGTCGCGCGCGGGCATGGAGTGATCATGTCAAAACTTAATACAGATGTACTATATGTGCTAGGCGGCCTGCTGTGGTGCTCGGCCGCGCTCGCTCAGGAGCCGGCGGCCCCAGCGGCCCCAGTGACCACCGAGTCGCAGCCCGTAGCGGCGCCGTCTGCTCCCGCAGCGGCTCCCCCTGCGGATGCGATCCCGGTACAGGCCGGGCCATCCGTCGCGCGACCGCCGGCGCCGGAAACTCCGAGCCCGGAGCCGGCTGCGCGACAGGAGAGCTGGACGGATCACGTGAAGATCGGGGGAGGCGGGATCCTCTGGTATTACCAGCCGCTCCTCGACGGCGCGAAGAACAACCTGGACTTCTTCCACGTGCGGCTGAGCGCCGACGTGACTGCGGGCCCATTTGCGTTCCACATCGAGCCGCGCTTCCGCGATTCCAAGCTGCGCCCGTTCTACGACAGCGCGGTGTGGATCGAGGAGGGCTATGGCTCATGGAGCCCGATCCCCGAGCTGACAGTCAAGCTCGGCAAGGTGTACTCGCGACTTGGACTGTTCTGGGACAACTCGTTTTACGGCAACGTGCAGGTGTACGACGGCCTCAAGCTCGCGGCGGACTACGGCATCTCGGCCGAGGGCGTCATCGGCGATCGGATCGGCCTGTCCTACTGGGCACAGTTCTTTCTGATCGACGGCAAGACCAACGTGTCGCTCGCGCCGCGTGATACGTTCAGCGTGCCCGGCGCGCGACGCCGCAACGAGCTGGTGCTGAACGTGGAGCCGTTCTTCAAGTTCGGCCAAGACGGCGTGCTGAAGGTCGGCGCATCCGTGCAGAGCCTGACCGCTGACCTGCCGGACGACAAACGCCACGTGCTGCGCGTGGCTGGCCACGCCAAGCTGACGGTCGGTGGCCTCGGCCTCTGGGGTGAGTACCTGCACCAACGCGGCCGTCACACGACCGAGTTCCCGTACGCGGGCACGGCGGCGACGGACGATGCACCGGCCGTTCGCGGTCGCTCTTCGCGCCACAACAACTATTTCGAGCTCGGCGCGGAGTACACCTACGATCGCTTCACGGCGCGCTACAACGTCAGCTTCGGCTCGTACGACGACGTCGACGTGAAGGAGTGGCTGCACGTGCCGGCGCTCGCGGTGAAGCTCGCCGAGCCGCTGACCCTGCAGGCCGAGCTGGTATTCTGGAAGCGCAAGGCCAAGGAGGGCTCGACCGACGTGGACAAGAGCCTCAACGTGCTCCTGTTCGCGAAGTTCTGACAGTGTGGGAGCTGGGGCAGGAGCAACAGCGCTGCTGCCTCGCTGTTGCTGCAGCAGCAGCTAGGAGCGGCAGGCACGCGGCAGCGCGCCGCGACACGTGGCACGCTGCCTGCTTCGTGCTCGCGGCATGACCCAAGCTCAAACGCCCTCCCGCGACCCTGTTCCCGCGGTCGCTCGCCCCAAGACTCCCGCGCACATCATCCGCGACGACGCAGAAGCGCTGGCCGTGGCCCACGAGCTGGCCCAGCGCTTCCGCGCAGGCGCTGCCGAGCGCGATCGCACGCGCAAGTGGCCGCTCGAGGAGCTGGACGCGTTTTCGCAGAGCGGGCTGTGGTCGATCAACGTGCCGAAGCGCTTCGGCGGGCCGGAGCTGTCCTACGTGACGCTCAACAAGGTGATCGAGATCATCTCCGCCGCCGATCCCTCGCTCGGTCAGATCCCGCAGAACCACCTGGGCGTGGTCGCCGCGATCCGCACCGCCTCGGACGAGGCGCAGCAGAAGCTCTTGTTTCGCGAGGTGCTGGAGGGCACGCGCTTCGGCAACGCGTTCTCGGAGTTCGGCAGCAAGCGCGCGGCCGATTTCGAGACGCGCTTCGAGGACGCGGGCGATCACGTGATCGTCAACGGTCAGAAGTTCTACGCCACGGGCGCGCTGCTCGCTCACAAGGTGCCCATCGTGGCGCTGGATGGCGAGGGCCGCGCCTGGTACGCGATCGCCGATCGCGCTGCACCGGGCCTCAGTGTGATCGACGACTGGTCGAGCTTCGGCCAGCGCACCACGCTCAGCGGCACGGTCAAGCTCGAGAACGTGCGCGTGCCGAAGACGCATCTCGTTCCGGGCTTCAAGGGCTACGATCACCCGACCGCAGACGGCGCGATCTTCCAGGTCATCCAGGCGGCGGTCGACACCGGCATCGCGCGCGCGGCGATCGAGGACACCATCGAGTTCGTGCGCAGCAAATCGCGGCCGTGGGTCGATAGCAACCTCGAGCGAGCGAGCGACGACCCTTACACCATTCAGGCCATCGGTGAGCTGCGGCTGCGGCTCAGCGCCACGCAGGCGCTCCTGGACAAGTCTGGCCATGCAGTCGATCGCGCGGTCGCCGATCCCACGGCGCAGACCGTGGCAGAGGCGCAGATCGCCGTGGCGGAGGCCAAGATCTTCTCGACCGAGCTCGCGATCGCAGCCAGCAACAAGCTGTTCGAGCTGGCGGGCGCGCGCTCCACGCTCGCGGAGCACGCACTGGATCGCCACTGGCGCAACGCGCGCACGCATACGCTGCACGATCCGGTGCGCTGGAAGTACGCCATCCTCGGCAACTACCACTTGAACGGCGTCAACCCGCCGCTGCACGCCTGGAGCTGATGAACGCAAGCCACCGCCGCTGGTAGCTGCAGCGGTGGAGCACATTGTGCTACATCGGTCGAGTGCGTCAGCACTGCATGAATACGTGATCGCGCGTCTCTGCGAAGCGCGATGTTACGAAGATGTGTCGAGCTCCCTGCGCGTGCGCCAGGCCATGCACTTCATGCTTGCGCACGCGCCTCGGAGCGAGATACTTGCGCCATTGCTTGCTCACGGCTGGACGCGTCAGCGCTCTCGCGCGTGCCCATCTGAGCTCCGCCGTACCAGCTGCGCTCGACCTGCGCTGGAGGTGAATGGTCATGACGGTGAGAAGCATCGAACGTTTGATGGTGAGTTTGCTGTGGGCGATCTGTCTCGTCGTGATCGTGCGCTGGTTCGTCCTGCCGAGGCTCGACCACGCGCAGCGCAGCGAGCCACTGCGACTCGGCGGAGCGCAGAGTGCAAACACGCTCGTCAGGAGCGTGGCCGCGTCGCAATGATCTGAGACGACACGCGCCGCGCCGAGCACCCTGGAGTCGCCCCCCGCCTCCGTGCTCCATCGGGACACATGGCACCCGCGGTCGCTCCTCGACGTAGCGCAATTTTGTACGGCGCTGTGCAGCGCGGCGTCGCACGGCTGTGCGGTCGATCCAATTTACGCTGCTGCAACTGACAGGACGCGTCAGGGACATGGGCACCACGCTTACTGCGGCTCACACCCCTCGATTGCGAGCGTCACTGCCATGACATCCCGAACACCACCGCCTGCGCCGCCCGCAACGCGCCGCGTGAGCGCGAAGCGTGACCGCGGCTGGCCGTATGCCCAGCGGTCTGCGCAGGAACCTTCCGGTGTCGAGCTGCGGCCCCGCGACTACGAGCACTACGTTCAGCTCGATGCGCAAGGCCAGCTGCTATTCGGGCATGGGCAGACCGAGCAGCTCGCGGCCGTCACCGCATACGCGTCCAACGTGGCCGACGTCGTGGGGCGCATGTTGCAGTTCGGCTCGAGCAGAGCGGTGGAGGCGAAGTTCCAGCATTCGCTCCTGTTCGTGCTGCGCAATGAGGCGGGGCAAGTCGTGGGCCTGCGGGCGCGCTCGGCTCAACACCTCCCTCACTTGCGCGCACTGCTCAAGCTCTGATGCGCTCATCCATGACGCAGGAACGCTTGATGCTGGCGCTGCGATCGTTGCGCGACGTCGAAGGTGTGCTGGGCAGCTTCGTATGGCGCCGCGACGGACACGTGGTCGCCAGTGACGCGCATGGTTTGTGCGCTCCGAGCGCGCTCGCCGCGGTCGTGGTGCGCATGGAGCGCCTGTGCGAAGCATTCGCGAATCTGGGCCAACCTCTGCAGAGCACGACGCTCGTGTATCGCGAGCGCCGCATCTACGTGTGCCGTGTGGATTGGGCGGCGCTGGCAGTCGTCACCTCACACGCGATCAACGCGCCCGCGCTGCAGCTCGCGCTCGACTTGTCGTTGCGCGACCTGGCGCAGCTTGGAGCGGCGTTGCGCTCGGCCGGGCCGAGCGGACCGCTGCGCCCGGGCCCCGCCGCAGCAGCGCCGCCTCCTGTGGAGACTTCCCGCGTCAGCGGAGTACACCATCGCGTCGATGAGCCGCAGCCGCTGCGCTCCTACCGCGGCCAACGTCTTGGAGAATGAGCGCGCATGACCGAGACCTTGAAGACGCTGGTCGAGCAACGCGAACAGCTGCTGGCGACGCAGACCGCGCTCAACATCCTCTGGACCATCCTGGCCGCGTGTCTGGTCATGTTCATGCAGGCGGGCTTTGCGCTGGTGGAGACGGGATTTTCGCGCACCAAGAACGTGGCGCACACCATGGCCATGAACTTCCTGGTGTACAGCATCGGTGTGCTCGCATATTGGGCGTGCGGCTTCGCGCTGCAAATGGGCGGTGCGCCGGAGGTCGCGAGCCTAGGGCAGGCGGCGGGGCTCGGACGTGAGCTCAGCGTGCAGCTGGCTGGACGCGAGCTGGGCCTTCTGGGATTGCGCGGCTTCTGTCTGCCGGCGAGCTGGTTCACGCCTGCGGGCGCGGCGCTGTTCATGTTCCAGATGATGTTCATGGACACCGCAGCCACGATCCCGACCGGCGCGATGGCCGAGCGCTGGAAGTTCAGCGCATTCATGTGGTTCAGTGCAGCCATTGGCGGCTTCATCTATCCGGTCTACGCGAACTGGGTCTGGGGCGGCGGTTTCCTGTCGCAGCTCGGCCGGGGCTTCGGGCTCGGCCACGGTCACGTGGACTTCGCCGGCAGCTCGGTCGTGCACATGACGGGCGGTGTGCTGTCGCTGGTCGGCGCGAGCCTGCTCGGTCCGCGGATCGGCAAGTTCGACCGTCGGGGCCGGGTGCACGCCATCCCCGCACACAACGTGCCGATGCTCGTCACGGGGACGTTCGTCCTCGCCTTCGGTTGGTTCGGCTTCAACGCGGGCTCGACCCTGTCCGGCATGGACACGCGCCTGTCCGTGATCGCCGTGAGCACGCTGCTCGCCGGCGCGAGTGGAGCGCTCAGCGGTGCCCTGTACAGTCGCCGCCGCTTCGGCAAGCCGGACGTGACGATGATGTGCAACGGCATGCTGGCAGGCCTGGTCGCGATCACGGCGCCCTGCGCGTTCGTCGCCTCCTGGGCGGCGGTGTTGATCGGTGGCATCGCGGGTGTGCTCGTGATCGAGGCCGCCCTGTTCGTGGAGCGACGCTTGCAGATCGACGACCCCGTCGGAGCGATCTCCGTGCACGGGGTGTGCGGATCATTTGGCGCTCTGTGCGTGGGCCTTCTTGCGGACGGCAGCTACGGCGACGGGCTGAATGGTGTGTCGGGGCCCGTGCGCGGCTTGTTCTACGGCGACTTCGGACAGCTGCTCGCGCAGCTGCTCGGCATGGGCTGCAATCTCATCTGGGTCGGGTCGGTGGGCATGCTGACGTTCAAGCTGATCGATCGGCTCGTCGGTCACCGAGTCAACTATCGAGACGAGCTGCGCGGCCTCGACCTCTCCGAGCTCGGCATGGACGGATATTATGCTGGCGATGAGCCGGGCGCGGCGCCCATCCCGGGCGCCGAAGCGCGTCATGTCGCTTGATCCGCGGCGCCGGGCTCTGCAAGCATCCGCGCATGCACAAGCTCGCTTTCATTCAGGTTGGGGTGGTGGCTGCTGCGCTCGCGCTGTGCCCCGCGCTCGGTTCGCGTGCGCGCGCCGAGATCAAGACGCAGGAGATCGAATACAAGCAGGGCGACACGCCGCTGCAGGGCTTCGTCGCGTGGGACGACTCGGTCACCGGCAAGCGGCCCGGGGTACTGGTCGTGCACGAGTGGTGGGGCCACAACCAGCACGCGCGCAATCAAGCCATTCGCCTGGCGAAGGCCGGGTACGTGGGGTTCGCGCTCGACATGTACGGCAAGGGCAAGGTGGCGACGCACCCGAACGACGCCAAGACCTTCATGACCGAAGCCACCTCCGACTTTCCGCGCGAGAAAGCGCGCTTCCAGGCCGCGCTCGCGAAGCTCAAGGAGCGGCCAGAGGTCGATGCCAAGAAGATCGCCGCCATCGGCTACTGCTTCGGTGGTGCCGTGGTGCTCGACATGCTGCGCACCGGGGAGAGCTTCGCGCTCGTCGCCACGTTCCACGGCGCGCTCGGCACGAAGCAGACCATCAAGCCCGGCAACAAGACGCGCGTGCTGGTGCTGCACGGCGCGGCGGATCCCATGGTCCCCCCCGAGCAGGTGGCCGCGTTCAAGAAGGAGCTCGACGGCGCCAAGGTGCGCTACGAGGTGATCGAATATCCGGGCGTCAAACACGGCTTCACCAACCCGGATGCAGACAAGGCCGGCCTGCCCGGGCTCGCTTACGACGCGAAGGCGGACGAGGAGTCGTTCGCCGCGCTGCAGAAAGCGCTGAAGGAGCAGGTGGGTGCACCTGCGGCAAGCAAGCCCAAGAAGTGACGCGCGCCAGTCGCCCCCAGGAGTCTTACATGCTCCGGCCTTATCGCTGGAGGTGTCACGTTATGTCGAGCATTGGACACGGGACATAACGTTTTCGGCGAGCGGGCATGTACCATGGAGATCTGCGCCAACGGGCCTACACAGGCTCGCGTGGCCGGGCCGCAGCGTGCAGGCAGAATCGTGCGCGCGGCCTCTGTTCAAACCATGGATTCACGCACGCTCGAACTGTTCCGTTGCTTGCAGTCTGGTCCGTTCGACGACGCCGGACTCAAGCAAATCCAGAGACTGCTCGGTAGCCAGCGGCGCGCGCTCGCGGCCAAAAACGACCTGGGCACCTTGCAGGAGATCATCCAGCTCCTCGAGGGCTGGGCGATCGCCTCCGGCAGTCGCAGGCTCAGCGCAGCGGCGTTCGGTGAAGCGGCCGAGATCGCGGAGCGCGACCTGCGTCAGCCGAGCCTGGCCAACGAGCTGCGCACGCGCGCGATCACGGCTGGACGGCAGCGCAGCGATCCCACGATCGAGGTTCCGCACGCCGAGGCGACGACCGAGGAGCTGACGGCGGCGATCGCGCGCGCCGAGGCTGAGCTCGAGGAAAATGCGGCGACTGCCAACGTGCGGGCGCTGGCCGACCTGTACGCGCGGCGCGGCGCACAGGGCGATCGCGAGCAAGCCGCGGACCTGTACTTCACCCTGGCAGAGGTGCTCGGCAATCCCGCCGGCCTCGAGCTGTTGCAGCTGACGTTGTCTCAGATGCCGGACCACGCCGAGGCGCGCGCGCTGCTCGCGAGCTACACGGGTCGCGCGTCCCAGGTCGCCTTACCACGCATCAGCACGACCGGGCAGGCGCCCGTCGATGCGCCGAAGCCGCTGGCTAACGCCCCCGCGGCTGCGTTGGTCTCACCGCCGCCGCTCGGAGCTGCGCGCTCGAATGGCGCAGGCGAAGCTCCGAAGTCCGCGCCGCGCATCAGCACGCCGCGTGCGCTCGGTGGCGTGCCTGCGGTGCCGGCGCCCATCGGCGCGCCGCCCGCGCCGAGTGGTGCGCGTCCGCCCAACCTACCGGTCTCGTCGCTATCGCCGATCGTGCGCAGCGAGGCGCCGCTGCCCGAGCTGGAGCAGGCGAGCCCCGCGCGACGCAGCTGGCGCTGGGCGGTGGTGGGCCTCGGCGCGTGCGCCGTGGCTTCGGGGTTCCTGCTGGCGCGGCCGTCCTCGCCGCACGGAACGGCCGGTGATCAGACTGCCCACGCGCTCGGTGCGCCCACTGCGCCGGCCGAAGCGAGCGCTGCGCCCGAGGTGCAGCCCGCGCAGCCAGCCGCCGCACAGCCCAGCGACGCGCCCGCGGCCAAGCCGAGCGAGACACCGCAGCCGAAAGCGGCAGCAGCAGCGGCTGATTCCGCGCCCTCAGCGCTGCCGCCGACGGCGGCCGAAGCGCAGGCCGAGAATCCCAAGGCCCCCCCGAGCGAGCCCGCCGCCGTCGCAGCGACACCCGAGGCCACCAAGCCGGACAAGCCCGCGCCCAAGGTGGCGTGGCTCATGGATCAGCTCACGGTACAGGGCGGCACGCTCAACCCGCAGCAGCTGTCAGCGGCGATGGACAAGACGCAAGCGCAGCTCGACGAGTGCTACGCCGCGTCACTGCAGAAGAAGCCCAAGCTCAAGGGCAAGCTGCTGCTCGGCTTCACCGTGAAGCCGAACGGCCGCGCTACGGCGTTCAAGCACCTCGGTGGCAACATCAAGGATCCGGAGCTGATCCAGTGCAGCGTGAAGACGCTGGAGGCCGCGCGCTTTCCCAAGCCGCGCAAGGCGGCGGCCAAGGTCAAGCTGCCGTTCCAGTATCAGCGCAGCTGACGCGCTCAGCGCGGCGGCCCGCCCGTCGGGCCCCGCGCGTCACTCGTCCGAGCCACCTTGCGCGCGAGCGGGCGCGTGCTGCTGCGCGTTCTCCGCGGGCTTCTGCATCTGCGCGGGGATCAAGCCGTGGCGCGGCGGCTGCGAGACGAGCAGGCGAGCCGGCGGCGGATACGATGTCTGGAACGCGCCGTGCTCGCGCTGCAGCTCGACCGGATCGATCTTCCAGATCTGCTTGCAATACTCGGCCACGGCGCGATCGGACGAGAAGTAGCCCACGCGCGCGACGTTCAAGATGCTCTTCTGCGCAAGCCTCGCAGGCTGCGCGTACTCGCGCGCGACCGTGTGCTGCGCCTTGAGATAGGCGTCAAAGTCCGCGAGCACCATGAACGGATCTTGCTCGAGCAAGGAGTGCAGGAGCGGCGCAAAGCGCTCGCGATCGCCGTGCGAGAACGTGCCGGACGCGATCAGATCGAGCGTGGCGCGCAGCTCGGGGTTCGACTCGTACAGCTCGCGCGGGTGATAGCCGGCGCGCCGCTTCGCCATGACCTCCTGCGCGGTGAGGCCGAACAGGAAGAAGTTCTCCGCGCCCACGTGCTCGCGGATCTCGATGTTCGCGCCGTCCAGGGTGCCGATGGTGACCGCACCGTTCATCGCGAACTTCATGTTGCCCGTGCCGGAGGCCTCCTTGCCGGCGAGCGAGATCTGCTCCGAGACGTCCGCGGCCGGATAGATGTGTTGTGCCACCTTGACATTCAGATCGGGCACGAGCACCACGCGCAGCATGCTGGCCACGGCAGGATCGTAGTTGATGAACGTGGCCACGTCGGCGATCAGCTGAATGATCAGCTTCGCCATGTAGTAGCCGGGCGCGGCCTTGCCGCTCAGCAGCACCACGCGCGGCACTTCGTTCGGCGCGCGGCCTTCCTTCAGCTGCCGGTACAGGGTGATGACGCGCAGGATGTTGAGGTGCTGGCGCTTGTACTCGTGGATGCGCTTGATCTGGACGTCGAACATCGCGTCCGGGTCGAGCGCAATGCCGAGCTGAGCCTGCACGAGCGCGCCGAGCCGCGCCTTGTTGTCGCGGCGCATCTTGCGAAAGCGCTCGATGAACGCGGGGTCAGTCGCGTGCTTCTCCAGATCGCGCAGCTGCGTGCAGTCGCTCGCCCAGCCATCGCCGATGACCTCCGTCACGAGCTGAGCCAGGCCGGGATTCGCGAGCAGCATGAAGCGGCGCTGCGTCACACCGTTGGTCACGTTCGAGAACTTCTGCGGCCACATGTCGTAGAAATCCGGCAGGACCGACTCGCGCAGCAACGTCGAGTGCAGCTCGGAGACGCCGTTGATCGCATGACTGCCCACGCACGCGAGGTTCGCCATGCGCACGCCTTCATCGTCGCTCCTGCCGATCATCGACATGCGCGCGAGGCGCTCGTCGTCGCCGGGATAGCGGCGGCGCACGTGATCCAGGAAGCGATGGTTGATCTCGTAGATGATCTCGAGATGCCGCGGCAAGAGGCGGCGGAACAGGCGCAGCGGCCAGGTCTCGAGCGCCTCCGGTAGCAGCGTATGATTCGTGTACCCCATGCAGGCCGTGGTGATCTCCCAGGCCTTGTCCCAGCTCATGCCGTGCACGTCCACGAACAGGCGCATCAGCTCGGGAATGGCGAGCACAGGATGCGTGTCGTTCAGCTGGATCGCGTACTTGTCCGCGAAGAAGTCCAGGTTGTCGGCGCGCTGCAAATACAGCCGGATCATGTCCTGCAGCGAGCACGACACGAGGAAATATTGCTGCTCGAGCCGCAGCGCCTTGCCCACCTCGGGCTGATCGTTCGGATACAGCACCTTCGAGATGTTCTCGGAGGCTACCTTCTGCTGCACGGCGCCGTAGTAGTCGCCCTTGTTGAACGCAGACAGATCGAGCGACTCCGTGGCCGCGGCTTGCCACAGCCGCATGAAGTTCGTGTTCTCCACGCCGAAGCCCGGCACCGGTGTGTCGCAGGCCATGCCCTTCACCACGCGCTCGGGCACCCAGCGCACGCTGTAGCGATCGTGGGCGTCGAGGAAGGGCTCCGTGTGACCGCCCAGCTTGACCTCGAACTCCAGCGCTGGACGCGGCACTTCCCATGGGTACGCGAGCCGCGCCCAGTGATCGATCGCCTCGACCTGACGTCCATCGATGATCTGCTGTCGGAACGTGCCGAACTCGTAGCGCAGGCCGTAGCCGATGGCCGGCACCTTCAAGGTGGCGAGCGAGTCCATGTAACAGGCCGCGAGCCGTCCGAGGCCACCATTGCCCAGACCCGGCTCGCGTTCGTAGTCGATCAATGCTTCGAGCGAGATGCCGAGCTGTGAGAGCGCCTCGCGCGCCTCGTCGTACATGCCGAGCGTGACCAGGTTGTAGCCGAGCTGCGGACCGACCAGATACTCCGCGGACAGATACGCGACCGTGCGGCTCTTGGCGTGAAAATAGCTGTGCGCGGAGGTGATGAACTGCTGCAACATGCGGTCGCGCACGGTGTACGCCAGCGCCATGTACAGATCGTTTTCGGTGGCGATCTCGAGAAACGCTGCCTGGCGGGTGAAGAGGTTGAACAAGAAGTCGCGGCGTAGCGCGCGCGCGCTTCCGCCGACTGAAGGTTGAGCTGCATCCTGTTCATCGCGGCGATGCATGTCGCTTGTCATGGGCGGAATCATCGCCGCGCTGTCCGACTTTTCACAAGGGAGACGGAGGCGGGCGCCTGCCTACATCTGGCCGCTGCGGCTGGCCTCTGCGGCCCCGCGAGAATCGCAGACCAGGTCGAGGCCCGTGAGGGTGGCAGCGTTCCGTGAGGGCACCTGCCGCGACCTGGTCTCGGTCAACAGCCGGCGCCAGAGCAGCAGATGGCCGCTGAGAGCTGCGGTCACGAGGCCCGCGGGCAGCCACACGTACGGGAAGTGGGCGACCCAGGTGTTCTGCCGTTCGGGCTCACTGCCGAACAGCTGGAACGCGGGCAGCGACGCGACCGCGATGCAGATGATCGCGAGCAAGAGCGCGCTGCCGAGGACGTTGAACGCCCACGCCCAGGCGCGCTGATCGCGCAGCGCGTTCCAGCCCAGGGCGAGCGCCGCCCCGGCGAGGCCGCTCAGGATGTCGAAGCTCGCGCCCGTAAAGGTCATCTGCTCCGGCATCACGCCTTCCCGCGCGGCCTCGTGCATCACGAGCTCGAGCGGGAAGCGGAAAGCGTGCAGGGCGACGAGCCAGCGCAGCGGCGTATGCTCTGCGAGGCGCGTGCCGGGCCCGGAAAACGCGAACGTCGCGCTGAGCGCGAGCAGCGGTACGAACAGAAGCAGCATCGCGGGAGGCTGGAGATCGCTCCGCGCGAGCAGACCGCTGTGCGCGAGCAGCGCGGCGTACGCGAGCCAGAGCGTCGCGAGCGCGCCGAGCTTCAGGGTGGTGCGCGGCTCGCGCAGCACGCGCTGCACTGCGAACAGCACGATCGCGAGCACGGCGAGCGCGAGGCCGGGGATGCCGATGCGGACGAAGAGGGATGCGTCAGGTGTCATGATGGAGGGCTCCTCGATGGGGCGCGCAGCTGCGCGCAGCAGCTCCTTCAGCAGTTGCCGTGCCAGGCGCACGCCGCGCGTAGCTGCAGCAAAACGCAGGCTCTCGAGGGCTCGCGCTGTCGTCGCGCCGACAGCTGTCGGGATCCCGACAGGTGACGTGCCTCAGGCTTTTGCCTATGCTGGCGCAGTCATGTCGAGCCACGCAGAGCTCTTGCAGGTGCGCGAACGCCTGAGCGTCGGTCGCCGATTCCTCGTGCTGCGTCCGCGGATCGTCGCGCTGGGGGCGCTCCTGAACGTGCTGTGCCTGAGCCGTGCGGACGTGCCGGTCGGGATGAAGCTCGGCATGGGCGCGCTGTTCGGGTGCGTGGTGCTGGCGTTCTTCGCGGAGGCAGCCTGGCTCGGTCGCCGCGCGCTGACGGAGCGCTGGCTCTTCGGCTCGCTGCTCGCGACCTTGCTCGCGCTCGCGACGGGCATGGCGCTGAGCGGCGCGCTCGACAGCCCGCTCTTGCCGCTGCTGTTTGCGCCCACGGTGGTGGGCTTCGCCGCGTTCGGCCGGCGCCGGCAGAGCGCGCTCTTGTTCGGCGTGACGTCGTGCGCGCTGCTCGCGCTCGGAGCGGGCTCGCTGTCGGGTCTGCCGCTCGTGCCGCTGCCGTACCGCTCGGGCATGTTGCTCGTGGGCAGCGTGATCGCGCTCGCCCTGCTCGCGCTCGGGGTGATCAGCCTGGTAGACGCTCACAGCCGCATCGCGCACGAGCTCGATCGGCGCCGCGCCCAGGTGCTGCGCGAGGCGGAGCTGCGCGCCGCGAGCGTGGAGCTGCTCGGCGCGCGCGTGGCGCACGACGTGAAGAATCCGCTGACGGCCGTGCGGGGTCTCGTGCAGCTGGTGCAGCGCGCGAGCGAGGGGCGCGAGCAGGAACGTCTGGGCGTGGCGCTCGCGGAGCTCGATCGCTCCCTCGACGTGCTGCACGGCTACCTGAGCTGGGCGCGGCCGCTACGCGATCTCGCGCTCGCGGAGGTCGAGCTGCGCGCGCTGCTCGACGACGTCGCGGCGGTGCTGGAGGGGCGCGCGCTCGAGCGCAAGGTGCAACTGAGCGTGGAGGGCAGGCCGTGTCGCGCGCTCGTCGATCGCCAGCGGCTGTGGGACGCGCTGCTCAACCTGGCGCTGAACGCGCTCGACGCCATGCCTCACGGCGGCGCGCTGCGCTTCGTGCTGGGCAGCGCGCCAGAGCAGGTGACGCTCGAGGTGATCGACGACGGCGTGGGCATGGACGAGCTGACCCTGTCGCGCCTGGGCCAGCCGTTCGCCAGCGAGCGCGACGCGGGCACCGGCCGATCAATCACAGCGGCGGTCGCGGGACCCGCTTCGCAAGCTCCGCGGCTCCCGACCTCCGATTTAATCACAGCGGCGGTCGCGGGACCCGCTTCGCAAGCTCCGCGGCTCCCGACCTCCGATTTAAT
>Ga0190269_10000009_pt1 | contig 80566 bp, 58 predicted proteins | sample Popmic249IS_FD_133749 | JGI IMG/M metagenome (GOLD analysis project Ga0190269, IMG submission 133749) | Populus adjacent soil microbial communities from riparian zone of Blue River, Arizona, USA - 249 IS | ecosystem: Environmental > Terrestrial > Soil > Riparian zone | place: USA: Arizona... | reverse complement strand
TTGTGTGTTCGTGGATGGAGATCCGGGTGGGATTGTTGGAGCGCGAAAAGTCGTGCGCAATGTGGATTGCCCGGATGGTTGCCTACACGTACGAAGCTGGTTCAGGCAGGGCTGGCTGAGCTACACACCGGTTTCGCCAACGTGGCCAGAAGAGATCCAACCGCACGCCCGCGGGCTTCCCTGCAGCTCACGGCGGCAAAAATGGCTCGCATGGGCCTCTCCGATTCCGCCACGGCGCGCTTCGTGATGGCGACGAAGCTGCCAACGAGGCGACTTTGGGGAGCGACTTCGGGTCACGAATTCGCGCGTAAACGAGAGCCATTTGGCCGGTCAAGCTGCACTTACGGCGAACAAAGACTGCACATTCGATTGATTGACTACGCGAGACATCGGATAAGTGCCCCCAAGGAGGAGGTGAGTGCATGGAAGGTCGATGCGCGAGCCACGGGAAGTTAGCTATGAGTAAGGCAATCATGCGACGGACGCGAAGAGAGCTCGCCAGCCGTCTCCGGCCCACGTCTCTGCAATCGGTGACCGCAGCCCTGCTGCTGCTCGGTGCTTGCGGGTCGGACCCCGCTGCCAACAGCGGCGCGGCGCCTGCAGCCACGACTACCCCGACGAGTGCCGGGACCGTCCTGCCGACTCCGACTGGCGCGGCTGGCCGCGCCGCGCTGCCCACGACGGGTACGACGCCTACCACCGCAACTCCCACGACCCCAGTGGGTACGCCGGGCGTGCTGCCGCCGGCTGGCGCTGCAGGTGCGGGCGCGGTAGCGACGCCGCCGACAGCAGCGGCTGGCACTCTGCCCTGCGCCGTGTCGAACGTGCTCAAGGCACAGTGTCAGAACTGTCACGGTGCCACACCCATCGGCGGTGCTCCGATGGCGCTCGTGACGTACGCCGATCTGATGAAGCCGGCGAACACGCAGCCCACCAAGAAGGTGTACGAGCTGGTCAAAGACCGCATCCACGACACGAAGCGCCCCATGCCACCGATCGGCATGCTCGCGCCGACAGAGGTCTCCGCGATCGACACCTGGGTCGCTGGCGGCGCGCTGAGCGCTCCGGCCACCGAGGCTGCGACCTGCGCTCCGGCCACTGGCGGCACGACCGCTCCGAACACCGGTGTTCCCGGTCGCACGGACGGCGGCTCGGGCAAGCTGACCGCCGCTCCGGGTGAGACCTGCTACGAGTTCAAGGTGCACGGCGGCCAGACTGCGAACGACACGACGAAGTTCAACGTGTCGGACGGCGAGTTCTACGAGCAGTTCTACTACAAGGTGCCCTGGCCCAAGGACAGCGTCGCCACCGCGTACGCCACCATCTCGGATAACGCACCCGTGCTCCATCACTGGCTCTTGTTCTCCACGAACGAGCTCCAGCCCGAGGGCGCGCACATCGTCGCTCCGCTGCCGACCCTCATCGGCACTGATCCGATCCTGCTCGCTGGCTGGGCCGTCGGTGGTCCGAACCTCGTCGCTCCTGCGGACGTGGGCTTCGAGCTGCCGGATCCGGGTCGCACGATCAACGTGCAGTGGCACTTCTACAACAGCACCGGCAAGCTGCAGCAGGACGCCTCTTCGGTGCAGATCTGCACGGTCCCGAAGGCGATGCGTAAGAACATCGGCGGCGTCACTTGGCTCGGCACCGAGGACCTCAACGGCAACGTGTGGTTCGGCGGTCAGGGCATGCCTCCCAACAAGGAGAGCACGTTCACGACCACGTGCGTGCCCGGTCGCCGCGGCATGACCGGCGCTCAGAACATCCACATCCTCGGCTTCGAGCCGCACATGCATCGCATCGGCAAGCGCATGCAGACGTCCGTGAAGAAGATGGACGGCACGATGGAGATGATCTTCGACAAGCCGTTCAACTTCGGCAGCGAGACGCACTATTTCGTCGACTACGACCTCAAGCCCGGCGAGCAGCTCGTCACGAGCTGCACGTTCATGAACGACACCAACCGCGGTGTGCCGTTCGGCGAGTCCTCGGACACGGAGATGTGCTACCAGTTCACCTTTGCCTATCCGGCGCACGCGCTCTCCAACGGCGCACCGAGCTTGCTCGGCGTTCCGGACACGTGCTGGTGATGAAGCGCGGGGCCTGACCACCCCGCTGCCACGACACGAGCGAGCGGGTCGCACACAGCGACCCGCTCGTTTGTTTTTAAGCGCCAAGGCTCAGTGCTGACGGCTCATGCGCTCAGCGAGTAGAGATCGCTCCCGAGCTGCTCCGACGTATGAAGCCTACGGGACGCGCTCGCCGGGTTTGCCCTCGCGGAACTTGGCTTCGCCGTGCCCCTCGTTCTTCACGACGACTTGCACCTCGTCCGCCTCGGTGAGCGCGGCGCTCCACTGGTAGCGCCCGGGCGCGAAAGCCTCCGCACGAAAGCGGCGTCCGCCGAGCACGCGCTCCGCCTCGCCGCGGATCACGCTGAAGCGGTGGTCCTGGACATCGAACAGGCAGTTGCGGCTGTCTTCGCGCACGCTCACGTCACGGCCGACGTTGCGCGTCTCGCCCTTCACGTACGGGCAGCGCGCTTCGTCGTGCGCCGTCTCGCTCACGAAGATGAAGCCGAGGATCAGGGCCGGGCCGAGCAGGCCGGGCAGGAGCGCGTAACGCGCCCAGCGCGGGAGAAAGGGCTGTTCTTCAGACATCGTGGGCACTGCGAGGCTGGCTATCGACTGCCGGCAGCGCGCTCATGGCGCGCATGTGCTCGGACTCCGCCGCGGGCCGCGCTGCCGGCTCGAGGTCGTCTGCAGCCATCAGCGGTAGGCTCGGATCGCGCGGCCGCCCGATCGCGTGCAACCACGGCTCGAGGTCCGTCAGTGCTCGCTCCGCGATTGCCAGGTGCCGCTCGCGCTTGCCACGCCGCCCTTTCGGCGGATCCAGCAGCTCGGGGAACATGCTGAACACGACGTTGGACGGCTGGAAGTTGTCGCTCGGCCGGCGCAGGTGCGACAGCAGCGAGCCGAGCGCGCTCGCTCGCGGCGGCGGAGGCAGGGCCTCGCCCGTGAGCTTGCCGGCCAGCAAGAGGCCCACGCACAGGCCGCAGGCCGCGCTCTCGACGTAGCCCTCGACCCCACTGATCTGCCCGGCCACGTACACGCCCGGCAGCGCGCGCAGGCTCAGAGCGTCGTCCAGCACCGCGGGTGCGTCGATGAACGTGTTGCGATGGACCGTTCCGTAGCGCTCGTAGCGCGCCTGCTCGAGGCCCGGGATCATGCCGAACACGCGGCGCTGCTCGGGCTGAGGCATGCGCGTCTGAAAACCCACGAGGTTGTACGCGGTCTGGGCCGCGTCCTCGCTGCGTAGCTGCACCACCGCGTAAGGCCGCCGTCCGGTACGCGGGTCGGTCAGTCCCACGGGCTTCATCGGCCCGAACGCCAGGGTGCGCGGACCGCGCTCGGCCATCACCTCGATGGGCAAGCAGCCCTCGAAGTAGCGCGCCTCCTCGAACGCATGCGGCGCGACCTTCTCGGCCGCCAAGAGCGCGGCCACGAACGCCTCGTATTGCGCGCGGTCGAGCGGACAGTTGACGTACGCATCGTCTCCGCCCTTGTCGTAGCGCGAAGCGCGAAAGACCTTGCTCCAGTCGATCGAGTCGGCGGCTACGATCGGCGCGATACTGTCGTAGTAAGCCAGGTGCTCTGCGCCGATCGCGCGCGCGAGATCGGCGGCCAGCGCGTCTCCCGTCAAAGGACCCGTCGCGAGCACTAGCGGTCGCGCCGCTGGTAGCTGCAGGACTTGCTCGCTCACCAGCTCGATGCGCGGATGCTCCGTGATGCGGCGCGTGACCTCGCGCGAGAAGCGCTCGCGATCCACGGCAAGCGCGCCGCCCGCGGGCACACGGCACGCGTCCCCGGCGGCGATGATCAGCGAGCCAGCGCGCCGCATCTCCTCCTTCAACAGGCCAACGGCGTTCGCCAGCGCGGCGCCGCGGAAGGAGTTCGAGCACACCAACTCGGCGAGCCCGTCGGAGCTCTGCGCGGGCGTGCGCGCCTTCGGCTTCTGCTCGATCAGGCGCACACGCACGCCGCGCTCGGCGAGCTGGAAAGCACACTCGGTGCCGGCCAGGCCCGCGCCCACCACCGTGACTTGCACGTCACTCATGACCCACGCTCTCAGGCTGGCGTGCCGGCGGCTGCGGGGACGTCCCCGCCCTCCGTCGGCTCTTCTTCACCCGCGACAGGAATCCGCCGCTCGTAGCCGCAGCCCTCCGTGAGGCAGCGCAGCATCGGCGACTTCGCGCTGCCGGCCTGCACCAGGAAGGCGGCCTTGCACTGCGGGCACGCTTCCGGAACCGGCTTCTGCCAGCTGCGGAAGTCGCACTTGATCTCTTCCTTGTTGTAGTTGGTGCAGCCGTAGAACGGCCGGCGCGCCTTCTTGCCCTTGATCTCGATGATCTCGCCCCCGCACTTCGGGCAGGGCACGCCCAGCGGCAACGAGCGCGTGGACTTGCACTTCGGATACGTGGAGCAGCCGAGGAACCAGCCGTTGCGGCCCCAGCGCTTCATCATCTGCGAGCCGCACAGCTCACATTTGTAATCGGTGAGCTGCGGCTGCCTGTCCTCGTTGCCGTCTTCGCCCTCGCCCGGCAGAGGGCGCGTGTACTTGCACTCGGGGTAGCCCTCACAACCGATGAACGCACCGTTGCGCCCCCAGCGCTTCATCAAGGGTTTGCTGCACTCCGGGCAATTCTCGTTGATTGATTCGGGCTCGGGCCACCACTTCGACTTGATGTCGAGGCTCTTTTGGATCTGCTCCTGCAGCCGCTCGTGGAACGGCGCGAGCACGTCCAGGCGCTTGCCGCGCGCCTCCGCGATGGCGTCCAGATCTTCCTCGAGCTTGCGCGTGAACTCGAGGTTCGCGAGGTCGAAGTTGTCCGCGACCAGGTGCTCTGCGACGAGCTTACCGAGCGGCGTAGGCACGAGCTTGTTGCCGTTCTTTCGCACGTAGTCGCGCGCCTGCACCTTTCTCAGGATCTCCGCGTACGTGCTGGGACGGCCGATGCCCTCTTCTTCCAGCTTCTTCACGAGCGACGCTTCGTTGTAATACGGCGGCGGCTCGGTCTCCTTGGCTGCGACCGACACGCCGATGTCGGTCAGCTGCAAGACCTCGCCCTCCTCGAGCTGCGGCAGGTTGCGCCCGTCCTCGTCCTCTACCTGCTCGGACTCTTCGCCAGCGAGCGCCGGCGTCTCCACCGAGCCGTACGCCGCACGCCAGCCTGCCACCTTCAGCACGCTGCCGCTCGCACGCAGGCCGTAGCGCTTTTCGCCGTTCACGCCTTCGATCTCGACGCTCGTCTGGTCGTAGACCGCGGGCACCATCTGGCACGCCACGAAGCGATCCCAGATCAGCTTGTAGAGCTTGAAGCGCTCCTCCGTGAGGTACTTGCGAACCTCGTCGGGCGGCAGGTCCATGCGCGTGGGCCGGATCGCTTCGTGCGCGTCCTGCACCTGCGCTTTCTTCGTCTTGAACTCGTTCGGCTGCGCCGGCAGAGCGTCCTTGCCGTAGCGCTGCTCGATGTACTCGCGGCAAGCCTGCACGGCCTCACCGGACAGGCGCACGCTGTCGGTACGCATGTACGTGATGAGACCCACGGTCTCGCCGCCCTTGCCAAGCTCGACACCTTCATACAGCGCTTGCGCCACGCGCATCGCACGCGACGGTTGCATGCCGAGGCGCGTGGAAGCGTCCTGCTGCAGCTTCGACGTGGTGTACGGCGCCGGCGCGCGGCTCCTACGCTCGCGCTTGACGATCTTTGCGACCTTGTACGTCGCGCTGCGCAGATCGTCCGAGAAGCGCTTCGCGTCCAGCTCACTCGTCGCCGCGGGACGCGAGGAGACCTTTTCCAGCTTCTCGCCCCCGACGGAGTCCAGCATCGCCATGAAGGGCGGGGGATTGTTGCCCTTGAGGTGCGCCTCGAGCAGCCAGTACGGCCGCGGGATGAAGGAGTCGATCTCGTGCTGGCGGTCGACGATGATGCGCAGCGCAGGCGTTTGAACGCGACCCGCGGACAGACCGAACGTCAGCTTGCGCCACAGCAAGTTGGACAGCGGATAGCCGCCGATGCGATCGAGCACGCGACGCGTGCGCTGCGCCTCGTACAGGTGGAAGTCGAGGTCGCGCGGCTGCGCGATGCCTTCCTGCACGCCTTTCTTCGTGATCTCGTTGAAGAGCACGCGCCGGATCTCGACGTCAGGCTGATCCTTGCGGACCTCTTCGAACAGGTGCCAGGCGATCGCCTCACCCTCGCGATCAGGGTCGGTGGCGAGCAACACGCGCTGCACGCGCTTCGCGCTCTCCTTGATCGCGCGCAAGGTCTCGTCCTTGCCCTTCTCCTGGATGACCTCGTAGGTCTCCTTGAAGCCGTTGTCGATGTCGACGCCGCCGCGCTTCGGCAGGTCCTTGATGTGACCTTTGCTCGCGAGCACGACGTAGTCGTTGCCCAGGTACTTCTGGATCGTCGTCGACTTGGCCGGCGACTCCACGATCAGCAGAGTGCTCGCGCCGCCTTTGCCGCGTTTCGTGGTCCCGCCCGACGCCGCGGTTTCCTGACCCTGGCTCGACCCGCCTTCCAGCTCCGGCACGTCGTTCGCGGGCTCGATCTTGCCCTTGGCTCGAGCCGTCTTGGCGGCCGGAAGCTTGGACACGCGAGCGGCGCTGCTGCCCTCGGTCTTGGCCTTGCCCTTGGCTTTGGCCGACTTCGCAGGCTTGGGAGCTTTGACCTCTTTCGCGGCCGGGGCGGCAGCTTTCGCGGCCGCCTTCGTAGGCTTGGCAGCCTTGGCTTCCTTCACGGCCTTCACTGGCGCCGCTTTGGTGGCCTTGGGAGCCATGGACGTCTTGGCCTTGGTCGCGGTGGACTTGTCACCCGCGCGCGAGGCCGCCTTGGCCTGAGGTTTCTCCTCAATCTTCGCCGCCGCCGACTTCGAGTCTCGCTTCGCTATCGCCATCTCTCGTTCCTGGGTCAACTGCCACACGCCACGTAGGTGCCGTCCGCTCGCTGCCGGCAGAGACCGAGCAGCAACAGAGTCAGAAGGGCCTCCTGAACCTCGGCGGCTGGCATGTCAAGCGTGGCAGAGATCTGGTCCGGATGGACGGGGCCATTTCGCGCAACCCGCCAGACACTTCGGACCTCTTTCGCCAAGCCATCGTTATCACTTACGTTTTTTCTGGACTTCCGCGCCGCGCCCACACGGGCCGGCCGCCCCAAACCGGCTACCGATAAAATATCTGCCGCAGAAGAGCAAATCTCTGTACCTGTACGCAATAGTTCCAAGCAGCCTGTACCACGCAGGTCCCACGGGGCAGCGGGTACGGCAAACACGTGTCTTTTCAGTCTCTTGGCTTCGCGAGCCGTGGACAGTGCCCCCGATTTGTACGGAGCCTGCACAACTACCAACGTATCCGCAAGCGCGGCGATCAGCCGGTTACGGCGCAGAAACAGATACCCCCTCGCAGGCTCCGGCTGCACCTCTGTTTCGCACAGCAGCGCCCCCGAGCGGGCGATCTGTGCGAAAAGCGGCGCATGCTGGGCAGGATAAGCACGGTGCAAGCCGAGCGCCAGGATCGCCACCGTCCGGCCCCCCACCTCGAGCGCTCCGCGGTGGGCTTCGCCGTCGATGCCCGCGGCGCCCCCCGACACGATGACGGCGCCCGCCTGCGCGAGCTCGCGCGCGAGCTGGCGGGTGAAGCGGCAGGCCTCCTCGTCGGCGGCGCGCGTGCCGACGATCGCCACGCTGTGCGCGAGGGGCGGCAGCTGCCCACCGACGAACAGCTGCGCGGGCGGCTCGGCCAGATCGGCGAGTCCCTGCGGCCACTCGGGACACTGCCGAGTCAGCCGCCGCGGTGCTTCATTTAAAAGGATGCGCGCGCTCATGAAGCTCAGCATCGGCCTGACCGGAGCGCGGGTGCTCGGCCGGGACCGCCAGCGCCCTGCACGCGGGGTGCACGATGCTGAGACCGACCCGTGCGCGCGTGGCGTGCGCTGGTCGACGCTCGCGCCCCTCCCTTGCGCGCGCTGCGCGCGACACCCGCCCCGGACCTGGTGCGCGCGCATCGCGGCCGTTCGTTCCTTACGCGCGCTGTGCGCGACACTCGCGCCGCGTCTCGTTGGCGGACGTGGCCACGCTCTTCCCTGCGCGTGACACGCGCGCCTGCGCGCGACACTCGCGCGGGACCTGTGCGGGCGCGCAGCGCAGCCCTGCTCCTTCCTTACGCGCGCTGCGCGCGACACTCGCGCCGGACCTGCTGCGCGCGTCGCGGCCCCTCTCCTTCCTTGCGCGCGCTGCGCGCGACACATGCGCCTGACCTGCTGCGCGCGCGCGTCCCGGCCTCGCTTCTTCCTTGCGCGCGCTGGGCGTGACGCTTGCGCCCGATTTGCTGCGTGCGCGTCGCGGCACCGTTCCTTCCTTCCTCACGCGCGCTGCGCGATACGCGCGCGCACCTCGTTGACGGACGTGGCCACGCTCTTTCCCTGCGCGGGACACTCGCGCCTGCGCGCGCTGCGCGCGCAGGCGCGCGGGACCTGTGCGGGCGCGCATCGCAGCCCTGCTCCTTCCTTACGCGCGCTGCGCGCGACGCCCGCGCGCACCTCGTTGGCGGACGTGGCGCCGCTCCTCGTTGCGCGCGCTCCGCGTGACACCCGCGCCGAACCTGCTGCGCGCGCGCATCGCGGTTCTCTCCTTCTTGCGCGCGCTGCGCGTGACACTCGGGACTTACTGCGCGCGCGCGCGCATCGCGGCCCCGCTCCTTCCTTACGCGCGCTGCGCGCGACACCCGCGCCGGACTCGCTGCGCACGCGCAATCGCGGCCCCCGCTACTTCCTTACGCGCGCTGCGCGCGATACCCGCGCACACCTCGTTGGCGGACGTGGCTACGCTCCTTCCTTACGCGCGCTGCGCGCGATACGCGCACAACTCGTTCGCGGACGTGGCTACGCTCCTTCCTTGCGCGCGCCGCGCGTGACACCCGCGCGCGGACTTGCTGCTCGCGCGCATCGCGGCTCCGCTCCTTCCTTGCGCGATGTCGGGCAAACACCCGCGCCGGACTTGCTGCTCGGGCGCATCGCGCCCCACTCCTTCCTTGCGCGCGCTGCGCGCGACACTCGCGCCGGACTTGCTGCACGCGCGTCACGGCCCCGCCTTCCTTGCGCGCACTCGCCCGCGACACTCGCGCCGGACTTGCGCGCGCATGGCGGCTCCGCTCCGTCCTTGCGCGCGCTGCGCGGGACACCGCGCCGACCTGCAGCGCGCGCATGCCCGCTGCTTCATTACGCGCGCTGCGCGACACCCGCGCCGGACCTCGTTGCGGGAATCGCAGCCGCCTCGTTTTCTAGCGTGCGCTGGATGGGACGCCTGCGCTGGATCTGGTTCGGGCGGCGAGTGCCGTTGACTTCGGTGTGGCGGGTCCGCGCGCTGGCGCTGTGTTCGTGGTTTTGCTCGTGGCCGTGGGGAGCAGCGCAGGGCGGCGGGCGCCCGGTACGCTCTTCGTGAGCACGGCGCTCGCGAGCGGCTTGGGCGCTGCAGCTGTTGGCGGCAAGGTGGTCGGCACGAGCTGATCGCCGCGCACGCGCACCGCGCTGCCGTCCGGCATCACGTACGCGCGCAGCTGCTGATTGAACTCTGGGATCGGGAACTCGATCGGCGCCTTCACGCGCCCGCGGATCCGCCCTTCCTCCACGTTCACGAGCAGCGGTTTCGCGAGCCGGAACGTGTAGCCGCCCTGCGGAATGTCCATGAGATAACTCTGGCCCTTCCACGAAACGTAGCGACGGAACCCGATCTGCTCCTGACCCACGCGCTCGTGCGGGCGGTGCGCCAGCACGAACGACATCAAGCGCAGCGCGACGTGGTTGTGCAAGCGATGACAGCCGTGGGAGTGACGCCGCATGATGCTCATGTAATCCACCGAGCCGTGCGTGCGGATGCCCTCGTCGTGGCCGAGCGCGATCCGTCCATCCGCGCGCCGCAGGTACGTGCGGTGATAGGCGGCAACCAGACCGTAGGCCGAGGCATAGCTCGGCCCCACCTCGTGCAGATTCAACACGTATTCGGGATCGCTCGGCAGCTTGCGCTGTGGATTCTTGTTGAGCAGCGACTCGGGCGGCGTGCCGTCCGGCGGCAACCACACCGGCGCCGCGACGATCTCCTGCCAGGCGCGCGGTCCGACCGGCGAGCCCTTGTACTTCCACATCACGGTGCCGTCGATCAGCTCGCTGCGCCAGCCGCCGATCGTCGTGCCAAAGCGCGCGAGCGGGATCTTCTGGCCCTCGTACCACGTGGACACCGTGACTTGCGGGCGGCGCGAGACTGGCTGTGGGATCTCCTGGCCTTTGTCGTCGTACGGAAAGTCGTACCAGACGTCGCCGCGGTCGTAGTCTAGCGTGAGCTCCATCTCCGGCCCGTAGTACTCGGGCAGCGCGGGCCGACGGATCGCCACGTAACGCGGCGCGCCCGCCGGCAGATCTCCCAGGCTGTTGATCCAACCGAGCGTGTTCTCCGGTGCGTGCAAGCCAAACGCCTCGATCAGCGTCTCGCGCAGCTGTCCCACGAGGTTCGGCACCGGATGTTGCGCGCCATCGCGACCCGTGTACGTCGCAGCTTCCACGCTGCCGTCCTCGAGGACGCCCGCCGCGTGCACCGCGCGCTCCGTGAGCACCCGCAGCACCGCCTCGCGATCGACTGCCAGCGGCAGCTGGCGCAGCGGCGTGAGCGAGTCGCGGCCCAGATAACCGAACGAGAACACGCGATGTCTGCGCTCGTATTCGGCGAGCGCCTCGTGCGTGGCCCAGTCCATCACGCCGGGCAGGATCTTGCCGCGGCCCTGCAGGTAACCCTCACACTTGAGCCGCGCTTGCAGCGCCTCGAGCGCGCGCACCTGCGGCAGACGCTGCGTGTAGATCGCGAGCTGAGCGGCGTCCTTCTTGCCGAGCTTGCTGACGTCCAACTCCGCGAGATCGCTCACACCCTGGCTGCGGAGCAGCTCCTGCGTGCGGCTCTTGGCAGCCTCGAACTGCGCGGCCTCGCGCTTCGCGGTCGGCTGGTCCGCGTACGTGACCAGACCCGCGAAGCTCTGCAGCGGCGCGAGATCCAGGCTCTCGGCGCAGGCCAGACGCGCGGTCGCCAGCATGCGCTCGCGCAGCACGGACAACGTCGGCGGAATGCCGTACAGCTCGAAGTACTTGTCTCGCTTGGCGCGCTCGCCTGGCGCGTCCGGCAGCTCACCGCGAGCGAGCGCCAGAAAGGTTGCGCGGTAGGCATTTGGAAGCGGCGCGCCGCTCGGCGAGGTGCCATCGCTGAACAAGTACGGCGTCCAAGCCTCTCCCAGGTCGAGGACCAGGTAGCCGCGCTCGGCGGCGGTAGCGGCGTCGATCGGGCGCAAGCTCTGACCGTGCTCCCAAAACGGCACGGGCTCGCGCATGGCGCTGACCGGCAGCTCGGGCTCCGGCGCCACGGAGACCTGCGGCGGCAGCGGTACGGCCGGCGCAGGCACGACCGGACGCGTCGCAGGCGGCTTGGGAGCCTGCTGCTGTGAGCTGCGGCAGCCCGGCAGGCTCGCCAAGGGCACCAAGAGCCCCGAGAGCACCAGGAGTCGCCACCACCAGCCGTGTGCTGCGCGCGTCATCATGGCTGCCTGCCCGATTAGCGAAGGTCTCCGGTACACGGATCACGAAAACGGGGCGGAACGCAAGCTTTGAGCAGCGGATCGGGGCTGCACACATGCCCTCCAGATGCTAAGCCTGCGCGAACGCGCATGTTGCTCTTCGTCTACGGAACCTTGTGCCGGGGCGAGCCCAACCATCGGGTGCTGGGCAAGGCGCGTTTTGTCGGGCGCGCGCGCACGGCCCCCGTCTACGAGCTGGTCGACCTCGGCAACTTCCCGGCGCTGCTCGAAGGCGGCGAGACGGCCGTGCACGGCGAGCTGTACGAGGTCGACGAGAGCTGGGTCGGCCACATCGACGCGTTCGAGGACGTGCCGTCGCTCTACGACCGCAAGCCAGTCTGGCTGGAGGGCGAAGCCGCCATCGGCTACGTGATGCGCCGCGACGTCGCCGGCCCTGCCCCACGCATCCCGAGCGGCGATTGGCGCCGTCACGAGCGCCGCTCACAGCGGCAAGCGCTCGCGGTCGATTGAGCGCCGCGCCCCGCACGAGCAAACGGCCGGCGCCGCTCTCAGCAGCACCGGCCGTTCGTGTGCGTCGCCGCGGCGTCAGGCGTCGAAGCCGAGCATCGCGGTGAGCGACTTGGTGTCGTTCAGCTTGGTGATCAGCTTGTCGTTCGCGTCCTCGACCAGGTCCTTGGCTTTCGGCAGCTCCTCGAGCGCGCACTGCGCGCCGACGACGACCTTCAGCTGCAACTTGCCGTTCGCCTTCAGCTCGTCTGCCAGGCCCTTGACGGCGCCGGTCGCGGCCACGGCCAGGCCTTCACCTGCTGTGCCCACCAGCTTGGCCTTGCCGACCGCCTCGAGCAGCTTGGGCAGGCGCACGTCGATGAGCGCGTCGAGCGCGGGCCGGAACTTGACGTCGGCGCCGGCCTTGATCGCGTAGTGCGCGACGAGGCGCGGCGGGGTGCACTGCACGTTCACGCTGGCTTGCGCCTTGGCGGTCGCCTCGCAATCGGCCGAAACCTTCGGCGGCTCGAAGTCGCCCGTGCAGCGGCCGCTGCACATGAACGAAGCGTCCGCCTTGGCGCGGCACTCCGCGCGGATACCGCCCTCGCAGCCGCCGCTCGGTTTCGTCACCGTGCACTCGCCGCGGCAGCTGCCCGAACAGGACGCCGCCGCTTCCAGCTGCACGTCGCAGCTGCCCGTGCACATACCATCACAGATGCCTGCGCACTTCGTGCCGGCGCTGTCTGAGTAGGCCGAGCAGTTGCCGGAGCACGTGCCCGTGCAGTTGCCATCGCAGCGTGCCGCAGCGTTGAGCATCGTCGTGCAGCTGCCGCGGCACTCGCCCTCGCACTTGACGCTCGGCGCCGTGACCGTGCAGCGCAGCTCGGCGTTGGCGTCGCACATCACGTTCGCGCTCACCTCGGCCTCACACGAGCCCTTGCACTCGACCTCGGCCTTGCCGCCCATCACCGAGACGTCGCACTTGGCCGAGGCCTCGAGCGTGGCCTGCGCGTCCACGACGCAGCGGGCCGGCTGATAGTCGATGTCGACCTTGGCCGACAGGTTGGCGTCGAACTGCTTCTGCAGCTCGGCCTTCAGATCGGCGCCCGGCTTGATGCCGAAGTCTGCGCGGATCTGGTCCAGCTCGGCCTGGATGCCGTCGCTGACGCCGTTGGCGGCCGCCTGAAAGCCCAGAACGGCCGAGAAGAACGAGTCCACCTTTTGGATGCCGGAGATCGACGAGCTGCCCTCGGCGACGCCGGCGAGCTTCACACCTTGCACGGTATCGCCCGGACAACCCAGACCACAGGCGCCCGCCAGGCCACCCGTATCACCATTCTCGCCAGTGCCGCCGCAAGCGGCGAGCGAGAGCCCCACGCACAAGCCCACGAATCGATGAACGAAGCGTTTCATTGCTGTCTCCTATTCCTGGGCCTGCTCAGATCTTGAGCGCGGTGTTGATGGCCGCCGCGGCGTCGATGCTGCGCTTGAGATTTGCGGTCGAGCCGTCGACCATCTTGTTCACCTCGTCGAGTTGGTCGAGCGCGCAGGTGAGACCGAACTTGACGCGGATGCCAGCCGAGCCGCTCGCGGTCGTGATCGCGCCCTTGAGCGCGCCGCCAGCAGCAGCAGACAGATCCGCGCCCGCCGAGTTCAGGATGCCGCTGCGCTTGATCGCTGCGCGCAACGCGGGCAGCCGTACCTCGACGAGGCCCTTCAGCGCAGCTTCGAACCGCACCTGCGCTTCGCCCGTGACGTTAGCCTTGAACTTATAGTTGAACGACACCTGCGGAGGCGTGCACTGCACGCTCAGCTTGGCGTCCGCGTGGACCTTGGCCTGACACTCGGCCTTGACCGTGGGCGGCTCGAACTCGCCGTCGCACTTCGTGTTGCACTGGACCGAGGCGTTCGCCTTGGCCTTGCACTGGGCCCGGACGGCACCCTCGCAGTTCGCGTCGGGCGGCGTGTACGTGCACTCGCCTGAGCACGTTCCGCTGCAGCTCGCATCCGCGCTCACCTGCGCGCGACACGTGCCGGTGCACTTGCCGCTGCACGAGCCGTTACACTTCGCTGCGCCGCTCGCATCTTTGATGTACGAGCTACAGGTGCCGTCGCACGTGCCCTCGCAGGTGCCCTGACAGCCGGCCTCTGCGTTCACTGCCACGTTGCACGTGCCGGTGCACTCGCCCATGCACTTGAAGTCCGGCTTGTTGAACGTACAGCGCAGCTCGGCGCTCGCATCACACGACACCTTGGCGCTCGCCTCGATGTCACAGCCGCCCTTGCACTCGATCCTGGCCTTGCCCGGATCCACCGTGGCGTCGCAGCGCGCGGCGGCGGCGAGCTCGGCCTTGAAGTCGGCGCGGCACTGCGCGGGCTCGGCCTTGAAGCCGTAGCCGGCCTCGAGGTTGGCATCGAGCTTCGCCTTTAGCGCGGCGCCGATCTCGGCGTTGCCCGCGAGCTGGAAGTCTGCGCGAATCGCCGCGAGCTCGGCGTCGATGCCCGCAGCGGCGCCCTTGGCTGCATCCGTGTAGCGAAGGACCGAAGAGAAGAAACCATCCACAGACGGCACGCCGGAAATGCTGGCGTTGCCTTCGACGAGGCCGAGGACCTTGTTGCCCTCCGCATCCGTGTCTCCGGGACAGACGAAACCGCACTGCTTGGCGAGGTTCGTGAGATCGCCGATGTCGATGGCCTGCTGTGTGAGGCCCACCTCGGGCGATTCTTTGGCCTGAGCGACGCCGCACCCGCTCACGCTCAAGCTCGTGCCGATGCCGCCAAGGGCAGACGCGGCAAGCAGAGCTGAGAGCGGCCCATATCGAAAGCGCTTCATGGTTTCTCCTCCCGCACCACCGACACGCGTCGGTGAGCTGCGGCAAAACGCGAGGGCCAGATGTTTTCACAACACGCTTCGACTGAGCAACAGAACAGCGCCGAGCGCACGACGATGAGCGTGTTCAAACGCGTGCGACACATTGAACCGCGACACACCTGTCAGTGCTGAATGCGCAGCGTGTTACAGACTCTGGACACGGCGCGAGCGCATACAGTGCGCGCAAAGTCGTTGTGCATGCGACGCTGAACACGCGAGCGTCGCGCGCGCGTCCGACGTGAGCTCGGCGTTGCGGGCGCGTTGCCAACGCGGTGATGCTCGCAGCCATCAGCGGCAAACCCGCCGACCCTGCAGGAGCCGTGGGCGCCGCACCGACAGGCCTGTACGGACCGAAAGGGACGCTCCCGACCTGTTTTGGTCACGGGTTGCGAGAGCGATCCCTCTTCGGCTAAGCTCCTCCTCCCACCAGCACTGTGGAAGGCCCATGAACGATCACGTCGAACGCATGGTTCACACCTGGTTTGCCCGGGCCGAGGCCAGCAGCGACAAGCATGCCGCCCTGAACGAGCTCGTGAGCGCAGTGCATCGCATGCTGCGCGAGGCCGAAAATGACACGCGTTTGCGCTGCGAGGAGATCGCGGTCCAGACCGCAGGAGACGAGGTAGGCGGTCGTGTCGCACTCGCGATACGTACGTCCTCACCCGAGAGCCTGCCTCGCAAGAGCCTCACCGAGATCTACGCACCCGAGCTGCTGCGTCAGTAAGCGCAACCGGCGAGCGTACGCTCACCTGCGCGAGCTCTGTACTGCCGGGGCCGGATGCATTACCGGCCCGCCCGCGTCACAGCAGCGGCTCGCCGCCGTCTTCCGGCTCGCAGATCAGCGCAAACACGCTCGTGTAGCCGTGCATGCTGGTGCGACCGCCAGCCGGACCGACCTCGCCGTTGCAGAAGAAGCCGGCGAGCGGGGTTGGGCCCACGCGCCGGGCGAACATGTCCGAGTCGTGGTTGGCCACGCCGAACAACCGCTCGCCTCGGCCCATGCACGAAAACATCAGACCTCCGCGGATCCGAGTCGCCTGTGGCGAACGCGCCAGCTCGCGCAGGCGCTCGTGGAGATCGGCCGCGGCAGTGTCGCGGTCCCGCATGTGGAACTGCACGACCTGGTACGGCTCGACGCGCGCGTCCACCGCCAGCGCGCCGCTCTCCGGGTCGATGCCCAGGATGTTGCGGATCAAGAAGTCGCCGCGCTCGTATCGGCTGCGCGTGTCTGCGCTGCCGAGATCCATGCCGAGGAACATCGACGTGTTGAACAGCGCGAGGTCGCGAGGATTGAGGGTTTCGTAGATGCGGCGCAGCACCTCCGCGGGCCGGCCCGCGTTCAGCTCCTTGATCACGTTGCCGCGCGCACGGGTCACGATGTACGGCTCACCCACGGGACGGCAGCCCTGCGAGACCAGCGTGCGCAGCTCGACGGCTCCCTGCAGTGCGACCACCACCGCGCCGCCCTCGAGCACGTCGCCGTGCGCGAACAGCGCGGCCGGCGCGTCTTCTGCGCCCGCGTTCGCGAGTCCGCCTGCCTTCGGGCTATCTGGGAATGCAGCGTCGAGTGTCTGCAACACGACGTCGATGTCACAGGTGACAGAGTCGGCAAACAGTAAGAAGTGACACTTCTCGTCGGGATCGATTTCGAGGTGCTCGACCCACTCGTCCAGGGTCGCCGGCAGAAACTCAGCGACGTGTCCGATGCGCACGTGCACGCCCGGCAACCAGCCGGCGAGCAGCGCGAGGCTCTCGCGACCTTCGAGCTCCTGCCCGCCGCCGATCACGCCCGCTGCGGAGCAACCGACGAGCGCGGCTTCACCCAGCTCTTCTTGAACCCATGCGCTCACGCGCTCGAAGTTCTCGGCGTGGTGGCCGGAGATGAAGATGAACACCAGGTCGGGTGGCTCCGGCTGCCCGACCCGCAGCGCGCGCGCTGCTTCCTTGATCGCGGTGTACGTGTCGACACGCTCGGAAACCGCAGAAGCCCAGTGCATTTCGCCGGTTTCTCCGTCGGGGACCCGCAGGCCAGAAAGGCCCGCACAGCGACAAGCATAGAGCCTGCTAGATCGGGCGGCTATCGGTGCGCAGAAACCCACTTTCCAGGCGTTTCTGCATGCTGTAGCCGAGAGATCACGGCATGCTCCGGCCCATGGAGAGCTACAAGCGCGAGTTCATCGAGTTCATGGTGCAGTGCGACGTGCTGCGCTTCGGGGATTTCACCGCGAAGAGCGGGCGCAAGACGCCGTATTTCATCAACGCGGGGCGCTATCGCACGGGCGCTCAGCTCGATCGCCTCGCTCGCTACTACGCGCAGACCATCCGCAGCCAGCTGGGCAGCGGCTTCGACGTGTTGTTTGGGCCGGCCTACAAGGGCATTCCGCTGGCGGCCTCGACCGCAGTGGCCCTGCACCAGACCTACAGCCACGATGTGGGCTTCTGCTTCAACCGCAAGGAAGCCAAGGACCACGGTGAAGGTGGCAGCCTGGTCGGCCACGAGCTTCGCGACGGGGACCGCGTGCTGATCATCGAGGACGTCACGACGGCGGGCACCTCGCTGCGTGAGACCGTGCCGCTGCTGCAGGCTGCAGCGAAGGTGCAGCTGGCAGGCCTGGTCGTCTCGGTGGATCGCATGGAGCGCGGCACGGGTGAGGTCAACGCGCTCACCGAGATCCGCGAGCACTACGGCATGCCGACGTTTGCCATCGTCACGATCGAGGAGATCATCGCGCACCTGCGCGAGCACGCCGTGGACGGGCGGCAGCTCATCGATGACGCGACTTACCGGCGCGTGCTCGCCTATCGCGAGCAACACGCCGGCACGCGTTAGGGGCTTTCAGCCCGGGGAGAAGATCTTGACGATCACGTCGGGGCCGGCGTTGTTCGGCTTGGCCTCGCTCATGTCCGAGATCTTGTCCCAGGCGGCGGCGAAGTCGTCCACGGTCGCTTCGAGGCCGAGCTTGACGCCCTTGCCTTCCACGATCTGCGCCTTCGCGTAGTAGCCGGCGCCGGCTTCGATGATGGTGCCGGTCGGCGCGTTTTCGTGCGTGAGGTACAGCACGGCGGGCGTGATCAGCTCCGGCTTCAGCTGCTTCATGACCTCCTCGGGGATGCCGAGGTTCTCGGTCATGCGCGTCGCGGCGACGGGCGCGATGGCGTTGACGCGGATGTCGGACTTCTGGCCCTCGAGCTTCAGCGTGTTCATCAGGCCGATAACGCCGAGCTTGGCCGCGCCGTAGTTGCTCTGACCGAAGTTCCCGTACAGGCCGGAGGACGACGTCGTCATCACGACGCGGCCGTACTTCTGGTTGACGAAGTGGGGCCAGGCGGCTTTGGTCACGTACACGCTGCCGAGCAGGTGCACCTTCAGCACGAGCTCGAAGTCGTCCAGCTCCACCTTGGCGAAGCTCTTGTCGCGCAGGATGCCGGCGTTGTTGACCACCACGTCGACGCGGCCCCACTTGGCGATGGCGTCGTTCACGATGCTCTCGGCACCGGCGCGGTCCGAGACCGATGCGCCGTTGGCGATGGCTTCACCGCCGAGCGCCTTGATCTCCTCGACGACCTTGAGCGCAGCCTCGCTCGAGCCACCGGAACCATCGACCTTGCCGCCGAGATCATTGACGACGACCTTCGCGCCGCGGCGCGCGTACTCCAGAGCGTGCGAGCGACCGAGACCCGCACCCGCACCGGTCACGATGACGACTCTGTCCTTGAAACTGATGGCCATGACTGTTCTCCTTGCCCACCGCGCCGTGTGCTCGACCCGGGGTCGGTGGCGCGCGGACCGCGTGCATTACTAAGCCAGCCTGTCCTGCGTCAAGGAGTGCCGGGTCCCCGCACCGCCCGTTTTTGCACGCTTCGAGCGGAGCAGCGGGCAGCGCGCACAGGAACGCAGGTGGGCGTGGCGCGGCATGGCTAATTCGGCGCGTTACTGGCGGGTTCGGCGTCCAGAGCGGCGCGAGCTTCTCGCCGTGCGTTGCACCTCGCCAGGCTCTTCCAGAGTTCCGGTTTCTGACACGTCGCACACGTGCATTGGCTGGTCTCAGGTCACTTGCTTGGCACGCTGCACCGGAACCGCTACGATTTTTGATACAGCGCCTCGCACAACAGGAGTCCCCTTGTCAGACGTCTCGAGCGAACATCTCCGCGACCGGCTCCTGGCGCACGTGGGCTCGCAGGTCTCGGAAGCCGACGTATGTCGGCTCCTGGTCGAGCTGCTGAGCTGCGGCGGCGGCGTGACACTCGACCTCGACGAGCTGAGATTGAAGCTCATCCGCCGCGATGGGCGGTTCAGCTTGAAGAAGGAAGACACGAGGCGAGCCTCGAGCATGCCGCCGAGGGATCGACGCTGAGCCCTGCATGCGCCGTCCGGTGTCGCGACTTCTGTCGCTGCAACTGCGAGCGGCGAACACGCTCCGCGCGCGGCACAGCGCAATAGGACGCGCCGAGCGCGCCGTAAGCCGCCGACGTGGCAGATGCCACAACGCCGCAGCGCGCCCGAGGCGTCCAAGCTCACCGTATCGCCCCGCGCACTAAGGCCAGCCGACGGCACGGCGCCATAAGGCGCGCCGACGCCAGCCAGATCCGACCCGGCCCCTCGCCCTCGTAGCCTGACCACGCCGGCAGTCGACCGCCACGCAATCACGCCATTCAGCAGCCCTACCCGACCCTCAGTTGCGCTCGCGGATCACCGACAGACACCGCAGAACCGTCTCATCGCCCGCCAGCGCTTCAATGGTCAGCCGCATGCGTTTCGCCCAGCTGGGATGCTCCGCCGAGGCCACACCCGGCACATTCAGCGGCTCCGTCTCCAAACACAAATCATCCAGCGAAGCGGCAACCAGCACAGACCTCGTGCGCGCCAGCAGCTGGTGCACGGCCACGGTCCACTCCACGTCCCCGACGCCTTCCTTCGGCGGCCACAACCCTTCTCGCTCCAGCAGCTCCAGCAGCGCGGCCTTGCCCGCCTTGCGCTCTTCGCGCAGGCGCTCGGCACTAGCGTCGTCCGGCAAGATGCCGAGCACGCGCAGCTGATCGACATCGAGACCGTTGAAGTAGCCGAGGAGCGGCGGCATGTCGTGCGTGTTGATCGTCGCCAGCGCCGCGTGCGCGTAGCGCGACGGGGGCTTGAAGACGCCACTATCATCGCGCTCGAAGCACACGACCTGCGAGCGCAACAGTGACAGCTCTTCCATGCGCTCGCGCAGCCCGCTCGGGACCACACCCAAGTCCTCCCCGACCACGAGCGTCTGCGTGCGGCTGGCCTCGAGCGCCAGGATCCCGCACAGCTCCTCGAACGGGAAGCGCACGTATCCGCCTTCGCGCGCGGTGGCACCGTCCGGCACCCAGAACTGCCGCGACAGGCCCATCACGTGATCGACGCGCAGCATGCCCGCGCTGCGCACCGCGCTCTTCGCGAGGCGCCGAAAATACGCGTATTGATCCGCGGCGAGCGCGTTCGGCAAGAGCGGCAGAAGACCCCAGCTCTGGCCGGTCGCCGAATAAGGGTCGGGCGGCGCACCGAGCGCGACCCCGCGCGCAAAGAGCTCGCGGTGCGCCCACACGTCCGCTCCACCCGATGCATTGCCCACGGCCAAATCCCCGTACAGGCCGATGCGCACGCCCCGCGCGCGCGCGTCGCTCTGCGCCGCTTCGATCTGTCGCGACAGCTCGAACTGCAGGTACATGTGGAACGCGATCGTCTCCGCCACCTCTTTTTTCACGCGCGCGACCGATGCGCTGCGTGCGTCGCGCAGCTCGCTCGGGAAGTGGTGCAGGTCGTAGATCGGAGGGTCGCCGCCCAGAGCTTCGGCGATGGCGCAGAACGTGGCGAAATCTTCGAGCCCTTGGCCGTGATCTGCCACGAAGTCGCGGTACGCGCGTGCGCGCTCGCTGTCCTGCGCGAGATCGCGGCTCACGAACGACTTGTGCAGCGCGCGAAGGACACGTCCCTTGAAGCGCCAGGCGGCCGCGTAGTCACGACGCGGCAGCGCGCGCACGCGTGCGAGCTCAGCCTGCACGCTGCTCGACGCGAGCAGCTCGCGCGCTTCGCTACTGTGCGCGAGCTCCGGGATGTCCTCGAGGTCGAGATACACTGGATTGCCGTACACGCGGCTGATCGGGTAATAAGGGCTTACCACGCCAGCGTGATTGTCGACCGCGTGCATCGGGTTGATGCCCACGAAGTCCAGCCGCTGTTCCGCGGCGAACGCGACCAGCGCGCGCAGATCTCCGAGATCGCCAAGGCCCATGCTGCGCTCGCTCTGGAGCGCGTACACGTGCGCCCACAGCCCGCAGCCGCGGCGCTCCCCGATCAGCTGCGCCGGCGACGGACACGCGCGCGGGGTCACGATCAGGCGCTGGCTGTACAGACGCTCGGCGTTGACACCGTCTGCCAGCATCACGCGCAGCTCGTGGTAACCGGGCGCGATCGTTGCCGCTGGTAGCGGCAAGCTGGCGTGGCCCGAGGCCTCGCGAATGCGGCCTTCACTCGCGATCACCTCACCCGACTCGAGCGCGAGCTCCAGGCGGTAGTGCAGCTGCACCGAGGCCGCCTTCGATAGCCGCACGCCGAGAGTGCGCAGCGCATCGGCGCCCTCCGGCAGCACGCGCACGCGGTCGAGTCCCGGGGCCGTGGCTTCGGTCTCACGCGCAGCGATCGCAGCGCGACACGCAGCGTTCGTGCTGGCGTCGATGCCCATCGCGGCGAGCAACGTCAAACGCGTGGCGCTCGTCGTCACGTTTTGTTGGCCTGAGTAGCCAGTGTATCCATCCGCGATGCCGTACATGCCGGCGAGCCGCGCGAGCAGCTCGCGATCGAGACCCGTCGCCCGGCTGCGCGCGGCGAACGCCGTGGGCAGCGACATGAGCACCGCGCAGCTGTGCGGCTCGAGCGTGTAGCTGCCCTCGAAGCGCATACCGGACGCGATCTGCTGCGCGCTATCGAGGCGCGGCTCGAAACCGCCGGCGGGTAACCGGAACGCGAGCGGATGGTTGTGGGCGTTCCAGAGCAACAAGAGCGACGGTGCATCGCTCTCTTCGGCGCTGATCCACATGCCCAGGCTGCGCCGCCCGGCGTCGTGGAAGTCAGCGCTCGCCATGGGCGCGCCGTCCGCGCGCAGCCACACCACGTCGCGCTGACGGCCCGGCAGCTCACCCACGAAGTACTGACTGCGGCGCAGCTCGGGCAGGCTCTGCCGCAGCGCAAACGCCGCGCGCGTGAACTCGAGCAGCGCTTGCTCCGAAGGCCGCAGGGTCCAGTCGACCCAGGACAGCGCGTTGTCCTGCGGGTAGGCGTTGTTGTTGCCGCGCTGCGTCTGCCCGAGCTCGTCGCCCTGGCGCAACATGGGCACCCCTTGCGACACAGCCAGGCTCAGCAGCAGCCCGCGCATCACGCGCTCGCGAACCGCCTGAACCTCCTGGCGGTCGCTCGGACCTTCGCTGCCCCAGTTGAATGCGTGCTCGTCGCTCGCACCGTCCGTGTTGTCCCAGCCGTTGTCCCAGTTGTACTTGCCCTCGTACGTGACCAGGTCGCGCAGCGAACGCCCGTCGTGACACGCCACGTAGTTGATGCTCGAGAGCGGGCCACGACCCGCGGCGGAGAACAGATCGGAGCTGCCCGCGACGCGCGTCGCGAGCTCCCCCACCTGGCCAGGATCGCCCCGGAAGAAGCGACGCAGACAGTTGCGGTAGTGGTCGTTCCACTCGGCGTAACCGGCCGCGAAGCGCCCCGTGCGATGACCATCCGGCCCGCAGTCCCACGGCTCCACGATCAGCTTGGTCCGCGAGAGCACCGGATCCTGGGCCAGCATCGCGAAGAAGCGGCCGTGCAGTTCCGCGGTTTGTCCACTGCGCGCGAGCGTGGGCGCGAGATCGAAGCGAAAGCCGTCGACGTGCATCTCGGTCACCCAATAGCGCAAGCTGTCCATGACGAGCTTCTGCGTCTGCGGATGATCGAAGGACAAGCTGTTGCCGCAGCCCGTCGTGTCGATGTAACGAGAGCGGTCCTGCGGATCGAGCCGGTAGTACACGGCGTTGTCGATGCCGCGCAGCGACAAGAGCGGCCCCGAGGGATCGTTTTCGCCCGTGTGGTTGTAGACCACGTCCAGGATCACTTCGATGCCGGCGCGGTGCAGGGTCTGCACCATGATCTTCCACTCGGTCACGGGATCGGGCCGCTCTGCGGCGCGCGCGAAGCGCACGTCTGGCGCGAAGAACCCGAGCGTGTTGTAGCCCCAGTAGTTGCTGAGCCCGCGCTGCACGAGGAAGCGCTCCGAGAAAACTTGCTGCACGGGCAAGAGCTCGAGCGTCGTGACGCCGAGCGCCTTCAGGTGCTCGATCACCGGCGGCGCGCACAGGCCGAGGTACGTGCCACGCAGCTCGGCGGGCACGCCTGGGTGCAGCTGCGTGAGACCCTTGACGTGACACTCGTAGATCAACGTGTCGCGCCATGGGATGCGCGGGGGCGCATCGCCCTGCCAGTCGAACTGGGGATCGACCACGAGCGAACGCGCGGCCACGCCGGCGCTGTCCACCGCGAAGCTCGCCCCATCCGACTGTAGCTCGGGCGACCAGCGCGTGACGCGGTCGAGCGCGCGCGCGTAGGGATCGACGAGGAGCTTCTGGGGATTGAAGTAGTGCCCGCGCTCGGGCGCAAACGGCCCGTGCACGCGGTAACCGTAGCGCTGTCCGGGACCGACGCCGGGCACGAAGCCATGCCACACGTTATGCGTGCGGCCCGGCAATGTGATCCTGGCGGACTCGTGCGCGGCGTCGTCGAACAGGCAAAGCTCCACGCGCTCTGCGTGCTCGGAGTAGAGCGCGAAGCTCGTGCCTTCACCGGTGAACGTCGCACCCTGTAGGGAAGGATCTCCGGGCACTACGCCGCTCGTGACTGCTGGGTACCGAAGCATGGCTCTCTGATATAAAGGAACCCCCGATGCGATCGAAGCGCAATCGTGCGCTGCACGCACCTTCCAGAGCCGAAGAGGCGCAACAGGAGGCGCATGTCCGAGCTACGTGACCGCTTGCTACGGCTGTCTCAGAACCTGTGGTGGAGCTGGAACGCGGACCTCGACGGCATCTTTCGCGCCATCGACAACGAGCTGTGGCGCGAGGTCAACCACAACCCGATCACGTTCCTGCAACGTGTTCAGCCGGAGTCTCTGCACAGCAAGGAGCGGGACGCCAGCATCCTCGCCCAGACCATCCGCGCCGAGAAGCGGCTCGAGGACTACGTGCGCAGCGAGCGGCATTGGACCAGCTGGAACGCGCCGGCGCTGACAGCGTGCCCCATCGGGTACTTCAGCTTCGAATTCTGTATCCACGAGTCGCTGCCCATCTACTCGGGCGGCCTGGGCGTGTTGGCCGGGGACCACCTGAAGAGCTGCTCGGACCTCGGGCTGCCCGTGTACGGCGTGACGTTGCTGTACCGGCAAGGGTACTTTCGGCAACAGCTCGATCCCGAAGGCAGACAGCTCGAGCTCTATCAAGACCTCGACGCGACCAGCGTGCCGATAGCGCCAGTACGCAGGCCGAACGGCGAGCTCCTGACCGTGCCCATTCCCATCGCCGACAAGATCCTGGAGGCAGAGATCTGGCGCGCGCAGGTGGGGCGCTGCCAACTGCTCCTGCTCAACCTGTGCGAGCACCAGCACGATCCCAACGTCGGCCGCGTGTTTCGTCTGTACGGCGGCGACAAGAGCACGCGCCTGACGCAGGAGCTCGCGCTCGGCGTGGGCGGCTATCGCGCGCTGCGCGCGCTCGGCGTGCGGCCCGGCGTGTTGCACTTGAACGAAGGGCACTGCGCCTTCGCCACCCTCGAAGCGGTCGCCGATCGCATGGAACGCACGGGTCTCAGCTTCCGCGAAGCGGCGGACGACGTGGCGGAGAGCTCCGTCTTCACCACGCACACGCCGGTGGCCGCGGGCCACGACTACTTCGAGCCCAGCCTGGCGCTGCACTACCTGCGCCCGCTGCAGGCGCGGCTCGGCCTCTCCGATCACGAGCTGCTCGCGCTCGGCCGCGTGAATCCGGACAACCCGCACGAAGAGTTCTGCATGACCGTCCTCGCGCTCAAGATGTCCCGGCGCGCGAACGCGGTGAGCTCGCTGCATGCCGTGGTGTCGCGGCGCATGTGGCAACGCTTGTGGCCGGACCGCCGGCCGCACGACGTGCCGATCGGACACATCACCAACGGAGCGCACGCTGACACCTGGCTAAACAGTGAGCTGACACAGCTGTACAGTGACTGCCTGGGCTCTGACTGGCGCGATCACATGTGTGATCCCGTGCGCTGGCGCCGCATCGAGGCACTCGATGAGTTTCAGCTGTGGAACATCAAGGTCGCCCTGAAACACCGCCTGCTGCAGTTCGTGGGTCGCCGCCTCTCGCAGCAGCGCGCGCGCCAGGGCGACACACGCCCGCTGCCGGAGCTGCGCGAGAGCGTGTTGACCATTGGTTTCGCGCGGCGCTTCGCGGTCTACAAGCGCGCGCTCCTGTTCTTCGAGGACTACGAGCTCGCAAAGCGCATGCTCACGAATCCCGAGCGCCCGCTGCAGCTCATCTTCGCGGGCAAAGCGCACCCCGCGGACGAGCCCGGCAAGAGCCTGTTGCGCCGGCTGCACGAGATCGCGCGCGATCCGGCGCTGCACAACCACGTCGTGGTGCTCGAAGACCACGACATGAACATGAGCCGGCATATGCTCGAGGGCTGCGACCTGTGGCTCAACAGCCCGCGCCGTCCGCTCGAGGCCTGCGGCACGAGCGGCATGAAGGCGGTGTTCAACGCGACCCTGAACTGCTCCACCCTGGACGGCTGGTGGGATGAAGCGTTCGACACCAAGAACGGCTTCGCCTACGGCGACGGCGAGGTGCACGTGGACTCCAACATACAGGATCGCCACGATGCCAAATCGCTACAAGAGACACTCTTGAATGCAGTGATTCCCCTGTACTACGCGCGTGAAGGTCAGCGCATTCCTCTCGCATGGCTGCGAATGGTCAAACATGCACTGAAAACGTTGGCGTGGCGCTACTGCGCAGACCGCATGGTCATCGACTATACGCGCCGCATGTACTTGCCTGCCTCGCGCACGCAAACCGCCCACATCGAAGAATGAGGATTGATCTCCTGTGCTTCGAGAGCGAACATCAAATCGAGATGCGCCGGGGGAACACCCGCATGTTGCGCTGACAGCTGGTTTCACTGAATGCCGAACGTGATCGCAGACAACACGAGCTCGATTGTTGCCCGTCCGATGCGTTCCGGCCATTCCCCAGAAACACCTGCTTGGTAGCCAAACAGACGTAACCATGAAGCTTCCTCTCACAGGTAAGACAGCGCAGCTCTCGCTCGCCGCCAGCGAGCTGCCCGTTGCGAGACCAGGGGCGGATTCGAACACACGGCCTAACAAGCAAGCCTCTTCGCGGGGTGCGTTCCGCGCACGGCGCGAGCCTGATCGGCTGCAAGCATCGGGGAAGATGGAACGCATGGAGCAGCAGGCGGACCGGCTGGGCATCGCGGAGAACACGCAGTTTCACGTGCTGTCGTTCGAAGGGCCGGATGCGTATTCGCGCATCGGTGGTCTTGAGACGCGCGTCTCCGGGTTGTGTCAGGCGCTCGTCGCAGCGGGTCACGAAGCGCACCTGTGGTTCATCGGCGAGCCCGGATTGCCCGGCTACGAGCTACGCGATGGCCTGCATCTGCACCGCTTCTGCCAGTGGATCAGTGAGTACCACCCGAAGGGTGTCTACGACGGCGAGTACAACAAGGTGCCGGACTACGCGGGCGCGATGCCCCGGGCGCTGATGCGCGACTGGCTCGGCCCGCACATCGCGCGCGGAGGCCAGGCGGTGATCATGGCCGAGGAGTGGCACACGGCGGATGCCGTGCTGCACCTCGACTACCTGCTCCGCAAGACGCGCTTGCGCCAGCGCGCGCGCGTGTTCTGGAATGCCAACAACGTCTTCGGCTTCGAGCACATCAACTGGACGCGGTTGCGCTGCGCCGCGCACGTGACCACCGTCAGCCGCTACATGCGCCAGCTCATGCAGGGCATGGACATCGAGGCCGTGGTGCTTCCGAACGGCTTGTCGCCAGACGTGTACTTGGCGCCCGATCGTCACGCGGTTCTGCATCTGCGCGACGCATTTGCAGGCCGCATCGCGATCACCAAGATGGCGCGCTGGGATCCAGACAAAAACTGGTTGGGCTCGGTCCGTCTGGTGGCGGAGCTCAAGCGTCTCGGTCATCGGCCGCTGCTGATCGCGCGCGGCGGGCGCGAGGCGCACGGCACGGAGGTGCTGCGCGAGATGGCCGCGCTCGGGCTGCGCGTGGCGCCACGCTCGAGCATGCCGGGCACGCGCGGGCTGACGCAGGCGCTGAGCGACGCGCAGGCGTACGACGTGCTCAACGTGACCAGTCACATCGATCCCGCCAGCCGGCGCGCGCTGTTTCGCGCGTCGGACGTCGTGCTCGCCAACAGCACGCGCGAGCCGTTCGGGCTCGTCGGGCTCGAGGCCATGGCAGCAGGCGGCATCGCATGCACCGGTTACACCGGCGAGGACTACGCGATGGCGGGGCGCAACGCCATCGTGCTGCAGACCGAGGATCCGCGCGAGTTCGTGCAGCTCTACTCGCAGGTCCGCGACAACCCGGACTACGAGAGCGCGATGCGCCGCGCTGGGCGGCTGACTGCGCGTCAATACGCGTGGCCGTCGATCATCCGCACCGCACTCGCGCCACGCCTGGCAGCTCTGCCTCATCACGCACCCCTGCGCGCGTGATCGTCCGTGGCGCTCTGTCGTTGCGATCGTAGCTCGCTCCAGGCAGACTGCCGGACGCTCAGCTTCGAGCTTTGAACGCGAAGGCGGAGTAACGGAGGCCGGGTGACCAGGGCGACGCGGCTCACGAGTGACGATCTGCATCTGTACAACGAGGGCACGCACCACAAGCTCTACGAGAAGCTGGGTGCCCATCCGACGAGCGTGAACGGCACGGCAGGCACGTACTTCGCTGTCTGGGCGCCGAACGCCGAGTCCGTGAGCGTGGTCGGCGACTGGAACGGCTGGAAGCCGGGCGCCGACGCGCTTGCGCCGCGCGAGTCGTCGGGCATCTGGGAGGGCTTCGTGCCGCGCGTCGCGCAGGGCACTTGCTACAAGTACCACGTCCGCTCGCGCCACCACGGCTACGTCGTCGACAAGGCGGACCCGTGCGGCTTTCATTTCGAGACGCCACCGAAGACCGCATCGGTGGTCTGGTCGCTCGACTACACCTGGAACGACGGCGACTGGATGCGCGAGCGCGCCGGGCGCAACGGCTTGCAAGCCCCCATGTCGATCTACGAGGTGCACCTCGGCTCTTTCATGCGCGAGGAAGGCAACCGCTACCTCACGTACCGCGAGCTCGCTCAGCGCCTCGGCGATTACGTGCAGAGCCTGGGCTTCACGCACGTCGAGCTCATGCCGGTCATGGAGCACCCGTTCTCCGGCTCGTGGGGCTATCAGGTCACGGGCTACTTCGCGCCGACCAGTCGCTACGGGACGCCGCAGGACTTCATGTACCTGGTCGATCACCTGCACCAGCGCGGCATCGGCGTGATCCTGGACTGGGTGCCGGCGCACTTCCCGAGCGATCAGCACGGCCTCGCGTACTTCGATGGCACGCACCTGTACGAGCACGCGGACCCGCGCCTCGGCTTCCATCCGGATTGGAAGAGCTGCATCTTCAACTACGGCCGCAACGAGGTCCGCAGCTTCCTGCTATCGAGCGCGCTGTTCTGGCTCGACAAGTACCACATCGATGGGCTGCGCGTGGACGGCGTCGCGTCGATGTTGTACCGCGACTACTCCCGCAAGGCGGGCGAGTGGATCCCGAACGAATACGGCGGACGCGAGAATCTCGAGGCCGTCTCGTTGCTGCGCGAGATGAACAGCGCCGCCTATCAGAACTTCCCGGACGTGCAGACCATCGCCGAGGAGTCCACCGCCTGGCCACTCGTGTCACGCCCGACGTACGTGGGCGGGCTGGGCTTCGGGCTCAAGTGGGACATGGGCTTCATGCACGACACGCTGAAGTACCTCGGGCACGAGCCGGTGTACCGCAAGTTCCACCACGACGAGCTCACGTTCCGCGCGATTTACGCGTTTCACGAGAACTTCGTGCTGCCCCTCTCGCACGACGAGGTCGTGCACGGCAAAGGCTCGTTGCTCGCGCGCATGCCGGGTGACGAGTGGCAACGCTTCGCGAACCTGCGTTTGCTGTTCGCGTACATGTGGGCGCTTCCGGGCAAGAAGCTGCTCTTCATGGGCGGCGAATACGGTCAGGCCTCGGAGTGGAACCACGACGCGAGCCTGGAGTGGTGGGTGACGCAATTCCCGCTGCACGCTGGCGTGCAGAACCTGATGCGCGACCTGAACCGCAAGTACCGGGAAGAGCCCGCGCTGCACCGTCTCGACACGGATCCTTCCGGCTTCGAGTGGATCGCCGGCAACGACAGCGAGCAGAGCGTGCTGTCGTTCTTGCGTGTCGGCGCCGAGGGCGATCCGCCGGTCGTCGTCGTGTGTAACTTCACGCCGGTGCCGCGCTACGCGTATCGCGTGGGTGTGCCAGGTGGCGGACGTTGGGTGGAGCTGCTGAACTCCGACGGGCATTATTACGGGGGCAGTGACGTGGGCAACGGCGGGAGCGTCGTCGCGGAAGAGGTGCCCTGGCACGGGCGCAGCCATTCGCTGCTGTTGACGTTGCCGCCGTTGGCTGCGTTGTGGCTGCGGCCCGAGTGAAGCGGGCTCGGCTCGGGCTCGGGCTCGGGCTCGGAAGGTATCGCTAGCGCGTGGACCTTTCGGCCCTCGCGATGTACGGATTCGTGCGTTTCTGTTCGCCCATCGTGGCTGTGGGCGTATTGCCGTAGTCGTGTCCGGGGTGCAGAACGACGTCGTCCGGTAGCTTGGCCAGGGTTCGCAGGCTCTCTTCCATCTGCCGCGGATCGCTGCCCGGTAGATCGACGCGGCCGCAACCGTCGATGAACAAGGTGTCGCCCGCGACCAGCCGGTTGCGGACCAGGAAGCACTGCGACCCGGGTGTATGGCCGGGCGTGTGGATGAGCTCGATCGTGACGTCTCCGAGCTCCACGCGATCACCACCTTCGTGCCGCACCAGGTCGCTCTCCGAAAGGCCCGTGATGCGCTTGAGGCCGTCTGCCTCGTGCTTGTTCACGTGGATGCGCGCGGGCTGCTGCGCCACGAGCTCGGCCACGCCGCCCGGAACGCGGAAGCCGCCCATCGCGCCACCGACATGGTCAGGATGGTAGTGCGTCACGAGAGCACCCACGACCTGCATGTCGTCTTTTTGGGCGAGTTGCACGAGCGCAGCCGTGTCCCACGCGGGATCGACGATCACGCACTCACGGGTACGCAGGCTGCCGATGAGATACACGAAGTTCTGCATCGGTCCGATGCTCACCTGCCTGAAGTACAGATCATTCGTCTCGTTCACCGCGCTACCTCCACATCTGTGCGGCGATCCTTGTACCATACGTCATGCTTCGCAGCCCCCAGCACCTGTCGTACCGTCGGCTCCCTGGCCCGCGCGTCCCGTCTGCTCGAGCGCGAGGGCGAGCACGGTGAGCAAGGAAGCCATCGCCCAGGCCGCTGAAGCGGCGGAGGCTGCCACCGACGCCTCGGAAGCCGCCGAGGATCCGGCACCGTCCACGCCGTCGAACAAGGGTCTCAAGGCTGCGCTCCTGCGCGGCTCGGCGTTCGAGATGCTGGGCTACGGGCTCAGCCAGCTGGTGCGCTTCGGCAGCAATTTGCTGCTGAGCCGGCTGCTGTTTCCGGAAGCGTTCGGCCTGGCCGCGCTGGTGAACATCTTGAACCAGGGCCTGATCATGCTCTCGGACGTCGGGCTGCCGACCGTGATCATCCAGAGTGAGCGCGGCGACGACCCGCGCTTTCTGAACACGGCGTTCTCCTGGCAGATCATGCGCGGCACGGGTTTGTTCCTGATCGCGTGCGTCTGCGCGGTGCCCATGGCCGTGCTCTACGGCGAGCCGCAGCTGAAGCTGCTCGTGCCGTTCGGTGCGCTCGCCATCTTGGTGATGGGCTTCCGCTCGACGGGCTACTACACGATGCGCCGCCGCTTGAACCTGAAGCCGCTCATGATGATCGAGATCGCCTCGCAGGTCGCGGCCGTGATCGCGATGATCGCGTGGGCGAAGATCGATCGCTCGGTGTGGGCGCTCATGATGGGTGCAGTGATGAGCTCGGTCGTGAACGTGGTCGGCAGCCACATGTTGAAGGTGGGCTACCGCAACCGCTTCGAGTGGGACAAAGAGCACGCGCGCTCGATGATGCAGTTCGGCAAGTGGGTCGCGGGCTCCTCGATGCTCACGTTCGCGAGCCAGCAAGGCGACCGACTGATGCTCGGGCGCTTTCTCGGCGCCGGCACGCTCGGCGTCTACAGCATCGCGGTGTTCCTGAGCGGCGCCCTCGGTGAGGCCATCACGCGCATCACGCACGGCGTGTTCTTCCCCGCGTACAGCCGCGTGAAGAGCGAGGGCACCGAGCGCCTGCGCCAGGTGTTCTACCGCACGCGCCTCGCCGTCGACGGTATCGTGATCACCGCGCTCGGCGGGCTGACGGCGCTCGGTCCAGCGGTCGTGCGTTTGCTCTACGACAATCGCTACAACGACGCAGGCTGGATGCTGCGCGTACTGAGCGTGCGCGTGGCGATCGCTGCGCTCGTCGCGCCCTACCAGTTCTGCCTGTTCGCTGTGGGCGACAGCCGCTACGGCTTCTTCCTGAACCTCGCGCGCACGATCGCGTTGTTCATCGGCGTGCCGGTGGGCTTCGCGCTGGGCGGAGTCGCGGGCCTCGTGTGGGGCGTCGCGTTATCCGAGCTGCCCGCGCTGATCGTCGTCTACATTGGCTTCGTGAAGCACGGCCTCGCGTCACCCGCCCACGAAGCGCGCGTGCCCGCGTTCTTTGCGGCGGGCCTCGGCCTCGGCTACTTGGTGCTGCTCGGCCTGCGCCAGCTCGGCCTGCAGGTGTGATCAGCTCTTGTATTCGATGATGGTGGGGTCTTTCCCGCGCAGGCGCTCGACGTGATAGCTCAGGATGCCGACCGCCTGCGGGAAGCTCGCCCCGACGCAGTGCAGCGACCAGTAGCGCGCTTCGTCCGAGGGCAGGCCGCGCTGCTCGGCCGCGCGCGCGATCCGAGCCGCGCGCAGCGGATACACGGACAGCAGCAAGCTCGATAGCCCGAGCGTCGGCAGCGCGAGCGTGGGCACGAGCGCCGGCACCACGAAACCCCAGAACAGCGCGCGACGCGTGTCCTTGACCCAGAACTGCTCCGGCTCATCGCCGTGCAGCGCCGAGACCTGGGCGTACGCGTAGCCGGAGCGCTTGGTGCGCGTCCACCACTGCTTGAAGCGCGAGATCGCGGCGTCGTGCAGGGTCATGTCGTGGTCCACGTGCAGGATGCGGTGCCCGCGCTTGTGCATGCGGTACGCGAACTCCGGATCTTCCCCCGCGATGATGCGCGCATCGTAGCCGCCGAGCGCCCGCACCACCTCGGTGCGCACCATCACGTCGCCACCGAACACGGAGGTATCCCCAACCGGCTCTTGCGACCACTCCACATCGCACACGCGATTGTACACGGAGGCCTCGGGGTGCAGCTCTCGGCGGCGACCCCAGACGGCCGCGACACCCGGCTCGCGATCGAGCGTCGCGGTCGCGTGCGCGAGCCAGCCGCTCGCGATGGCGCAATCCCCATCCACGAACTGCACGTAACGCAGCTCGGGCCAGCGCTCGCTGAGCCTTGCGAAGCCGGCGTTGCGCGCGCGCGCCGCCGTGAACGGCCGCGACATGTCCAGGTTCACGACCTCGTAGCCGCGCGAGCGCGCCAGCTCGACGCTCGCGTCCGTGGAGCCAGAGTCCACGTACACGACCGCGCTTACATCGGGCGCCAGGGAATCGAAACAGCGCCGCAGCCGCTCACCCTCGTTGCGGCCTATCGCGACCACCCCTACCCGTCCCAAGTCTTCCGATGCCATACGGTTTTCGAGTTTCGCGCACGCCGGAGGTGCTTGTCGAGGAACGTCACGGCGTGACGCGGACAAGTTGCCGAGCGCGGGCCAGCGACCTACGTTAAGGCGAGACGGGTTCCCCCATGAGCGAAAGCAAACCAAGCGCGCCGAAAGACATCGCGATCTTGAGCGGCCCCACGGAAGATGGGCAAGGCGCCAAGGTGCTGCGCATTCGTGAGGGAGACGTGAGCGCGGGCGAGATTCGGCCGGTGCGCGATGGCGAGCCCATCAACCAGTCCGAGCTCGTGCGGCTGCACCCACTGGACGCGGGACAGCGCGTGTGCGCGGTCGAAGTCCTGCATGCCCCTGCCGAGCAAGCGCAGGCGGAAGGCAAGCGCAAGCCCGGTTCCGCGGGCCCGGCGCGCGTGTCCAATGCGAAATATCGGCAAAACTGGAGCGCCATCTTCGAACGCGATGGCAACCAGAAGGGCGACAGCGACTGGTCGCTGAACTGACAGCGCGCGTTAGAAGTGGATGCGCGCGCCGAGAGACGCGCCGCGGCGACCGACGCTTGGATGTAGGGTGACCGTGCCCGCGGTCTTGGGGCGCTCGGATGCGCCTCCAAAGAGCAGGTAGGCAGCCAACCCGCTCGACACGACGGCGCCGCCCAAAAACACGAACTGCAGCACCTCGAAGGTCTTGCCCGTGCTGCAGCTGTTCTTCACCTTCGCGAACGACGCGGAGTCGAGGCCGTGGCTCTGGCCCTGCTTCGCTTCGTCGCACACATCGCGCGCGTTCGGGCTGAGCTGGCCCACCGAGCGTCGGTACGCCGCAAAGCTGTCATTCGCTTGGGCCCGGTCGATCTGCACCCAGGACAGCACCGACAGACCCGTGGACACCACCGCGCCGCCGAGCAACGCGTAGCCCGTGATGAGCCGGCCATCGAGGCCCCGCGGCTGCGTCTGGTAGCGCGCGTCGAGCGGGTCCGGCGCGCTACCGCTCGTGCTGTCCGCGCCGCCGCTGGCAGCCGCAGAGGGCTCGAAGTCGAGCGCCTCCGACACCAGCTCGCGCGCCCTCAGCTGCAGTAGCTCGGCCGTGGCACCCGCCGCGAGCGTGACGGTCGCCCTGCCCGCGAGCCTGCCGCTGGCGGCGTCATAGCGCGACAGCTGCACCCGGCTCGTGCCGCGCTCGTGTTGGATGCGCCCCACGAGCAAAATGTCGACGGCGAGCTGCCGGCACACCTTCGCCAGACATTCCACGCCTTCCGCGTTGCAGCCGCTACTGAAGCTGAGCTGCGCCAGGCTTGCGTGGCTCTCGTGCAACTGCAGCTCGCGCCGCTCGCTCAGCACCGCTCGTACGTGCTGCACCACATCCGTCGCGAGCTTGTCCTCGCCGAGGGCGTCGCGCTCGAGCTCGAGCACGGCCACACGCCGCGCAGGCTGAGCCAGTCCCGTGCTGCTGCCGCTGGCAGCGACGCACGCCGCGACCGCCCACAAGAGCCACTGCCAGGAAAACGTCTCGAGACCCAACCCACGCTTGCACTGCTCGCGACCCCGCATGCCACCTCATTCGAACAGCGCACTGCCCCGCGACGCGGGCGGGCTGATCCCTACGCCCCCCAGGATCGCATCTCCGGTCCCGATCTCGATACGAATTCTACCCGCCGCACCTCCGCCGCCACCAGCTGCAGCTGTGCGCATCTTCGCAACGCCGCCGGCCGTGGGAGGCACGAGCGCGCCGCCCTGCCCGCCTGACTCCGATCCACCTGCGCCCGCTCCTCCGGCCGCTGGCTGGCTGGAGAGCTGGCCATCCTGCCCGTCTTCACCTTCGAGCAGCGGCTCGCGAGCGTTGCCGGAGCGCGTTGCGCCGCCCCCACCTCCGCCGCCATTGGCGACAAGGAGCGCGCCCGCGCTCGAAGTGAGCTTGCGCGCTTGCAGTAAGATGGCGCCACCGCTGCCACCACCCGCTCCTCCGCCGGGCGTCTCGTTCAGCGCGTTCTCGACGCTGCCCGGCTGGCCGCCCGCTCCGCCGCCGCCATTGGCGTCCAGGATCGCGTGCGCACCTAGCTTAAGCTCTTCGCATGCCACGAGCTGCAGCGCGCCCCCACCGCCTCCGGGGTCGCTGCCGCGGCTCGACTCGCTCGCTGCGCTGTTCGCGCCACCAGCGCTGCCACCGTGCAACGGCGAGAGCGCTTCGCTGCCGTGCAGCATGCCGCCCGGCCCTCCGGTCGCACACGCCTGACCTGGGCCGCAGCTCGCAGGCGCAGCGCCGCCCGGTGCTCCGGACGTGCCGTGCCCGCCGCCCCCGCCACCCGCGTTCGCGGGCAGCTCGGCCCAGTCGCCCACCACCCCGCCGGGACCCGGCGAGCTGCCGTCCGCCAGCCGGCCCACTCCAGACTCGCCGGCGCCGAGCCGGCCCGGCGCGCTACCCGGGCCGCTCTCGCTGCCCTGCGCGCTGACGCTGATGCGGCCATCCAGCTCGATGTTGCGCGTGGCGAGCAGCGCGAGCGCACGGCTGCCCTGCACGCGCAACACGCCCGCGGCGCGCACGCGCAGCCGGCGCACGGAGATCAGACAGATCTCCGGCTGGTCCGGCCCCTGAGAGATCACGCGCGGGCAGTCGTCGTCCGTGTCGAGCTCCTGCTCGTCGTTCACGTCCAGATCCTCGACGCCGGTCGCGCCGCACGCGTCGCGGGGCAGATTCGTCGGCACGATTCGCGCGCCGTTGCAGATCGCGTTCGCGGCGTCGCAGCCGTCCGCACAGGCTTGCATCTGGAACGACAGACCGTCGGGAGCGCAGCGCGCGAGGTCGCGGCCCTTGCACACGGCGCGACCGGGCTCGCACACGCGGCACTGCGCGCCGCCTGCGCCTACCGCGCAACCGAGCGGACAGGGCTCGCTTTGCTGCGCCTTGCCATCGGGGCTGCAGGTCAGGAGCGCAGCGCCGCTGCACGAGCGCGCACCGGGTGCGCATTCATTGCAGCCGTCAGCAGCAGCGTTGCAGCCGGCCGAACCGCATTCGCGCACATCGACGCCGCTGCCATCCGCGCGGCATGTCTGCGTGCGGCCCGCGCTGCAGCTGGCGACACCGGGCTGGCATGCGGTGGTCGCCGCGTCGGAACCGCTCACGGGTCCCGCATCGAACACATCCGTACTCGAGTTGCCAGCCGCGATGGGTGCGCCGCCAACGGCTGCATCCGGATGCAGATCGGAGTGGCCCGTGGCCGCGTTGCTTTGCGCGGGCTCGAAGATCGGCTGGGTCTGGAAGTTACAAGCAGCCACCCAGAGCAGCGGCACAATCCAGAGCTCCGTGCGGTTCAGCGAGCACCCTGTGGGGAGTACAGCGCGCGTGACGCTCATGCCTTCGAGCACTAGCACAGGCGCGGTGACGACTGTAGTCCCAGCGCGGAACCGTCAGCTGGCAGCTCGCTCACGCGCTCCGACACCGACCCACCTCAAGCGCGCGTGCACGGCGTCCGAAGCTCAGAGCTGCAACATAACTTGGACTGTTTAGCTCACGTGTTGGCACATGCTGTAGGAGCCGAGCGCTGCGTTCACGCGTGAGGCCCGCACAGTAGAAAGGCGTACGAATGGCCCCGTCAGTACTCCGGGTCGCGGCAGCGCTGTCACTTTTGCCTCTGTGGTTCGCGTGCACGGGCGGTGCCGCGCCGTCGAAAGCGAAGCAGCAAGTCTGCTCTCCCGACACCGGGTACACGTGCACGCGATTCAACTGCACGGGCTACCAACGTTGCCTGGACGACGGTAGTGGGTACACGCCGTGTGTCTGCAACGAGCCACGCGCTGGCTCGAACAGTGACGAAGACGCGGGGGTGAGCGGAGGCCGACCGGCGGAGCGCTGCGGCAACGGCATCGATGACGACCGAGATGGCCGGCTCGATTGCGACGACGCGGACTGCGCGAACATGCGCTGCAGCCCGATGGCGCCGAAAGACTGGCAGGGCCCGATCGTGCTCCACTCCGGCGCAGCACCGGCGGACTGCTCCGGCAGCTTCCCCGAGGAAGCATTCCAAGGCGGCAGCGAGCCGAGCGGCGCAGCGCCTAGCTGCAGCGCGTGCAGCTGCAGCGGCGGCGGCTGCGCGGAGTTCGTCGACTTCGTCACCGGCACTTCAGCCATGTGCGGCGGCGACACATGCACGACGTCGTTCAACGGGAGCTGCGGTGAGATCACACCGGCTTGTCTCCAGGGTTCGAGCAGCGCGTACCTCGAGACTCGGCTCCCGAAACGGAGCGGCTGCACGGCGAGCGAGCAGAAGCCGACGCTCGAGCCCGCTGCGTGGAAGACGTCTGTGCGCGCCTGTGGTCTCGCCGCTGTGTACAACGGCGGCTGTCCGGCAGATCAACTCTGCACGCAGGCACAGCAGGATGCCGCGGCTGGGCTGCCGCTGTGCATCTGGCGTGAAGGCGAGCACGACTGTCCCTCCGGCAAGTACAGCGAGCACCAGCTACTGCATCGCGAGCTCGACGACACGCGCGGCTGCAGCGAGTGCAGCTGCAAGACACCCGGCTGCGAGTACCGCTGGCGCGTGTACAACGCGGACGACACGGGCTGCACCACGCCGAGCCTCGAGCTGAAGAGCGAGGGTCAGTGCGTGGCGGTCAACGCGAGCGCGGGCAAGCTGCGCGTCGCTGCAGCCATCAGCGGCGACGGGAGCTGCGTGGCCGAGGGCGGACAGAGCCGCGGCGACGTCCGCGGGGCCAAGCCCGTGACCGTGTGCTGTGCGCCGTGAGCGCGTATTGAAAAGCGGCGCAGCTGCAGAGCGCGCGCCTGAATGCGAGGTCGCACGCCTGTCCAGTTTGCGGGGGTGACCGGACAGGCGTGCGTCGTAGGTTAGGTACCTGGGTGCCTTCACCACGGCTCACGATTCCGCCTCGTCGCGCACACAATTTTGGCGATTGCCCCTGGGGATACCGCTCGTTTCGAGTAGGCTCGGCCCCAAATCAGGGATTCGGAAGGGGATTTCGTCATGGCAATCGACTTTAGTTGCGTCGGCCAAACCGTTGCGCCGGTTACCAAGCGCTACGACTGGCGCGACGTCGCGCTCTACGCCCTCGCGCTCGGCGCGGGTGAGAACGACCTGGCCTTCGTGCTGGACCAGCCGCAGCCCAAGGTCCTGCCGACCTACGGCGTCTTGCCTGCGACGGAGCCCATGTTCGAGGCGGCCAAGAAGACCGGCGCGAACCTGGTTCAGCTGTTGCACACGGCGCAGCGCACCGAGCTGGTGCGACCCTGGCCTGCCGAAGGCGAGATGCGGACGCAAGCCACCGTGCGCGGCGTCTGGGACATGAAGGTGGGCGCGCTGCTCATCGTCGATACGGAGACGCAGGTCAACGGCGAGCTCGCTGCGAAGACCAGCTGGCAGCTCCTGCTGCGCGGCGAAGGCGGCTTCGGCGGCGAGCGCCCGCCGGCAGGTCTGCGTACGCGCGCGCCGAAGGACAAGGCGCCCGACTTCGAGGTCGAGGTCCCGACGTCGCGCGACCAGGCCCTGCTCTATCGCCTGACCGGCGACATCAACCCGATCCACTCGCACCCCGAGGTGGCGAAGCAGGCGGGGTTCGATCGCCCCATCCTGCACGGGCTGTGTACCTACGGCATCGCGGGTCGAATCGCGCTCAAGCAATTCGCGGGCGCCGAGCCGGCGCGCTTCAAGGCGCTCGAAGCCAAGTTCTCGAAGGTCGTGTTCCCGGGCGACACCTTGGTCGTGCGTGGTTACAAGCTGGACACGGCGGGCCAGGCCGCGATCACCGTGACGGTCAAGGAGAGCGGCGAAGAGGCCATCTCGAACTGCCTGTTCGAGTTCGCGCCCTGAGCCGACGCAGGCACACGTGTTGCAGCGGCCGGCAGCAGGGAGAGCCCTTGCTTCACGGCCGCGAGCCCCTTCGCTCCGGAGCGGGCGGGCTAAACATACCAACGTGGATCTCGTCGTCCTGATCGCGCTCGCCTTTGTCGTCGTGTACGCGGTCCGCGACCTGCGCGCGGGCCCCCGTGTCGCTCCCGTGAAGCCACCTGCGGGCCTCGCGGACACGCTGAAGAAGCACATCTCCTCCAACAAGGAGGTGGCCCACGTGCGCGCGCAGGTGGCCTCGATCACGGGCTGGATGAACTTCGTCCTGATCTTGGTGCTCGCGTTCACCGTGGCCGCGGTCCTCGCGAGGTGCAGCGAGCACCGGTCGCGCAGTGACTACTACTACGACCGCTACTGAGCAGCGTCTCAGTCCGGAGTGCGAATGGTGAGCACGGGACAGTTGGCCATCCGAACGATGCGCTCCGTGACGCTGCCGAGCAGCGCGTGCGTGAAGCCGGTGTGGCCGTGCGTGCCGACCACGATCATGTCGGCGCCGAACTCTTTGGCCCAGTCCAACACCACGCGGTAAGGCGCGCCCTCCAGCAGCTCGCTGCGCACGCGCACGCCGCGCTTCTCGATGTCATCCTTCGTTTGCGCCAGCCGCACTTCCAGCTGCTTGCGCAGCTCGAGCAGCAGCTCGGCCCCGGGCCCGACGTACCCGGACATCGGCATGGGCGTGACGTACGCCGCGGGATCTTCGTACGCGTGCACGATGGAAAGCTCGGCATCGAACTGCTTCGCCAGCTCTGCGGCGTAGTTCAACGCCTGCTGCGCGCAGTTCGAGAAGTCGACCGGACAAACGATCTTGGAGATCTTGGTCATGGCTACGTTCTAAATATGCCTAGCGTCGCTGCGGAGCAAGCGCCTACGCCCTGTGCATGGCCTCCAAAACAAACAGCGAGGAGACCTGCGGAGGTCCCCTCGCTGTGACTGATACTCAGCTCGACTGTCAGTGGGTGATCGGGGCTGACTGTTCCGCCTCACCCGACGTGCGCGCCTCACCCGGGTTCTCGAGCGCGATCTGGAACACTTCGTCCAGGGTGCTCACGCACGAGAAGGTCAGCGCGTCTCGGGCCTCGGCCGGCAAATCGTCGAGGTCCGCCTCGTTCTCCTTCGGCACGATGATGTGCTTGATGCCTGCGCGCAGCGCGCCGAGCACCTTCTCTTTGACGCCGCCGATCGGCAACACCCGGCCGCGCAGCGTGGTCTCGCCGGTCATCGCCACATCGCGCCGCACTGCCCGGCCCGTCATGGCCGAGACCAGCGCGGTCGACATCGCGACGCCCGCCGAGGGACCGTCCTTGGGGATGGCTCCCGCCGGGACGTGGATGTGCACCTCGATCGAGCCCAATCGGTCGGACGCCAGCCGCATCCGCTCGGCGTAGCTCGCAGCGTAGGTCAGCGCTGCGCGCGCGCTCTCTTTCATGACGTCGCCCAGCTGACCTGTGAGGATCAACGAGACGTTGCCCCAACCCGTCACCTGCAGAGACGTGTCCGCACCGCGGAAGTCCGACAGTCGCCGGATCGACGACTCGACGAACATGATGTCGCCACCCGCGGGCGTGTAATACATGCCGGTCGCGAGACCGACCTCGTTTTGCTCGTTGGCGCGCTCGGGCCGCACCTTCGGCCGACCCAAGAAGCCCGAGACGGCGTCCGCTTCCACGGCGCGCGCCACGTTCTCCTCGGCGGCCAGCTTGCGCGCCAGCTTGCGGGTGACCGCGCCGATGCGCCGCTCGAGCTGCCGCACACCACTCTCACGCGTGTAGCGGCCGACGATCGAGAACAGCGCTTCGTCCGTGAACGTCACGCCCTCGTCGCCGAGACCCGCTTCGTCCAGCTGGCGCGGCACGAGGTAGCGCTTCGCGATCTCCACCTTCTCGCGCTCGGTGTAGCCGGCGAACTCCACGACCTCCATGCGATCGAGCAGCGGCGCCGGGATATTCTCGATGTAGTTCGCCGTGGCGATGAACAGCACCTCGCTCAGATCGAACGGCACGTTCAGGTAGTGATCCGTGAACGAATCGTTCTGCGCGGGGTCGAGCACCTCGAGCAGCGCGCTCGCCGGGTTGCCCTGGTACGACGCGCCGAGCTTGTCGATCTCGTCGAGCAGGAACACGGGGTTGCGCGTGCCGGCTTGCTTCAAGCCCTGCACGATGCGACCGGGCATCGCACCCACGTACGTGCGCCGGTGACCGCGGATGTCCGCCTCGTCGCGCACGCCGCCGAGGGCGACGCGCACGTATTCGCGACCGAGCGAGCGTGCGATCGACTTGCCGATCGAGGTCTTGCCGACGCCTGGAGGTCCCACGAACAAGAGGATCGGCCCCTTGGCCATGGCGCGCGCCTTGCGCAGCTTCTTCTCTTTTTCTGCGTCCGCGGGCTGCTTGTCCTGCGGCTCGGCCTGCGCGGCCGCTTCCAACGCGGATTTCTTGGCGCGCATCTGGCGCACGGCCAGGAACTCGAGCACGCGATCCTTCACCTCTTCGAGACCGTGGTGATCGGCCTCGAGCACCTCGGTGGCATGCTTGTTCTCGAGGTTGTCATCCGAGCGCGTGTTCCAGGGCAGCTCGACGATCCACTCCAGATAGTTGCGAATCACCTGCGCTTCCATGGACTCGCGACCCGAGCGTTCGAGACGCGAGAGCTCTCGGTCCACCTCGGCGCGCGCTTCCTTCGGCAGCTCGAGCTTCTCGAGGCGCTCGCGCAGCTCGTCGAGGTCGTTGTTCTCCTTGTCCTCGCCGAGCTCCTTCTGGATAGCCTTCATCTGCTGGCGCAGGAACATCTCGCGCTGGCGCTCGCCCAGCTCCTCCTGCACCTGCGACTGGATCTTCTCCTGCGCGGACAGCTCCGCGTTCTGACGCTGCACGTGCAAGAGCACGCGGCGCAGGCGATCTTCGACCGCAGTCGTCTCCAGCAACTCTTGTTTCTCGGCCAGGCTGACGTCGAGGTAGCCGGCCACCAAGTCGGCGAACGGACCGGGCTCCTTCACGTCTTCGACCACGCGCGCAGCGATGGTGTCAGGCACGCCCTTGCGTTTGCCGAGCTCGACGGCGCGCACGCGGGTCTCCTTGAACAGCGCGACGAACGTCGGGTCGTCCGCTTGCGGGGGCGGGACGTCCTGCACCTTCAGCACCACGGCGTTCATGTGATCGCCCGCATCGCGGTACTCGATCACGCGCGCACGCTCGAGGCCTTCCACGAGCAACTGCAGACCATTCGGTGTTCGCTGCAGGTGCACGACACGGGCCAGCACGCCCATGCTATAAAGATGATCACCGTTGGGGCGATCGACGTTCTCACGCTGCGCGACCGCGAAGAGCAATTGGTCGTTCTTGGAAGCCTCTTCTACGGCACGCAATGTCGCAGCCCGCCCAATGGAGATCGGAACCGTCACGCCGGGAAACACCACAGCCCCGCGCAATGGCACGACTGGAATCGTCTGACGTTCTGACATGAGGCCAAGCTAACCACCGCTTTTCGACTGACAAGTGCGGGGTGGTCTGCGGTGCTGGCGGCGCCCACGCGGGCTCTGGTATGAGTAGGCCATGCCTCTTGAAATTCCCTACGTGAAGGAGCTGCAGTTCGAGTACGGCCAGCCGGCCGTAGCTGCACCGAACGTGCGCCGCGTCGTCGCGAAGAACCCGAGTCCGTTCACGTACGCGGGCAGCGGGACCTACCTGATCGGTCAGGGTAAAGTCGCGGTGATCGATCCCGGACCCGCGCTGCCGGAGCATGTCGACGCGCTGCTCGCGGCGCTGTCGCACGCGGGCGAAGAGGTCGCGCAAATCCTGGTCACGCACACGCACCTGGATCACTCCGGCGCCGCGCCGCTGTTGGCTGCGAAGACGGGCGCGCCGACATACGGCTTCGGCCCGCACGCGCAGGGCAAACACCAGCCCGAGGATAAGGTCGAAGCGGGCGCGGACTGGGAGTTCCGGCCCGAGCGCGAGCTGCGCGAGGGCGACGTGGTCGAGGGTCCGGGTTATCAGCTGACCGCGCTCCACACGCCCGGGCACTGCAGCAACCACCTGTGCTTCGCGCTCGCGGAAGGCAAGACCCTGTTCACGGGCGATCACGTGATGGGCTGGGCCACCAGCGTGATCGTGCCGCCGGACGGCGACATGGGCGACTACCTGGCGAACCTGGAGCGGCTGCTGCACCGGGACGACGCGCGTTTTCTACCGACGCACGGGCCGGCCATCCAAGATCCCAAGCCGCTGGTGGCGGCGTACATCGAGCACCGCCGCGAGCGTGAAGCGCAGCTGCTCGCGTGCCTGCGCGCGGGCACGCGGCGCATCCGCGACGTGGTCGCGGTGATCTACAAGGACGTGCCGAGCTACCTGCATCCCGCGGCGGAGCGCTCGATCTTCGCGCACGTCCTGGACCTCCACGCGCACGGGCGCGTGGCCACGGACGGGGAGCCGCTGCTCCACGGCGAATTCTTCATCCCCGGCTGACAGAACGGCCGCGCACAACCTTCTTCGGCCGTCCTGCTCTGAGCTTCTCCTGGCAGGCCTCGCTCGGCTGCGGCAGGCCCTCCTGGGCCCACGCCACGACCGCATCGACGAAGGCCCGGACCTGCGGCGGCTGAAACTCGCGCTCCGCGAACACCAGCCCCACTTGCGCATCGGACTCGAGCACCCCAGGTAACACGTGAACGAGCTCGCCGCTGCGAGCATGCTGCTCACACAGCATGAGCGGCAACATGGCGATGCCCTGCCCGCGCAGCGCAGCTTGCAGCAGCAGGCTCAGGTCGTTGGAGAAGAACGCGCCGGCCACCTGCACCTTGCCGCCCCCGACTGTCGGCCAGTGCGTCTGCGGAACCTCGCCGCGGTTGAAGCCCATCAGACAGCGCTGGGCGCGCAGGTCCTTGAGCGTGAGCGGCGTGCCGTGCTCCTGCAGGTAGCCGGGCGACGCGAACGCGAGGATGGGCGTGTTTCGCAGCTTCCGCACGTACAGGCCGGGCTCGAGGACCGTGCTGGCGCGCAGCGCGACGTCGTAGCCGCCGCGCTGCAGATCGACGAGCTGACTGGAGACGTGCACGTGCATGTGGACCTCCGGGTAGCGGGCCGCGAAGTCGCACAACATCGCCCGAAACGAAGGCTCGTCGATCGGCGGCACGGCGACCCGCAGCTCTCCGCGGACCGCAGAGTCCGTTCGGCGCACGCTGGCCTCGGCCTGCTGCACGGCGTCCAGCACCATGCGGGCGTGGCGATAGAACGCCTCTCCGCTCGCAGTGAGAACGAGGCTCCGCGTGCTGCGGCGCAGCAAGCGCGTACCGAGCCGCTGCTCGAGCCGCGCGAGGCGCCGGCCGATGGTGGCGCGCGGCACGCCGAGGTCAGTCGCCGCGCGCGACAGTGATTTGGCATCCACCGTGCGCGTGAAGGCCAGGAGCTCGGCGGTTTCGAGCGGGTCCGTCATCGGGTGCATTTGGATCAAATTGTAGCAGATGATGCCAATCGAACGAGCATTGTTCCCGTGACCGGTCGGTCACACAGTGATCCGTACGCAGTGCGGGCGCCAGGTCGGCGCCTCGACAACGGAGAACGTCATGAAAGCTCAACCCATCGCATACTGGATCACGACCGGCCTGCTCGGCTTCGTCTTCGCCTTTGGTGCCTTCGGCGACCTCGCGCGCATTCCGCAGGTGCTCGAGGGCATGAGCCACCTGGGCTACCCCCTCTATTTCGCCACCATCCTAGGCGTCTGGAAGGCGCTCGGCGCGGCCGCCCTGCTCGCGCCGCGCTTACCACTGATCAAAGAGTGGGCCTACGCCGGCATGTTCTTCGACCTGAGCGGCGCAGCCATCAGCCACGCCAGCCTGGGCGACCCGCTCGACAAGGTGCTCGTGCCCGTCGTGCTGCTCGCGATGCTCGTCGCCTCATGGGCGCTGCGGCCTGCGACTCGCCGCTTGCCTGGAACCAGCGTGCAACTGGCGCAGACTCGCGAACCTTCGCTCTCTCACGCGTGAGGAAATCTCGCGCGCTCTCAGGCTCAATCGGCCTTCGAGAGCACGACGAACGTGGAGTCGTTGCCGCGCTGGATGCGTAGCAGGGCGTTGCCGTCGGCGAGCGCGGCCGTCACGTCAGCCGGGGCCTGCACGGGCTTGCGGTCGGCTTCCACGATCAAGTCGCCCGGTCGCAGCTGGGCGCGGTCTGCCGGGGAGCCGCGTTGGATGTTGGCCACGATGGCGCCCTGCTTGCCGACGTAGCCGAGGCGCGTCGCGAGCTTCGGCGTGAGTGGCTCGAGCTCCAGGCCGAGCTGGCTCGCCGCTGCCCGCGGCGCTTGTCCGGAGCGCTCCTGCTGCGCCGCGCGCGCGTTCGGCTTTTCTTGCGTGACGAGCGCGAAGCTTCGCTCCTTCTTGTCGCGCACCACGCCGAGGGTCACCTTCGCGCCCACCTGGCGCTGCAGCAGCATGCGCTGCAGATCACGGCTCTCCTGGATGCGCTGACCATCCACGCTCACGATCACGTCACCGGCCTGCAAGCCGGCGCGCTCCGCCGGACTGCCCGGCACGATGCTGCTGACGAGCGCGCCGCCCTTGCCCTGCACGCCGAAGTGCGTGGCCAGCTCTCCGGTGAGCTCCTGGAAGCCCACACCGATGAACGCGCGGTGCACCGCGCCGCCCGCGATCAGCTGCTCCGAGACCACGCGCGCGAGGTTACTGGGAATGGCGAAGCCGATGCCGGTCCCCTGCCCCACGATCATGGTGTTGATGCCCAACACCTCGCCGCGCAGGTTCACGAGCGGTCCACCAGAATTGCCCGGGTTGATGCTGGCGTCGGTCTGCAGGTAGTCCTCGATCTCGTTTGCGCCCATGCCGTGGCGGCCCACCGCGCTCAGCACGCCCACGGTCACCGTGTAGTCCAGACCAAACGGCGAGCCGATGGCGACGGCCCACTGGCCGGGCTTCGCGCGGCTCGAGTCGGCAAACGGCGCCGCCTTCAGCTTCGTCGACTCGACGCGCACGACGGCTAAATCCGTCGCGTCGTCCACGCCCACGATCTTGCCGGCGAGATGCGTGCCGTCCTTGAACACCACATCCACGCGGCTGGCGCCCTCCACCACGTGTTTGTTCGTGAGGATGTAGCCGTCCGCGCGAATCACGACACCCGAGCCCGTGCCGCGCTGGATCTGGTACTGCTCGCGACCCTCGGGGACGCCGAAGAAATCGCCGAACGGAAAACCGCCGAACGGACCGGTGAGCTTGCGGCGGGACTCGATGCGGATCGCGACCACGGAGCCCGACACGGACTCCGCGACCTGCGTGAAGGCCGCCTCCAGGCCCTCGGCCATCGTGATGGGAGCGGGCGGCACTTGCGCCTCGCCGGACTTCGGCGTGAGCGACCAAGTCGCCAAACACACCGCCAACAGCATCGCGAGAGCACGCCCAGGCATGGTTCCTCCCTCCGCAGCTATGTTTGCATAAGCACTGGCGCCCGTGCGCGCAAGCGCGGAGGTCGGGAGCCGCGGAGCTTGCGCAGCGGATCCCGCGACCGCCGCTGTGATCCCAACCGTCCTGAGACGTGCGTGCGCGTGCTACAAGTCGCGAGCACACACGCAGTGCGACGGACCATGCAGTCGAGCATTCACATCTTCACGTTCAAGGCGGGGCTGCTGGCGCGCGTGGCACACGACCTGCGGCTGCGCGTCGGCAAACATGCGTTCACGCTCGAGGCCGGCAAGGTCCGCGGTCACTGTGACTCGGACTCGCTCGAGGTCGAGGGTGTGATGACGAGCCGCGGCCTCGACAGCAGCGTGCTGAGCGCGGGCGACAAGCGTCAGATCACGGAGACGATCCGCAGCGAGATCCTGCAGAGCGCGCGCTACCCGCGCGTCGAGCTCGAGGCCGAGGTCAGCTCGGTCGACAGCAGCACGTTCGACGTACGCGGCGTATTGCACGTTCGTGGTCACGCGCAGCCGCTGCACGTGCAGCTGACGCAACACGCAGACGTTCTGTCCGGCGCATTCGAGCTGACACCTTCGCAATTCGGCATCGCGCCGTACAAGGCGCTCGTCGGCGCGATAAAGCTGCAGGACCGCGTGCGGGTGCGAGTGGAGATCACACTGACAGGGCAGGATGCAGCCCGTTTGCTTGCGTCTCCGGACACCCTGCAGCTGTGAGCTGCCGCGCATCGGTCAGCGTTGCCGAAGCAGCCGTCCGAAAACGCTCGCCTGCCCTAGAACCAGGATTTCCTGTAGCAGGACGGATCGTCGATGGGCTGGAACTCGTGCCAGGTGAGTGATACGCCAAGTGCGAGTGTTCCGCGACTCTTACTTCCGGACGTGCTTGCGCGCGCTGGTCTGTGCCGTGTTGGCGGGCACCGCGGCGTGCTCCGTCTACGATCCGGAGCTGACGCAAAGCCGGCAAAACGCGGTGCAAGTCAGCGCAGGCCGCGGCGCAAGTGATGCGAGCAGCGAGTGCGGACAGGCGAACGGCAGCTGCGCGCGAGCCCACGCCTCTGCCACATGCGTCAACGGCGTATGTTTGATCGTGAGCTGTGACACGCCTTATGCTGACTGTGACGATAACCCTGACAACGGCTGCGAAGCCGATCTCAGCTCCACCGATCACTGCGGCCTCTGCTACGCCGCGTGCAACTTGAATCATGCGCGAGCGCGCTGCGACAACGGGCGCTGCACGCTCGACGCCTGCGAGTCCGGCTACGAGAGTTGTGACGACAACGGGAGCAATGGCTGCGAGCGCGGCATCAACAGCGTGCGCGACTGCGGCAAGTGCAACCTGACTTGCGGCAAGCCCGCACACGGTACGGCTGGCTGCAATGCCGGTCAGTGTGGCGTCGGACAGTGCGAGCCGGGCTTTGGAGATTGCAACGGCAACCCGCGCGACGGCTGCGAGCAAGCGCTGACGGACATCGCGCACTGCGGCAGCTGTCAGAGCAGCTGCCAGCTGCCGCACGTCGCGCGCAGCTTGTGCGAAAACGGCAGCTGCGTGGTGCGCGGCTGCGAGCCCGGCTGGGAGGACTGCAACGGCAAGCCCGAAGACGGCTGCGAGGCCGACCTCGCGAGCGCCGCGACCTGCGGCGTGTGTGGGCGTGCCTGCGCGCTGCCGCACGTCTCGCGTGGCCTGTGCAGCGCGGTCAACGGCACGCCACAGTGTCAGATCGACAAGCGCTGTGACGAGGGTCAGGGTAGCTGTGACAGCTCTCTGCGCGGCTGCCAGGCCGGCTATGCGGACTGCGATGGCAAGCCCGAGAACGGCTGCGAGACCCCGCTCGATCGACTGAACAGCTGCGGCAGCTGCGGCAAGTCGTGTGTGGAAGAGCATGCGAGCAGCGCGTGCGAAAACGGTCGCTGCGTGGTGCGCGAGTGCGACCCCGGCTACGCGCGCTGTGCGGACGGCGGCGCTTGTCAGTCGCTGCTGAGCGATCCCAAGAACTGTGGCGCGTGCGGCAAGGTGTGCGACGGCGCGACGCCGCAGTGTACGGGTGGCCGCTGCACGGCGCAGAGCTGCGGAGCCGAGCGCGCGGACTGCGATGCACAGGCGAACAACGCTTGCGAGACGAGCCTCAACGACACTCGCAACTGCGGCGGCTGCGGGATTGGCTGCGCCACGCGGCCACACGCCAGCGCCTCGTGCCAGAGCGGGCAGTGCCGGCTCGGCCCATGCGAGAGCGGCTGGGCGGACTGCGACGGCGATGCGCGCAACGGCTGCGAGGTCGCGCTGGATGGTCTGGACGACTGCGGCGCCTGCAACAAACCCTGCAGCGTGGCGCACGGCGAGGCCCGCTGCGCGGCGGGCACGTGTCAGGTGGCCCGCTGCGAAGCCGGACGCGAGGATTGCAACGACGATGTCGCGGACGGCTGCGAGGTCGATCTGAGCCTGCCGGACAACTGCGGGAGCTGCGGCACGAGCTGCCGAGGGTTACCGAACGTGGCCGCCTCCAGCTGCAGCGCGGAGGGCTGCGGGGTGCAGTGCGCGAATCAGCGCGCGGACTGTGACCGCCAGCTACAGAACGGTTGCGAGGCCGATCTCAGCGCAGCGCAGAGCTGCGGAGGCTGCGGCCGCGACTGCACGGCCCTCAGCAACGTGACCTCCGCGCGCTGTCAGGAGGGCAGCTGCCGCGAGCTGGTGTGCGAGGCGGGCAGCGGCGATTGCAACGACGAGGCCGCCGATGGCTGCGAGCGCTCACTGCGCACCGCGAGCGACTGCGGCGCGTGCGACGCGCCCTGCGCCCCGGCGCACGCGCAGGCGGACTGCAGCACGGGGAAGTGCCGCGCCAGCAAGTGCGACTCCGGCTACGGCGACTGTGATGGGGACGCGAAGAACGGCTGCGAGACCCTGCTCAGCAGCAGCCAGCACTGCGGAGCCTGCGGCAAGTCTTGCGCCGGCGGCGCCCGCTGCACGAACGGAACGTGCGGCTGCATCGCGGATGAAGATTGTGGCAGTGGCCAGGCCTGCTGCGAAGGCAAGTGTGTCAGCACCGCGGGCACTTGCTTCCCGTGGCCGTGCATCCCGGGCACGGACCTGAGCGCCAATCGCGCCAACTGCGGAGGCTGCGGCGCTCTCTGCCTGACCTGGTGCTGCGGCGCTCTGCTCTAAGTCAGCGAGAGGCCGCCGTCCGCGACCAGCACGGTTCCCGTCAAGAAGCGTGCGTCGAGCAGGTACAGCACCGCCTCTGCGATCTCTTGCGGCGTCCCGAGCCTTCCCAGGACGTGCAGCTTGCGCAGCACATCCAGCTGCTCTTCGACCGGTAAGCTGCTGCCGTCCGCAGCCTTGCGCTCCGCGCGGATCATGTCGGTATCGATGATCCCCGGGGCGACGGCGTTCACCCGCACGCCTTGCGCGCCGAGCTCGAGCGCGAGCGAGCGAGTCATGGAGAGGAGCGCGGCCTTGCTGGCAGCGTAAGCCGCCGTGAGCGGCGCCGGCTTGAGGCCCAGCGTGCTGGCCACGTTCACGATGGCTCCGCCGCCATGAGCGGCAAGGTACACTGCGGCATCGCGGGCCAGGAGGCTCGGCGCGAAGCAGTTGATCTGAAACTGCAGCTGCAGCGCCTCGGGGCTCAGCTGCGGAAGCGCGGTGTACTGCACGACGCCCGCGCAGTTGACGAGCGCATCCAGCCCGCCGAGCGCCTGCGTCGCGCGCTCGAGCGCGCTGCTCAGCTGCGCCGCGTCGGTCAGATCGAGCGGCAGGACGTGAACGGTCGCAGAGAGCGCACGCAGCTCGCGCGCGCTCGCAGCGTGTGGATCGCGCACGGCGCACGCGAGCCGGTCGCCGCGCTCCAGCAGCGCGTGCGCGATGGCCCGACCGATGCCGCGCGTCGCGCCGGTCAGCAGCACGCGCGCGCCCCTCATGGCTGCGGCCACACTTCGGGCGACACGTGGTCCGGCTGGCCTTCCACCTCGATCTCATCGCTCTCGATGAAGCGCGGCGCGTCCACGCACAGGATCGACTGGTAGCGGTCGGTAGGGTTCTGGTAGCAGTGCGCCGCGCCGCGCGGCCAGCGATGCACGGCGCCCGCCGGCACTGGCTTGTGCTGGCAGAGGAGGCCCTCAGAGAGCACCAGCTCCGACTCGCGCATCTGTTTGTGCACGTGCAGCGGGATGCCGCGGCCCGGCGCGATGTTCAGGCGGTAGATGCCGGCGTCTTTCGTCTCGTGGATGATCTCGACGAGGCCGAACGGCTTGTCCTCGTGCTGAAGGTTCATGGCCCATTCGCGATCGCGCTCGATCTCGAGCGATGGCAAGGTCGTCGTGCCCAGCGCGAACGGCTTCGTCAGGCGCAGGCGCAGACGCTCCAGCTGCGCGCGCCGCTCACCGAGCGCGGGCGGCGCGAGCAAGTAGCGTGCGAGCGCGTGGGCGGCCGTCTCCAGCATGCGGAACTCGCAGCTGCGCAGCAGGAACGCAAGCTGGGCCGCGATCGCCGCGTAGTCGATCGACAGCGACAGCGCCTCACGCCGCGCCGCGGGCTCCGTGGACAGGTACATGCTCGCATCCAGGCGCAGACGCTGCGGGACATGGCGCTCGCGTGGATAGGTGCCCACCACGCAATCGACCTCCAGACCATTCAGCTCGATACAATCCATGAAGACTCCGGACGCAGAGCATAGCAGCCTCCCCGCCCAGGAGGATTTTCGTGGGAGTACGCACTGTTCGGGCTCAGGCCCGCCCACGTCGTTGTAGAGTCGCGTGCAGGGCGGCGAAGAAACCCGTAGCGCAGGCCGTCTCACCCTGCGAGGAGAACACAATCCATGTCACGTACGAACCGCTCGGTCCGCAGGCTCACCCAGCAGGGCGCCGCGCTAGGCGCGCTGCTCGCGGTGCTGCCGGCCGCAGAAGGCTGTTCCGTCCACGCGAGCTGGCAGACCGGCAGCTCGACCAGTGAGCGCCCAGTGCGGCAGGAGCGAGCACGCACGCACGACGACGCCGAGGCGCGTGCTCGCGCACGTAAGCGCCGCGAACAGGAGCTCGAGCGTATCGACCGCGAGGCTCGCGAGCGCGTCAAGCAGGCGGAGCGCCAGGCCGAAGAGCAGGAGCGCGCAGCCGAGGCGGACGCCGAGCGCGAGCGCCAGGAAGCCGAGCGCGCGGCCGCTGAGGCCGAGCGCAAGCGCCAGGAGGAGGAGGCCGCCGCCGCTGCCGAAGGCGCCAAGAAGCCAGCGCTGCGTCGCCACGGTGTGAGCGCAGGCGGGACGTTCGTGAACGCCGATGGCAAGCCGCAGTCCGGCGCGCAGAGCGCACAAGATGCGCGCCGCGCCGAGATCGAAAAGGCGATGGCAGACAGGAAGGTGGCCATCCGCCAGAAGCTCGAGCAGAACAAGGCTGACATTCTGGTCGCGGCCGAGCGCAAGCGGAACGAAGTGCAAGCCAGCCTCAAGGCCGAGGAGCAGGCGGAAGCCAAGCCGTGAGCTGGCCCTGTCTAAATCGCGCGCAATGCAGTAACCAACCGCTCGCACTCGCGCTAAACTGAGCATGGCAGCGACAGGCCCACGCAACGCGAGCGTGTAGCTCGAACGCGTGTGGCCAATCGTAAGAGTCGCTGCCAGGCTTGTCGTGTATTCTTCCAATTCCTCGTCGCGCATCGCCAGCGTGTCTCCCGAGCCAGCGCCGTCCGAGCCTACGTATTCGAAAGACGTAGAGCGACTCACGGTTCACGACCGCGAGATCATCCTCGTCGGAACGGCGCACATCTCCGCGGAGTCGGTCGAGCTCGTACATCAAGTCATCGAGCGCGAGCGACCCGACTGTGTGTGCATCGAGCTCGACGAACGACGCTACCGCGCGCTGATCGAGAAGAGCCGCTGGGAGGGCCTCGATCTGCGGCAGGTGATCCGGGACCGGCAGCTCGCGACCTTGATGCTCAACTTCCTGCTCTCTTCGTACCAGAAGCGCCTGGGCGGCAAGCTCGGCGTGATGCCGGGCAGCGAGCTCCTGGAAGCGGCGCACAGCGCAGAGCGCCTGCACATCCCCGTGGCCCTGGTCGATCGCGACATCCGCATCACCTTGCGCCGCGCCTGGAGCGCGCTGTCGTTCTTCGACAAGGCCAAGCTGCTGAGCTCCGCGTTGATGGGGCTCGTGGAAGAACAGCAGCTCGACGAGGCCGAGCTGCGGCGCATCCGCGAGCGCGACGTGCTCTCCGAGCTCATGAACGAGCTCGGCCGCGTCATGCCCGCGCTGCGCCGCGTGCTCATCGACGAGCGCGACGCCTACCTCGCGCAGCGCATCCGCGAAACCGAAGGCAAGAAGGTCGTCGTGGTGGTGGGTGCGGGTCACGTGCTCGGCATGCGCGTCGCTCTCAGCTGCGACGTCCCCGTGAACATGCAGGCGATCACGGAGATCCCCGAGGTCCCGACGATCTGGAAGGTGCTCGGCTGGGGCTTGCCCGCGCTGCTCATCGCCTCCATCGTCGGAATCGCGCTCACGAAGGGCGCGGCGGCCGCAGGCGACAGCGCGCTCTTCTGGGTGCTCGCCAACGGCATTCCCGCGGCGACCGGCGCGCTGCTCGCGCTCTCTCACCCGCTGACCGTCTTGGCGGCGTTCTTCACGGCGCCCTTCACGAGCCTCTCTCCGTTGATCGGCGTGGGACACGTGACGGCCTTCGTGCAGGCCTACGTCTACCCACCTCGCGTGCACGAGTTCTCGAGCGTCAGCGAAGACATCGCGGTCGCCTCGCGCTGGTGGAGCAGCCGCCTCCTGCGCGTGCTCCTGGTCTTCGTGCTGAGCAGCGTGGGCGGGCTCATCGGCGTGTGGATCGGCGGCGTGCGCGTGCTGTCAGGCCTGTTCTGACGCGCACGGCGCGGGTTCAGTGCTGCTGGACCGGAGCGGGCGGCGGCGTGGCGGCCTCGAGCAACCACGCCTCACTCGACATGAACTCGATCCCGGCCTGGGACTCTAGTGCCAGCAGGTCAGGATGGTCCGTCACGACGCGTCGTGCCCCCGCGGCGCGCGCGGTGGCGACCAGCGCCTCCGACCAGGCGTCCGCTGGCAGCTCCGGCAAATCCACGATGTGCACGAGACCGCGGATGAGCTCGAGCTGAGCGTCCACGGCCTCGGCCTTGAACGCGGGCAGCGCCTTGAGCATCTGCTGCACGCGCGCCAGCACCCACTCGCTGGTCTGGTTGCCGTAACGCTTTGCACCAAGCACGCGCCGCGCCACCTGATCCGGTGGGCTACCCAACGCGACTGAGGCATTCACGTAGATGTCTGGAGCCAAGATGACCATTTCCATGGAAGACCCCTCACAGCGCACGGGCGCAGCTCCGCGGCTCCACTCTTTGATCGCGGAAGAACGCGCCCGGCGTCAAGCACCGGTAGGTTCTGCTGTGAGCGCGCTGGTCTTGTGTGTAGGTTGTCCGCGGCAAGCGCGTGCAGTCCGGCGCGTGACGGCCTAACCTGTGCGTGCGAGGAGGCGGTCAGGACATGCGTGCGATCTCGGTTCTGGTCATCGAGCATTCCGTGGCGGACGCCGACTTGCTGGTGCGGGAGCTGGAGCGCAGCGAGTGGCTGGTGGACCACGCCGTCGTCACGAGCGAGCGGCGCCTCGTGGAAGAGCTGGCCCGGCGCAGCTGGGACCTCGTGATCTCGGACTTCGCGATGCCAGGCCTCGGCGCGATCGCAGCGCTGAACATCGTGAAGTCTGCAGATGAAGACCTGCCGTTCATCTGCGTCTCGGGCACCGCGGGCGAAGAAGCTGCGGTCGCCGTGCTGCAGGCGGGCGCGGATGACTTTCTGGTCAAGGGCAAGCTAGCCAGGCTGAGCCTGGCCATCGAACGCGCGCTGCGCGAGTCCACGGAGCGCAAGGCGCGGCGCGAGGCCGAGTCCGCGATGCAACGCAGCGAAGAGCGGCTGCGCGCCGTCGTGGAATCGATGGGCGACACCGTGTTCACCACGGACCTCGAGCTGCGGCACGATCGCATCTTCGGGCGGCGCGCCACGCCCTCGGGTGTGGCGTCCACGCGCTTGCTCGGCCGCAACGCGCTCGAGATCTGGGGTGAGCAGCTGGGAGCGGCGATGCAGGCTGCCATGCAGCGCGCGCGAGGTGGCGAGCGCAGCATGCACGAGTGGTCCCTCGAGCTGCCCGACACCACGCTCTACTTCCAGACCTGCTACACCGCGCTCAAGTCGGAGTCCGGCAAGACCATCGGCGTGGTCGGCACGGAGCGCGACATCACCCAGCAGAAGCTGATGGACGCGCGGCTGCTCGTGGCCGATCGCATGGCGTCGGTCGGTATCCTGGCGTCGGGCATCGTGCACGAGATCAAGAACCCGCTGGCCGCGCTCGCAGCCAACGTGGAGCTCGCGCTCTCCGAGGTGTCGAGCCTCGCTGCAGCTGGTGGCGGCACAGAGCGGCGCCTGGTCGATCGCCTGCAAGCCGAGCTGAGCGACGCGGACGAGTGCAGCGGGCGCATCCGGCACGTGGTCAACGACCTCGACGTGCTGTCGCGCACGGACAGCGTGGAGATCAAGTCGGTGGACCTCGCCGGTGCGCTCGAGACCGCGCTGCGCATCACCGCCCATCAGACTCGGCACTGCGCGAGCATCGTGCGCGAGCTGGGCGCCGTGCCGCCCGTGCTGGGCGACGAGGCGCGGCTCGGTCAGCTGTTTCGCAACCTGATCATGAACGCGGTGCAGTCGATCCCGCCGGGCGACGCCGACCACAACCGCATCACCATCACGACCAGCGCGCAAGAGTCCGAGCAGCGCGTCGTCATCGAGGTCCGGGATACGGGTCGCGGCATGGATCCCGAGGTGGCGCGGCGCATGTTCACGCCGTTCTCGACCGCCAAGCCCGTGGGTCACGGCATCGGGTTGGGGCTCGCGATCTGCCACCGCATCGTGAGCTCGCTCGGCGGACGCATCAGCGCGCGCAGCACGCCCGGCGAAGGCAGCGTGTTCCGCGTGGAGCTACCGAGCGCGGCGGGCGCGCGCGAATCGGCCGCGCCCACGCAGGCAGCGGCAAGGTCGGCGGCGCCCAGCAGGCCCCCAGTCGAGCGCGCCGCGCGCCGCGGGCGGCTCTTGCTGATCGACGACGATCGACTCGTGCTCAAGCTGCTGACGCGCCTGTTCGAGCCCGAGCACGACGCGGTCGCCACCTTGTCCGCAAGCGATGCGCTCGACATCGTGTGCGAGCAGGGGCCCTTCGATCTGATCTTCTGCGATCTGATGATGCCGAACACGAGCGGCATGACCTTCTTCGAGAAGCTGGCGAAGTCGGCTCCCGAAGCCGCCGATCGGGTGGTGTTCATGACGGGCGGCGCATTCAATCCCGAGGCGCAGCGCTTTCTGTCCAATGTGCCAAACGCGCACGTGGCCAAGCCGTTCGATCTGGACGCCGTGCGGGCGTTGGTCCAAAAACGCATCCGCGACAACGATCGCACCGTGCTCCACTGAGGGACGGCGTACGCAAGCGGAGGTCGGCAGCCGCGGAGCTTGCGGAGCGCGTCCCGCGACCGCCGCTGTGACTAAGCAGAGGTCGGCAGCCGCGGAGCTTGCGGAGCCGGGTCCCGCGACCGCCGCTGTGACTAAGCGGAGGTCGGCAGCCGCGGAGCTTGCGGAGCCGGGTCCCGCGACCGCCGCTGTGACTAAGCGGAGGTCGGCAGCCGCGGAGCTTGCGGAGCCGGGTCCCGCGACCGCCGCTGTGATTGATGCGGCTGCCGCCTCTTGCTATCGCGCCGCGGGGGCGCTAGAAACCGGCTGCGCGGCCGGGATCTACCCCTGTGGCCAGCGGTGCACGTTTGGAGTATCTAGGCTGACCTAAATTCTCACTGCCGGACGGGCATACACGGCCCTACCGCGTACGGGCGCCGCTGAGCCCGCTTAATTCGGAGTCGATTCACGATGAGCCAAACGGTCCAGACGTCTTCGCGTGCGAAGCGCCTGCGCGAGCAGTTGACGCAGAAGCAGGTGAGCATCTTGATGGAGGCGCACAACGGCCTCTCGGCGAAGCTCGCGGCCGAGGCGGGCTTCACCGCCCTGTGGGCCAGCGGCTTGTCGATCTCCGCCGCGTTGGGCGTGCGCGACAACAACGAAGCCAGCTGGACTCAAGTGCTCGAGGTGCTCGAGTTCATGAGCGACGCCACGGATCTGCCGATCCTGTTGGACGGCGACACCGGCTACGGCAACTTCAACAACGTGCGGCGCCTCGTGCGCAAGCTGGAGCAGCGCAGCATCGCGGGCGTGTGCCTCGAGGACAAGCTGTTCCCGAAGACCAACTCGTTCATCGGCGGTGAAAAGCAGGCGCTCGCGGAGGTCGACGAGTTCTGCGGCAAGCTCCGAGCAGCGAAGGACACGCAGGTCGATCCGGACTTCGTGGTGGTCGCGCGCACGGAGGCGTTCATCGCGGGCTGGGGCCTGGAAGAGGCGCTGCTGCGTGCGACGGCGTACGCGGACAACGGTGCAGACGCGGTGCTCGTGCACAGCAAGCGCAGCGACAGCCAAGAGATCCTGGCGTTCATGAAGAAGTGGGACAACCGCGTCCCCATCGTGATCGTTCCGACGAAGTATCCGTCGGAGCCGCTCGCCAAGTTCGTGGACGCCGGCATCAGCAACTTCATCTTCGCGAATCACGCGCTGCGCACGGTGATCACCGCGCTGCAGCGCAACCTGCGCATCCTGCACGACACGCAGGATCTGATGTCGATCGAGAAAGAGATCGCGTCGGTGAACGAGGTGTTCCGCCTGCAGAACGTGCAGGAGCTGAAGAGCTCGGAAGAGCGCTACCTGCCCGCGACCGAGCGCAAGGAGATCTCTGCGCTCGTGCTCGCGGCCTCGAAGGGCGACTTCGGCGAGCTCGTGAAAGACAAGCCCAAGGCCATGCTGCGCCTGCGCGGCAAGCCCATCTTGTCGTGGCACGCGGATGCCTTCCGCAAGCAGGGCATTCGCCGCATCGGAGTGGTGCGCGGCTACCGCAAGGAGGCCGTGGACCTGCCGAACATCAGCTACTACGACAACGACCGCTTCGCGGAGACCGGTGAGCTGGCATCGCTGTATGCCGCGCGCGAGTTCCTGCAGGGGGACGTGGTGCTCGCCTACGGCGACATCGTGTTCGACGACTTCATCTTGAACAATCTACTGCGCCAGGAAGGCGACATCACGATCGCCGTCGATGGAGCTTGGAAGCTGCGCGGTCGCGCCGACATCCACCGCGACCTGGTCGCGACCTCCGGCGCGCACGACCCGCTCGGCAAGCACGCGTGCAAGCTCTCGAGCATCGGCTCGGACGTGAAGCCGGACGAAGTGTCGGGCGAGTGGATCGGCCTGCTCGCGTTGCGCGCAGACAAGACCGAACAGGTGGTGGCGCTGCTCGACAAGCTGGCGAAAGAGGAGCCCAACGTGCTGCACAGCGCGGACCTCCCCACCCTGCTGAACCGCCTGGTCGCGAGCGGTGAGACGGTGACCGTGGTGCACAGCTACGGTCACTGGCACGACCTCGACGCGGAGAAGGACCTGTTGTCCGCCTCCGAGCAAGTCTCGAGCTGAGGCGACACGCGATGCAGATCGAAGCTTTTGGTGCGGTGCTCAAGGCGCATGGTTTCCGGCGCGGCGCGGGGGTGCCCTGCTCGTATTTCACGCCACTCGTGAACTACATGACGGTGGATCCCGAGCTGGACTACCTCTCGGCCACGAGCGAGGGCGAAGCCGTGGCGATCGCCGCGGGCATGGTCACCGCGGGCGCGCCGGCGTTCGCGCTGATGCAGAACTCGGGGCTCGGCAACGCGGTCAACCCCATCACGTCGCTGCTCTACATCTACCGCATGCCCGTGGTGCTGCTGGTGTCACATCGCGGCCAGCCCGGCCTACCGGACGAGCCGCAGCACGAGCTGATGGGACAGATCACGGAGCAGCTGTCGAGCTTGTGCGGGCTGCGCACCCACGTCTTCGATCCCGAGCAGCTCGAGGCGACGCTGAGCGGCGCGCAGCGTGACTCGGTGCCCGTGGCCTACGTCGTGCGCAAGGGCAGCCTCGAAGGCGGGCCGAAGGCGCCCCCTCTGTCGCTGAACATCAGCAGCCGCCCGCGGCAGGCCGCCAACAGCGGCAGCTTCACCCCACAGCTCACGCGCGAGGCTGCGCTCTCCGAGATCCTGCCGCTGCTGAATCGCGGCCTGTCGGGCGGTGATGCGCGGCTCACACCGGCCGTGATCGGCACGACCGGCAAGCTGTCGCGCGAGCTGTACGAGCTGGACGACCGCGATGGCGACAAGCGCAATCGCTTCTACATGGTCGGCTCGATGGGCTGCGCCGCAGGCTTCGGTCTCGGTATCGCGCGCGCGCGACCCGAGCGGCCGGTGGTGGTGCTGGACGGCGACGGCGCGCTGCTGATGAAGCTGGGCTCGCTCGCCACCGTCGGCTACACGGCGCCCGCGAACTATCACCACATCACGTTCGACAACGGTGCGCACGAGTCCACGGGCGGCCAGCCCACCCCCTCGCCAGCGGTCGACTTCGCGCTCGCGGCGCTGGCCTGTGGCTACCAGCACGCGGAGACGGTCGCCGAGCCGAGCGCGTTGCGCGAGACCGTGGAGCGACACCTGTCGATGCCGGGGCCGACCTTCCTGCGCGTCGTGATCAAGACCGGCTCGCGCGGAGAGCTCGGGCGGCCGAAGCTCAGCCCGCGCGGCTGCTACGAGCGCTTCTCGAGCTTCTTGCAGGGAGCGGGCTGATGCAGGGTGACTATCAAGCGGTGATCCTGGCCGCCGGCCGCGGCTCGCGCCTCGCCTCGCACACGCGCGAGATGCCGAAGGCGCTCTTGCCGATCGGGCCGCGCAGCAAGGGCGACCGCTCCGAGACGTGTTTCTTACGCCGGCAGGTGGAGCTGCTGCACGCGCACGGCGTGCACGACATCGTCGTGGTGGTCGGCTGCCTCAAGGAGCAGATCATCGCCGCGGCGCAGCACTGGGACGTGCCGCTGCGCTTCGTGGTGAACGACACGCCCGACATGGGCACCTCCGGCAGCTTGCACTCGTTTCAATACGCCGTGCGCGCGGACCTCGGCGTGCTGAACGGCGAGCGCCAGACGCTGCTGCTCGACGCGGACATCGTGTACCACCGGCACGCGCTGAAGCTGTTCCTCGAGGCCGAGGCCGTGAGCTCGCTGCTCGTGAGCACGAGCCACCGCGGCGACGACGAAGAAGTGCTGACCTACGGCACGGTGGAGCACCCGCGTTTCCTGGGCAAGGGCCTGACGCCGGAGCTCGTGGACGGCGAGCCCTGTCTCGGCGAGGCGGTGGGCATCGTGAAGTTCGCGCCGGCCGATCACGCGCTCGCGCGCGCGTCGCTGGACTGGATGCTCGGCGATCCGTCGGCGCCGGAGGGCACCGGCAAGCACAAGGGCTTCGGTCCCGCACGCCGCGCGACCGAGCACGAGGAGCTGACGCAGCGCTTCATGCGCTATCGCAAGATGCGCGCGGTGCTGCTGCCGGCGGAGCTCCCGTTCATGGAGTGCGACGACGCGAACGAGTACAAGCGGCTGCGCGAGACGTTCTATCCGCAGCTGCTCGAGCTGGAAGAGGGCGCATGACGTCGCAAGCGAAGCGGCCCATGATCCTGCTGAATCCTGGCCCCGCGAACACCACCGACAGCGTCAAGCAGGCGATGACCCTGCCCGATATCTGTCCGCGCGAGCGCGAGTTCGGAGAGGTGCTCCTGCGCGTGCGCGACGGGCTCACGCGCGTCGTGCACGCACACGATCGCTACACGACGGTGCTCTTCGGAGGCTCCGGCACGGCTGCGGTCGAGGCCGCGATCGCGAGCGCAGTGCCGCAGGACGGGCGGTTGCTCGTGATCGACAACGGCGCCTACGGCACGCGCATGGCCGAGATCGCTGCGGCCTACGGCATGGCGCACGACGTCGAGAAGCTCGGCGTGGGCGGCTACCCCGACGTCGACCGCATCCGCGAGCGGCTCACGCGCACGCGCTACACGCAGCTCGCGGTCGTGCATCACGAGACCTCCACCGGCATGCTCAATCCCGTGGAGCAGCTCGCGGCGCTCTGCAAGACACAGGGTGTGGAGCTGATCGTCGATGCCATGTCGAGCTATGCGGGCATGCCGATCGACGTGGAAGCGCTCGGCATCGACTACCTCGCCGCGAGCTCCAACAAGTGCATTCAAGGGATGGCCGGCCTCGGCTTCGTGGTGTGTCAGCGCGAGAAGCTGGAGCGACTCGTGCGCGTACCCGGACGGTCCTACTACTTGAGCCTGGCCGATCAGCATCGCTTCCTCTCGAAGACCGGGCAGATGCAATTTACACCGCCAGTGCAGATCGTGTACGCGCTCGACCAAGCACTGCGGGAATTCGAGGCCGAAGGCGGAGCGAGCGCGCGCTGGGCTCGCTATCAGCGCAACTTCGAGGTACTCGACTCGGGCATGCGGGCGCTGGGGTTCCGCCGCCTGCTACCCGAGGCTATACTCTCGAAGATCCTGACCGCTTATTTGGAACCCGACCACCCGAACTATAGCTTCGAGGCCATGCACGATCGGCTGTACGCGAAGGGCTTCACCATCTACCCCGGAAAAGGGGCGCAGCGCGACACGTTCAGGCTCGCAAACATGGGCGCGGTCGACGAGGGCGACATGCACGACTTCATTGCAGCCATGCGCGACACCTTGCAAGAGCTGCGCGTGCATCCGCTGTACGCGAGCGAATAGCCAACGGCCCTCCACTGCAGATTGCAGATCGCATCGAGCTCAGCATGCATACGCAAGACAAGGCCGGCCGTAACTTCTTCGCCGAGGGCGGCAGCAAGTTCGAGCCGCTGTTGATCAAGATGTTGTGCGAGCCGATCCTGCCGCACATCCCGGCGCGCGTTCATCCCAACACGATCTCCCTGGTGACGCACGCGGTCGTGTGGGTCACGGCGTTGCTCGCGATGGCCTCACCCCAGCTGTCGCCGCTGTATCGCGCGCTCGCGCTGATCGGCGCGGGCATCGGCATGTTCCTGTCGATGCTGGGCGACTGCCTCGACGGCTTGCACGCGCGCCGAACCAACCAGTGCAGCAAGCTCGGCGAGATGATGGATCACTGGCTGGACGCGGTGGTCGTGCCACTCGCGATCGTGGGCATCACCGCGGCGCTCGAGATGCCGAGCTGGGCGATGGTCGTCGTGAACATCACGGCGACGATGATCTATCACGCGCAGCTGGTCCTTTATCATCACACCGGCAAGTTCATCCATCCCGAGCCGGCCACCGGGCCAGAAGCCCAATTCGGGCTGTCACTGGGTTATGTCACCCTCGCGGGCTTCTTCTATTGTGTCGACCGGCACCAACCCTGGCTGGACATTACAGTGGCTGCAGTGGCCGTGGCGGGCACGTTCGTGCAGCTCAAGTGCACGTTGTTCTACTTCCCGAAGCTCGGACGTCTAGTGACCGAGCACTTCTGGTACGTGGGGCTGTGTGGAATGTTCGGCGCGCTGTTCTTGCTGGGTGCGATCGATCTGCACTACTTCTTGTTCTGCATCGTTTTCACCTCGTTTCGCATCTCTGGCACGTACGTGCTGCGCACCATCGTCAAAGAGCCGTTCAACGGCAAAGACCTGGGCTTGCTCTGCTTCGTGCTCGCGATCGCCGTTGCGCACTACGCTTTCGCTCCAGCGTTTCTGCACGGCGTGCGTCTGACGAACTGGCTTGCCGCTGCCAGCTGCTGCTATGCAGTCGCTCGCAACTTCGTGGACTTCAGCCGACATTACGCAGTGCTGAGGCCGCGAACAGTCTGATGAGCCACAACGATCCCGAACAGAAGTCGCCCGGCAAAAGTGACACGGCCCAATTCGAGCCGCGACATTTCCGCCTGTGCTCGAGCTGTAAGCGGCCACTCGAATTTGGCGCGCGCTATTACGTGTGCAGTGTATCGACGTGCAACCGCGCGCGAAATCCCCTCACTTTTTGCTCACTGCCGTGCTTCGAAGCACACGTGCCGATGCTGCGTCATCGCGAAGCGTGGGCCGAAGAGAAGCGGGCACCTAGCCGTGAACAATTCTTGGCTGAACGTGCGGAAGCCGCAGCCGAAGAACAAGCGCGGCCTGCGACAGGCGCTAGAGTCTCAGAAGATCAGCGCGTGACAGCGACAGCTCGTGATAAACAGCGGCCCCAACACGTCGTCGATACCGAGCGTCTCGGAGGAGCCGCTCATAACCGGAGCCCGGGTGTGATCACCCGCGCACCGTCTGGTGCCTCGGGTTCGAAGCCTGTGGCGAGTAAGGAGCTACCGATGTCGAATGAAGAAGTTCCCAAAGAGGTCTTGGTCGTCATTTCCAAGGTGAAATCCTACATCCGCGCCAAGTCGAGCATGAACACGTCGGATGCCGTCACGGAAGCGCTTTCCGAGCTCGTGCGCACCACGTGTGATCAGGCGATCGAGAAGGCGAAGAGCGAAGGGCGCAAGACGGTCATGGCCCGAGATATCGGGTTGGCCGGCGCGGCAGAGTGACCAGAGCCGAGGCTTCAGCATGTGGGTGGCCCTGGTGCGGCTGTGAGCACTGGTCGGCCACCCCACGCTGAGCCGCAAATGTCGGCGGCCGAAACCCCGGACGAAGCTCGAAGGCGCGCAAACCAAGTGCCAACCGCAAACGGGTTGTGCGATGATGGCGGTAGCCCGCCTCGAGGGGGAAGCGCGCGGGGGGGAGGCAATGGATCTTTTCGACGTATACGTACTGCGCTTCGATGTGAACGAGGATCGCGCCACGCGCGCGCTCATGCAGGTGTTTGGCCTGAGCGAAGCAGCTGCGCGCGTCTTCGTGCACTCGGTCCCGCGCGTCGGCAAGCGTGATGTGCCCACCCCCGTGGCGGAGCGCTACGTTCGCGCGCTGCATGCGGTGGGTGCGGTGGTGGAGTGCAGACGCAGCGGTCACGCACCGCTCGGCGAGAGCGCCAACCGCGTCCAGCACATGTCGCTGCCGGCGCCATCCGAATCTGCGATGGCGGACGCCAGCAATCCGCCGCACATCATGCAGGACTCGCTCGGCATCATGGCGCCGCTCGCGTATTCGCCCGACATGCCGCAGATCCCGAAGGCACCACGCCTGCCGGCCGATCTGCATCACATTCGGGCTCGAAAGGGACCGGACAGCCTGGCTCCCAACTGGCGTTCGAGCGCTGGTCAAAGCCGGGGCAGCAGTGGCGGGCCGAGCAGCGATCAAAACATGTGGTCTGCCGATCCCGGCGCGCTCGCGCTGAGCAGCGATCCACTTGCGGCGCTCGAATCGTCCCAACCGCCGAAGCTCAACTCGCCGAAGCAGCAAGCTGGGCGCTCGCCGCGCACGCAGGCGGAGAAGGATCCGGACGACGGATCAGAAGACGATGGGGACCCACTGCGCTCGGGTGGACCGCTTTCCCCTTCCCCGTTTGCGGCGTCCAATCCCACTCCGCGCGATGAGCCGAGCCCGTGGTACGCGACGGCGACGCATCAGCTGCTGCTCGCGGCCGTGATCGTCTCGGGCATGGCGCTGGCGCTCACGACCGGCGTGTTCGAGACCGATCAGAACCGCACGTCGCGCGCATTCCAGGAGGCGGGCATCGACGCCGGCTCGTACGAGCCCGCGGCGCGTTTTCTGGCTCACCCGGGCAACCAGTTCGAGGTCCTGCCCAACGAGCAGGTGCATACGTTGCTCGATCGGCTCACGCGCGCGGGCGCGAAGCAGGTCTGGGTGGCAGACATTCGCCAGGTGGCCGGACAGCGCAGCTCGCGCACGTTGCTGCTGGACTTGCCGCAGGATGCGAAGTCCCGGCGCGCCGTGTTCGAGGAGCTGGCGAGCACTCGGCGCTCCGGCGTGCTCGAGACCCCCGACTCCGGGCAGCGCTTCCTGCGCGTGGATTTCTAGCGCTCCAGACACGGCGCATGCACCATGTGAGGCATGCCCGCAGCTGATGGCTGCGTGTGGGGCCTGCCTCGTGCGCAAAGCTCGAACGCCCTGCGACCTGCGTTGGTGTGGCTCTGCCAGCGACTTGCGCGGGTCACAGGTCAATGCCAAAAGACTGCCTGGTAGGCCGTGGCCAGAAGCTGCGGGTGCAAAGGACCGTACGTGGCGGAGACCGACGGAACACCGAGCGCGCCGACACCGAGCGACGGCGACAAGCCTGCCGAAGCTGGCGCCAAGCCCGCGGTTGCTGTCGCGCCGGTCGCGCCCGTCGTGACGGTCGTACGGCCGGCAGAGGTGAACAGCACCGAAGCGACCCGCGCCGCATTGCGCAAGACGTTGCAGGCCGGAGTCGCGTTTCAGCCCACGTCAGGCAGCTCGGAGCCCGCGCCTGAGCTGACGGATCAGGCGCGCCGCATGGCCGCGCTCGCGGACACGCAGCAGGATCTGAGCCGCTCGACGCCGGGGGCCGTGACCCAGCCCCCTCGTCCGAGCCGCAACCCGAAGCTGGCGCGGACCCTGCGCATGGACCTGAAGGTTCCGCCGGCCACGGACGAGCCCGCGCCGCCGCAGGTGATCGATACCCCGGCCGTGACCTCGAGTCCGGCGCGCACGGTGCGGCCTCACGTGCCCACGCAGCACGGCGTGCCGATTCCGCACATCCAGCCGCACATCCAGCCCGCCGAATTTTCCAGCACCCGGCCCGCCTATTCGGTCGGCCCGGACACTCGGCCCGCGGCGGCGCTCGACTCGCACGTGCGCGATCCCCGCCACGTGCACGAGGCAGGAGCGCTGCTCGGCGCTGCGCCCGGACCCGGCACGACGCGCCGTAGCAACGCGCCCCCGGGTCTGCCGCGCAAGCGCCCGCTGCGCCCGGGCGAGCGCACGATGGTGATGTCCAAGCGCCGAAGTGGGCGCAAGGACTGGCTGTTCGTGGTGTTGGTGGTCGGCGCGCTCGGCGTCACCGCCTCCATGCTGCTGTCCTACCGAGGCACGGATCCGGAGGCGGCGGAAGGCGAAGTGGCAGAAGGCGAAGCGCCGCCCGAGGAAGAGCCCGTCGCGGAAGACACCGCGCTGCAAGCGGCCAGCCAGGATCCTACCCCACAGCCCGCAAGTAGCGGCGTGCGCGCGACCGAGCTGCGCTCCGAGCCCGCCGGTGCGGAGGTGGTGGTGAACGGCGCGGTGATCGGCAACACGCCCGTGCGCGTGGCGCGCAGTGGGAGCGATGTGGATTACACGCTGCGTCTGCCGGGCTTCGAGTCGATGGTCGTACGCGTTGGAGCCCAGAGCCCGGCGAGCATCTCGGTGACCCTGCGGCGCAGCGGCCAGTAGGCTCCAGCCTTCCTGGCAGCTGCTGGGCGCTACGTTGTGTAGTCGGCGTTGATACTCACGTACTCGGCCGTCAGGTCGCAGCCCCAGGCCTTGGCGCTGTGCTCGCCGAGGCCGAGGTCCGCCTTCAGCTTGACCTCCGGCGCGTCCATCGCCTTGGAGATCGCCTTGTAGTCGAGCTCGGTCGGCGCCCCGCGCTCGAACGCGCACTGCCCTCCGATCCACACGCTGATGCGCTCCACCTGCACCTCGGCGCCAGAGCGGCCGAGCGCCATCATCACGCGGCCGAGGTTGGGATCTCGCCCCGTGACCATGGTCTTCACGAGCGGCGACGACACGACCGTGCGCGCCGCGATCCGCGCGTCTTCGAGCGTCCGCGCACCCACGACTTCCATCTCGATCAACGTCTTCGCGCCCTCGCCGTCCCTCGCCAGATCGCGGGCCAGCTCCGTGGCCAGAGCCGTGAGCGCCGCGGCAAACTCCGCCTCGCGCGCGGAGCCCGGCGGGATGCCGCCGCCCTCGGCTGCAGCGCTCGCGAACAGCAGCATGGTGTCGCTGGTCGAGGTGTCCATGTCGACGTCGATCATGTTGAACGAGACATCGGCCGCCTGCCGCAGCAGCAGGGACAGCCGCTCGGGCGCGATCGCGGCGTCGGTCGTGAAGAAGCCGAACACGGTCGCCATGTCGGGGTGCACCATGCCCGAGCCCTTGGCCACGCCACCGATGTGGTAGGCCGTCGAGCCACTGCCCACGCGCAGCGCCCGCGACTTCGGGACGGTGTCGGTGGTCATGATCGCGCGTGCGAACGCGGCACCGCCCTCCCGCTGCGGGTCGAGGCCCGGCATCGCGGCGCCGATCTTGTCGAGCGGCAGCCCGCGCCCGATCACCCCGGTCGAACCGACCAGGACCAGCTCCGAGTCGATGCCTAGTTTCTGCGCAGCCAGCTCGCACATGGCACGCGCGTCGCGTAGGCCGCGCTCGCCCATGGCCACGTTGGAACAGCCCGAGTTGACGATCAGTGCTTGCGCGCGCCCCGACTTCACCCGCTCGCGACAGACGCTGACGGGGGCTCCACAGATGCGGTTTTTGGTGAACACGCCCGCCACGCTGCAGGGGCGGTCCGCAACGAGCAGCCCGAGGTCCAGACGGTCGTCGCCACCGTAATTCTTGATACCCGCATAGGCGGCTGCGGCCGCAAAGCCGAGCGGCGTGGTGACACCGCCTCCGTTCACCCACTCGAACGCGTTCGACATGTCGCGAGTCTTAGCGCAACCGGACGGTGAATGGAGTGGCAAAACCGAGTGATTCCGCGCCCCGTGTTCTTGGACCCCTTCACACTTGCCGCCGTTTGTGACCCCTTGTTATAGAGGCGCGATGCGTAAGCGAATTTTGGTGAGCGGTGGCGCAGGCTTTCTGGGCTCGCACCTGTGCGAGAAGCTCTTGGGCTTGGGACACGAGGTCGTCTGTCTGGACAACTTCTTCACGTCGGCGCGCCGCAACGTGGAGCACTTGCTGGATGATCACCGCTTCGAGCTGCTGCGTCACGACGTGACGGAGCCCATCACCATCGAGGTCGACGAGATCTATCACCTCGCCTGCCCCGCTTCGCCCGTCCACTACCAGAGAAATCCGGTGCGGACGATCCAGACGGCCGTGAACGGCACGCTCAACATGCTCGACATGGCGCGCGAAGTCGGCGCGCGCATCCTGATCGCATCGACGAGCGAAGTGTACGGCGATCCGAAGGAGCATCCGCAGCGCGAAGCGTATTGGGGCCACGTGAATCCGATCGGTCCGCGCGCGTGCTACGACGAAGGCAAGCGCTGCGCCGAGTCGCTGACCGTGTCCTACGCGCGACAGTACGCCGTGGCCGCGCGCATCGTGCGCATCTTCAACACGTACGGCCCGCGCATGCATGAAAACGACGGCCGCGTCGTCTCGAACTTCGTGCTGCAGGCGCTGAAGGGTGAGCCGATCACGGTGTACGGCAAGGGCGATCAGACGCGCTCTTTCTGCTACGTGAGCGACCTGCTCGAAGGCTTCGTGCGCCTGCTCGCGACGCAGGAAGATCCCGGCCCGGTGAACATCGGCAACCCCAGCGAGCGCACGATCAAGGATCTCGCTGAGCTCGCGATCAAGCTCACCGGCAGCAAGTCCGAGCTGCGCTACGAGCCTCTGCCCGTGGATGATCCGACGCGCCGCCGCCCGGACATCACGCGCGCCCAGCAGCTGCTCGGCTGGGAGCCCAAGGTCAGCATCGAAGAGGGTCTGACCCACACGATCGAGTACTTCCGCGAGTATCTCAGCCGCGCGCATTGAGCCATGACCGTTCCGATGCCCGTGTCACGCCCCCGCGTGACGGAAGCGGATCAGCAGACAATGTACTCGAGCGAACCTGAAGGCGGCTTCGAGCCCAACCCTGCGTTGCGCGTCTTCTACACCTGGTTCTTCGACGCCATCGCGGTCGATGACGCCTGGGTGCGGCAGGTTCGTGCGCTGGCGCGTCGCGGCAGCGTGGTCTACGTGCTGCGCAACCTGAACCCGATCGACTTCCTGGCGCTCGATCACCTGACGAAGCGCTACGACCTGCCGCGCATCCGCTTCGCGAACGAGCTGCCGTATTCATTCGTCACGCATCCGCGCCAGAACGGCTGGCTGTCGCGCTTCGCGTTGCAGAAGCGCAGCACACCCGCCCAGCAGCTGCGAGCGGCACTCGCCTGCGGCGGCTCCGCGGCGCTGTTCCTGAAGCGTCCGCCGAGCGTGCTCGACGTGGCGTCGGGGGCCAGCGGCGGGCGCGGACTCAAGGAAGGCGACGAGCTGCTGCGCAGCCTGATCGATCTGCAGCGCGAGAGCGAGCGGCCGGTGCTGCTCGTGCCGCAGCTGTTTTTGTGGACGAACCGCCCCGACACGCAGGGCACGCACCCGCTGGACGCATTCCTCGGCCCGCGCGAGTGGCCGAGCTCGCTGCGCACCATGGGTCAGTTCATCTACAACTACAAGCACGTGGCGATGCGCACGGGCGAGCCGCTCGAGCTCGGCGCATACCTCGCGCAGAACCAGAGCGTCTCGACCGAGACGCACGTGCGGCGCGTGATCTACGTGATGCTGCGGCGCCTCGAGCGCGAGCGCCGCGCGGTGACAGGACCCGCGCTGGCGCCGCCCGATCGCCAGCGCCACCAGGTGCTGCGCTCACCGAAGCTGCAGAAGATCATCGCGCACATGGCCGGCGACAAGCCCGAGGCGCGCTTCGCGCTGACGCGCAAGACGCTCGACACCTTGCGCGAGATGCAGGCGAACCCGGACACCGCGACGATCAAGACCTCGGAGGTCGCGCTCGACTACCTGTTTCACCGCGTGTACGCGGGCGTCGACGTGGACCGCGAGGGCATCGAGGTCATCCGCGAGCGCAGCAAGGAAGCCACGATCGTGCTCTTGCCCAGCCACAAGAGCCACGTGGACTACCTCGCCGTCTCGTACGTGTTCAACTACGAGAACCTGTCTCTGCCGCTGATAGCGGCAGGCGACAACCTGTCCTTCTTCCCGCTCGGCCCGATCTTGCGGCGCATGGGCGCGTTTTTCATCCGCCGGCAATTTGGCGGCGACCGCCTGTATTCGGCCACGGTCGAGGCCTACGTGCGGCGTCTGATCCGCGACGGCCACACGCTCGAGGTGTTCATCGAGGGCGGCCGTAGCCGCACCGGCAAGGCCCTGCGCCCGCAGCTCGGCCTGCTCGGCATGGTGCTGGACGCCGCGCTCGCGGTGCAGAACCGCGAGGTGCTGTTCGTGCCGATCAGCATCGGCTACGAGCGCATCGTGGAGACCGGCGCGTACGGGCGCGAGCTGATCGGCGGCGAGAAACAGAAGGAAGACGCGGCCGGGCTGATGCGCAGCGCGGGCGTCCTGAAGAATCGCTACGGCCGCATCAACATCCAGTTCGGCCAGCCCCTGAGCGTGGAAGACCTTTGCCAGGAGCAGGGCGTGCCGCGCGCCGCGCTGGCGCAGCCGGCGAAGCGCCGCGCCGTGCTCACACGGCTCGGCAACCGCGCCATCGACGAGATCAATCGCGTGACCGCCGTGACACCCGGCGCGCTCGTGGCGCTGGTGCTCTTGTCGGACGAGCGGCGCAGCATCTCCCACGAAGAGCTGGTGTTCCGCTGCCAACGCCTGCTGCGCGTGCTGATCGGCATGCAGGCGCGCATCTCGCCGCAGATCGCCACGGAGGGCACGCTCAATGAAGAGGCCGTCACCCAGGCCGCGCAGATGTTCATGGACGCGGAGCTGCTCGAGACGCACCACCCGGGCGACTTCCCGAGCGACCACGATCGCCGGTTGAGCCGGCCGGGCGTGGGCTCCATGTACCGCGTCCCGGAGCGAAAGCGCATCGAGCTGGACGTCAGCAAGAACCTGATCGTGCACTTCTTCGCGGAGCGCGCGCTGCTCTCCATCTCGCTGCTCATGCCGCCCGGTCCGGACCTCGCTCTCGACGTGGCGCGCGATCGTTTCGCGAAGCTCGCCGAGCTGTTCAAGCACGAGTTCCGGTATGCGCCCGACACCGACGGCCCTACCCTGTTCAGCGAGCTGCTCGCGTCCATGCAGCGCTCCGGCGATGCAGAGATCTTCCCGGACGGCCGGGTGGACGTGGGCGGTGGCCACGATGGCTACAGCGGCAGCGTGTGGCTGCGCACGTACGCCTCGATCATCCGCAACTTCATCGAGGGCTATCGCATCGCAGCCCGAGGGCTGACGTCGCTCCTGCGCGGCCCGCTGAGTGAGAAGGATCTGCTCAAGCGCACCCTGACCATCGGCCACCGCATGTACCTGGCGGGCGAGATCGAGCGGCACGAGGCGATCTGCAAGCCAATCCTGCACAACGCGCTCCTGGCCTTCAAGGACGAGGGCTACGTGCAGCAGCGCGAGGGCAAGTACCAGCTCACGGCCTCGTTCGACAGCGCCGACGCGGTGCCTGCGATCGAGGCGCGCATCGCGGGCTACCTCGAGCTCGCGCCCGAGTAGACTCGGGCTTGCGGGTCCCCGTGACTGGGCCCGTCGCACACGCGCACGCATGACCGACGACCACGCACCACCTGCGCCGCGCCCGGGGCCGTCCCGGTTGTCAGGCTGGGCTCGCGTGCTCGTGCGCCGCCGTCAGCTGCAGAGGGAGCTGCGGGGCTCGGCGTGGGCGCTCGGCGCGGGCTTCGCCCTGTCGCTCTTGCTCGTCACGTGGCTCGGCAGGCTTGCGCTCCTGATCCTGGCCGCGCGCGGGGGTTTGCTGTCCGGCTTCGGTGCGCAACACGCGCTCGCGCTGCTCGGCGAGCTCGGCCACGATCTGTGGGTCGCGCTGGCCGTGGGGCTCGGCTGCGGCGCGCTCCTGCGCTTGCTGCGCGGGCGCGCGCGCCCCGTCGCTGTCCTGTTCGGCTACGCCTGCCTGATCGCGGGCAGCTCGATCGTGATCGTGTCGGTGCCGCTCTTCGCTGCGCTGCAGATCACCCTGCAGCTGACGCAGCTCCTGCTCGCGGGCGGTGTGCGCGATCTGCTGGACGCCGGGCTCGCCACCTTGCCGCCCGTGGTCTACGTGCTGCTATTCGCGCTGCTGCTCGGCGCCTGTTTCGCCGTGCCGTTCTTCGCGGGCTTTGCGCGGCGCTTTCTCACGCCGCTGCGACGCTTCAGCGTGGGCCTCGCGTTCGGGCTGTCGCCGCTCTTGCTCTCGCTCGCCGGCCAGCTCGCGCCCGAGGACGCCACGCAGACCCTGCAGATGAGCCCAGTCTACGAGTTCGTGCACAGCGCCGTGCGCTTCTATGCGCGCACGCAGCCCGTGGCTGCAGACATGAAGAACGCGCCGCACTTCGATGCCACGTTGATGTATGGCACGCCGCCCCCGCTCGAGCCGCTCGAGCGCCTGGTGGACACCAGCGCGCTGCCGCTGCGTCGAGCCAACGTGGTGCTGGTGGTGCTGGAGTCCGCGAGCACCCTGCACACCGGGCTGTGGAACGGCCGTCCCCAGGACACGCCGCGCCTGCACGAGCTCTCGAAGCACGGCCTGATGTTCGACGACTACTACAGCCCGAGCCCGGTCTCGATGAAGTCGCTGTTCACGATGAGCTGCTCTTCGTACCCGCATACCCAGCCGCAGGCCGAGACCTACGTCAACCCGAGCATCGACTGCCTGTCCATCGCCGAGCTGCTGAAAGATCAGGGCTATCGCAATGGTCTGTTCCACGGCGGGCATTTCTCCTACACACGCAAGGACGCGTTCTTTCGTTACCGCAAGTACGACGTGATGCGGGACGCGGCGACGCTCTTGAACCGCAAGAAGTACAAGCGCGTCATGTGGGGCGCGGACGATCGCGCGGTGATCGACGACGCCCTCGAGTGGCTCGACAGCGGCAACCCGAACGCGCCGTTCTTCTTGCACGTGATCTTCCTCGCGCCGCACGAGCCTTACGTGGTGAACGACGCGCCCACGCCCTTCGGAACCGACAAGGACGTGAGTCGCTACCGCAACGCGACCTTGTTCATCGACAGTCAGGTCGGACGCATCTGGGACCATCTCAAGGCGCGCGGCAAGGCAGACAACACCTTGCTCGTGATCGCGGGCGATCACGGCGAGAGCTTCGGCGAGCACCGCGGCGACTTCATGCACGGCGGGCGCATCTACGAGACGGCCGTGCGCACGCCACTCATGCTCGTGAATCCGCGCTTGTTCTCGGGCCAGCGTAGCCCGCGCGTCGCGAACCACCTGGACCTCGTGCCGACGGTGCTCGACGTGCTCGGGCTGCCCAAGCCGCCACGCCATCAGGGTCAAAGCTTGCTGCACGGCTATCAGCCGCGGCTCCTGTACTTCTACGCGGATTGGCAGCGCCATTATCTGGGCCTGCGCGACGGGCAGTGGAAGTACATCTACACCGTCGATCGCGACCGGCACGAGCTGTACGACGTGACGCGCGATCCGCTCGAGAAGCACAACCTCGCAAGCCAGCACAAGTTGCAGGTGGACGCGTACGCAGAGCGCGCGCGGCGCTGGGAGCGCTTCTACAACGAGCTGATCCCGAACTACGAGCGCTACGTGAACGGTCAGAACGCGTGCGCCGGCAAGGACGAGTGTTTCCTCGACGAGCTGAAGCCGGTGTTCCAGCACGGCACGCTGCGCCGCAACAAGAGCGGCAGCGGCTTTCCGCTGCAGCTCGGGCGGCAGGTCTACGAGCGCGGCCTCGGCGTGGCGCCGCTTTCGATCCTGCGCTTCAACCTGCGCGGTGACGGCTTCCGGCGCTTCCGCGGCGGCGTCGGGCACCACGCGCTCGGCGGCAACGCCAACCTGTCGCTCAAGGTCAGCGTCGAGGTGTACCTGGACGACCGGCTGATCTGGTCGAGCGGCAAGCTCACCGCGGACGAACCCGCGAAGGAGTTCGACCTGGATATCCGGGATGGCGCCGTGCTCGAGCTGATCGGCTACGACGTCGATGCCGAGGACTGGCGCGACTACATCGACTGGGTGGACCTGCGCCTCCTGCGCTGACCGGGCAGAGGCGCTGCGGGAGAGATTAGGAAAGATCGTTTGTGCGCGCCGCGCGCCCGGCTTATGACCGACCGGTGCCGAAGTCATCAGCCAGGTGGCGTCCACTTGCAGCGATCCTGGGCGCGCTCGCGGCGTGTGGTGCCGATACGGACAACATCGCGCTCGATCCGATACCGAGCGGCGTCTCCAAGGTGGAGCGGCCAGCGCTATGCGAGCGCGAGCGCGCGGACGAGGTGCGCGATGTGTTCTGTGGCGAGGCAGTGCCCGGCATCGCGAGCTTGCACGACCTGCAGCGCCTCTTGCAGCTGACTCCGGACGGCGTCGATCAAGCGTCGCTGGGGTACGGGCCGGAGCGTCCGATCGCAGTGCTCGGTCACTCCACGGCGCTGTCGGGTCACCTGGTGTCGCCGCTCAACCCGCGAGTGATCGTGATCGGCGAAGGCACGTTCCTGGCGTTTCAGCGCGGCGTGCAGCGCGTGGAGCTGATCACGCGCGCGCGCAACGCGGGCCCTAACCTCAACTTTTATCTGCTCGAGTTCGAGCAAGCCTGCAATCGCAGCGCGGCGGGCTGCGTTCCGGGCGATCTGTTCACGCCCGCGATCGAACGCGACTGGCTCAGCGTTCGGCTGCGTGACGACGAGGACCTGAAGAACACGCCGTCCGATTGCAGGCAGTGTCACCAGCGCGCGCGCGACGTGCCGCGCCTGCTCATGCGCGAGCTGAACAATCCCTGGACGCACTTCTTCGAGCCGCCGGACGCTCCGGACAGCGGCGAGCCGCGCGTGCGCGGCCGCGACCTGATGCACGACTACCAGCGCGCGCACGGCGACGAGCGCTACGCCGGCTTCGCGCTCGAGCGCATCAACGCGCTCGCGCCGTTCGTGCTGGAGGCGCGCGTGGGGATGGATCAACCCGTGTTCTTCGACGCGCCGGGCATCGAGCACGAGCGCTGGCCCTACGGCCCGGACGGCTACCCGGCGGAGCCGCGCCCGAGCGCGATCTGGGAGCGCGCGTTCGAAGCGTTCAAGCGCGGCGAGCAGCTGGCTCTGCCTTACCTCGAGCAGCGCGCGACCGATCCAGACAAGCAGGCCGCGCTGAGCGAAGCGTACGCGCGCTTCCGGGCCGGCGAGCTGAGCGCGCGCGAGCTGCCCGACCTGCGCGACATTCATCCGGATGATCCGCAGCTGCGCGCGCGCATCGGCCTGTCGACCGAGCCGCACGTGTCGCCGGTCGACACGCTGATCCAAGCTTGCGGCACCTGCCACAACGATGTGCTCGACCAGAGTCTGTCGCGCGCGCGCTTCAACGTCGATCTCGCGCGGCTGAACGCGGCGGAGATCGCGCTCGCGATCGCGCGCATCGAGCTGCCCGGCGGCCAGCCCGGCGTCATGCCGCCTCCGGAGGCGCGGCAGATCGAGCCAGGCGCGCGCGCGGCGCTGCTCGCGTATCTGCGCGCGTATCGCCCCGGCGAGCAGTCCGACGAGCGACTGCAGCGCGCGGCGGCGCTGGGAATGGCGGGAGGCGGTCGTGCGCGCGCGCCCATCCCGGCGCTGTCCTCCGAATGAACCGGACTGTGCAGCGACATGGCCTGGAGCGCGTGGCACGTCGCGGCACGTCGGACCAGCGCGCGTTGGAGACGAAGTGCAGCAAGCTTTGGTGCGCTGCGTCGGCCGCGCGTACGTCCTATTTGATCAAGGCTGACGCGCGGCGCGGCGCGTGATCAAGAGGCGTGTGCCGGCGTCGAGCGGTGTCACGGTGAGCGTCTCGATCAGCGCCAGCGGGCTGTTCCACACGATGCCGTCGGTCAGGTCCGCGTAGCCGGCCCACTTCGTGGCCAGGTGCGTGCGGTAAAACGCGAGCACCAGCGGAGGCGGCGCCGGAACATGCGCCTCGATCAGCTCCGGCTCGAAGCTCACGTATTGGGTGTGCTGCGGGAAAGGAATGCCCTGCACCCAGTCCGACAGCTGCAACGTTTGCGTGGGCGCGGGATCGCTCGGCCGCGTGCCCTGCGCGAGGCTGTTCCACAGTGCGTAGCCCGCGCCGCCGAGCGCGGCGAGCAGGCTCGCGCCGAGCAGCCAGGCTCGCAGCCTTGGGCTGCGGCGCGGGAGCGGCGGGAGCGGCTCCAGCATCGACAGGCGCAGGTCGCGCGCGCTCGCCGCCGGTGGCTGCGAGATCAGCGCGCGCGCCGCGCCGAGCGCGTCGCGCAGCTCGCGCGCGGACTCGAAGCGTCCCTCCGGCTCGCGAGCCAGACAGCGCGTGATCAGCGCATCCGTCGCCCGCGAAACCACGGCGCCGCTCGCGCTCGGCGGCGTCAGATCGTCGCGCACGGCGCGCGCCAGAATGTCCGCCGTGGTGGCGGGCTCGAACGGCACGCGCCCGGTCAGCAGCTCGAAGCCGATGAGGCCGAGCGCGTAGATGTCCGTGCGCGCGTCGCTGGGTTGCCCGCGCAGCTGCTCGGGCGCCATGTACAGGGGCGTGCCGACCAGCTCGCCACTGCGCGTGATGCGCAGCTCGGACGCGTGCGCGAGCTTTGCGATGCCGAAATCCAGCACCTTGACGAGCGGCGGCTGCTCCGCACGTGCGACGAGCATCACGTTCTCCGGCTTGAGATCGCGATGGATGATGCCGCGGCCGTGCGCCTCGATCAGGGCGTCACACAGCTGCTCGAGCAGGCCCAGGCTCGCGAGCTCCGGCACCGCGCCATGCTCCTCGAGCACGCTGCCGAGCGTGCGGCCGGGCACGTACTCCATCGCCAGGAACGCGGTCCCGTCCTCCGTCCGCCCGAACAGGTATAGCTGCACGATGTTCGGATGGTTGAGCTGCGCCAGCGCCCGCGCCTCGCGCTTGAAGCGCTGCTCCTCGTCCTCGTGACTGGACGCGCCCGGCCTCGCGAGCGCGCCCGGACGCAGCACCTTCACGACCACCGTGCGGCCGAGCTCCAGCTGCTCCGCGAGGTAGACGTCGCCCATGCCGCCGCGGCCGAGCAGGCGCACGAGCCGAAACTGCCCGGAGAGCACGCGCCCGCTCAGGTCTTGTCCCGGTTCCGCTTTCGCCCACATGCGCTGTCCGTGCTCTACCAAGCTTTTCGCCCGGGAGCACGCCTTGCCGCAGCGACGCTTACGACAGGCTTCGAGCGCTCTTGCGCAGACAGCTGAGCACGTGGCTCTGAATCAGATCCTGGATCTTCGGCACGATGCTGGGGAACGCGACGGCGATGGCCGGACGCCCGTCCGCGTCGCGATCCACGCGCACAACGCGCGCGCGCACGTGCCAGGTGTCGCCGCGCAGCTTGAGCGCGAGGTTGAGCTCCGTCCCGGCGGGCAGCTCCGGACCTTCGCGCAGCAACGCGCCGCCGGCGCTCAAGTTCTCCGCCATGTAGGAGGCCACACGATCGGCGCTGACGACCTGCACCAACATGCGCACGTCGGCGCGCTCGTGGCGCCGGCGCTCCTGCGCGGAGGTGTGCGGCATGGGCTGCGTCGCGTCGTCCTGAGCGCGCACGCGGCGCTTCCTTGGCTTCGCACGCGGGCGGGCGGCATCGGCAGCTGACGGCGGCAACTGGGAGGGCGTCGGGTCGGAGCTCATGCGCCCCATCCTCGCAAGCGACATGCCTGCAGGCGCAGGCCCGAAATTGCTGGCGGGGCTCGGCCGCGCGCGACCGGCGAGTGGTGTCCATGGCCACAACAGGTGGTGCGTCACGCTCCTCCTACCCGCCGCCATGAGCGGCAGGCGCAGACATTGCTAGCGCCGGCAGATCGCGCAACGCTTTCTAGTCATGATCCGTCCGCCATCCAGCACTGGCCAGCCCAGCCTGGCCCCCGACGCCGAGCACCGCTGGGTCGACACGGAGTCCTCCGTGTGCGCGCTCGGCGTGTGCGGAAACATGACGTTGATCGTGTGGTGGACGCAGGCGACCGGCGCCGCGGTCGAGCGCGTCGCACGCCTGACGCGCGACGTGTGCGCGGAGTACCCACGGATCTCGAACATCCACCTGATCCGCGAAGGCGCGCCGCTGCCGACGCCCGCAGCGCGCTCGGGCTTCGTGGCGATGATGCGTGATCACGCCGAACAGCTCGCGAACGTGGCCGTGGTGGTGGGCGGCAGCGGCTTCTGGGCGAGCACGATGCGCAGCGCGATCACGGGCATGCGCTTCGTGTCTCCCCGCACGTTCGAGCTGCGCCTGCACGGGCGCGCCGAGGAGATCGCGAGCTGGTTGCCGGCGGCGCACTTCGCCCGCTGCGGCACGCGGCTGCGGACGGAAGGACTTTCGGCGCTCTTGAGCACCGCAGAGCGCGTGATGGCCGACGGCGTGGTCGAGGTGCAAACACTGCCGCAGCCGACGCCGCTGATCTCTCAGCGCGTCTCACTCGGTGTGCGCAAGCCTCGCGTGTAATCCACACTGACGCGCGCAGCGCACGTGTGAGCAGCGAGCACGCTCTGCCGCTGCGAGCGGCAGGGGTGTGCCTTGTACAACTTCAACTAGCCAGTAAAATAACTGCCAAATGAGACTGCTTGCTGCCGTGGTCCTGGCGTTGAGCGTTGCAGCCTGCGTCGACTCGCGCGATCGCGGAGGCGCATTCATCCCGCCGCGCGATGCCGGAGCCTGCGAAGATCGCGACAAAGACGGCTTCGGCGAAGGTTGCACCGCGGGCGGCGACTGCAACGACCTCGACCCCGCCGTGCACACGGGCTGCGCGCAGTGCGCCACGCCGCAGGACGGCTGCGCTTGCGAGGATGCGGCGAAGCCGGTCTCGTGCTTCCGTGCGCCGACCTCGAGCGACGACGGAACAGTGATGTGTCACGAGGGCACGCGCTACTGCCGTGCAGGCAAGTGGTCGGCGTGCGAGAGCATCGTCAGCTATCCGCGACCTGACAGTCTGGACACACAGGCCGTGGTCGATCCGACTGGCTCTCCGCAGCGCTGCAACGACTGCAGCGTCAACTGCTTCGTGGTGCGCGACAACCTCGACCCGGTCGATGCGGGTCTCGACGCGACGTCCACCAATATCTCGTCACCCTCCGGCGGTGGCCTGACTCTCGTGTACACGCTGCCGGATGCCGGACCGAAGCCGGACGCGGGGACGTTCGATCCCAGCAAGTGCATCCTGAACACCGCGCCGGATCACGACTGCGACGGCATCCCGAGCATCTACGACCCGTACCCGAACATGAAGCCGTTCGCGACGGCGAACCCTGCGCTGTTTCTGGACGTCGCGCCCGGTGAGACCGGCACCGGCATCGTCGATCTGACGTTCTATCTGAACTCGGCTGACGTGTATTTCTTGATCGATCAGACCGGCTCGATGGCCGGCGAGCGCGATCAGCTGAAGGCGAACCTCGTCACTGGCGACTTCATCAACGACTCCAGCTATCAGTGCGCCGACTACGACTTCGACCGCGTGCCGAACAATGAGCTCAAGAACCAGGGCATCATCGGCGCGGTCCGCTGCAAGATCCGCGATGCGAACTTCGGCGTTGGCTACTTCCGCGAGATCCCGCTGTATTACGGCGATGCGGATTCCGTCACGTTCCGCAACCTGCAGGACGTGACGAGCAACATCAACTCCGTGGTCACGGCTGTGAACACGCTGACGACCGTCAGCAACAACGACTGGCCGGAGGCCGCGATGCTGGCGCTGAACGCGCTGGTCACCGGCAACGGCTACTACTTCGGCACGAACAAGACCGGCCTCGCGCCGCGCATCGGCTGCCCGAGCCTGACGTACGGCTACCCGTGCTTCCGCAACAGCGCGATCCCGATCGTGGTGATGTTCACCGACGCGCAGTTCCATAACGGACCGTCGAACAACAACTACGCGTATTCGAGCTCGAACCTGGGCATCACGCGCGGCACGACGACCTCGCACACGGCGGTCAGCGCCACCAACGAGACCTACGCCAGCGCGTTCGATCTGGGCGACCTGACCAGCAGCTTCAACTCGTACATCGGCAGCACCTCCGCGATGGCGGCAGACTTCGGTACGGCCGCCGTGAGCTGCGGCGCCGATGGCCTGGCGCCGGACGCGATGTTCAAGTTCACGCTGTCCTCGGCGAAGACCTTGCGTGCCACCACCGAGGGCTCGGAGTTCGACACCACGCTCACCCTGTTCCGCGGCGTGCCGAGCACGGTCACGAGCCTGCCCGCGTACCCGAACACCAACGACACGGGTGCCACTGCGTACGGCTTCGGCGACGTGGCGAACAAGTACGTGCAGGCGAGCGGCAGCAGCACGAGCCTCGTCGCGGACTACTCGCCCAACGACGTGTCTTGCAGCGCGGCGCCGGGCTCGAAGGATGCCACCTTCACGTTCAACCTGTCCCAGGCGACCCGCGTGGCGCTGGACACGAGTGGCTCCGGCTACACCACGAGTGTGGCGCTGTTCAGTGGAACGCCTGTCGCGACGACCTACACGGCCGTCGCGAACACCAACAACGACTTCGACACGGCCTACGACGTGTCGTACCTCAACGGCTTCAACAAGGGCTTCTCCGGCGACACGTCGGCTGCGGGCATCACGGCCACGTACACCGCCGCGCAGCTCGGCTGCAGCTCCCCTCCGGCCGACGCCGCGACGGATGCCGTGTACAGCTTCACGCTGTCGAGCGCCACGCGCGTGCGCTTGAGCACCGAGGACTCGAGCTTGAAGAGCGTCATCGCGCTCACGAACGCCGGAGGCTCGTACGTGACGCCGGCCGTCGTGCCGAACACGAACGAGCTCGAGGCAAGCGCTTACAACATCGGCGCGCTGGACGGCAAGGCGTTCCAGTACACCGGCAGCACGGCCAGCATGACGGCCAACTACCCCGGCTCGCTCACCGGCTGCGGATCGGGCGACACCGCGCGCGACGCCGTCTACAAGTTCACGCTCGCCGGCACGAAGACGGTCGACATCAACACGATCGGCAGCAGCTACGACACCGAGGTTTCGCTGTATCGGGGCGCGGTGAACACCGGCATCACGACGACCGCGGTGGGCACCAACAACTTCGAGATCGGCACGACCGCGTTCAACCTCGGCACCGTGAATCGCAAGAACGTCGTGACCTCGGGGGCGACCACGAACAGCATGGTCGCGGATTACAACAACACGCAGATCGGCTGCGGCAGCAACTCGAGCACGCCCGATGCCGTCTATAAGTTCCACCTGGACACGGCCACGCGCGTGCGCATGGACACGACGGGCTCCTCGTTCGACACGGTGCTGTCGCTGCACAGCTCGCTGCCGGACGTGGCCTCGACGACGCTCGCCACCAACAACAACGAGGCCGTGGCGTCCGCGTACAACGTGAGCCCGACGAGCAGCGCCCCGAACCTGAGCTTCGACGGCACGACCAACAGCATGTCGTCGGACGTCGCCGTCGACAACGCCGTGGGCTGCAGCGCCAATAGCTCGGCGCGCGACGCCGTGTACAAGCTGAACATCACGTCCCCCGGCAGCTACGAGATCAGCACGGTGGGCTCCGCGTTCGACACAGTGCTCGGCCTGTTCCCCTCCACCGTGTACACACCCAGCCCGCCCACGGTCTCGGCGC